>Ga0315331_10004458_pt1 | contig 10552 bp, 5 predicted proteins | sample M160m34915metaG_FD_203456 | JGI IMG/M metagenome (GOLD analysis project Ga0315331, IMG submission 203456) | Ammonia-oxidizing marine archaeal communities from Monterey Bay, California, United States - M1 60m 34915 | ecosystem: Environmental > Aquatic > Marine > Intertidal zone | place: USA... | reverse complement strand
CCGAATTCGCCTCCGCGACTGCCGCGAGACCTGCCACCACTCGGGTCACGTCTGGAATCACGCGAGCCACCGGGACCACCGCCTCCGAATCCGCCGGGATCGAAACCGCCCATCTTTCCGCCGAATCGGCTTGGCAATGAAGCGAAGGCAGTCTTTGTCTGAGCCAGCAGAAAGCGAGTTTCTGGAAGTCTTGTAACTTCAGCCGGAAGATTGGACAGATAGTGGATCGACGACTCATAGGATTCGTTAGTCGTCCTGAAATCTCCGACCTGCCCGGCCGCTTCGCCGATCTGATTCGAAATGGCGGCCACTGTTAGAGTAGCGTTGTAGGTCACCGGAGCGTCTGGTCGGTCTATGATTTCTTCGAGGCTCGGCTCCAGTTCGCTCATACTCAGAACCTGGTATTGGCCTCGGGCATTTCTGTAGGCGGCGATCGATTCCTCGTGCCGCCCGAGCCGCTGATAGATGTCGCCGACGCGGCGTTGTGCTTTCGCCGTTTGAGCGGCGACTTCCGGCGAAGCCGCGTTTCGGCTGGCAAAGTCGATATAAAATTGAAGGAGTCGGTTGAGCAGTTCAGCGTCGGCTTCGGTCACGACTGGCGTTAGATTGGCGACCGGCTGAGCGTCCGTGCCGTCCTCCGTCTCGATGTCGGCGTTCAGGTCCGACTGGACTGACTGCGGGATGCCTCGCTGCGAGATCCCATCGACGATTTCTTCGAACGCCTGAAGTGCCATTCGCAGGTTGTCTTCCGCTCGCTCGGCTTCAATTCGCGTGCGGCCGCGTTCTTCGGTCAGATCCAGGTTGGCATTACGAGCAGCTACGAGTCCCCAGGTGGAAAGTGCGGCCACAGTCATCAGCAGCATCGCCGTGGTCGCGGTCGTCCAGGCCAGCGCCGGGTTTCGACGACTCCAGCGTAAGAGTTGTTCTGTGACGCTGAAACGACGAGCCTGGATTGGAAAACCGCCGCAGAATCTCTGCAGGTCTTCGGCCATTTCCTTCGCGGATTGATAGCGATCCTTCGCGTCGTGCGCGGTCGCCTTCAAGATAATCGTCTCAAGGTCCCGCGGGATGGCCGGGTTGATCGCTCGCGGAGACTGAGGGCTGGCTTCGCTGATCTGCGCGACAATCCGAGAGCGGATCGACGCGTCGTGAGCCGGTCGAAAAGTCAGTAACTCATAAAGAGTCAGACCAAGACTGTAGACATCGCTGCGGTGGTCAAATTCGCCAACGACTTGCTCGGGTGACATGTAACGCAGCGTACCGAGCAGGTCACCGGTCTGAGTCAGCTCGCTGTCTTCCGCAAGCCGAGCCAGCCCGAAATCAACCAGCCACACCATTCCTGACTGGTCAATCAGCAGATTCGACGGTTTGATATCCCGATGCCAGACATTGTGTGCATGTGCGTAGTCCAAAGCTCGAGCGACCTGGATGCCGATCTCGGCGACGGAACTCCAATAAGTGTTTGTGTTGAGCTGTGCCGACAGTCGTTCTGTCGCTGGGAGAATTTCTTCATCTAGCGGTCGATGAGCTGAGTCCGAATCGTCTGATTCCAAAACCACTTCTTCGTCTTCTGTAGTTGTCCTGACCTTATCGATGGTGTCCGTAAGTTCATTGTTGGAGACTGGTGCCAGTTCCTCACGAGTTTGCCGGACCGTGGTGGCGAATTCGTTGTCGCTTTCGTGCCCTTGCTGAGAATTGATCGATGATTCGACGACTACCTCCGCGGAAGCAGCTGCCGAATTCGTGAGCCGCACGGCATGAGCCGCGGGTTCAGCATTGATTGAAGCGAAGTCGAGTGAACCGCCGGCTAACGCGTCGCCGCTCAGGTTAAGTCGCACCTCGGAGTCGGTTCGCTGTCCCTTCGATCTGTTTCGCAGCCCGGTAATGACGTCGTTCAGCGGTTGCCCATCGATGAGCTGCATGACGTAATAGTGCAGCCCCTTCTCGTCGCCGACTCCGAACACCGGAACAATATTTGTGTGATGGAGTCGCGCGATGGTCTCGGCTTCGCGGCGGAACCGCCGGATCGATTGGGGAGAATCAAACGTCTTGGGCGAGAGCACTTTCAATGCAACCTGACGACCGAGTGATTCCTGCTCAGCTTCGTAGACTATTCCCATTCCTCCGTGGCCGATTTCTCGGATGATGCGGAAGTCGCCCAACTGCTGGAGGCCGCTGATGACCGACTGCCGCGCGAAAGAATCGATCCGCGATTCTTCCTTCTGCTTGAGCTGTTCCATCATCGCGACGGCAGGCAGCAGTTCCTTGAGTTCCTTGGCCAGGTCGGGGAAACGATCGACGTATTCAGTGACGGAAGGGTACTCGCCGTTTCGGTAGCGGTCTGCGAATTCGTCAGCGGCGACGTCAACCGGGTCGCGGTCATCGTTGATGGCTGTCGGAATTTCGACATCTACTGATGTGGCAGGTCGTTCGTCAGTCATAAAGTGCCTTCCCGCCTCAGTCTGCTTCTGATTTCGATCAAGCAGCCTCTGCCGCATAAGATACTGTGATTCGCAAAGGTTTTCTTTACGGTCTTTTGCGACTTTGTGTCAAATTTCAAACTCTTCAACTTACTCCGCGAACTCGGCCGCCTCAGAGTCCGCATCCAGAACCTGTTTCAAACGTTTGAGAGCCCTTACGTATCGGTTGCTCGCGGTCGTCTTCTGAATGCCCAGAATTTCCGCGACTTCGTTGTTGCCGAGTTCTTCGAAATGTCGCAGCGCGAGAACTTCGCGGTCGATCTCGTCCATACTGTCCAGGGCTTCTCGCAGACTGCCGAGTCGTTCTTTCCGGATGGCTGCATGACTCGGCGATGTGAGATTTCCCACGAGCTGGGCGGCGATCGAGATCGACGTGTCGCAGTTCGATTTCGCGATGGAAACTTCCTGAGAAACGTTCCGCTTCTGAGCCCCCAGGTGCCGTCGATGCAGGTCGATGATGATCTGATAGGCGATCTGCCGAACCCATACGAAGAACGGCACGGACGGGTTGCTGGTGTAATCTTCAATCCTTCGCGATGTTTCCAGCCAGACATCCTGCAGCACGTCAGCAGTGTCGACTCGTCCGTACAGGCGGCGATCGAGCCGGAAACGCACCATTCGCTGCAGCTTGTCGCGATGTTGCGAGAAGACTTCAGCGATCGAGTCGGTGTTTCCCGACTTTAGTATTTCCAGTTCGTCCAGCATTCAACGGCCCCGGATCGTGGTGACTATCGGCCAGGTTGACCCTCGAAGGTATGAACCGAATTGTCAGCTTGACTGTCCACACTTCAGGATCAAGTCAATTGAGAGATGCGAGTAGTGATTTCACTGAACCCGAATCAGGGGCAGTATTTGCGTACGGTGGGTCTCGACGCACCGGCGAAGAGAATCGAGCATTGGCGAGTCGATACGCACCGTACAATCATGTCAGCCCGAACCTCCGCGGCGATACACAAGACGATGCGTTTTCTGTTTGGTACTATCCGGGACAAGTCGCAAGTGTGGCCGATTTATCGCGTGGTGATTCTGTGGCGAAAGCGGCCTTTCCTATTGAGCAAGTTCAGAAGAGTGAGACGATGAGGGAATTCGTCGGTGCCAAACTTCACGGTCTTCGAGTCACAGGCAAGAGCCTGGAGTACGAAGGATCCGCGTCGCTGGCCACAAGCCTGATGGAAGCAGCAGGCATCAGCCCTTACGAACGGGTTTATCTCGTTAATAAGTCGACGGGCTCGCGCTGGGACACCTATGCCATCCCCGGCCGCGAAGGCGAATTCACGCTCAACGGAGCCGCCGCCAGACTCGGCGAAGTCGGCGACGAGATTCTGCTCTGGACCTTCCGTCAGGAAGAACAATTCACCGGAGCCAACGTCGTCTTTCTCAACGAATTCAACAAAATCGAACGCCGGAAGACCTACCCTGCAGACGAGCCGTCCGCGGTTGAGTTCTGACGAATAAATTCGTCACTGAAATATTCACGGAGCCAAACTGCAAGGTGATTCATTGGCTGATTCTGAGAATCACAACATCCAACGTCTGATGCATCGGATATTTGAATTCTGAATTATGTGGAAGCGGTGTGCACACGACCTCTACTTTTCACAATATTGCGGTACGTTGTGAGAGATTCTAACTGCCATTATGTGAAGTGCGATATCGGAATGTGCTCAATTACGAGAGACAGCCCGGGATTCACTTTCGACCGCTTGACAAGAAAAACTATGAAGTGATTGCAGGCGGAATTTTACCACGACTTCGACACAAATCTATTGACGGGTGGCATAGCCAGAATGGCTGTGTCGCGAAGCGACAAGATGCTTCATCATCAGATTCGATTTAGCTTGAAGTCTTCAGTCAGCATCGATCGATTGCCGTTTCATCCGCCCGTCAGCAAATAACGGCAGGAAGTACTGAATCTTTTGTGCGAAGAATTGGCACTCGAATCACTGGGCGCCCACTGAACGACTCGACCGATACAAGTCCTTGCAGGAACCGCATCTTCACCTTTTGATTGTTCCTGAAGATGATGATTTGTAATACGTTCTTCCTTAAACCCACGGCCTGAAGACTCAGACATGTTGCCTCGAACGCTCGAACCCGAAGTCATGGATACGGCGGAGGAAGCTGCGGATTATGACTCGATGGATCATTCGTCGGTCAATCGGCTGTTCGTTGATGACCTGTTGAGTGCGTCGAATGCCGCGGAGTTTGGCGACCGGCTCACATCTCGGAATAATCGATTGCGGGTTCTAGACGTGGGAACGGGGACGGCTCAGATTCCCATCGAGTTCTGTCAGCGGCCAGTCAGCGTCGATATGGTGGCGATTGATCTCGCCGTTGAGATGCTGCTGCTGGCTGAGCAGAACATTCGCGACGCCGGGCTGCACGGCAGCATTCTGCTGGAGCATGTCGATGCGAAGGAGCTACCGTTTGACGATGGCGAGTTCGACTGGGTGATTTCAAACAGTATCGTCCATCACATTCCCGACCCGATTGACAGCCTCCGCGAGATGCAACGGATTCTCAAACCCGGCGGGCTGCTGTTTGTTCGCGATCTTCTGCGTCCGGATTCGCCCGAACAGGTTGAGGGAATCGTGCAAGCCTACGCAGGAAACGACAACGAAGAACAGCGGCAACTGTTCCGCCAGTCGCTTCATGCCGCGTTGAGCCCAGCAGAAATGGTGGAGCTGATGCAGTCTCTTGGCTGGCCAGCCAGCACCGTTGAGCAGACCAGCGATCGGCATTGGACGGTGACTGCGACTGGTCAGTAACTTACCGACGCAGGGTGCGTTTTGACGTACCACTTTGCCTGGTCGGTGTGTCGCGACAAATCCTGCGACAATCCAATCTGCTGCAGTCACGCCGTACCGGTTGTTCGTTTTGCGCCTTCTTCGGAACCGGCAATCTTAGCCAGCGTTCTCAACTTGCCCCATTTTCTGCAGAGTTGCATCGGCAATTGCCGATCAAACAGGTGTCAGATTGAAAGACGGCTGGCTCCTTCGGTTGTCTTATCAGTCCAGAATTTACTCCCGTGTGAACAGAAAATCCGGTCGAACCTGCAGTCACCGCGATGCCTTACACGGAATTCGGCAGAGTCACGAGGAAACAGCTCGCCCTGCGAGTCCCGCCTGAAGCTCTTGAAGTCACCCCTCAACTTCCTCTGCTCGAGAAGTTCTGGTCGAAACAGTCGTCCAGAGATTTTCAGCTACGATAAAACTGGCTCGACTTTCTACGCAGCGTTGAATTCATCCCGATTTTACATCATTCAGAATCATCGACCGGAGTCACCAATGCGGAATCTGCGAATCGCCGACCCGGATTTCAAGGCACAAACTATCAGCCGTCTGGGAGATTGCCTCATCCGGCTTGATACCGAACACGAGACTACCCCCCCCGAACATCTCAATCAGTCGCCCACCGCCTGGCAGGAGCAGTGGTCAGCCGGCAGCGAGCAGATTTCATCGCGACTCACTCTGATCGAAGCGGAACTTGACCGCCTGGCCGCCGACGGCCCTGAGCAGCCGCTGCTGTCGGTGTTCGATTCGGAACTGGACTCCTGACTGGAATTAGACTCCTGCTAAACGGTTGGTCCATGCAGCCAGTAAAGTAAGCTGGATCAATCGCAGCGCCGCTCCGGAAATCCGGAATTCACAGTAAATCTCAAATGCAGGAACATCGTCGCTCCGCTCTGCAGCCACTCGCAGATCACCGCCGAATTCCATCGGCTCGCCTGATTCGATAAAACTTCCCCCTCAAACGACCCTCGACACCGCGCACCAAACCTGGTGCAGCGGTGTCGCGTCATTGTGTATTGCTTTTTTAGCCCGCCTGATTCTCCTTCAATTGATTTGCGGCGGGCTTTCTCCCAGACATCCGAAACAGACTCGGTCCGACAAAAATGTTCCAGGAAGTTAAAGACGCCGATTTCGTCCGCGGTGAGCACTTCGTTCTGAAATTCTGGCAAGATAATTCGATCTTCCGGAAGTTGCGCGAGCAGAATGCTGGTAAGCAATGCTGGAGCTTTCTTGACGGTCCGATCACGGCCAACAATCCGATGGGCGTCCACCACGCCTGGGGACGCACCTACAAAGACACCTATCAGCGATTCTTTGCGATGATGGGTTACGACCAGCGATATCAGAACGGGTTCGACTGCCAGGGTCTGTGGGTCGAAGTCGAAGTTGAAAAGCAGCTCGGACTGGGAACGAAGACGGCCGTCAACGAATACGGTATCGACAACTTCGTGAACGAGTGCAAACGCCGGGTGCTCCAGTTTGCTGCTCGGCAGACGGAGCAATCAGTCCGACTTGGATACTGGATGGACTGGGATGATCCCGATCAGTTGCGACTGCTCGCCCGAAAAATGGGCAGCGACGACGAAGTCGAGTTCACCGCTCCGTCGGGCAAGCAGGAGACAGGCAAGTCGCATCAGTTGGTCGAACGGCTTGGCAACCCGGAATGGGGGGGCAGCTACTTCACGTTCTCAACCGAGAACAATGAGACCATCTGGATGTTCCTCAAGAAATGCTTCGAGCGAGGCAAGATCTACCAGGGCCACGATGTCATGCCCTGGTCCGGTCGAGGCGGTAGTGCGTACTCGCAAATGGAGATCGCTGAAGGCCGCAAGCTGACGACTCACAAATCAATCTTCGTCAGATTCCCATTGCGTGATCGCGAAAACGAATTTCTTCTGGTCTGGACGACGACTCCGTGGACGCTGACCAGTAACGTCGCCGCGGCGGTGAATCCGGATCTCGACTACGTTCAGCTCAAAGCCGAACGTGACGGAGCGGTTTACTACTTCGCCAAAGAGAATCTGAATTTCAAACGCCTGGCGAAAGAATTCAAAGAAGGCTTCGGACGCCCGGAATGGCAATGGCCGAAGAATGTTCCGAAGTTGAAGACTCTGGCTCAAATCTTCAAAGAGAACGGCGGTTTCGAAGAAATTGGCACGATCAAAGGTGCCGAGATGGTCGGCTGGGAATACGACGGCCCGTTCGACGACCTGCCCGTCCAGCAACAGGCTGGCGGCTACCCCGTTGATGAAAAGCTCGAAGACCGCTGCGGCAAGACATGTCACCGAGTCATCGATGGCGGACGCGATTCCCGCGGAGCAGCTCACGTGGTGGCCGGTGAGGGAACGGGCATCGTCCACATCGCGCCAGGCTGCGGTGACATCGACCATAAAATGGGAGCCGAGCACGGCCTCGTCGCCATCGCCCCGCTGAAAGAAGACGGCACCTACGGCGAGGGATTCGGAGACTTCACCGGTCGGGAAGCCATCACGAAGGAAACGGCCGAACTCGTCTTTGAAAAGCTCAAAGCAAAAAAACTGCTGGTCAATGTCGAAACTTACCCGCACATTTATCCGCATTGCTGGCGGACGGGTGATGAACTTGTCTTCCGCCTGGTCGATGAGTGGTTCATCAATATGGACTGGCGGGAAGAAATCAAAGACGTCACGCGGCAGATCGAGTGGCTGCCGGAAAGCATTGACGGGCAGAACCGCGAGTGCGAATGGCTCAGCAATATGAGCGACTGGATGGTCTCGAAGAAACGTTTCTGGGGTCTCGCACTACCGATCTGGGTGGACGAAGAAACCGGCGACTTCGAAGTCATGGGCTCGCTGGCTGAGCTGAAAGAGCGAGCGGTCGAAGGCTGGGACGGCTTCGAAGGCAACACGCCTCACCGACCATGGATCGATGGCGTCAAGATTCAGAATCCGAAAACCGGCAACTTGATGACACGCATCGAAGACGTCGGCAACCCGTGGCTCGACGCGGGCATCGTTCCGTTTTCAACCATGCACTACAACCACGATCACGACGACTGGCAGAAGTGGTACCCGGCGGACCTTGTTACTGAGTGTTTCCCCGGCCAGTTCCGTAACTGGTTTTACTCGATGCTCTCTTTGTCGACGATGATGCGTTACGACGAGACCGATGACCCGATCGAAAAACGGCCGTTCAAAACGCTACTCGGCCATCGTCTCGTCATGGACGAAAAGGGCCAGCCGATGCACAAATCGGATGGCACGGCGATCTGGTTTGAAGAAGCGGCCGAACAGCTCGGCGTGGACACGATCCGCTGGATGTACCTCGCGCAGAATCCGGCTTCCGACCTGCGATTCGGAACGCGACATCCTGATGATCAGGTCACATTGCAAACACCGGATGGACCGATCGACGAGACCAAGGAAGGGCTGCCTTGCTGTAAAGTCACCAGTCAGCCGGCCGACGAAACTCGACGCAGCGTAATGATTCCACTGTGGAATTCGTACGCCTTCTTCGTGAACTACGCTCGGCTTGACGAGTTCGATCCGACGGCCGAAACAATCCCCGTCGCCGACCGTCCTGAGATCGATCGCTGGATCCTCTCCAATCTGCAATCAGTCCTGCAGGTCGCTCAGGATGAGATGCCGAAATACAACGTCGCTGGCTTCTGTAAAGCGGCCGAGAACTTTCTCGACGACCTCACGAACTGGTACATCCGCCGCAACCGCCGCCGCTTCTGGAGATCCAAAGACGCGTCGGACACCGACAAAACAGCCGCCTACCAGACGCTCTACGAAGTGCTGGTCACTCTTTGCAAAGCGATGGCTCCAACGATCCCGTTCATGGCCGAGCGGATGTATCAGAACCTGGTCGGTGGGCTGGCTGGTGAGGGCTCAGAGTCGAACGATGCCGCACCTGTCTCGGTCCACCTTTGCGAGTATCCACTGCCGGACGAGGCGTTGCTTGATCCGACGCTCAATCTGAGAACGTCGACGGCTCAGCTTGTCGTGAAACTCGGGCACAAACTCCGCGAAGAGAAAACGCTGCGGGTTCGACTGCCGCTTGCCGAGTTGAAATTCGCCTGTTCAACCGCCGAGCAGCGAGAAGCGGTCGAGCACCTGGGCGATGTCATCAAAGAAGAACTCAACATCAAACAGGTCACCAGCGCCGATAACCTCGACGACCTGGTCAGCTACTCGTTCAAGCCGAATCTGAAAACGCTTGGCCCTCGACATGGCAAACTGCTTGGAGTCATCCGCAAGGAACTGCCCGCGATCGATCCGGCAATTCTCGCTCCGCTGCGATCGGGCGAGTCTGTCACCGTCGAACTCGGCGGCGAGCAAATAGAACTCGGACCCGAAGACGTCATGGTCAGTACGGAGCAAGCATCCGACTGGAGCTGCGCCGACGAAGACGGAATCCAGATTGCCATCTCAACGGTCACGACACCGGAACTCGAACGAGAAGGCATGGCCCGCGATTTCGTCCGGCAGGTCCAACAACTCCGCAAAGACGCCGACCTGCAGATTCAGGATCGGATCACCATCCAGTACCAATCCGACGATGCTGAAATTGCGACCGGCGTTTCTGAATGGTCAGACTACATTCAGAACGAAACTCTGGCCGACTCGATCGAAGCCGGCACCGCGGATGCCGACGTCAAATCCCTCTCCATCGGCAACGCCAGGGCGAAAGTCTGGATCGGCCGCGTTTGATATGGCCTGCGGTTACTGCCCCGGTTTCTTCTTCGGGCGGAAGGCGACGAGGCGGTCTTCGTTGGTCGTTAGGAACGGGCCTTCGATCAGGTCGACGCAGTATGGGATTGCCGGGAAGACGGCGTCGAGGCATTCGCAGATAGCCTTCGGCTGACCGGGCAGGTTGACGATAAGTGCTCCGCCTCGGATACCGGCTGTCTGCCGGGAAAGAATCGCTGTGGCGACTTTTTCGAGTGACACTTTTCGCATCAGCTCGCCGAAGCCGGGCATCATTTTTTCACAGGCAGCTTCGGTGGCTTCCGGAGTGATGTCGCGTTTTGACGGACCCGTGCCGCCTGTTGTGATCACTAGACAACAGTGTTCCTTGTCGCAAAGTTCGATTAACGCCTGCTCGACGATGCCAGATTCGTCGGGGATAACTCGTGCGACCGCTTTCCATGGCGACGAGAGAACTTCATCGAGGTACTCACGGATTGCCGGGCCACCTCGATCTTCATACTCGCCGCGACTGGCTCGATCGGAAACGGTGACAATGCCGATCTTTGCGGCGATGGGCGAGGCTTCGTTGTCAGGCATTCGATTTGGT
>Ga0315331_10004456_pt1 | contig 10554 bp, 10 predicted proteins | sample M160m34915metaG_FD_203456 | JGI IMG/M metagenome (GOLD analysis project Ga0315331, IMG submission 203456) | Ammonia-oxidizing marine archaeal communities from Monterey Bay, California, United States - M1 60m 34915 | ecosystem: Environmental > Aquatic > Marine > Intertidal zone | place: USA... | reverse complement strand
AGCAGCAAGGCGTCGGGCTCCGCGGCCAGCACCTTGGCGAGCAGTACCCGGAGCTTGAACCCACCCGACAGCGTCGAGAGCGGCTCGTCGTGGACCGCCGTCGGGATGCCGAGTCCCTCGAGGATCTCCCCCGCCCGGGCCTCGAGGCCATAACCATCGGCCTGCACGATCAGGTCCTCGAGCTCGGCGTAGCGATCGCCGTCGAAGCGCTCCTCGGCGTGGGCCAGGATCTCCTCCTTCTCGGCCATCGCAGCCCAGAGAGGCGCGTTGCCCATCATGACCACGTCGACGATCCGCTCCTCCTCGTATTGAAAATGGTCCTGCTCGAGCACGCCCAGCACGGCGCGTTTGGGGATCGAGAGGTCGCCGTCGCTGGCGCTCTCCTCCCCGGTCAGGATCTTGAGCAGGGTCGACTTGCCGCAGCCATTCGCCCCGACGACGCCGTAGCGCTCGCCCCGGTTGAACTGCATCGAGACGTCTTCGAAGAGGACGCGATCCCCGTAATATTTGGCGAGATTCGAGATGGATATCATGGCGGCGGCGGGAGCTTACACGCGAAGCGCCCGCTCGCAATCAGGACTCGACCTAGGGCGTGTCCCGCGGGCGCCAGCGGCCTTTCGAGACCACCCCTTCGATCGCCCGCGTGTGCCGGATCTCCTCGAGCGGATCCGCCGTCAACAGCACGAGATCGGCCCGCTGCCCCACCGCGACCGCCCCCATCTCGGCCTCCAGACCAAAGAAGCGGGCGGGCGCGAGCGTCGCGGCCGCCAGCGCCTCGCGCTCGCTCAGCCCGCTGGCCACCAGCAGTTCGAGCTCTCGGTGCAGGCTCTCGCCGGGAATGGCCAGCTTGATCGGGGTATCCGTACCCGCCGCCAGGGGCACCCCCGCACGCCGCATCAGACCGACCAGGCGCAGGCTCCAGTCGGCAAAGCGCGGGTCCAGCTCGCCCTCGGCCGCCCCGAGCTCCGCGGCCGCGCCCGCCCAACGTGCCCGCACCGGCGCGGGGAGTCCCGCCGTCGCCTCCTGCCAGACTGGCTCCCGATCCGGTCGCGAGCGGTTGAAGGCGTTCAGCCGCAGGGTCGGGACCTGCATCGTGGTCTGGAGCGAGGCCAGCACCTCGGCGCAGCGCGCCGCATCGTAGGCGGCGATCGCCGGCAGCCGCTGCGCCTCGTGCAGTCCCCGCCGCAGGGCGTAGCCACGGCCCAGGGAGAACGCGCGCAGTCGCTCACGCCGGGTCGCGAGCAGGTCGGCCCAGTCGCTCGCGCAGGCCAGCTCGACGTTGCGCAGGTGTTCCATCGAATCCACCCGCGGCCCTGCGACATCGGCCGTCAGGCTGAGCGGCACGTGGGCGGCGATCGGAAGACGCCGAGCCCGGGCGGCCGAGACCAGCGCGTCGAAGACCTCTGGACTCACCAACTCGTAGATCTTGATGAAGTCCGCGCCGCGACGGGCCAGCTCCGCCACCACCGCGCGTGCCCGGTCGGCGTCGGGCACGCTCGTCCCGAGTCGGGGCTGCGCCGGAGTCGCGCCGTCATAGACGACGAGGCGGCCATCGAGCAGCGGTCCGGATAAGAAAAAACGCGGCGTTGCGCGACCGGTCGCGGCCCAGCGCGTTCGCAGCGCGACCAGCTGGTCCAGGTCGCCGCCGGTGTCGCGCACGCTCGTCACGCCGTAGCGCAGAAAGAGCTCCGGCATCGCCTCGGTGAGCTCCGGCTCGTAAACGAAATGCACATGGGCATCCCAGAGCCCCGGCATCAGGAAACGCCCGCGCCCATCGATCGTGCGCGCCGCCTCGGGCGCATCCGCGTCCATCGGCCCGACGAAGACGAGGCGGTCGCCCGACACGACGACGCGCTGGTCCGGGCGGCGCCCCGACACCGCATCGACGACCGTGACCCCCTCGAAGGCGAGGTCCGCCCGCGGCGGCGACGCCTCCTGCGCCTGCGGCATCCCCCCTTCCGATGCAGGCTCCGCCGCCGCCGGCCCGCTCAGCAGACCGACCATCCACACCACGAGCAGCCCGAGCCCGGTCGACGTACGCGAGCGCGCCGGCGACCCGCTGGCCCCGAACGCGCGGGTTCGGCGCCTCACGAGCCGGGAGGCGGCCAGCCCGCCACCAACTCGAGTTCCGCACACAACGCGTGGGTATCGACCGTGCGCCCGTCCCATTGGGCTTCCTCCGGATGAGTCGCCAGCCAGGCGACCACGGCACCCGTCACGTCGGGTGTGGCCGCGCCCAGCGTCGGCAGTCCGAGCGCCGTCATCGTCTCGGTCTGGGTGAAGCCCGGATCGAGGTTGATCGCGCGGATCCCGTCCTTGGCGTGCTCGGCCTGCAGGATCGGCGCGATCCGGTGGAACGCGCCCTTCGACGCACAATGGGCCAGGCCGAGCATCCCCATCTCGACCGACAAAGCTTGGGCGCCCTCGGCCTCGATCTCCGCCGCGGTCGTCTCGAGGCTGCCGGTCACGGCGACCGGTGCGGCGGCCGAGCCATCCGAGTAGGGCGTCTCGACGCGCCCCTCGCCCTCGCGAACCGTACGCGCCGTGATTGCCACATCGAAGCCCGCCCGCGCGAGCGCGAGGGCCGAGGCACGACCGATGCCCCGACTCGCCCCGGTCACGAACGCCACTGATCGACTCATCCCTGGACTCCTCTTTGATGGGGGCGCGCGCATCCGCCACGGCCCCGAGACCGCCCGGCCCCGACCCGATCGGCGTGGCCCGCGGCTCAGAGCGCGAGCCAGACCGCCTCGCCCCGCCGAGCCGCGCGATTGAGGATGTCGACCAAGCGCACCAGGGTCAACTGGTATTCGCGGTTCGCGACCGCGACCCGGTATTCGGTCACGGGCGGGCCCTCCTCGCGATGCACCAGGAACTCCCATGTTCCGCCGTAGCTGGTGGCGTCGGCCTCGTAGAGGATCCGGCGGGCATCGTCGACGACTGCCGGGCGGATCAAACTCGGCACCCCTGCCCCGAGCGCGCCTTCCAGCGGCAGCCCGTTCAGGCGATCGACCACGCCGTGGCCGACCATCGCGTGCAGCGAGTTGGCCGAGATGCGCAGGCGCTCCTCCAACTCGAACGCGTCCTCCGCGTCCAGACGCACCATGCCCGCCGCGCCCGTCCGAAAGGGCGCCGCCGGCGCGTCAAAATCCTCGGGGCGCAGCAGCACACAGCGGGCGGCGCTTTGCATCGACGATTCGGGGCCTGACGGCGCGCAGTCGGGCAAAGCCTCGACTAGGCCGAGGCCGAACCTTCTTCCAGCTCACGCAGCGCGCCGCGGAACAGATAACACTGGGAGTCGCGCGGGATCTCCTCGGAGGGCAACGGCGTGTTCACATCGGTCGGCGTGGGTCCGAGCTTCGCGGCCCGCTCGGCCAGCGCCGTCAGGTCGAAGTCGTAGAGCGCCGCAGCGTTCTCGCCGAAGATCATCCGGCGATGTCGTTCGGAGACGTCCGCGAAGGTCAGCCGCAGAGACTCCAGGTTATAGGGGAAGGTGCCCTCGTAATGGGGGTAGTCGTTACCCCAGCAAACCTTGTCGACGCCGACCTTTTCGATGCCCTGGAGTTCCTGTTGACTCGGGAAGCTCGCGCCGTAATAGCAATGCTCGCGGGCGTACTCACTCGGCAGACGCTTGAGCGGCCACTCCGCGCCGTCGTAGATCATCTCGCCGATGGCGCCGGCCTGGACCCCCATATGGATCCGATCGAGCTGTTCGAGGACCTCCGGTGCCCAGGAACAACCCGATTCCGTCAGGATGTACTTGAGCTTGGGGAAGCGCTCGTAGACGCCACTCATGATCAGGTGGCGATAGCCCGCTCGACAATAGAAGGAGACCTCGGAGATCCACAGCGCATCGGCCAGCGGCCCCTCGCCAAAGTCGGGCGCACCCTGCCCCGAGTGCTGGTTCATCACCAGGTCATGGTCCTGGATCGCCGCAAAGACCCGATCCCAGGCCCGGTCATAGAGCGGGTGGAGCCAATGCGCGTCGGGCGGAATCAACGGCAGGAGTACGCCGCCGCGCAGCCCCGCCTTGGCGATGAACTCGATGTCCTTGATGGCCTCGTCGAGATCGTTGGGCAGGATCACGCCGATGCCGGCTCGCCGGACGGGATCCTCGGCGCAGAAGTCGGCCAACCAGCGGTTATGGGCCCGGATGCCCGCCTGGCAGCGCTCGTAATCTTCGGGCTTGGGCGGCCCCGCCGTCACGATGCTCTTGCGGTAGAAGGGCGGGACCGTGTTCGGGAAGATCACCTCCCCCACCACGCCCTGGGAGTCCTGATCGGTCGTGCGGATCTCATAGTCCCAGTTGCGCATCTTCTTGGACCCGAAATGCTCTTCTCCGGGGTTCTTATAGCCCCCGCGCCAATCGTCGAAGGCGTCTCGATACGCCGGGTCGAGATACTCGCGGTACTGGGAGTGGGAGCCTCCGGCGTGCGTGTCGGAGGTGATCAGGACGTAGGGGTCATTGGCTGCTGCCGACATCGTCTGGCTCCACGTGTCTCCCCCGGGCGGACTAATTTACGCGCGAGGGAGAGGTCGCGCGCGAGCGGCACGCACCGTAGCCTCTTGGCCTCCCTTGTCGAGCCGGTGGGGCCCCGCTCCGCCGCTCGGCGCTACCCGAGGCGACCCGATGATCCAGCTCTACGGTCTGCGCATGAGCAACTATTACAGTCTAACCAAGGCCCTATTGATCGAGAAGGGGCTCGAATTCGAGGAGATCAAGGCCCCGCCCTCTCAAAAAGACGACTCCCTCGCGCGGTCGCCGATGGGCAAGATGCCCTCGATCGGGGTCGACGGCCGCTACCTCTCCGAGTCGCTGGCGATTTGCGCCTACCTCGAGCGGATCGCGCCCGCCCCGGCCATGCTGCCCGAGGATCCCTTCGCCGCCGCGAAGGTCATGGAGCTGGTCTGTCATATCAAGCTCGACATCGAGTTGGTCGCCCGGCGCTGCCTGCCCGAGCTGCTCTTCAAGAAGCCCGTCAGTGACGAGACCAAGGAGCAGGTCCGCGCCGACCTGGCGAAGGGCGTCCGGGCCGTCTCCCAGCTCGCGAGCTGCAGTCCCTATGCGGCGGGGGCGGACTTCAGCCTCGCCGACCTCTTCGTCTTCTATTGCTATGGCCTCGCGGGCACCCTCGCCCAGCAGGTCGCCGGGGTCGACCTGCTGGACGGCCAGCCCGACCTGGCAGCCCTACTCGAACGCCTCGCGGAACGCCCGAGCATCGCGCGGGTGACGGCAGAAGCGGGGAGCTGAGCTCGATCCGAGCCCGGAAAAGACATGGGACTGAGGCTGTCCGGGCCCGCCCCGGCAAACGACCCAAAGATCGACAACACCCAAAACGCCCTCGGCGCTTGTGCGCCCGGCCCGGATGCCGTGCGCCCTTGGCAGCCTTGTCTCGGCGTCTAGTCTCCTCGATTCCAAGGCGAACTCGAAAGGAAAATCAATTCGACATGTCGACGCAGATCGAAACCGAAGCCACCCCGGAATGGTCTTCGCTTCACTCGACCACGCCCGTCGCCGATCGCATTCGCGAGCGCCTGCGCGCGCAGGGACAGCGCTTCCACGCCAATGACAACATCGAGGCCTTCATCGAGCCAGAGGAGCTTCCTCAGCTGGAGGCGGAGGTCGCGCAAAAAATGCGCGAGGTCCTCGAGACGCTCGTGATCGACATCGAGGGCGATCACAATACGCAGGACACGGCCCGGCGTGTGGCCAAACTCTATCTGCGCGAGGTTTTCGCCGGCCGCTACGAAGCGGCGCCGACCGTGACCGAGTTCCCGAACGCGGCCCGACTCAACGAGCTGATGATCGTCGGCCCCGTGACGGTCCGCAGCGCCTGCTCCCACCACCTTTGTCCGATCATCGGACGCATCTGGGTGGGGGTCATGCCAAATGAGCACTCTGCGCTGATCGGCCTCTCCAAATACGCCCGCCTCGTCGGCTGGGTCATGACCCGGCCCCAGATTCAGGAAGAGGCCATTGCCCAGCTCGCCGATCTGCTCCAGCAGAAGATGCAGCCCGACGGTCTGGCGATCGTCATGGAGGCCGACCATTTTTGTATGCAGTGGCGCGGCGTCAAAGACATGGACTCCAAGATGACCAACAGCATCATGCGGGGTTCGTTTCTGAACGACCCGAACCTGCGACGCGAGTTTCTCGCGCTGCTGAACGGCCGCGAGAAATAATCGTCCGTCGGCCGGCTTTTGGCGCCGAGCCCAGAGGATCCCGATGCTCAACCGACTTTTGTATGCGAGCCGCTCGATCGAGCCCCTCGACGATCGCCTGATCCAGACCGTGCTCGAGCAGTCCCGAGCAAGTAATCCCGAGTTCGGCATCACCGGCATCCTTTGTGTCGACCCGAGCCGACAGCTCTTCCTCCAGGCGCTCGAAGGTTCGCGGGCCGCCGTGAACCAGCTCTACGCGAACATCATCCGAGATCGCCGGCACACGGACGTGACCCTGCTCCATTACGGAGAAATCCAAGCCCGAAGCTTCTCGGGCTGGCGCATGGGCTCGATCGACCTGGCCAAGGCAAATCCGAGCACGATCCTGCGCTTCTCCGAGACCGCCCATTTCGACCCGCTCACGATTCCGGGCAGCGCCGCGCTCGCGCTGATCGAAGCGCTGATCGGCTCGGCACACCCCGCGCCGGACGAGGGTTAGCGATCCACGATCGCATCCGGTCCGTCTCGTTCAGTCGTAGCTTCCGATCGGCAGGGGCTCGCCGTCTCGACCCATGGCCGGGTCGTTGCGCGAGGGCGCTGGCCGCTTGGCCTTCGCATATTCGCGGTGGGCCGTACGCACACACGCAGCCCGAAAATCTGCCGGCAGCGCCGCCCAGGCGTGCGCGATGGGCGGCGTCGGCAAGGGACGCTCGACCTCCCCGAGTGCGAAAAGCCGATCACAGCTCCGCATGAAGCCGGCCGCGTCAGCCGCCCGCCCATAGGCCATGGCGAGCGGTGCGAGATTCTCGACCTGCGCCGTCAGTTCGGCGCTTCGCTCGTATTGACCAATGGCGCCTTCGAGCTGCCCGGCGTCGTCCATGCGCTCCGCCACGACCTGATGCTGGAACGCGGTGGCCTTGCCGAGCCAGCCCTGACGGTCGAGCGACGCCGCGGCAGCCGGCAGGTCCCGGGCACGAAGCGCCTGCGGAAACACGACATACCGCTCACTCAGATTGTGGAGCTTGAGCACGAGGGCCAGACCAGCGAACGCCCAGAAGACCCGCGCGAAGCGCCGCGGGACCCACGAGGTGCCCTCCTCGCCGCCCCCATCGGCGATCAGCACCCGGGCGATCTTCAGGTGGCGCAGCTTCCAGATCGCGCCATCCAGCACGAAATGATGCAGGTTGATGGTCGACGAGAGCAGCAGGGTGAAGCCGAGGTCGTAGCTCGCGATGCCCGGCGCGAAGACGACCGCCGGCAGCACCCAGAGCGCCGTCCCCGCCCCGAGCGCCCGCGCGTAGTAGGCCCCCTGCCCGCGCCATCGACCGCTCGCCCGCTCGTAGAAAGAGGTGATCCACAGGTACTGCACGGCGTGGGCCGCCGCGATCCAGGTGAACACCGCCGCCCGCGTGTCGAAGCCCAGCGGCGCGACCCGCTGGAACCACCCGAAATGGTAGGCCGCATAGGGCAGCATCAGCCAGAGCGCCTGGGTCCCCATCAGCGCCGCAGTCGGCCCAAGCGTCGCGACCCCACCCGCGGCCCGCGCCAGTAGGCCCAGCGACGCCCCGGTCGTCAGCGCATAGAGCGCGAGGCTGCCCGGCACGAGCCACGCGTTCCAGCTCGCCGGGATCCCCAGCGCGACGAAGCCCTCACTCGCGCCACCTCCGACCGAAACGGCCTCGTGGAGCACGAGGAAGACGACCAGGAACGAGAAGCCGAAGGACGCGTAGAGCAGCCGCCGCACGCCCGCGGACGGCGCCAAGCCACGACGACGTAGGAACATCGACGCGATCCCGTAATTCTGTCCCGAATAATGCCAGCCCGACCAGGTCAGGTAGACCGTGACCAGAATCGATCCCACGAAGGCGTCGAAGAGCGCGAGCCCGAAGAGCGCGATCAGCCCGCACGTCACGACGACGCTGAACAGGAAATAGGCGCGCCGATCCGCGCGACGTTCGTAGACCCGAAGCAGGGTTGCGCCGTAATGGGGCGCGCTCAGGAACGCGATCAGCAGCCCCGGCACCAGCGGCGGCACCGCACGCAACAATACGCCGCCGTCGATCGCGAAGAGCAGCGCGATCCCGGCATAGAGCCCCCCGCATCCGAAGAGCAGATCGGGCACGGCCCCAAAGAGCCATGGACTTTTTTGTGTCTGCACCGCCGTCATGCCAACGATCCGCCCCCTTGTCCGCACGCCTCCCTGCGCCACACATGCGGCCGCTCCGGATTGCCATTGTATCGAACGCGCGCTCGCGAACGCCCCCTCGGACGGGACCTCGAAAAAAGTTGCGCCGCTTGTGAACCCCTTCATACGAATTCGATCGCATCGCAACGAATCTCTCGAATGGAGACTGGCTTCGGTAGCGAGGACCGGGCGCAGCTTCTCTCTCAAGGAGTATCAAGACATGCAAATGACACTGAACCGGATTCTGGGCGCCTGGGCGGTCTTCGCCGCGCTCTGTGTGGGCGTGGGGACCGCGGGGCCGGCCGAGGCCACCTGCAGCGGCCGTTGCGCGGCCTGGGAGGCCGTCGAGGAATACAACGGCACGAATCCCGACCTCCCCGCCACCGTCACGGAAGCCCAAAAATTCCAGAGCGCGCTCGCCAGCTGGGGCCATAGCTGGGTGACCGACTTCGGCTGGGCCGACGACGCCGCCTGGGAGCGCGATTTCAAGGACTCGGCCCTGGGCGGGACCGACAGCACCTGGGTCGACGACGTCGACCTGTTGCTCTTCGCGGGCCATGGGAACCAAAGCGGGATCTTCTTCGGCGTGAACCAGTCCGACCTCACGGCGACCTGGGACGAGTCGACGCTGGGGGACCGCGACCTCGAATGGCTGATCCTCGACGCGTGCAACGTCCTCCAGGACAACGCGACGAAATGGACGCGCTGGGGCTGGCCGGTCTTCGAGGGCCTCCACTACATCTTCAGCTACGACACGATCACCTTCGACGTGGACACCCGAGGCGAGGATTTCGTCAAATACGCCGGCCGCTACGACTGGCGCGTCCGGGATGCCTGGATCCGGGCGACGGTCCTCTCCGAGAACGGGACCCGCGCCGCCTATATGCGGGCGGACGACGCGTCGTCCAATACCTACGAGGACCATCTCTGGGGACACGGCTCCGTGAGCTCGGATCCGGACGACCCCACCACCCTCTACTACCTGTCCTGGAGCACGGGCTGATCCGTCGAATTCGCTCTTCTCCCTTCATCTACGAGGAAACAAATATGATGACCCGACTCTCGAGCCTGATGGGGCTGATCGTCGCGATCGCGGCAGGCCCTTCCTTCGCACAAGTCGACCCGGATTCCCCGAGCGGCAACGAACTCCCCAAGGATCAGTCCGCCGTAGCGAGCTCGATTCCAAAAATCGACAACCACATCGTCTTCCAGATCGCCGCAGAGATGCCCCAGGTGCCGGCCCAGCTGCCGTACCACAAAACCAAGACCATCGAGCCCACCCAGGCAGGCGGCCGCGCGGGGACGCTCCGCCAGGCTTTCGACTTCACGGGCGAGCTGGTCGGCGTGGAGACGGATGACCGCGGGCCGAAGAGCGCGATGCACATGGACGCGTCGAAGAACTCGCTCGAGGTCTTCCGCTCAGGGGCCGTCTTCTACTCCGAGGAAGAGCTGATCTCCGAACACGGAGACGATCTCTTCGAGCTTCTCGGCATGAGCCCGGCGCAGGCCGAGGACGAGTTCGCGGGACGGGCGGAACTCTTCCTCGCCCAGATCGACCTCGAGCGGAAGGGACTGCAACAGAAGGGCGTTTCCTTTGCCCATCTGGCCCAGTCCAACGGACCCGAGCAGGAGGAGGTCGTCAAGACCCTCGGCGCGGCCGTGCATTACGGCCTCGAGATCGACGGCATCCCCGCCTGGGGACCGGGCGCCAAGACCACGGTCTATTTCGGCCAGAAGGGGATCAGCGGCTATTACGACGCGATGCGCGACTTCGAGCCCGAAGCCACGATCGAGCTGCGCTCGCCGGGGCGGGTGGTCTCTGACTACATCGAGGTGGACCGACCGCAAACCCTGCTGCGAAGTCACTCGGGCGTGGTCGAGCAGGCAGTGATCGAGGAGGTCGCGCTCGTCTACTTCATGGACGCGGGCAACAAGGACCAGGACTACATCTCGCCGCATTACCTGATCGAAGGCACCTTCTACGGCTGGAACCCCGGCCCCGACCCGCAGGCGCCCCGAGAGGGCTCGACCACCGCCGAGCCCGTGCCCTTCACCTGGCTCGAGCCCGCCCACGACACCATCATCCCGGTCCCCGAACCGGACCTGGCGCTGCAGCTCGGCGTGGGCATCGCCGGCCTGATCGCGGCCCTGATGGGAAGGCGCACCGCGCGCAGCGACTGAGTCGGCGAGTACTCGGACGGCCTGCC
>Ga0315331_10004452_pt1 | contig 10557 bp, 7 predicted proteins | sample M160m34915metaG_FD_203456 | JGI IMG/M metagenome (GOLD analysis project Ga0315331, IMG submission 203456) | Ammonia-oxidizing marine archaeal communities from Monterey Bay, California, United States - M1 60m 34915 | ecosystem: Environmental > Aquatic > Marine > Intertidal zone | place: USA... | reverse complement strand
CTAGTAGGCTAATGAAAATTAGTTTGTATTTTAATAGCATCAAATTTCCGCGGCTAAGCGTCAGGTTAGTTGCTCTTATGTGTATGATACCGTTTGGCTTCCTCGAAGCAAAATCACCGCCAGACAGCTTCGCCGATTTAGCTGCAAAGCTTCTTCCTTCCGTGGTCAATATATCAACGATGCAAGCTGTTGAGGCTCGTAGCGACCCTCGACAAAATATGCCTCAATTTCCACCGGGATCTCCATTTGAGGAGTTTTTCAAAGATTTTATGGAGCGAAACGGACCAGGCGGAAAAAATGTAGACCCGCGGAGAAAGAGGCCGTCAAGACGAGCTCAGTCATTGGGTTCCGGGTTTATAATAGACAAGTCGGGTATCATCGTTACCAATAATCATGTCATTGCTGGCGCAGATGAAATAAAAGTGCGTCTGCAGGATGACACGGAATTTGATGCAAAAATATTGGGTCGTGACCCTAAAACAGATATTGCCGTTCTGAAAATTAATCCCGGAAAAACAAAGTTAGTAGCCGTGGGTTTTGGAGATTCAAAAAAACTGCGTGTCGGTGACTGGGTGATGGCCATTGGCAATCCGTTTGGTCTTGGGGGAACTGTTACCGTTGGAATAGTATCAGCTCGCGGTAGAGATATTAACCAGGGGCCTTACGACGACTTTATTCAGACGGATGCTTCCATAAATAAAGGTAATTCTGGCGGTCCATTATTTGACTTGGAGGGTAACGTTGTAGGTATTAACACCGCGATATTTTCTCAAAGTGGTGGATCGGTAGGAATCGGGTTCGCTGTTGCCTCAAGATTAGCAAAGCCTGTGATAGCGCAGTTGAAAGAGTTTGGGAAAACTCGTAGGGGCTGGTTGGGCGTGCGTATCCAAATGGTCACCGCTGAGATAGCAGAGAGCTTTGGTATGAAAGATGCCTCTGGAGCCTTGGTAGCTGAAGTTTCTCAAGATGGCCCAGCAAAAAAAGCAGGTATTAAACCTGGTGATATAATATTAGAATTTAACGGGCAAAAAGTGGAGACAATGCGACGTTTGCCAAGGATTGTTGCGGAAACTCCTATTGGTATTGACGTCCCAGTCATTTTATGGCGAGGCGGCAAGAAAGTAAAAGTTTTGGCAAGAATAGGGGAACTTAAAGAAGAAATAGCGGCAGAAAAATCAACTGCAAAGCCAAGCCAGAAAAGAAATTCAAACGATGTTGTTAAACTAGACGGTTTGGGTTTAGCATTGTCTGAAGCGACTAAAACCCTGAGAAAGAAATTTTCAATTGAGAAAGACGTAAAAGGTGCGATTGTAGTCGGAGTAGTACCTGATGGTATTGCCTCACAGATGGGGGTTCGTATTGGTGATGTAATTGTGGAGGTGGACCAGAATACAATTTCTGGGCCGTCGGAGGTAGTCACCATTATTGGAAATGTATTGAAGCAAGGTAAGAAAAGGTCGGTGCTCTTCACCATTAATAGGCAGGGTTCAATTCGATTTATTGGGCTGAAATTGAAGTAGTTAGCGCTACTATATATAGCTATTCTAAAGCTTTTTAGTTGTATTATTTGTTTATTTCGTTGTCGTGATAACCTTGAATATATAGTAAGGCGGTCAGGTCGCAGTGATTAACCCTAAATGGTGTAGCGGTCTGCACGATCGGTTTTGCTCGAAAGGCTATACCGATTCCCGCGGACTGCAACATCGGTATATCGTTAGCGCCATCTCCAACGGCAATGGTCTCGTGGATCTTTACATTTTGGTTGTTACATATAGAATAAAGGGCTTCTTTTTTGCTTTGAGCATTCAAAATAGGCGTCGATATCTCTCCAGTTATTTTTTTGCCGCTGATTAATAATTGGTTGCCAAGGTTTATATCGAACCCAACCTTGTTGGCTACGTGCTCTGTTATTTGAGAAAAGCCACCAGAAACTAATGCAGCCATTGCGCCTTGAATTTTCATAGTTTTTACAAGACCAAATGCTCCATCAGTTATTTTAAGCTTTTCCGAGAGAAATCTGCGTAAAATTGTTTCCGGTTGACCTTTCAGTAGCCTCACGCGTTCCTTTAGTGCTATTTTGAAATCAATTTCTCCGCGCATAGCTTTTTCGGTTAATACTTCTACCTGACTTTTCAAACCAGCAATATCTGCAAGATCATCCAAAGACTCATTTTCTATGATAGTTGAGTCCATATCAGCTATAAGGATTCTTTTGCGTCTTCCCTTTAATTCTTGAACATTAACATCCACTGGCACTGGATCCAGCCTGTTTGTTATTTTTTCTCGCGCGATAGATAGTGGAACTTTGTCAAAAACTATATCAACCGCTGTACCTCGAGATAACCAACGAGTTTCGCATGACTGAGACCCTAATGACTTTAACAGGTTTTCGGTTAAGATAGTATGGTGATTAGTCAGTGGGGCCAGACTTTTATTGGCCGTTAATGTAACTACGTATTGCATAATATTAGTTTATGGCGCATCGATAGAACCTATGTCCAGTGATAAACAAGAAAATAGATGTATAGTTATTTGTGGTCCTACTGCATCGGGAAAATCTGCGCTTGCTATGAAATTGGCAAATGAATTGAATGGCGAAATAATCAACGCAGATTCAATGCAAGTTTATAATGAACTCAAAATTTTAACCTCTCGACCTAGCACTAATGACACCGAAAATATTCCTCACAATTTATTTGGTATCCGCAAAATGGTTGAGCCGTTTTCTTTAAATATTTGGATTAAATTAGCAAAACAATCAATTTCCCAGATCATTGATAGAGGAAGGATACCGATAGCATGTGGTGGAACGGGTATGTATATCCATTATTTATCCAAAAGGTTATCAAAAATTCCAGAAATACCTAACACAGTTAGGCTGCAGGCACGCGAAAAACTAAAGGTACTAGGTAATGAAAACTTTAGTAAGGAGTTAATTAAATTGGATCCATTGTTGGGGAATAAAATTCCAATTGGTGATAGCCAACGATTAACGCGCGCCTGGGAAGTAATGAAAGCGACAGGCCAATCTTTGGCGACGTGGAACATGGAACCAGATCAACCAACAGGCTTAAGTTTATATCATGTTTTGCTAATACCTGATCGCGAGATATTGTATCGTATATGTGACCAAAGATTTTTAGGGTTTATGGATCAGGGTGCAGTAGCCGAGGCCGAAACGATAAAAAATATGAATCTGGACCCATCGTTACCAGCAATGAAGGCATTAGGTTTATCACAAATAATAAAGTACTTAGACGGAGAAATGTATCTTGATGATGCGATTAAGCACGCTCAACAAAAAACCCGAAACTATGCAAAGCGGCAAATGACATGGTTTAGAAATCAACTCAAACCAAATTTTTCATACACAAAGCCTTATGATGGGAGCATAGACCAAGGCTTAATGATTGAAGTAAGTAAATTTCTGAAAAAATAACAAAATAGAACTAATATTATAAAAAAGTATTCAAAACTTTCTGAAAGTTATTTATTATTGACTGTATCTATGGAATTAGTGTAATTGATCACACTTTTTGACTAGCGAATTTTTCGCGGGAAAAGTTTATATTCGCTAAAAAAACATTCGAATTTATATGGCAAAAGAGATTAGTTAACATGAGAAATGCTGAATATCAAACTCGGAAACCAGAGGATTGCATTAGTGGAGCGGCAATCATCGTAAAAGCATTGCAAGACCAAGGGGTGGAGGTAATTTTTGGATATCCGGGGGGCGCTGTATTACCGTTATACGACGAATTATTTAAGACAAATAATTTAAGACATATCTTGGTTCGACATGAACAAGCGGCTGTTCATGCGGCGGAAGGATATGCAAGATCAACAGGAAAACCTGGGGTTGTACTTGTCACTTCCGGACCAGGGGCAACTAATGCAGTTACTGGATTAACGGATGCACTGATGGATAGTATCCCGATAGTTTGTTTGACTGGTCAAGTTCCAACACATTTAATTGGAACGGATGCGTTTCAGGAAGCGGATACGACTGGAATAACCAGGGCCTGTACAAAGCATAACTATCTGGTAAAAAAATCGGAGGATTTAGCGGATGTAATGCATGAGGCATTTTATGTAGCTGGGAATGGCCGTCCGGGTCCGGTAGTCATTGATTTACCTAAGGATATTTTATTTGAAGAGGGACCCTACTTTACCTTAGAAAGTAAACGTCCCTGCGCCTACAAACCCCAAATTATGGAAGATCAACAGCAGATCGAGAAAGCGGTTAAACTTTTGGCAGATGCTGAACAACCGATTATCTACGGTGGGGGAGGTTTGATCAACTCGGGGACCCACGCTAGCCAATTATTGCGAGAATTTGCCGATCTGACTGGATATCCGGTTACACTCACCTTGATGGGATTAGGTGCTTTCCCGGCTTCAAATAAACATTTCCTTGGAATGCTCGGTATGCATGGCACCTATGAAGCTAATCTGGCAATGCATCAGTGTGATGTGATGTTAAATATAGGAGCCCGTTTTGATGACCGCGTTACAGGACGGATTAAAGACTTTTCGCCAAACTCAACAAAAATTCATGTAGATATTGATCCTTCATCTATCAATAAGAATGTAAAAGTAGATTTGCCAATAATTGGTGATGCTGCTCTGATTCTTGAGCAGATGATACAGATTTGGAAAGAGAAGGGTTATAAAAGAAAAGATCGAATGCTATCAGAATGGTGGAAAAAGATCGAAGTTTGGCGAGACAAAAAGTGCCTAGATTTCAAGCAGGATAGCAAAATTATAAAACCGCAGCACGCTATTCGCAGGCTTTTTGAAAAAACACAAAATACAGACACCTATATAACGACTGAGGTCGGTCAACATCAAATGTGGGCGGCCCAATATTATGGGTTTGACCAACCAAATAGATGGATGACTTCGGGCGGCCTAGGTACCATGGGATACGGTTTACCAGCAGCAATGGGTGTTCAAATTGCTCACCCAGATGCATTAGTTATAGATATAGCCGGGGAAGCTTCAATATTGATGAATATTCAAGAACTATCTACTATTTCCCAATATAACCTTCCAGTAAAAGCTTTCATAGTTAATAACCAGTGGATGGGAATGGTTAGACAATGGCAAGAATTGAACCATGGCAGTAGATATTCACAAAGCTACACCGAATCACTCCCCGATTTTGTAAAACTAGCTGATTCATTTGGTGGGAAAGGGATGGTAGCCGAGACAATTGATCAACTAGATACAGTCATAGATGCTATGTTAGAAACCGAAGGCTTTTTCTTGGCGGATATTCGAGTGGCGAAAGAGGAAAATTGTTTTCCCATGATTCCATCAGGAGCGGCTCATAATGAAATGATATTAGGCTTAGGAGATAGTTTGGACGCTCCTACAACTTCCAAGGCTGGCATGGCGTTAGTCTGAATAACGAATGATGGGTTGTTACCTTTACTTTGCAGTTACATATAAGAAGGTATGGAAAATAAATGTCTGAAATTCTAGAGGAAAGGCATACTATAGCGCTTCTGGTCGATAATGAGCCTGGGGTTCTTGCGCGAGTTATAGGGTTATTTTCGGGTAGAGGTTATAATATTGAGAGTTTGACCGTCTCTGAAGTTGATAATATTAAAGGATATTCTCGCATTACGATAGTCACCTCGGGTACTGAAATGGTGATTCAACAAATCAAGGCCTTACTTAATAGGTTGGTTCCGGTTCACGAGGTGCATGATTTGTCCATTGAAGGCCCACATTTAGAGCGAGAGTTAGCATTGATAAAAGTTGTAAATACGGGAGAGCAGCGTATAGAGGCCATGCGGATTGCAGACATGTTTCGTGCACGGGCCATTGATAGTACTTTAACAAGCTTTGTCTTTGAAGTTACTGGTAATCCGAGAAAAGTAAATGCCTTTATAGAGCTTATGGGTGGACTTGGCGATATTGAGATATGCCGTGGAGGCGTTGTTGCTATTGCGAGGGGAAGCGAAATCGAACTAGATACTCTAATTTAAGTTTTGGGTTCAGCAAGGGTTGCTTTGATAATTAAACTAATTTCTTTAACTATTCCATTGGTAGCTTAAGATTAGAAGGTATGCTATAAACTTAACGTTCAAGTTTAGGTTCTTGTCTATTTATTCCGGCGTTGTTAAAAAAATAGATCATTTTCTCATTAGTTGTTTTGACTTTTATAGTTAACCATGTGGATTAATACTTAATGTTTGCAAATATTCTTGGAATGCTTTCAGCCGATATGGCTATAGATTTGGGTACGGCTAATACCCTCGTTTATGTAAGTGGTCGCGGAATTGTTCTAAATGAGCCCTCTGTCGTTGCTATGGCTACCGTTCGGGGTAAGAAGCAGGTTCTTGCCGTGGGAGATGAGGCCAAATTGATGTTAGGGCGGACGCCAGGAAATATTCAGGCAATAAGACCGCTTCGAGATGGGGTAATAGCTGATTTTGAAGTAGCAGAAGAAATGATAAAGCATTTTATCAGAACAGTTCATAATAGACGTAGTTTTGCGAATCCTCAGGTTATTATCTGTGTTCCCTCTGGTTCGACAGCTGTTGAAAGAAGGGCAATCCAAGAATCAGCTGAAAGTGCCGGGGCTCGGAGAGTTTTTCTTATAGAAGAACCTATGGCTGCAGCAATTGGTGCTAACCTTCCGGTGACAGAGCCAACGGGGTCGATGGTTGTTGATATTGGAGGGGGAACAACGGAGGTTGCTGTAGTGTCCCTCGGCGGAATTGTATATTCACGCTCTGCAAGAGTAGGTGGTGACCAAATGGACGAAGCCATCATAGCTTACATTCGTCGAAATTATAATCTTCTTATAGGTGAAAGTAGTGCGGAGCGCATCAAGAAGGAGGTTGGTTCTGCATGCCCCTCAAAAGAGGAGAATGAACGGACATACGAGATAAAAGGCCGTGACCTGCGGGATGGAGTTCCTAAAGAATTAGTTATTGATCAAAGTCAAATAGCAGAGAGTTTAGCTGAGCCAGTAAGCCAAATTGTTGAAGCAGTTAAGATAGCATTGGAGCAGACCCCTCCAGAATTAGCGGCAGATATTGTCGATAAAGGTATCGTGCTTACGGGAGGTGGTGCCTTACTAAATAATATGGACCATGTTATTCGCGAAGCTACTGGACTACCAGTTTCTATAGCTGAAGAGCCACTTTCATGCGTTGCTCTTGGAACTGGAAAGTGTCTAGAAGAAATGAAGGTGATGAGAAACGTGCTTATAGGTGCGTATTAATTTTTTTTGAGTTGAAATACTGCGATGGCTCGAGGACCGTTATTATTTGCTAGAGTGGTAAGGCCGATAAGGTCACTATGGCAACGCTTTGCGTTTGTGACACTCATCGGGATGGCATTTTCTTTGATGGTCGCCGATGAAGTTGATATAAAAGTTTTCAAGCAAATAAAAACGAGCGCTATTTATAGTGTAGGAACATTATTAGAGTTAGGGGCCGAAACTAGCACTGCAGCGAGGGAAAGTTTTGAGACACTTGCAGAGCTTGGCAAATTTAAAGATGAATTAGCACGACTGCGACTAGAGAATAATGAACTCAAGAAATGGAGACATATAGCAGGGTCCTTAAATTCGCAAAATATAGCTTTGCGGGATCTATATAATTTTGTGCCCCTGCCAACTATAAAAAGTATCACTGGTCGTATTATTAGCTACTCGGGTGGTGCCTTTACACGTAGTATTCTGATAAATGTTGGCTCTAAAAAAGGCGCTAGGCTAGGTCAAGCTGTTATGTCGAGCGTTGCATTAATTGGTGTGTTAGTTGAGGTTACTGATGAATACTCGCGGGTTCTATTAATAACGGACCTTAACTCACAAATACCAGTAAAAATACAAAATAGCAGTGTTTCAGGCATATTGATCGGTGATAATTCACAATTGGCAAAGCTGTTTTTCTTGCCACAAGAATCTGTATTAGCCGAAGGTCAGGTAGTTACTACGTCCGGAAGAGGGGGAATTCTGCCGCCTGACCTTCCAATAGGATTAGTTAAAAAAACCGAGGGGCTGAAACTTGTAGTAGAGCCTTTTGATGATTGGGCGCAATCAGGGTATGTTCGAGTATTAAATTTCAAGTTTAGTGGTACCATTTTGGTTAATTAAAACAAAATTTAAACCCTTGGGTCAAGAACGTGCAGAATATTTTATATACAGGACGGCAAACTGTTCCTGTTGTGACTATGCTTTTATTAGCGCTAATAAGCTCTATGCCGTTGAGCTCTTCCCATGCTTTTGAAATATTTCCAATGTTGAATATTATTGTTATATTTTACTGGACGGTTTACCGACCTGACCTCGTTCCACCGGTTGTTTTATTTTTAATTGGGTTAATGGATGATGTGGTCATGGGGACACCTTTGGGCTTAATGGCAGGCATTTTTATTTTACTACGTGGTGTAACCTTAACCCAAAGGCAATTCTTTATAGGGAAATCATTTTATGTCACTTGGCTAGGTTTCTCGATAATATCTGCGTTTTGTATTTGTTTGATTTGGGTATTAGTGGCTTTATTTGCGGGTAGGTTGGGTATAGTTATTACCCCATTTATTAAATATGTAATTACTCTATTATCATTTCCGAGTGCGGCTTGGCTGCTCGTCCGAATACAACGTTATTTAGTGGATTGAGATACAGCTAGATATGAGAACATCTCGTGATCAAGAAACTAAAAAATTGATTACTCGTCGTTCCCTTTTACTGGGCGGTGGAAAGATTGCGCTGTTTAGTTTACTCGCTGGGCGGCTCTATTATTTGCAAGTGACGGAATCGGAGAAATACAAAACGTTATCAGAAAACAACCAATTCAATATGGAGTTATTGCCGCCAATTAGAGGGCGTATTCTAGATAGACAAGGGATCCCTTTAGCGCTTAACAAAGATAATTTTCGAATAGAAATTATCTCTGAACAAACAAAAGATATTTTGGGTACGTTAAATAAATTAAGAACAATTATTAGGATAGACGATGTTAATATAAAACGAATCTTAAGAGAAATTCGGTCAAAACGAGGGTTTGTACCAGTTTCTGTAGCCGAGAATTTAAAATGGGACGATATTGCATCGGTTGCCATTAATACGCCCTATTTGCCAGGAGTAAGGATAGACGTTGGAAGAGGTAGGTTTTATCCTTATGGTGAAAATGCCGTTCATGTCACAGGCTATGTGTCAGCTGTTTCAGAGACAGAACAAACAGGTGATCCGCTATTAGAGCTTCCTGATTTCAGAATTGGAAAGAGTGGTATAGAAAAAGCTCTTGATATCAAAATGAGAGGATCCGCTCAACAACGGCAAGTGGAAGTAAATGCTGTAGGACGGATCGTGAGGAGATTACCTGGAAAGGCGCAAAAAATAGGCAATGATGTTGACCTCACTATAGATGTGAGACTGCAACAGTTTGTCAATCAGAGATTGGCTATGGGGAACTCTAGACCTGTTCCCGTTGACGATCCAAGGGTCATTATGGCGTTGAAGAAGGGAGAGCGATTGCCCTTAGGGGTCGATCCGGCTTCTGGCACAGTAAATTTTAATAAATATGGAAATATCGTATCGCAAGAGAGCGGTGCTGCTGTGGTGATGGATGCTTTTAGCGGCGAGGTTCTGGCGATAACATCAACCCCTGGTTTTGATCCTAACCGATTTACTCATGGTTTGAATGCAAGAGATTGGGAAAGGCTTCTGGCTAATCCTCTTTCACCAATGACTAACAAGGCGATTGCTGGACAGTACTCACCAGGTTCTACCTTTAAGATGATTGTTTGTCTTGCTGCATTGGAGGCTGGGATCTGGCATGAGAAAAACAAGGTAGTCTGCAAAGGCTATATAGATGTAGGGGACGCGCGTTTCCATTGTTGGAAAAAGTATGGGCATGGTCCGATTGAGATGAATCAAGCTATTGAACAAAGCTGTGATGTTTATTTGTATGAAATAGCAAAGAGATTAGGAATTGAAAAGATTGCAGCGATGGCTCGGCGTTTTGGTTTTGGTGCGAAATCAAACATAGAACTTCCGGGAGAACGAGCAGGGTTGGTCCCCTCCTCGGACTGGAAAAAATCAACCCTTGGACAGAAATGGCATCAGGGTGAAACACTAATTACAAGTATTGGGCAGGGGTTTATCTTGTGTACACCCTTACAATTAGCGCGCATGACAGCTGGACTTGTAAATGGTGGTTCTATGGTAACACCTCGATTATTAAAGTCTATAATACCACCAAACTCGGATAGTCACTCATTGAATTTAAACCCAAAGCATTTGAAGGTTGTTGTAGACGGTATGAATAGAGTTACAAATGGAGCTCTTGGAACGGCACGAGGTGTTCCAAGAGCATCTTCATCCTTTAAGTTTGGTGGCAAAACTGGATCAGTTCAAGTGAAGAGAATATCGCTTGATGATAGGCGAGCTGGTAAAGTGAAAAATAAAGATAAACCTTGGGCTGAACGGGATCATGCAATGTTTATTGGCTATGCACCATTAAACTCGCCTCGTTATGTCGTATCTGTTGTTGTTGAACATGGTGGGGGTGGCAGCACGATGGCGGCTCCAAT
>Ga0315331_10004450_pt1 | contig 10564 bp, 4 predicted proteins | sample M160m34915metaG_FD_203456 | JGI IMG/M metagenome (GOLD analysis project Ga0315331, IMG submission 203456) | Ammonia-oxidizing marine archaeal communities from Monterey Bay, California, United States - M1 60m 34915 | ecosystem: Environmental > Aquatic > Marine > Intertidal zone | place: USA... | reverse complement strand
TGTCGTGCCGTCCACCATCAAAGCCAGACCAGCCGCCGTGATATCGTCTCCTGCCTGCTGAGTCACATTGCCCGTCACATCCAGGAACAGATTGCCCGTGCCCAGTGCGATGTCTGCGTCCACATCGAGGTCGTTGGCATCCACGATCAGCTTCACGTCATCATTAGTTGTCGTGATGCCGGTGATCGTCATGCCGTCCACGGTGATCGCTTCAACGTTCAGCGTATCCGCATCGCGGTACACCGTTTGACCACCGTTGTTCGCCGCGAAATTGGTAACGTTGTTACCCGCATTGTCCAGCGTCGTGGTGCCGTCCACCATCAAAGCCAGACCAGCCGCCGTGATATCGTCTCCTGCCTGCTGAGTCACATTGCCGCCGGCCGTCACACCAAGGTTTCCGGTCAGAGCGACATTGCCCAGATCGATCGCGTTCGTGTCCACCAGCTTGGCGTCCGCTGCCGTGACACTCACCGCACCCGTGAAATCGTTGCCTGCGGAATCCAGCGTGACGTTATTCCCAGTCGCTGCAATGTTGGTCGTGCCGTCAACATCCACCGTGCCACTGTCGGTCACGTTGCCGCCGGCCATCACATCGAGGTTTCCGGTTAGAGCGACATTGCCCAGATCGATCGCACCTGAATCATTCGTGATTGTGGCGGACGTTGCATTGACCGTATTCGTGATGAGATCTCCGCCACCAGACTGATCGAACTCCACCGAACCAGAACCCGACGTCAGGCTTGACAGCGTCACAGCGGTGCCCAGATGGTTGTCAATATCCACATCGCCGGTCGTCGTGTCCGCTGTGATCGTCGAACCTGCCAGCATCAGCCCCGTCGTATTACCGATTCCGCTCGATGCGTTCAGATCCACCGTCGCCGCCGTCACCAGACCGGATCCGTTGATGCTGCCCCCGGCCATCACTGTGAAGTCACTTCCCTCCGTGTCGAGCGACGCGTTGATTTGGACATTCCCGTCGACATCGAGTTGGAAGGAACCAGCCGTGGGCGAATCGGGCAGGGTCACCGCACTGCTGAACGTGACATTGAGCATCACATCCGTGACACCGACAGTGTTGTCGAGAATCTGAATGTCCAGAGTGTCACCGCCATCTTCAAAAATGGTCTGGTCGACACGGAGCTCCGTTCCGCCAACGACGGAGATTCCTGGGTCTGCGACGCCCAAATCAGTCCATACGCCATCATTCAGCGTGAATACAAGCTCACTTACACCGCCACCGCTGTCAAAACTGACATCCAGGTCTGTGGACCCGGTACCTCCGCCGACATTATCGAAACTGCTCAGCAGCAACTGATCAGTTCCATCAAAGGCGAACGTCGCATTCAGCACGCGGCGATCTTCCAACTGCATAAGCCGAAGGTGCCGGACACTTTCCCGTTTGACACTTTTATTCGGCGAAAACAGACGGCGAAGTCGTGCCACAAATGACGTAGTAGTCATGTGTACATGTTCCTCAGCGGTGGTCCGGTTGGTTGGAAATTGCAGACAGCACAGTGTTTCTGACCATTAACTTCGGAACATTCGTTTCTTTGTAATCAGCTGACGGGTAAGCGAGGACAAAGAAACTTCATCTTAGTCCATTTCCTGTTGAAGTTTGCGGATTACAACAGTTAGAAGGAGTGCGCACGATAAGTTCGCCGGAAATTAGATGATATCGCTTGAAAGTACCTGACAGTCATGTTTCCCGAATGGCTGAGCCGCATGAATCCCGAAAGCTGAGATAGGTGTAATTTCGCACGAAGCGAAACCAATACGCTCCGAATTGGAATCATGAGCATGACTAATCCACGGATGTTTCCCATTGCGGCCCTCGTGGCCTGTTCTTTTGTGGTTCAGGGAATCGCAGATGACGGCAGGCACGAAACCCGACTTTCGGCGGTCAGGCCTGACGTCGCGGATATAACAAAGCGGTCGTCCTGCGGAGCTCCAGGGAATTCAGAAACACACTCAGTCGCTTCAAACGGAAACCTGAAACATTCGGGTTCCCACACAAACGCGCCAGATGAGTGCACAAAGTCAAAGACTCTCGCAGACAACGTGACTGCAGAAGTACGTATCGCCGAATTTACGTACATATCGCGCATCCCTGCTGTACGAAAGGCGGGCATCGCCAGCGTCAGTCCTCTGACGGCTACCGGACCCGCTGCATCCTCTCACGAGGCGGTTGCTGAGAGCCCGCTGTCGGGGCCCATTGGAAATTCGACAGATGTCGGAGTATGCGAACGTGCAAAAGTGTCCATTCTTCCATCCATTCCGGCAGTTGTTGCTCCCCTGTGGTCGAAGGGCGCTCAAAAGGTATCAGCCCTGAAGGCAGCGGATGTTGCAACAAAGCACGTAGATACTAAGAAAGATTCACCATCAATGCGGTGGACAAAGGTAGCGAAAAAAACAACCACAGCGAAGAATCTGGCTCCGCGAATCGTGACACAAAGTCGAGCCGCGATCGCCCCCGTTTCATACTCTCCGCGCGGCCTGACATCCGGACGACTTCCTGGGGATGCCGAAACGTCGCCGGCCCCACTGCTGTGCACGCCCGATCAGTTGAGTCCAACATCTCCAATCGCGGACGAAAAATCTCTGATCACGACAACAGAGTCAAAGACGGTCCCGCCACAGACTGATCGGAAGAACGCCTCAGAACAAAACGTGGCTCATTCTTCTGCGTCGTACATTGATGATTTAAAGTCGCTGGTCAGAGAGGACAAGAAGGCTGACAAAAAGGCTGACACCACAGGTAATTACCTGACGGACCTGAACCAACTGCTGGGCAGCCAAACCCCGTGGATCATCGCCAGAGGTGCCGTAACGGATCTTACACCAGGTGAACCACTGCCAAAGGATTACGTTGCCACGAAAACATATGTGAACGACCTGCAAAAGCTGATTGGCCCGGCGCAGGCTGGCGCACCTCGCCGCGCCGGAAGGGCGCTCATTTCGTATTCAGCGTATCCGCAGGATGCTGCTTCACAATACGAGATTCCACCGGAAGAACCATGTACAACATCGGGCGACAGGTCAGTGACCGGACTTTTCCAACCGGTGAAGGGTATTGATGTCCATGGATACAGCACACAGCCACCAAAGGAACGGTTAGAGCGACGACCTGAAAACGAGCAGGACCCCTCGATTCCACTGGCGTGCGACTTCCTTGAAAAGGAAATGCCGGGATATTATGCGACTCAAGGCTACGGCTACCGTCGGGCGCCACGCAACACTTACAAATTCTACCATCACCCGCTGTACTTTGAAGACCCGAATCAGGAACGATGCGGTCAGTCAAAGGGTTGCCTGACAACGGCCTGCTCGGCCGTTCATTTCACCACGATGATAGCGCTCACCCCGTACCTGACCACTGTTGATCATCCGCAAGACTGTGTGCAAGCGTTGCCGGACTGCCGAACATGTCAGTCGTTTGGGACCGATTCCTGCTTTCCGCGATGGTCGTGGAAAGCCGCAGCTGTTCAAACGGCTGCTGTTACCGGATTGGTCTTTATCATACCGTAAGCTCAAGGTATTGCTTCGCAGACAAAGCTTAGTGATTGTAGCGGCTGGGTCGTGATCACCGACGATCACAGGGCCCGGACTCTGTGGACGCCGTGATATGCCACTGTGGTTCGGGGCAGAATGCAGCTGTGTCACAGTTCAAAGGCAAAGGTGTGTGACAGGATTCTCAAACACCTTGCCGCCAGTGACTTTGGCTGGCAGCGAATGCGGGCAAAGCCCGTCGAATACAACGGTGGCGTATTCTGACCGTCACTGTGGTTCACCCGTACCTGAGCAGTAAAGATCGTGTCTGTAAATTCGCCTGTGGGCCCTGCGGTTGCCGGTATACCGGTAGCTGTGATTTCCGGTGGAGCCAATAATTCAGGTGCATGGCTGAGCTGAGTGACAGTTCCGCTCATCGATTCTCCGGGCAGCGAGTTGCAGCTCAACTCCACCGGGGCATCGATTTCCACCAACTCGACATCCTGCTGCAGTACGAACATCATGGCGCGGAGTCGGTCAGGAGAACCGACCAGACAAAACAACGTTTGTTCAGACAGCCATGTTGACTTGTTTATTGCGTCTAACGGTGTGCCGCTCCAGTAGGTCTGCTCCAGACCGGAAGCATTTGTGGACGGTCTGTTTCTTGGAGCGTATACAATACCTGCAGACGGGCTTCTCAGAGTCAGTCGGCCGGCTTTACTCTTCAGTGTCTCCAGCCGCGTCCTTGAACTCTCGACCGCTGTTTTTGCAGCTGGTATCGCTGCTGCGGACGTTTCGGACGTGGAACGAGTTCCTTTCAGGTGAGCCACCCGAGCGACCCGTAGTTTCAGCTCTCCTTCAACCTGCGCGATGTCCAGCTGAAGTTCGGCATTCGTGAGGGTCGCCAGTTCCTGCCCTTCGTCCACACGTTCACCGGCGATGACAGCGGAGCTCACATAGCCAGGCGCAGTAACATATACGGGCGAACTCAACCCCGGAGAAAACGTAAACGGCACCTCAATTGAATAGGGCAGCGGCCACAAAAGTACAAGTCCGAGACCTGCCACGAAAACGGAAAAACCAACGGCGGTCCGGGCAGAAATTCGTCCATCACGGCGAACAGCTATAACTCGTTGGCGTATGAACGCCAATAGTGACACAAGCACTCCCATGGCAGTGCTTAGTGCCAGAACATAGCTAATGCCTTCCAGGCGACAGGGCTTCAAAGCCGTGTGAATAACAACCAGGATTGTCGCCAGAACAACCAGCCGGTAAGCCACTGTTGCTGCGCCAAACGACGGCAGACACAGCCTTCTGAGTGCAGACGCATTATTCACGGTGGGCGAATTGAGCCCCAGTACAACCCTGTCGAATACGGAAGTTGCCGCAGCACGAGATTCGGGACCAAGATTGGGTATTCGCATGAGATCACAAAGAACGAAGTAACCGTCATACCGCAGCAGAGGGTTGCCATTCACCAGCACTGTGTTCAACGAACAGACCAGCATGACGTTAAAAAAAAATGTATGGGGAACCCCTGGAGTGCTGGCCAGCCAGAGCATTCCCAAAATGGCCGCCAAAAACAGTTCGACGGCAATTCCGGCAGCCGCAACGTGAATTCTGTGCATACGGTTTCGCTGCAGCCAGGAATCCGATACGTCGCAGTAGAGCAAAGGCAGAAATCCAACGACAATGCAGCCCAGTTCATGACATTCGCCACCGTAGTGATGGCAGGTCAGACCATGACCGATCTCATGCAGAATCTTAATGAAGACAATTGTCGCCCCAAGTATGAACACGCCATGCGGCGTCATCAGTTGCCTGATGGTCGGAAGTTCAGCATGAATCTGTGACCAGCGAGAAATCACAAGAATCGTCATCATGCCAACGAAAACGACAGCCCCACGAAGAATCCAGGGACGAAAAACCCAGCCGAAACCGCGATCCAGAACTCGAAACAGTGCCGTGGGATCAATGCCACGAAATCTGTGACTGATCAGAGCGAACAGTTTCATGTAGACGGCTGAAGATCTGGCCTGCGATGCTGTTTCTGCGAGACGGACACCATGTCCGATGTGGACTGCCGTCAGTAACTCGCTCCGGATCGCATGCGCCACAAACATCTGCAGATTCTGGTCTGAGAATGTCGATTCGGGAAAGCGGTCTGCCAGTATCTCAGCGGCCTCTTTCCATGACCGACGGCCGTCCAGCAACTGCAGCAGCCGCAGTTCCTCAGCTTCGACTCGAAAATATAACAGGCGTACCGGATCCTTAAGTGTCCACGTTGTGTCGTCTTCTTCCGACGGGTAGACCTCAAGATCCCTGCGCATTCGCCAGGGGATAGCTGCGTCTTGTGGATCAGCATCAGTCATTAATCATGGAATCGTCATCTGCACAGGCTGTCCCGGACGTAGTGCCAGTGCGGGATTCGAAATCTCGGCCTTGACCTCAACCTGTCCGTTTACGGAGTCAATTTCGGGGCTGACAAAGATGAGCGTGCCTTCGACCGTTATCGGCCCCTGGCGGCTATCACCCGTGACACTGACTGGCCGCCCTCGACTGGATTGATCGACCAGTGCGGCATCTACATAGCCTTCAACAAACAGCCTGTCGATTCGGATAATACGCAGCACTGGTTCCCCGACCTCCACCCATTCACCTCGGTGCCGCAGTTTTTCGACGACAATTCCCGTCAGTGGTGACGTTAACTGCCGTCTGGACAATTGTTCTTTAGCAACGTCAACAGATTTTCTTGTGCGTTCCACGGTGAGTGATGAAATTCCAAGTTCGCTGGTGGCCCTTTCACGTTCCAGATTTAACCGAGTCACTGCGATTTGCTGTTGTTGTACGATCACCGCTGCGCTTTGGCTGCCCAACGAATGCAGACGCTGTTCATGCCGCGCCTGCTCTATATCCATGCCGCTTCCGACAACGTCCTGTCGCAACCGCGCCAATTCCAAATCTGAAACGCTTGTCGCAAATTTTTGTCTGGACGTGATGGCTCGATCAAGCTCCTCCTGAGCCAGCTGATTTGCAGACGTGGCCTTACGAATGGAAATGTCCGACGCAGCCGTTTGTTGGGCAACGCTCAGTTCCAGCTGCGCCTGTTCCAGTAGTTTGGCAGACTCCTCCGCGGTAGCTCGGGCGATTTTGACCGTGACCGACTCCTTCTCGCGTTTCACAGCCACAGCGAAGTCGATTTCGGCCAGTTGCAGCGCCAGACGTGCTGCCTTGTCATCCAGCGACACCAGAAGGTCCGATTCGTTAACGGCATCGCCGACATTAACGTGAAGTTCCTTCAGCACGCCCTGTTCGCGAGCGGGAACGTTCGCCTGTTCTTTCAGGCGAAGAAAACAACCGGTGGCCTTAATGCCTGTCCCCGGACTCTGTGCTGAGACCGCCGTCAGCGCCACAACACTCATAATGCCTACCGCCATGATGCAGTACACACTGCAGAACAACAGACGGTGAATTCTGCCGTTAGTCACGAATACGGAATTGGTTGCGCAATTGTGATGTGACATAGTCCGGTCGCTCATGATCAAGGGTAGAGGGCGCAGAGGTGTTAGCATCATCAGGAACTCGCGACAAGACCGCCAGGTGACGATCGAGAAATCGCTAAAGCCATGTGTATCGTTGGACAAACTCAATCACTTTCCGGAACCAGACATACGCAGTTGCGCGTTTTCCACAATGAATGTATGCGATGACGCCCGTACCGGGGCGCTCATTCTGATAATCGGCGTTTTCCACTCGTGCGGTGGCCAGAGTCGACAGTGTCCCGCGCTCATCAATATCCGTTGACCCTGCAAGCGATCCCAATTGAGTCTCACGAAACGTCTCAGGCGACGTTTCCAGAGCAAATGTGACCGGCAAGTTTGTATCAGCCGCACCCATCGCAGCAAGAACATGACGCACATCAGCTTCCAGAACTCTCAGATCCAGCTGCCAGTCAGCTGCCGGGTTGGCGATCTCAAACAAAAACTGGCCGCGCTGAACCGGTCGCTGTGTCAGCAGTTGCTTCAATCGATCGCCGTAAACGCGACCATTAATCGGCGACACTACGTTCAACTGCACGATGCGTTCCATGACAATTTCAGACTGCGTCGCCAGCGACGTAATCCTCTGCTTCAACTCAACCTGCTCTGCAGACATCAGGCTGTCGTTGTTCGATGTACGACTCCCTCGCATCGCATCAATTGCCGCAATCCGCGCACCGACCGCCGCGAATTCGCCGTCAATGGATTGCAGCTGCACTTCGAGGTCTTCATTTTTCAACACGCAGAGCGTGTTTCCGGAAGAAACCTGACTGCCGTCGTCAATACTTACATCCGTAATTGTCCCATCCTCCGGGGCGAATACAAAGGCCCGCTGAGCGGGCACAAGCTCGCCGTAAACTTCGATACGTAGTTCGGTCGGAATCAAACAGAACGCAGCCAGGACGACAACAATGACTGTCCAGACAGGGCGAGTCATCATCTTCAGGGTGCGTCTGAACTGACCTGCTAAAGTTGACTGCTGGAGAGTCTCACAGTTGGCAAGAGCCATTGACGCATGATGACAAAGCCGGTCAACACGTGACCGGTCCTGTTCTTCCAACGGTTCCCCGGCGTGGACAACACAGGCCCATGCAGCATCCTCCCAGCTGTTTGACGCGATAAGAGGCTTTACGACGGTCCGCCCGGCGGCACCGGAACTGCCAGCCTCCGCAGCATCGATCTGCGAACAGATCTGTCGACTGGCATCGGACCGCTGATTGGGTCGGCTCACGCCCGTGGTCGCAACGACATCCCAACGGCGGCCGGCATCACGCCGCGCCACAGCCAGTCGCCGACAGTCCAATGCGGCCGAGCCGTCGGTGGCCAGAATATTTGCAACGACTTCGCTGCTGAGAGAAGTGTGCAGCTGAGCAATGACCGCGTTCAACCTGCGGTCTTGCTCTGAGTGCTGAAAGTGCCGATCCAGTATCCGACGTCGCTGCAGATCCGCGAACACATCTGCCAGACGGATGAACAGACCGTGCTCAATTGCCAACGGCCCTTCTGTGGCGCACAAAATCAGTCTGTGCTGGCCGGCCAGCACTGATGCCGTCAGCAATCGCGACCCGCTGGTCACCGCCGGATCTGATTTCGTGAAGCAGATCTCACCGACCGGAGCAGAACAGACATCCTCCGTACTGAGCGCAACACAATTGTCGTTATCTAACCGAGCCAGCAGCGCCGCATCATTACCGCCGCTCGTCCACAATGCGATGCCGCTTAGTCTCAGGTCCGTCGCAGCCTGCTGCAACAGGACGGGTAAAAACTCTTGTTCGGCTCCGTCCTGCTGATGCCGAATTCCGGCAGATTCAAGTATCGATTGCAACACATCACTCATTGATGCCTGCCCTTACGGACTCACGTTACCAAACGACAACACATGCCTGAGTGTATCTGACTTTCGACAGTTCTGCGACATGAACACAGACTGATTCTGCCGTCAGCAGCGGCAACGTTGTAATTCATCATGGTATGACATGAATCGTGACTGCCCCGGCAGTTATTGCTGAATCGCGGCATACAGCATGACTGCACAGGCGTACGTTGTTTCTGTCCCGGTGACGTCCCTTCGGCGATTATTGCCGCCCCGGTTGGCCCGGTGCATCGGTGTCTGACGGCCATACCGGTCGGCTCGATCACTCTGAACAATCGTATCATTCATGCTGCACATTCGCTTCAATCGTGGCGACTTCCTGTCGATGAACATTGCAGTACGTCCACAAACATTGTCCGCGCTGATGTGCGCGCATGTTGAAGCTGGCAGAAAGGAGTCTGTCGGCCGGGGGCGTCAATCTGCCGCATATGGATATATCGACATGCCGCTCTCCAGAAAGACGCCAGCTGCCACCCTTCCGACTCCCAACCCAACTCGCATTTGGGTGTCGTGGCAGCTCGCCCTGTGGCTGGTTGCATCGCCAATTGCGTTTACGGGTTGTGCGGTTCCTCACACGCAATGGGAAAGGACTTTAAAAAACGACACCACGGACATCGATTGCATTACACAGCAAATCGACACGTTCGCTCCATCCGTGTTTCAGGAAGTCAGCATGACTTCAGCCCCCGTGACGGCACTCAACGTGACCGAGTCTGAAATCATACATGTCGACATGACGCTCGACGAGGTGTTGAGCAGTGCCATGGAACACTCGACCATTCTGCGGGATATCGGTGGTATTGTCCTGCGGGCGCCTAACAACGTTAATTCCCGATATGCCACTCGTATGCAGGAAACAGACCCGCGCTTCGGTGCGGAAGCGGCTTTGAGCGAGTTCGACGCTCAGCTGAAAACATCGGCGACCTTCAACAACAACAACAGAATCTACAACAACAGTTTCTTCGCCGGCGGAGCAACATTTTTCCAACAGGACCTCAATGACTATCAGATTGAAGTGTCGAAGCGAACAGCCTCAGGGTCTCTTCTGGCTGTGCGTGGGGTTTCTGACTACGACGCCAACAACGCACCTGCAAATACGTTCCCCAGTGCCTGGGACTCCTGGCTGGAAGGTGAGATCCGACAACCGCTGCTTCAGGGCGGAGGATTGGAATTCAACCGCATCGCTGGCCCTGGCTCCACACCGGGAATCTACAATGGTGTGTTGATCGCGAAGGCGAATTCAGACATCAATTACGCTGAATTCACAGCTTCGCTGCGTGACTACGTCAGCAATGTTGAAAATGCATACTGGGACCTGTATCTCTCTTATCGAGAACTCGATGCACGCAAGAAGAGTATGGAAAAAGCTCTGGTCGTCTGGAACGAAGCCAAAGCCAAGGATATTGCAGGCAATCCAGAAATCGCGGAAGAAGCTCTCGCCCGCCAGCAATACTATCAACTTAAGGCCGACGTCGACGAAGCCCTCTCAGGCCGGCTGTTGCAGGGAACGCGGACCAGTAACGGATCCAGCGGCGGAACCGTTCAGCTGGCCGGCGGTGTGCTGACCGCAGAGCGGAGGCTGCGACTGTTGATCGGTCGGCCGGCGGCGGATGGGCAGTTGATACGGCCCTCAGAAGAACCCACAATGGCCGAAATTCGGTTTGAC
>Ga0315331_10004448_pt1 | contig 10568 bp, 11 predicted proteins | sample M160m34915metaG_FD_203456 | JGI IMG/M metagenome (GOLD analysis project Ga0315331, IMG submission 203456) | Ammonia-oxidizing marine archaeal communities from Monterey Bay, California, United States - M1 60m 34915 | ecosystem: Environmental > Aquatic > Marine > Intertidal zone | place: USA... | reverse complement strand
ACAGACCAAGCGCCGCATAGGGTTCTTCTTTCCTGCGCATCAGGTCGCGCGGCTCGATCCCAAGCCCATCAAGAATACGGATCATTTCGTCCTTCGACGGCGGTGTCTGGAGATATTCGATGATTTTGGGCTCCACACCCTTTTCTTCGAGCAGTGCCAGCGTCGCGCGGGACTTGGAACAACGCGAATTATGATAGATGGTTACGGACATACCCTGCCTCCGATCGGTTCTAAGCGTTCTGAATGCCGTGTCGCCGGGTCGGGGTCAAGACCGAAGAAAGGCTGTTCAATGAGTGTCGCAATAGGTTTCGATTTCACCGGGTTTCTCGACCGCTTCACAGCGACCGTAGAACAGGCCGATGGCGACGCGCTGGCGGCGCTGTTCACGTCGGGCGGCGTCTATCAAGACACGTTCTATGGCGCATTCCAAGGTCACGATGCTATTGCCGATATGCTGGAAAACCGGTTTTGGGGCGACGCCGAGGCGTTTCGCTGGGACATGTTCGACCCGGTCTACGACGACGGGCTCGGCATCGGCTACGCCCGTTGGGTCTTCAGTTACACATCGACGATGGCAGACAGCGCCGGCAAGCGGGCCGCCTTTGACGGCATGAGCCAGTTTTCATTCGAAAACGGCATGATATCGAATTACCGCGAGGTGTTTTCCGCCGGGCTCGGGCTGGTCCAACTCGATATGGACGCACAGCGGATAGACAAAATCCTGCGCCGCATGGTGGACGCACACAAAAACGACCCCGAATGGGGCCGACATCTGTTTCCAAGGACATAACGGGCGCTTATACGAATCAGGCGTTGACCGGCCGTTCTCCCGACTGCTGGAGCTTGTGGATCCGGGCATTTGCGACCGCGAGAGCAAGGCTGACGCTTTCGTCCTTTTCGGGCAGCGACTTCAGATGATCGCGGTAGGTTACCCAATCCCCGAGGGTTGCTGATGCCTGATCCGGTTCGCCTCTGATAACCATTGCGGTCTACCGTCCCTGTATAGCGATCCGCACGCTTCATGCGCGAAATTCGCTGTTGGGATGCAAGCATGCAATTCCCATGCCATACACGAAAAATGCTAGATATCAACCGGTTAGAGGACGGGCGACTGTAGCACCGCCGCAAAACTGTAAAATATTCTGACGGTCAGAGCAGTTCGGGAACGCGCTCCGCAACATGGGCAGCGGCCTCACGGACGACATCGCTGCCAGCATCGCGCCGGGGACCGTTTTCGCTGATATGCCGCCGCCAGGCGCGGGCACCGGGCAGTCCCTGGAAAAGGCCCAGCGCATGACGCGCCATGGCGTAGAGTGGCACATCCTGCCGTAATCCCCGCTCGATATAGCCGAGATACCCCTCAAGAGCGGCATGTCGGCTTTCGGGGGGCGTTCCACCCAGCACGTTCCCGTCGATCTCAGCCAACAACCATGGGTTTTCATAGGCGGCGCGGCCGATCATAACGCCGTCGACCCGGTCGAGATGCGCCTCGACCTCGGTCAACTTCGTGATCCCGCCATTGATAACGACCGTCAGATCGGGAAACGTCTGTTTCAGCCGATAAACGGTATCATAGGAGAGCGGTGGAATTTCTCGGTTTTCCTTGGGACTGAGACCCGAAAGCCAAGCCTTCCGCGCGTGGATAATAAATACCCGGCACCCTGCCTCGGCAACCGTTTCGACAAATCCGCGAAATTCCTCCCAGGAATCCCGATCATCGACGCCGATACGGGTCTTTACCGTGACCGGGATATCGACTTCGGCATTCATCTTCGCCACACACTCCGCAACCACGTCGGGTTCGTTCATCAAGCAGGCGCCGAAGCGGGCGTTCTGGACGCGGTCACTCGGACACCCGACGTTGAGGTTCACCTCGTCATACCCGCGCGCGGCGGCGATCGTGGCGCAGCGCGTCAGGTCGTCAGGGTCGGCGCCGCCAAGCTGCAGGGCAACCGGGTGTTCTGCCGGATCGAATTTCAAAAAACGGTCGGTATCGCCGTGGAGGATGGCACCTGTGGTGATCATTTCGGTATAGAGCAGTGCGGATGGTGAAATCTGGCGCAGAAGATACCGGTCGTGACGATCCGTACGGTCCATCATCGGGGCGACCGAAAGCCGCCGGTCCAGCGCGCCGGGATCGCCCTGCGTCTGTGTCATATCTTCCTGTATCGCTGCAATCGTCATCACAAAATCCCGGAGCTCGTCACCGGGACGATAGATAGGTCAAATTTCAGAAAATAAAAAGTCTGTCCTGCCACGAACAGCAACGGCGCAGATTATGCGTCTAGGCGAACACCGCGCTCGCATACACCGTAGCTATAAGAAGCGCTGTCACCGTAAAGACGGCCTGTTTAAAAAATGCGCGCCGCCTAGCATTGGTCTGCATGGATCTACCCTGTCCTGAACTACTCGTCCCACACCCCATAGTAAGCAATTATCATGCCAAAGCCGGATGTGTTGAATTTTAATGACCTAGCCCGGCGCCAAATCCAACCTTGTATGATATTTCGACACATAGTGCACCACATCCGGACTGGTTCCACCAGAGGGTTCCTATAAAACTATTTTAAATCAACGAATTAGAGATTATTTGGGGGAATGGCCGGCAATCGTCACGTGTTATCCGCGTAAGGATTTCCGACATCCCATTCTTCGCGCACATCTAAATCCGGCTCGATCACCGCAAATTCGGATTTAAGTGCCTGAAACTGGGCCGCAGGCAACAAACGCGACAGCGCCCAGACCGCCATGGCCCGCACAAGCGGAGAATCGTCGCCGAGCAAGCATTTTGCGGAATTGATCAGAGATTCATCGCCGCTATTGCCGACCGCAATCAGAACATTGCGCACGAAACGGTCGCGGCCGAGCCGCTTGACGGGCGAGCCGGAAAACACCTGCCGGAAGCTTGCATCGTTCAGCATTGCAAAATCCTTCAGCCGGGGCCGCTTCAGATGAATATGCGGCCGCAGATCCTGATGCGGCGTCGGCTGCGCAAATTTGTTCCACGGACAAACCGCGAGGCAGTCGTCACAGCCATAGATGCGGTTTCCCATGGGCTCGCGGAATTCATGCGGAATGTGCCCGGCATGCTCGATCGTCAGATAGGAAATACAACGCCGGGCATCTAGCTTGTACGGTTCGGGGAACGCTGCGGTTGGACAGATATCCAAACAGTTTCGGCAACCGCCGCAATGGTCGGTTTCGGCATTGTCGGGAGTCAGGTCGAGCGTGGTGAACACCTCGCCCAGAAACACCCAGGAGCCGAACGCCCGCGATACCAGGTTGGTATGCTTGCCCTGCCATCCCAGCCCGGCGCGCTGGGCGGCAGGCTTCTCCATTACAGGCGCGGTATCGACAAACAGCTTCACCTCGCAGCTCCAGTCTTCGGCAATCGCGCGGGCAAGCTTGCGCAGGCGTTTTTTGAGCACATCGTGATAATCCCGCCCCCGCGCATAGGCCGATATCGTTGCCCGGTCGGGATGGGCATGTAACAACAACGGATCTTCTTCCGGCCCGTAATTCATGGCCACCGACACGATACTCTTTACGTCGGGCCACAGGCCCTGCGGGGTCTGCCGCCGTTCGCGGGTGGTTTCCATCCAGCCCATATCGCCGTGATAGCCGTCGGCGAGATAATCTCCAAGCTGGCGCCCCGTCTCACCGGAATCCGGCCCGGCAAATCCCACCGCATCAAATCCCAACGACAATGCCAGATCGCGAATAACGGATTTGGGATCGTCGGAAGTCTTGGCGGATTTTCTCATTTCACACCGGCTCTATGTCGCCCTGCGCCTGTTCGGCCCGGAAGGATGCTGCAAATTCATCCAGGCGCGCGTTCTCAATCGCTGTGCGTATGTCGCGCATGAGTTCCTGATAGTAATGCAGATTGTGCATCGTCAGCAGGATCGCGCCGAGCATCTCCTTGGCCTTGAACAGATGGTGCAGATACGCCCGGCTGACACCACCGACGATCGGATAATCGCTATCGGGGTCGAGCGGGCGCGGATCCTCGGCGTGCCGCGCATTGCGGATATTCACGGTACCCCGCCGGGTAAAGGCCTGTCCGGTCCGCCCCGACCGTGTCGGCAAGACACAATCGAACATATCGATCCCGCGCTGGACGGCGCCGACAATATCTTCCGGCGTGCCGACGCCCATCAGGTAACGCGGCGCCCCTGCAGGCAAAGCGGAGGTGGTAATGTCGAGCACTTCAAACATCGCTGTCTGTCCTTCACCGACGGCGAGGCCGCCGACGGCATAGCCGTCGAAGCCGATATCGACGAGAGCCGCCGCGGATTCAAGTCGCTGGTCAGGATACACACTGCCCTGAACGATGCCGAACAGCCCGTATCCATCGCGCTCCTCAAAAGCCTCACGACACCGCGCAGCCCAGCGCATCGACAGTTGCATCGATTCCGCCGCCGCCGCTCCATCCACACCACTCGCCGTACATTCGTCGAGCACCATGGTGATGGTCGAATCCAGCAGGTTCTGAATCTCGATCGACCGCTCGGGTGTAAGCATGAACTTCGCGCCATCGATATGAGAGCGGAATTCAACGCCCTTATCGTCAAGCTTTCGCAGATCGGTCAATGACATCACCTGGAAGCCGCCGGAATCCGTCAGGATCGGTCGTTCCCAGTCCATGAAGGTATGCAATCCCCCCATCCGGCCGACCGTCTCAGCGCCCGGGCGGAGCATCAGGTGATACGTGTTGGCGAGGAGAATTTCCGCGCCAGTCCGGGCGACCCCTTCGGACGTCATGCCTTTTACCGTCGCCGCCGTACCGACCGGCATGAAAACCGGCGTTTCGATCGTGCCGTGCGCGGTTGTCAGCCGGCCACGCCGGGCATTTCCATCGGTCCCGAGGACCTCGAAGCCAAACGCCGTCATCGTCCTGCTTTCCCGGCATCTGCAAGGTGCAGGAAGCTGGAATCCCCATAGGAATAAAACCGGTACCCTGTCCGGATCGCATGGTCATAGGCCGCCTTCATCCGATCCAGTCCGGCGAAGGCGGACACAAGCATAAACAGCGTCGAGCGCGGCAGATGAAAATTGGTCATCAACGCATCCACGGCGCGAAAGCGGTAACCGGGAGTAATGAAAATATCCGTCTCACCCGCGAACGGCATTATTTGGCCGTCAGCGGCTGTCGCAGATTCCAGCAACCGCAGTGGCGTCGTCCCGACGGAGACCACACGGCCGCCGCCAGCCCGTGCGGCGTTTATCCGGTCAGCCGTCGCGGCGTCGATTTCGCCCCACTCGCTGTGCATCCGGTGATCGGCCACCCAGTCGACCTTGACCGGCAAAAAAGTCCCGGCGCCAACATGTAGCGTCACCGTCGCGAACTCGGCGCCTGCCGCCCGCACGTTCTTCATTAGCAAATCCGTAAAATGCAGTCCGGCGGTGGGTGCTGCCACAGCGCCCTGCCGCCGGGCATAAACGGTCTGATAATCCTGCTCGTCCGCAGATGTCGCCCCGCCGGGTCTCGCAATATAAGGCGGCAAGGGCATTTCACCGTGCCGTTCAAGGGCGGCGAACAGATCGTCCGCATCGGGGAAAGAAAGCGTAACCTCGCCACCATCACCCTTGGCCTCGACACGGGCCGAGAAACCGTCGGCGAAATCGATCACGTCGCCTGCAGCCAGTTTCCGTGCGGGCCGTGCGAAAGCACGCCAGGTACCATCCGGTTTGGCCTTGTGAAGCGTGACTTCGATCTTTGCGCCGCGGCGGGTACCGCGAAGGCGGGCGGGGATAACGCGGGTATCGTTGATCACCACGATATCGCCCGGCACCAGCAGGTCCGGCAGATCAGCGACGGTCCGGTCGGTGAATTGCACTCCAACTTCCAGCAATCGTGCGGTTTCCCGGGGTCGGGCGGGCTCGGTTGCAATGTTTTCCGGAGGCAGATCGAAGTCGAAATCGCCGGTCCGAAGATCGGCGGCAACACGGGGACCGGTGTCTGTGGCCTGCGCGTCGCCGACAGTCAAGACGACTCCCATTGTTTCAAGACCTCTGCCTCGACAGTGGCGAAATATTCGTCCTGCTCCAGCACCGGCTGCGGCGCGCTATCTTCGTCACGGGTGCGGTTGAGCCCCCACTGATAGACATGGTCGCGCAGATCATCGTCGAGCAGAATAAATTTCAGCAGGTGATTTTGTACATCTAATGGCGGATCGGCCTCCTCGGTCGTCATATAAATAACCGCGCGCAGATAGGTAACCGTATCGAGGATAAGCTGGGCCTCTTCCTTGCTCCAAAGCTTTGACGGTTCGAAATCGTTGTTTTTGAGCCATTGAATTTGTTCGCGGGTGACGGTACCGGGTGTGCCCAGACGCGGCATGCTGCCGGGATCTTCGGGCGGGCCTCCCCGCTCGGCATCCTCGGCCTGGCGGCGCTTTTGCGCCTTGAGAGTTCTCATCCGGCGCATAAACAGATAGATGGTGAGGCCCACCACCGCAGCAAAAATCAGACTTTCCATGACTTACGTATACGTCCCTAAGGTTCCGACGTTTCAGGATGACTTGATACGCGTTGATCGAACACGGCGAAACCCCTGTTAGAGAATGGAAAACAGATCGCGTATATCGCGTATTACGCTAAAGTGACGCAGCGCATATTCAATCAGAATTCCGGTAGGCGAATGATGAAACGGATTTTATTGATAGCGGCGCTGGCCGCGTTTTCGACACATGCTGCCGCGGACGGTGTGCTTTCGGGCTATGCCTGCGGACAGATGCCGGCGACATTCAAAGTCGATATTGAGGTCGGCGACGATTCCGAGCAGATGCTCAAAATCCAGAAATTGATCACGCGTGTGCTTCAACAAAAGCAGGCCAAGGTCTCCGGTTCGGCCAATCTGGTCCTCGCCATCGACGTCCTGACCCGGCGCGAGGGCACGATAAGACAGAAACCGAACCTTGGGTCCGTCTCGGACGGATCCAGAGAACAAATCCGGGCCTGGATGAACGTGTGGTCAAACAAGAGCGAAAGCCTTATTGGCGGGCGAAAGGCGGGCGTTGTCGAAGGCACGGCGGACGATGTCCGTGTGGAAATCACGATAAACGACAAATCGAACGGCAAGTGCATCTGGCGGGGAGATTCCGTTCACAGCGGCGCCGGAGAAGACCAGTGGATTTTTGCGGAAAAATCCGCTCTTCGGCTGATCGACGAGATCGGGCGGGATTTTCGCGACCGCCCTTTTGAGATCTACTAAGCCGCGTCAGGCGGCTTCTGTCGGCGCAAGCGCGAACGCTTCGGCCAACAGTTCATAGGACCGCAACCGGGCATCGAAACTGTCCGAGATCGTGACAATCACAAACTCGCCCACCTTGTAGGCCTCGCCAAGTCCCAGAATTTGCGCCCGCACCTGGTCCGGGTCGCCGGCAATCGTTCGGGGCCTGTTATGTTCTACAATCATGCGTTCGCGGTCGGTATAGGGATAGTTCTTAGCCTCTTCCACTGTCGGCACCGGCCCGGTCTCGCCAGTGTGCAGCCGCAGCATCCAGAGATCGCGGCTCCAGCGCAAATTCAGCGCTTCTTCCTCGGTATCCGCGCAGATAACGAAAATGCCGATCGATCCGGCGGGCGCCGCCAGACCGCCTGACGGATCGAAATTCTGCCGGTATGCTTCCATCACCAGCGGCCCGCCCTGCGGATTTATGAAATGGGCGAAGGAAAACGCCATCCCGAAATACGCGGCATAAGCCGCTGACTGATCGCTCGATCCGAGCAGCCACATTTCCGGATTGGTCTCACCGGCCGGCATAGCCGTGACCTTTTCGTAAGGATGCCCTTTCGGAATTTGCCCGCTGATCCAGGCCTGGACATCGCGAATCTGGGCGGGAAAATGTTCGATACCGAGCGCCCCCGGTCCGTGAGCCAGGGCATTCGCCGTCAAACCATCGGAACCCGGTGCGCGCCCGATCCCGAGGTCGATCCGGCCGGGGTACAGCGTTTCCAGCATCCGAAAAGTTTCAGCGACCTTCAGCGACGAATAATGGCTCAGCATCACGCCGCCGGATCCGACACGCAGGTTCCGGGTCCGGGCGGCAACCTGGCCGATCATGATCTCCGGCGCCGACCCGGCAAGTCCGCCGGTTGAATGATGTTCGGCAAGCCAGTAGCGGTGATATCCGGCGCTATCGCAGTACTCGGCGAGGGCCAGGGTTTCACGGAGCGCATCGGCTGGTGTGCACCCGGCACGGATCGGTGATTGGTCGAGAACGCTTAAAATAGCCATGGCCCCAGAGTTACCAAATTACCGAGCGGAGGCGCTAGGGTGTATTCGTGGAAATATTGTCGGGACACGGCGGAATCCGGCTACTTCAACCGCGGATACACCTGAATACCTAGGGATTCTGGACCATGACGGCTAAGATGAATTCATGAACGATACCGACGAAACGGCACATTCAAAAGAGCCCGATCAGGGTCCCGAAGACGGCACAGGCTGGGCCGATATGTTTCGCGGTACCCGCGGCGTCTATACGGTCCTGTTGAATCTAGGGATCGGCGTACACGCCATCGACATCTTCGTCATCACCACCGTGATGCCCACGGTTGTCGCCGAGATCGGTGGGGTCGAATTCTATGCGTGGACCACCATGCTTTACATGGTCGGCACCATTGTCGGCGCCGCCAGTGGGCGATACGTGCGATCGGTACTGGGCCGCCGCAAGGGCTATATCGCGGGCGGCTTGATCTTTCTCGTCGGTGCGGCGGGTTGTGCGGCCGCGCCCAATATGGCGGTGTTGCTGATATTCCGCGTTGTCGAGGGGTTTGGCGGCGGCCTGCTGATGTCGCAGTCGATGACCCTGGTCAACGATCTGTATACCGGACAGCTACGCACCAGAGTGCTCGCGACGATCACAACGACGTGGAGTATAGCTGCCGTCATTGGCCCGTTGATCGGCGGCATATGGGGCAGCATAGGCTTCTGGCGCGGGGCATTTCTCACAACCTGTGTTTTGACGATCCTGTTTATCATCGCGGCATGGAAGGTCATTCCGGAAGGTGCCGGGGGCGACCGGCACAAATTCCCCAAGCGGAGACTGGCCCTGCTGGGGATATCCGTGCTCCTCGTCGGCACATCGGGTCAGTTCGATGACATGATGACCCGTGCCGGATTGATTTTATCCGGAGTCTTCTGCCTGTGGCTCACGCTGAGGCTCGATGTCGGTAATAGCGGAATTTTTCCGAAGCGCGTGCTGTCGCTGTTCACACCAATCGGCACGGCGTATTGGGTCTTTCTTCTACTATCGGCATCCTACACACCGTTAACGATTTTTATGCCGTTGGCGCTGAAACAGCTCTACGGGCTGGATCCGTTGTGGATCGGATATGTGCTGACCGTTTTCTCTCTCGCCTGGACTGTGGGCACCCTCGGGACAGCGGGCTGGAGCGAAAAATGGGCGCGCTTCTCATGCGCCAGCGGGCTCGCGATTACGGCAGCCAGCATCGCGGGTATCGCAGTAACAATCGGGTCGGGGTCGATCTGGATTGTGACAGGGTTTATCGTGACGGCGGGCCTCGGTGTCGGGATGACCAACGCCCATTCGATCGCGTGGGCGCTCTCTGCAGCCGAACCGGATCAGGCACAGATCACAGCCTCGGCGGCCCCGGCCATGCGCTCGATCGGCATTGCATACGGGGCTGCGATGGCAGGCCTCATCGCCAACGCGGCCGGGTTGTCGGAAGGCACAAGCCCGGAGATCGTCCGCGCGGCCCTGCCCTGGGTGTTCGGCATCGGCGCTATTGTTCCACTGGCAGGGAGCCTGTGCATCCTGCGGATGTACGCACTGAAACCTGGGGTAAAAGTATGAGCGCCATACTGAAGCCCGCGCCGGATGCCGTAATACTCTCCCTCGGCGGCGGCGAAGAGGTGACGGTCAACATCCGACGCAGCCAGCGTGCCCGTCGGATACTGCTCCATGTCGGTGTCTATGACGGCAAGATAGAACTGGTGATCCCGCCCGGCGCTTCGCGCCGCGAGGGACTGAGTTTCGCGCGCACGCAAACCCGCTGGATTGCCGGACAACTCGCCAAAATAGGTGGTGGTGTTCCCTTTGCCGACGGCATGAGCTTCCCCTTTCTCGACGACCGGATTACCATCCGCCGTCACGATATCCGCTCCGCGCTACCGGTGCTCCAGGACAACGACCTTCTGGTCGGCGGGCGCGACGATACGCTGCCGGCCCGCGTGAAACGCTGGGTACGCGGCCAGGCGCTTGAAGAGATCAAGCCCCGCGCCCATCGCATGGGAAATGAAATCGGCAGACTCCCGGCCCGCATTTCCATGCGCGACACCCGATCGCGCTGGGGCAGTTGCTCGCGCGCCGGCAATCTCAATTTCAGCTGGCGGCTGGTGATGGCGCCCAAATACGTCCTGAATTACGTCGTCGCCCACGAAGTCGCCCATCTGCGCGAACTGAACCACAGCGACCGGTTCTGGGCCGTGGTCGACACCCTTTGCGACGACGTTCCACGCGCGCGGCGCTGGCTGACCAAACATGGCGCGGAACTGCATCGCTACGGCCGCGATTCCGCCTGACAGGCACCGGTCAGGC
>Ga0315331_10004446_pt1 | contig 10569 bp, 20 predicted proteins | sample M160m34915metaG_FD_203456 | JGI IMG/M metagenome (GOLD analysis project Ga0315331, IMG submission 203456) | Ammonia-oxidizing marine archaeal communities from Monterey Bay, California, United States - M1 60m 34915 | ecosystem: Environmental > Aquatic > Marine > Intertidal zone | place: USA... | reverse complement strand
GGTGAGGCTGACATAAACAGCAACCAATCTCTAATGGTTCAAGCGGCACGAGGTTCTTTGGCTGATTTAAACTGGCACCTGACTGAACTAAAAAGCATGGATGTTTTCGGGGATGAGTTGGAAGTAACTCAGATCCAAAACCTTTTAGCTGGCCGATCTACTTATGCTGATCTTGAAGCAGATCTAAAGAAAGCTGGTGAGCTTCACCAACAAATGGCTAACCAGATTAATACGAAATCTAAGGGAGCTATTCCTGAGGGAGCTGCTGATCTGTTAGCTAAGTATGGGCTCGACGGTTGGGAACTTACTAAGACTGGAGCCAAGCGAGCCAAAGGTGCATCAGATGCCTTGATGAAGTTGGGTGGTCGGCTTGCTTCAGCGGCTGATGGTTTCTTTAAGATAGGTCTATACAACTTTGAATTAGATACACTGGTTGAAGCAGCTAAACAGGCACCACCTAGTGACCCTCTTAGCAAAATGATTTCAGGTCCAAACAATACCCCATCATCAGGACTTAAACAGATGGCTGCTGAGATTGTTAAGGACACAACCCAATCATATAGCCGAGCCTTACCAATAATTAAGACATTCACGCGCAGTTCTATGGGTGTAGTGATTGCCCCATATATTCGATTTGCTGCGGATGTTCCCCGAGTATTTATCAACGGGATCTTCCAAGCTAAAAAAGAGATGGCTAGTAAAAACCCAGTCATCAGGAAGAGGGGTAAACGAAGAGCACTCGGAGCGTTAACAACTACGGCTGCATCGTTAGCCCTCACAAAGGGTAGTCAACTACTACTGTTTGGATTCGATGACGAGGATGAGATGGATATGATCCGAGGGGGTCTGCCAAAGTGGATGCGCTCTGCGGGTATATGTTTTTATAAAACAGAAGACGGAGAAATATATGGGACGGACTTAACTTTCTTAAACCCTTTCGCGGCTTATCAAGAACCATTCGTAAGAGGACTGGAAGCTCTACTCAAAGGAGACATTGGTGGTGCCATTTCAAAAACTCTATGGGTAGACGGTTTACTTAAACCATTTGCATCCGAGCAAATCCTTGCTGGGGCCATCACTGATGTGGTGTTTAATGAAGATGAGTATGGTCGTAAGCTCGTTCAAGAGGGTGAAGACGGGGGTGCCTTCACATTACTAGAGCAAGTCTGGAAACGGGCCTACGAACCGAGAACATTTAGGGCAGCTAAAGATTCTTATGATGCTATCTTCTCAGACAAATCTGAGGCGTGGTTCACCAGCCCACTAGGTCTAATTTGGAAAGAGGTTCTGCCTGTTAAACCACATAAGCTTGACATCGATAAGACATTCCGGAGGTATCTCCGAAACCATATGGAGGATTACCGGAACAACAGGATGTCTCTTGAAAAAGAAACCATGAGCCCGAGTGATGTGGTGGATGAGTATAACAAGTTCGCTAAGGTAAGAATCTACCAAGCTAATGACTTCTCTAGAGCTGTGATCGGTGCAGAAAAACTTGGCAAGAGTCTATTTTCAATAGAGAAAGATGCTAAATCTTTTGGGGTAAGTAAAGAAAGGCTCCGACTTAATCGATTAGATTTAATCATGAGACCAGTCATGTCCGAGCCAATGAAGCGAAGAATGATGGCCACTGACAAGCTCCAGCTAAGATACTCGGACTACCTCAATGCCCGAGACAAGTATGATCTTTACATTCCGACTGGGGACTAACCCTGATCCTCGGAAGCAATAGCCTTAATAAGAATCGCGTAGTTAACGATGTCTTCACAAGCATCGTTAACTGATTCCTCCTTAACGGTTAGCTTACCGTCGTTCGCGAAAGAATTAATGCGCTGAATTTTATCCTGCATCCGAAGCAGGATCCCTTTGATAGGGTGGATGCCTACGGTTTCGGACGCACGGAAGTTGGCGAACGGGTCGCACGCTTCTGAGCCTCCCGTGTAGTCCTTATTCTTTGACTCCATAATGCGACGACAGCGCACGCTGGTAACAGAATGTAACTCCAATAGTTCTTCATGAGTCATAGTGACAGAATAGGTATGTGATTACAGCAAGCAAGGCTAATATTCCTAGGCCAATAACCCGTTCCATATCGAATAGCCAATCACTCATCTAGCACTCCTTCCCTGATCTCCTTGATCTCCTGATTAATTTCATCTCGGATCACCACAAGCCTTTCGATCTTGCCAGTAAGCACGAGCTTCTCATCGCGGAGGATGGCCAGTCTCATAACATCTCGTTCGCTTAGATACTTTTCTTTCTCTAAGGTTTCACTAATTATCTTATCCATTTTTCTGTTTGGTTTGGTTTTGTTTAAGCATCGAACATAGTTTCGATTAAAAGAAGCGCGTCTTCAGAGATTTTACTCTCAATCTCGGGGTAGTTTTTTAGTAGTCTGTATTCACAAATCTCTACTGTCTGTTCCTTATCTGGTTTCTTGGCGCAAGTTTTACAAACTCCGTAGTTGCATACGTGAGTTCTGAATCTGTCATCGTTAGCCCATACGGCAACTATAGCTGCTTGTTTATTTTTACCACAACAAGCACAGTCACACATAACTTTGCCCCCTTTGCTTTTTGTTTTATTTATCACGGGTTTGTTTGGTTTTGTTTTCTAGGGCTTCAGCTATGTCATGACGTAAGAATTCTAATCCATGCACCAAGTAATCCCATAGGGTGTTGTCGTGCTTGGGCTCCAAGTCTAGGGTGTCCTTTAAGTTGGCGTATATCTCGCGCTTCTTAGCCACCCATTTGGCATCAAGATTCCGGATCTGGATTCGGGAATCATGGAGCATTTTAATTTTGTTTTCCTTGGTCATGGATAGCGAATGTGTTGTTGGTTATTTCCATTAGTGCGTCATAGATAGCTAGAGTTTCCTCGTAATGCATCATCTCCTCATACTGTGATGTGTCGTAGCAGATAGCCGCGATAGCGTGGATGAATCGATCCAAATGTTTTACTTGATGGGCTCGCACGCATCTAATCGAGGCGCTGTGTGTGAAGGCGATGATGGACCATCCGGAAGGATTGACATCGGAGTCATCAACACGCGCCTTCAATGACAGTTTAGTGTCATTGATATGCAGTATTTTAGTTTGGGTATTTGTGGGTTCTTTCATGAGTAAGAGGTAGTGGTTAAAGTGCAAATGTTAGAGTGGTGAATCGTGTCCATGGCCTCTAGCTTTTTAGCTATAGCTTTCATGACATACTCTTCGATAGAATTGTGTGACAGTAGAACCTTTTGAAGGGCGTCTGACTTAGCCCCGTTACGGTGGATCCGGCCCAGAACTTGAGCGAACTCCTTTGCGTTGAAGCTCGGGCTGATGAGGGACAATCGGGGCCTGTCTCCTTTGATGTCGTGGAGGGATATACCTGTGCCCCCTGTGGCGGCATTCACTACAATGCAATGTGTCTCGTCAGCTTGAAAGGATCTAATGATCTCTTCCCTCTCCTCTGCTGGGACAGAGCCATCGATAAACTCACAGTCTAAAAGAGCTGCTGCTTCACGCAAAGACTCGGTGAAATTCAGGAACACTACTACGCTATGTCCTTCAGCGACAGCATCTTGCGCCATCTCTGCAATGTCCACAACTTTGTAAGCCTCACTCTCTTGCCTAGCTTTTAGAATCTTCACGATGATAGGTGTGTCATCGTCATCGTCAAAGTCAGGCAGCTTACCTGTTGCTACATACTCGACCATATCCTCTTCCGATATCTTCATGTTCTTGTAACTCTTAATTATCTTGGTGTTGTTTTTGAACTCAATTGGATCCACGATGACACGGTTATCCCTAAAAGAATCAGGGAAATCTGACACGGTCAGACCCTTAGTGCTGATGTCGTAAATAGATTTGCGGATTTTCTTCTGAGCTTTACGTGGTTCTGAAATCTCCCAACCACCCCAGTGTCCTTTGTAGCAGCCCATCTTTTTAAGCCAGCCGAAGTAAGAGCGTAGGTTGTTCCTCGCCTGATCGTTAGAGTGCAGGTCCAGCATATAACCGAGGGGTCTCATCTCAATGGGTGACTCACAAGGCGTGCCTGACATACCATGGATCCGGAATCCCTGACGGACCAGAGCTACTAGCAGGTTTGCATTGAGGGACCATGGCCCCTTGCATTTGTGGATCTCATCAACCAGAACGAGTGTATCTTTCGACAGATCCCATCCGAAGTTCTTCTTACCGAGGCGGCATACGTGCTCAGTCTTTCCAGTCCTAAGCTTCTCGACGTTAAGTATGAACACGGGCTCCAGCCCACACTCCTTTAACTCCGAGGACCATGAGGGGATCACGGCTTTGGGACAGATCACAGCTACCCGATTGATGGTGGGTGATTGCTTGATCACTGATGAGGCTACCTGAGCCCCGACTACAGTCTTACCCGTGCCCATCTGAGATGAGTCGAGGGTGTTACCCCCAGTAAGGATCCTGTTTACAAAGAAGTCGTGTGCCCTTTGCTGGGGCGTATACAATTTTTTCATTTATTTTAAGTATTCTTGAGCCATAGCCCATGTGTTTATTACCTCTAGGCATTCGGCCATCGAGGGATTTCCGTCCAGATAAATCCATTCTCCACCACTCTGTTCCCAGATCCCCCACTTCCAATCAGAGCCCTTGCTACCCGAGGGAACCTCGTGCTGGGGGTGCTCTCTTGATGAGTCCTCAACACGGTAATGGTTGAAGTCCTTGTCGAGAACATCGTAAAGCCCACGCTCTATTTTTTTTACCAGCATATTATTGTATTGAAGTAGCCCCCCGAAGGGGGCTTGATTATAAATCAAGGCTTAGTCACGGCCCGACCTAGGTTTGTCCAATTCTTTTGGTATCGCAAGGTTTATTTTGCACCCGATACTGACTGGCTAATTCATCCCATGTGAATTTACCCTCGGCTCGGTCGATCTGCGCCTGCAATCGTTCCATCTCTCGGCGGTGCATGGACTGCCTAGCACGATCAAGGTTAGCCCAGAATGCATCGCTGCCTGTGGCTCGGATTAGTTTACTCATGGCTTCCGGTGTTTACTTGGATGAATGACAGGCCATTAAAATCATTGTTAATGATCTGAAGAACATCTTTAAGATAGGGCGTAGCGTAGCACCTGTTAAATGCCACGGCTCGTTTACCTTTGCCTGTCTCCACGAACCTGATGTCCATTGATATGGTGACAAGGTTCTTTTTCTGCAACGACCGCGCCGTGACGCCTGCCTTCGTCGGGCCGTTGGGATCGTCTTCCCCACCCAAGATCGAGTAGATTTCTTGGAAGGTGCATGATGGTTTGCAGGCAATCACCATAGCTACGGCGGCTTGGTTAAATGTTAAGATCTTAGCGCGGTTGAAATTTTCAAACGCGGCTATGAGCTTAGGGTCTATTATTGGTTTCGTCTTCATAAGTTTGATCCATATGGTCTTGAGCTTCGGCGCATCTTGCGTCCAGCCATTGGTGGTAGGCATCTATCTCTGCCTCTAGTTCTGCCTCGGTCATCTGTCCATACCGAGGCCCGTCTGCTAACAGGTCACTGATCATGACCACATCTCCTTTCTCAACTCGGCAATGAATCCAAACCCATCCGCGTGGTTGCGGATCTTCTGAAGGGTAGCCAAGTGGTCCCGTTCATCGTCTCTCCAGAATGGGTTGTGCCCAAGCAGCCAGAGGGCCTCCAGTTTATTTTGCCAGTTGCCGTGGAACTCCTGCGCCAAGAGCATGAAAGCCTCCCTGACATCATCCCCCTGAGCCCAGTCAGGTAGGTGCTTAGTCATCACCACATCGAGAGCACGCTTGAACTCCAGCACGATATAGTCGCGGATTAAATTGAATGCATCTGTCGTGGACGAGGCCACGTAGACCAGATCTTTGCGGCCCTCAGGCCACACATGGAGGGCTCCCAAATTAGGGTAAGCCCTAGCTTTAAACCCATGGACCCCAGCCCAGTGCCGGAGATCCTTTAGGGTCATCAACTCATCGGTGAAGACGGGTCTCATTTCGACTCCTCCTTTACCACAGCGCCGAGTTCAGCGAGACGTTTAACCCATGCCGCCCGTCTGTCCTCGGAGGTCGGGATCCTTTTGGGTCCAAGTATGGTGGCGTAGTGTTTGAAAGTTCCATCCGGCCAGTGCTGGTAGATCTCAAACGTCTCGCTGATGTATTCCTGCATTACTGATCTCACTCGGTCAGTATAGGCTTCGGAATTAGGGAAAGCCGAGAAGGTGCCCAGCCGTTGGTTGTCTGCGTCATAGACACTAAAGATGGACTCTTGGTCCGGTGTTGTATTGGTATTCATAGATTGGTAGGAATGAATCCTGAATGTGGCCCCCGCACTCGGAGTCAGGGGCCATGGTTCAAGGTTCGGGGTTCAGGGTTAATCGTTCAGGACATAGATGTAGTCCTCGTCCTCCTCGCAGGCGAAGATCTTACCAGCCTTAATGAGCTCACCCATGATCCACTCATTGCGAGTGTCATAGACACGGTTCCAGTAATCCTCGTCGTCCCCATTGAAGGGAACGTCTCCAAAATCCAGACCTTCAGCCGCAATGAACTCGGGTTCGATCAGCGCGAACCAATCGTCTCTGAGGGTTTCAAAAGAATTATCCTCACGAACGTATTCGTGACCGTCTTTATTTATGTATTCAGTTGCCATAGCAGGGGTAGTCTAGGTAGTTGAAATGATTTGTCAATTCTTTTCCTGGGTCACCCATTGGTAAGGGATGCCCTCTAGCTTAAAGTCCCAAGGGAACCGAGCCGTAGTCATCGAAGAGGCTACCTCCTCGGGCGTCATGGGGACAAAATAGCCCAACGCAATCCCGACCTTCCGACAGGGCGTCCTTAGATAGGACCACTCGTCTGTCGTGTCAGCCTTCTCGTCGATCCAAGCGAACGCTTCGTTGAAATCTGTGATGCTCTCCCACTCACCAGTCAGGGCCTCATCGAGTAGGGACTCGACCTCTTGGAGTAGGCTGGGCGATGAGTGCTTTCTTATTATCTGTTCTTGAGTCATGGTTACTTGTTAAGGTTAAGGGTCAATCGGACGCTATCCTCATCCTCCTCGCGGTTGAATAGCTTACCCGCCTCAGTGGTGAGGTCATCGAGCTCTGCCAGAGGATCCATTGCTTGATGGTTGGCCATCCACGAGGCCGACTCATATTTCCAACTCCGATACCGGTCCCCGTCCTGCTTCAACCAGCCATCCTCCAAAGCATTATCGAGCACGTCCTCGACTAACTCCTCGCAGGGGTATGATGGTTTGTAAGGGAGCTGCAAGGGCAGCTTGTCATAGAGCTCAATCCTGAGGTCCAGCTTGTCGAACCAACCATCAGGGTGGTTGTTCGGCACGCGGAATTCCTGAGCAATATCAATGGCGGTGGCGAGGACGGGAAAACATATCTCGCACGAAAGTGCGTCGAGCTGTTCGGTCAGTGCCTGTATCTGGTCACGCAATCCTGAGATCAGGTGCGCTGTGGTTTTTTTTGTCTGCATAGAATCTGAGTGGTGGACCCTGACGCAGGAGTCAGGAGCCACGCTCAGAGCCCATGACTAGCCCCATGGTAGACCGTAGTGATCAGCGCAGACAGGCCCGTAGCCTGCAGCTAGAGACTCAGTGGTGGTGAGCTCCCGCGAGCAGAAGCAACACGCTCCAATCTCACGCCCCATCGATCCGGCGAGGCCCGAGGGGTTGGCAGCAAAGTCCCTCACCAACTCGGTGATTTGAGATGGGCAATCGCGGGTGGGTCGAAACTGTCCATCCCTGATGGTGCCGTAAAAGCCAGCACCAAACTCGGGGTGCGCCACGGTGATGGACCCCGCCATCTTAGACCGAGGTCCAGCCATGGCAAACTTGACGGGGAAGTCCCCACCATCGATCTTGAACTTAGGGAACTTGAGGTTCTCCCCAGCCTTGGCGAAGGCGGCTTCGATCTTGGACGTATCGATCTCTACCCTCGATGGGAGCATCGAACTTCCAGCCATCTTGTGGAGCCAGAAGGCTAGGACGGGCGGCATGGGCACCGCATATTTACGGTCCTCTTTTACGGCTTGATAGATCCGAGTGATGAACTCGGTCTGCTCGACTCCCGACTTATACATAGCCATAGCGGCGTCATAGTGGGAGCTGAATTGGGACTTGAATCCCGCGTGGAACTTCCCATTGGAAGCTTCGTAGCCCTCAAAGGAGAGCCCTGTAGTGGTGGTATTACTCATGGTATTTTTGGTATTTCGTTGTCAGGTTAGCCCTGATAACGACACCCCGATACATGGACCGAGGTGCCGGGTCAAGGTTAAACTTAGCCTAAACTTCTAAGCTGTTTTTGAAAACCGCGAATTCGCAGAGGAGCTGGTATGCGTGTTGCCAACTCTCAGGCCCGCGCATATAATCCCCCCAAGGATTGCTATCGTGAGATGCCAGCTCGCGATCAACGGATATCCAAATTGATCCAAACTCAACCTCGATGGTAGCTCCCACCTTCTTAGCAAGGCGGCGGGCCTTGCCATAGAAAGGATCCTGTTTGGGGCGGGCCTTGCCAGCCTTTTCAATCTTAGCCCAGAGGCGTTGTAGTTCTTTCATGGCTCTACTTCAGAAGGGGTTTGAGTTCCTCGATGACCGCCTCGGCGAGCTGGTCCTGCTGGGCCAATAGGGATTGGGCCTGCTTGACTGATGGATGACCGAATGCTGAGACCTTCACCTGTAGGTGAGCATCTGAGATCTGATTCACGGCTTCGCGAACGCTTGCGCCATCGCTGATCCTTCCGGCTTCCACGAGCTGAGCTAATGAGAGCCCAGTCCAAGTGACATAGTTGAGAACGTCTGAGACGCTTAATGTTAGTTGCATAGTATTCATTGTTGTTGTCAGGAGCTCCTCATGAGCCCTGAGTGTGGCCCCCTGCCTCATTGGACAAGGGACCATGGCTCAGGGTTCAGGATGAAGATGGGGCTTGCCATTCACTCATCGCACAGCCTAGAATGAACTCGACGGCCTTTTGGGCCTGACTGGCGGCGGTGCAGAAAAGGCTTGGATCCTCTTCTAACTTGGACATCCACCCCTTCAGATAGGCGGCTGAATTGTCTACCTGTCGTTCACCCCAGCAACCTGTGAGCATTGATAGGTAAGCCCCGCCAAGCTCGGCGATAAGCTCCTCCCTACTGTATTGATCAGATCCAAACTTGTCAAAGTTAACAATGCCGGCACGCTTGAGGCGGTGGGCAGCTCCGGTTGAATGAACAAGCTCGTGGAACTTGGTTTTATAGAATGACTCGGAAGATTTGTATTGCTTCAAAAGCCCGAGCACTACGACATCCCGCAAGATGCTGTAGTGGGGGCTATCCTTAGGCCCAAGCAATCGGAATTCAATGCTTGGCGCATTTACGTATCCATCCAAGATGGCCTCTGCCGCAGCAATCGCTTGGAGCTTTTGGGTGGCCTCGGGTAGCGGCTCGGCGGGGACGGGCTTTGGGTAGCTAACATTCAAGGTCTGCTCAACATTGAAAACTTTAAAGGTGCTACTGAATCCCCCCACGCGAACCATGGTGGGGTCGTCCTTATCGACGACCTTGTCATTGGCATCATAGTATTTGGGCACCCATCGGCAAGCGAGCGTGCCAGTCTCACCACTTTTGATGACCTTGAACATCTCACCCGTGGCGGCGTCTATGTATTTGAAACGCTTGGAAGGCGTCCCGTCATTCTTTAGGTCAAATCGCTTCTCAATCTTACGCCCCGCCGCTTTGGCCTCAGTCAGGGCAAGGTCCAGAGCTTGATTGAAGGTCAGCCAGTATTCATTCCCAAACCCCGCCAGAGCAAGAGTGAAGATGTTTGATCCAGAATATGCATCACCCGTCGAAAGGTTTCTCGGGATTGTAATTAAGGACAAATTGGCGAGGTCATTTCCGGCACACCAGTAGTCTCTATCCCATGGGCCTAGCTCCTTGTCGCGCATTCGTTCAAGGATCAGGTCATTGACCTGTGCGTTGGCGGGTTTCTTTTTTGGGTAAGCCTTGAAAGACTTTTTCTTCGGGGCGGTCATATTATTGGTATTCATGGTGCCCATATAAGAGACTGGGGTTTCTCCCATGTCGAGATTTATTTTCAATTATTTCTGGGGGCCTCATTTTGGGCACCTCATTTGAGACGTTTTGAAATCACCAAAAATACATGAAGAATCGTTGCAAATCATTGAACAATAAGGAGTTAGCCTCTAACAGATCTAACAGAACCTTAAAAACATAAGTCACTGTGTTTCAATGAGTTAGGCTTATTGCAACTAATATGCATTTGTCCTTGCAGCCTCTGAGAGTATACAGAGCCCATATTGACGGACCCCCTCTCAGATCGCAACCTCGCGCAATTGCGGGTATGCTCTCAGATCAAGAATTTTGTGACCGGAGCCCTGAGCCCCGAACCTTGGACCCCATCCGATCCTGTCAGGCCCGACCAATTTGACCATGAGTCACAAGTCAGATTTCATGATTCATGATTCAGGGTGCAATCTGAGATATGGATCCATTTCTCAGATTAGGTTTTTGCCTCAGATTGGGGAGCACGCAACATGGCCACGCCCCATCGAATCCGGACGCGAGCACCGCG
>Ga0315331_10004444_pt1 | contig 10570 bp, 7 predicted proteins | sample M160m34915metaG_FD_203456 | JGI IMG/M metagenome (GOLD analysis project Ga0315331, IMG submission 203456) | Ammonia-oxidizing marine archaeal communities from Monterey Bay, California, United States - M1 60m 34915 | ecosystem: Environmental > Aquatic > Marine > Intertidal zone | place: USA... | reverse complement strand
GCACAATGACTTCACTGCCGAGGCGATTCCAAACGCTTCCCAGCTCAAGTCCGATGTAACCACCGCCGATTACAACGAGTCGATCTGGCACATCAGGGAACGACAACGCCGTCGTGCTGTTACCGATTCGGTCGTTGTCTTCTTCGACCGAGCGTAGCTTGGCTGGGTGGCTGCCAGCACAGATCAGAATGCGTTTGGCTTCGATTAGTAGCGGTTCCTCACCGTCCACTTGAATGGTGTTGACGTCGCGGAAGCGGCCTCGACCTTGGTAAGGCGTAACACCGCGTTTTTTGAAAAGCATATTGATACCACCGGTTAGGGTATCCACGATCTTTTCTTTTCTGGCCATCAGTTTGTCTAAGTGCAATTCAACTCCGTTGATTTGCACGCCGTGCTCAGACATTCCATGGCTCGCTTCCTCGTACAGATGGCTCGACTCGAGAAGCGCCTTGCTGGGGATGCAGCCAACCCGAAGACAAGTGCCGCCAAAACGGGGATTCTCATCGATGCAAGCTGTGTCGATTCCAAGTTGTGCTGCTCGGATTGCCGCGACATACCCTGCAGGGCCGCCGCCGAGAACAACCAGGTCATGCTGCACCGTTTTCATCTTATCTTGCTCGATTAAAGGGTTGGGTTTGTCAGGATGATCGTGTTTGAGCCCTGCGACTCCATTCAACACGATTGATCAACTCATCAGGAAACGCGTGTTGTTGAGAAAACGCGGTAGAAGTGTAGGGTCGTCGATGTTCGGCGTTGGGGATTCACTGCTCGGAGCACGTTCAATTTGTGCAACGTTAGGGCCGGATGGATTGGCGATTACCTAGTCACAGGACCGGCAGTTCCAACCGCCAGCTTAATTTTGGCTACGATGTGTGTCGCTGCCAACCTGACGTGTTTTTAGTCAATTGAGCTTGGTACCGATAGTCAGTTCGGGACCGGGATACCGCGTCACAGGCCGATTGCTGGTTGTTGGAGGAACGCAGGTCGACCAATTTGGCGATTTTGGCGGCTGTTCCCCTTGCGACCCTTGCTGTTGCACTGACAATATCCCCACGCAACTCTCTTTCACTCTCCATTGGCGGTTTCCTTGCTCACGCGAAGATTACGTGCGATTGTCGGACCGGCGTTTGCTGCCGTGCTATTCGTGCTAGCGATTCGCCTGCTGTACCGCGAGGTCCAAGGGATCACGTGGGAAGAGTTCATGGCGGGGCTGACCGGGGTAAGACCACTATACATCGGTTTCGCCGCGTTTCTGATTGCACTCAATTACGGGCTGCTGACCGCGTATGACTTATTGGCACTGCGATATGTGTGCCGATCGCTTCCCCTGCGACGTGTTGCCTTGGTGTCATTCTTGGGCTTCAGTTTGGGGAATAACTTGGGAACATTGCTTGCGGCCACCCCACTTCGGTTTCGCTTTTATTCTCGTTGGGGGCTCTCGCCCAGCCAGATTGTGGTGATGATGGCGATTCTAGGACTGACGTTCTGGAGCGGTTTATGGTTTCTTGGCGGTACGGTTTTGGTTTGCGTGCCCATCGAGTTGCCCGAAGAGGTGAGTTTGCCTTTTGGCACCCGCACTCTGGGCGTGATTCTGCTGGTGCTGGCAATCAGCTATCTGCTGGTTTGCTGCCTTTGGCGTAAACCATGGCCGATTGGTAAGCTCAATCTCCGGCCGCCTGAGCCCGGCTTGATGGCAGTCCAAGCTTCCGTTGCCGCGATCGATCTGCTGATATCTGCGACGGCACTCTATCTCGTGCTGCCCACAGCAGCGACCGTACCATTCGCAATGGTGTTGGGCGCGTATCTGGTCGGGATTTCCGTTTCACTGCTGACGCAGGTTCCGGGAGGCCTCGGAGTACTGGATTTGATTTTGCTAACTTTGCTCAAAGGCACGGTCGGCGATTCTGTCTTGGCGTCGGTATTGATTTTTAGATTGCTGTACTACATCTTGCCGCTTTTGGTCGGCATGGTGGTCTTGGCCGCGCATGAGATTTACGGCGGTGCAGTGGAAGCACGGCAGGCGCGACGTACCCCCTGAGACTCTTGTGATGCGCAAGGGGGAACCGAGCGGCGCTTCGCAACGCGTAGGCTTCAGACGAGAATCAAAAGCTTTGGATCGAGCCAATCCTGTTGGGTTTGATGTCTCGCTTCTCAGTGGACAATCGATCGTGGCCGATCGAATCAACTTATCAACACGGTTGGTTTTGTTGGGCGTGAGTCGCTATGAGCGGCAATTTGTGACACCCCGTGAAATGCATGAATCGGGTAAACTGGAGGTCACGTCTGGGGCCAGGCGTTTGCTCCTCGGTAAATTCGTGTGTTGATGCTTTGCAAGCTCCGCCCCGTCAGCATCGCGGCAGTGAATTTCTTTGTTCTTTCCGGTAGGAAGGGTCTTTACCTCTGATGAATTTCCAAAGCACTTTGCTGCTCCGTTATGTCTTTTTTCCATGCTTTGGCTTGGCTTCCTTGCTTTATGTTTCAGGGAGCGTTTGGGGTAGTGATTTTCACCGGGATATTCGCCCCCTGTTGGCCCGGCATTGCTTCAAGTGCCACGGCCCGGATGGTGAGGCCCGAGAGGTCGATCTAAGGTTAGACCACGAGCAGGGTGCCAAGAAAGATCTCGGTGGTTATGCGGCTGTTATCCCCGGCGATGCCGACGGTAGTGAGTTGCTCAAGAGAGTGATAGCAGATGATGCAGAGCTTCGTATGCCGCCGCCGGACTCTGGAAGAGGCTTATCCGAGCGTGAAGTTGGCATGCTAAGGGCGTGGATAGAAGCAGGTGCAGAGTATAAGAAGCATTGGGCGTTCGTTCCGCCGGTGCAAGCGATGATTCCGCGGGTGTCCATCGCTGATTGGTGTCGAAACCCAATCGATAATTTTGTGCTCAGCAGACTTGAAGCGGTGGGGCGACAGCCGGTTGCTGATGCAGATCGTGAATCTCTGGTTCGGCGTCTCTCGCTTGACTTGATTGGCACTACGCCGTCGCTCGATGAGGTCGAGCGTTACCTTCAAGATCGAGAACCTGAAGCTTACGAAAGGCTCGTTGATCGATTTTTGGCTTCACCCGGGTACGCGGAACGATTTGCGAGACCGTGGCTTGATTTAGCCAGGTACAGCGATACCAATGGTTATGAGAAGGATCGACGGCGGAGCATCTGGCCCTATCGAGACTGGGTCATCGCTGCTCTAGGGAATGATATGCCTTTCGATCAGTTTTCGATTGAGCAAGTGGCAGGCGATATGTTGCCACAGGCAACCAATCAACAAAGGATTGCCACGGGCTTTCATCGAAATACCATGCTGAATGAAGAGGGGGGAATCGACCCCATGGAGTACCGATACCACTCAATCATCGATCGAGTGGCAACAACAGGTACGGTTTGGATGGGGCTGACCACGGGATGCGCTCAATGTCATACGCATAAATATGATCCAATTACCCATACTGAGTACTACTCTTTATTTGCATTGCTGAACAATGCGGATGAGCCGGATGTGATCGTGGAAGATAGGCAGCGAGACGCGATTGCAGTAGAAATTGAGCAGCGTATCGCGGAAGCAGAAGCGGAATTTATCGAAGCGTGGCTGCCCAGCTACCCGCAATTCATGGAGTCCCACCGATCACAGAAAGATTCTGTCTCAGGTGCAGGACAGTCAACTCCAACGACCGTCTCTGCGATGCTACAGCCAGCTATGGCGAAGGGGGTTTCGGGACGCAAGCGTAAACCGGAGAAGGATTTTGTTGCCCGGAAGTTTTACGAGTGGGTCGAGTCGCAGGTATCGCTGGCTCGAGTTTGGACCTCTCTTCGCCCGGTTAGTACCAGATCCACCAAACCTTTGCTTCAATCGTTGCCGGACTTTTCAGTGCTGGCGCGAGGTGACGTTACCAAACGTGAGGTTTACGGGTTGAAGTATGAGTTGCCCGTCAGTAGCGAGCCTTTTACGGCTCTGCGGCTCGATGTGCTGCCAGACGTCTCCTTGCCGGCTGGTGGACCTGGGCTTGCGTTCTATGAAGGTAGACGTGGCGACTTTTTTCTCAGTGAGCTGACGGTCAAGGCAGATGGTAAGACGGTCGCGCTTCAGAACTCGTCCCACAGTTATGGGAAGATAGGCGTGGGCTCGGGCAATGCGGATGCTGGAAATGTGATTGACGGAGAAGGGTCGACAGGCTGGTCCACCTCAGGTGAAGAGGGAATGGCAAATCAATGGGTCGCTAATTTCGCAGAACCGGTTGTTGGTGGTAGCGTTCTCGAGATAGAACTCGTGTTCGAACGGCATTTCGCAGCTGGCTTGGGGCGTTTTCGATTCTCGTTCACGTCTGGTAAGACCCCTGTGATTGCCTCGACTTTGCCAGAAGAGATGTACGGATGGCATGTTCAACGGATCGATGATGTTTCGAAAAAAGACTTCAAAGATCTGCAACGACATTTCATCAAAACAACTCCGGAACTGACGTTGCAGCGAAAAGAGCTCGCGAAGCTGAACGATGCGATTCCTGACGAGGTTAGAACGCTTGGCATGCAGGATCGGGGATCTGCAGATCAACGTACTACCTATCGCCATCACCGCGGTGAATATTTGCAGGCTCGTGAAGCAGTCAAGCCGGGGGTTCCCGCAGCACTGCACGCCGATGCCAAAACCAGCCCTAGCGATCGCTTGAGCTTTGCTAAGTGGTTGGTCAGTGAGAGTAACCCGCTGGCAGCTAGAGTCACTGTGAATCGCGCATGGCGCGAGTTCTTCGGTCGGGGAATTGTTGATACTGCAGGGGATTTTGGGACTCAAAGTGAACCGCCCTCCCATCCCAAACTGCTTGACTGGCTAGCTGTGGACTTGGTTGACAATGGATGGTCACTTAAGCGATTGCACCGAATGATTGTTTTGTCGTCAACCTATCGCCAATCGGGGCAGGTCCCTGAGGAAGCTGGCTCTGGAGATCGGCTTTTGGCCGGAATGCCCAAGCGACGACTCGCGGCTGAACAGATCAGAGATTCCTTGTTGGCTGCTTCCGGGTTGCTGACGAGACAGATGGGGGGACCAAGTGTTTTTCCGCCGCAGCCCGATGGCGTGATGCAGTTGGCGTACGGTGCTCCCAAGTGGACCGCATCGAAAGACGCAGATCGCTTCCGGCGCTCGATTTACACGTTCAGCAAAAGGACGGCGCCTTTCGCTGCATTTGCAACATTTGATGGGCCCTCGGGAGAGACTTGTCTCGCCAGACGCGATCGCAGCACCACGCCTTTGCAAGCATTGTCGCTCTTGAACGATGAGATGTATCTGGAGTACGCCAGTGGCTTGGCCGACGCAGTCTTGAGGCAATTGGGTGACGATGCCGAACCACGGAAGATGGCTGCGGTGATGTTTCGACGCTTGCTGACACGGAATCCAGACGAGACAGAATTAAGTGCAATCCTTGCGTTTTACCAACAGTATCGCGAGAATCCCAAGGTCTGGTCGCTGGTTGCGCGAGCGTTGATGAATGTCGATGAAGTCATTACGACTCATTGAGCTTGCTAGCAATGAGAGTGGCGGCGATGAGACACCTGCAAGCTGGTTGAGCCTGACCTGTAGGGATCTTTCATCTTGGCTCTCGACGCGTGTCTTTGACACATCGCCGCTCGGTTCATGTCTGCTGGACAGCATCATCGGGGGATGAAAGTAGTGGATGACTAGCGTTGTAACGGTGGGGCGTCTCACTGTAAGATACGCTCATAACTTGCCCAACAGATCCGCGATGTACCAAGGAAGGTCTCGCTTTGTCCGGTCAGAAAAGACAACATCAACGCGTATCGAGTTCTCACATAACCGCCCCCAGCAGCATGTTGGAGCGATTGCGGTTATTACGAGCGAACGTCAGCACTGAAGGGCACGCGATCCTCGCGGCGTCTTCCCTGTTGGGTCCCGAGGCAGTGAAGGCTGCAGAGTTGACAGCAGAGTGCGAAGGTTGCATCGTTGTGACTGGTGTGGGTAAGGCTGGTTTAGTGGGTCAGAAGTTGGTGGCCACACTTGCAAGCACTGGCTCACCAGCACATTTTTTGCATCCTTCTGAAGCGGTTCATGGCGATTTGGGACGCGTGCGAGAGTGTGATTTGGTTTGGGCGATTAGCAATTCGGGCCGCAGTGAAGAGGTGGTGCGGATTGCTCCTCATTTACGCGCTAATTCATCTGGTCTGATTTCCATCACATCCGACCACGACAATCCATTAGCGGTCGCTGCAGATTGTTCTGTTGCGATTGGCAAACATGACGAGGCTTGTCCCAACGGACTGGCACCCACTGCCAGTACTGCTGTCATGATGGCGGTAGGCGATGGAATCGCCATGTTGGCGAGCCAGATGCGTTCGTTTACGGCACAGGATTTTGCGCGTTATCACCCAGGTGGTTCGCTTGGCCGGAAACTGACCGACGTCGATCAAGTCATGCGTCCACTCTCGGTGTGTCGCGTCGCGTCGAGCGCCGTTTCGATTCGTTCAGCAATGGTTGCAACATCCCAGTCTGGGCGGCGCACTGGTGCCGTGATGTTGGTGGATGAACAAGGAAAGCTCGCAGGTTTATTTACTGACAGTGATTTGGCGAGATTGCTGGAGGACCGTGAGGAGAACGCTTTGGATGCTGCGATCGCCTCTCGTATGACTATCGATCCAGCCACTGCGGTGACTGGGTCGCTGTTGCAGGATGCAATGGCTTTGATGTCCCAGCGACGAATCAGTGAATTACCGGTCGTGAACGCCGAATCGCAGCCGGTGGGCTTACTTGATATCACCGACCTTGTGTCGTTGACCGAAGCGAGGCACGGGCCTGCGACTGTGCCGTTTGGCCGCATTGATGAACGTTCTCCTTAGCATACGTGTTTTTCGGTGTTTTTGTCGTTTTTTTCTGACCCTCTGGTTTGATGTTTCATGGCAGCCCTGTTGAAGTCTGATTCCGAAATTGCTGATTCGATCACTTGCATTCTGTCTGATGTTGACGGTGTGATGACGGATGGACGCATCGTTTATGACAACCAAGGTGTTGAGACGAAAAGGTTTCATGTGCGTGATGGTTTAGGAATCAAGGCTTGGATGAAGAGCGGATTTGGTTTTGGCATTCTGACGGCACGAACCAGCAAAATTGTCAGCCAGCGGGCAGGTGAATTAGGGATCGAGCACGTCCAACAGGGTTATGAAGATAAGTGGCCAGCAGCAGAGTCGATGTTGTCCTTGATGGGCTATCAACCTGAGCAGGTTTGTTACATCGGTGATGATCTGCCTGACATTGCCGTCATGCGACGCGTTGCGTTAGCAGTGGCACCAGCAGATGCGGCCTTTGATGCGCAGGAAGCTGCGGGGTGGATTTTGCGTTCAAAGGGTGGGGAAGGTGCATTACGCGAATTGATTGAACGCCTGTTGAGGTCGAAGCATCGCTGGGAGGAACATTTAGGGTAGTGACGTTCTTTGCGGTTGCCGTAGCGTTGACATGACTTTCAGCGTTACTGGCATCGGACCGTGACAGCTCAGTGCCTTCAATCAAGCCATGTTCCAAAAAATTCGACAGTATCTGATCGCCCTCACCGTTGTCTTGGCAATGGCCGTCGCCTATCAGACTTTGGTGACGCCCCAGTTGCATCCACCAGAAGTCCAGGAGATGCATGCTGCGACGATGCCCCCGCTGACTCGATTCAATGAAGGTATCAAGGGGCTGTTTCCGGATGAGAACTGCTGGCAACGCAGCGGATGTACGATCCTGAAGACCGTTGATGGGATGCTGCTGTTTGAAGAGTGGGTTGATTTAGGGAACAACAAGTTTCGATTGTCGCCGCTATCAATCGTGGTTGGCGGCGGATTGAAATCGGGCGGGTCAACAACGCCCATTACTATTGACGCGCCGCAGGGGGCGGAAATTCAATTCAATCGCTCGCTACAGATGGGTGGGGGGCCAACGCCGGCGATCGAACGGGGAAGAGTCATTGGTCCCGTGGTTGTGAAACAAATTGGAGATGGAGCTGACAACAGCGATTTGCTCGTCAATACGTCAAATATCGGACTTGATAGTCAGAAAATTTGGACAACTGACGAGTTCGATCTGACTTCAGGTGGGTTGTCCATGCGTGGACGTGACCTCACGCTTCACCTGACGAAAACGGGGCAGGGTATGCCGGAGCTTGAGCGTGTTGAACTCATTTACCTGTACGGGTTGAAGTACTCGGTGGACGAGACGAAATCGATGGAGTTTGGTTGTGATGGTAGGGTTGAATACCAATTTTCGCAAAGAACGCTTGAGATGCGTGATTCGGTCTCACTTGTTTACCGCGAGGCGGCTCAAACCAGCACGTTCAACTGCGATTCACTTGAGTGTGTTCTTGCTGATCCGGATGTTCAGTCCGACGCGGGTAACAGCAGTTCTTCAGTCACCGACCAATTCGAAAAGATCACCGCCGTGGGGCAACCGGTCGTCTTGAAGTCGGGGGTGATAGGGGCGGATTTCTCTGCAAATAAAATCGTAGTGACGTCAGGTAGTGGCGGGCGGCTGGGAGTTTTGGCAACCGGACCCAGTGGTGTGAAAGTCAATTCCGCAGACTGGGGTGGGACATTTGAAGAGTTGAAGTGCAATCTTCAGATGGGCGATGAGCCAAGGTTGCTGCAGTTGTTGGTTGATGGGTTTGGGCGGGCCTTCTTTCGCGATGACTCTGGTACCGTCGGCGACATGAGTTGGGAGAAGTCATTCAAGCTCAGTGAAGCCGCGGTAGTGGGAAATGGACGCTTGTCTTCCACTGCTGGTACAAATGCCGGGCCAGTGTTGCAGCAATCTCAGCAACAACCCGCCGGTAATAATTCAACTCCCAGAAAGTTCGACTTTGTGATTGGTGGAGACGTGAAAGGGCGATTTGGCCTCAGCAGCGCTTCGACGGAGGATCGGAAGACAGCAGGTCAGTTTGGGGCTCGGACACTCACTGGTGCGGTAAAGCTGATTGCAAGCCCAACGAAATCAGGTTCGGTTGCAGCGGCAGACACCAAACAGAAAACAATCTGCCTGCCAGAGTGGATTAGCTTGCAGGACGCAGTGCGTGTATCAACTGACACTGTTGATGCTGAGACGGACGAACTTCTGTTGTTTTTCGATCAGACACAGTTCCTGTCGAATGCGAAACAGAGCCGGCCAACTGCTTCAACACGCCCGTCAGCCGTTGTTTCACCATCCTCGGTTGAGCCAGTCGTTAAAAAATCCCACGAGCGGCAGACAATTCGGGGCCGACGAATCAGCGCTAAACTTGCAGTTGCGAACGATGATCGCTGGGCACCGCAGAAAGTGAATGTTGAAGGAGATGTTTCGATACAATACATGCACCAGCATGAAGGTGCCTCACTGCCTGCGAAACTCACAGGGGAGGCCCTGCAATATGAAGGGCAACTCGGCAGCGACGTGGTGCAGCTGCAGGGAAAGCCGCAGGAGCCAGCCCGTCTTGATGTTGGGGATGGGTTTTTCGTCGGGCCGATGATTCAGCTCAGGCCAAGCCAGAATATCCTTTGGATGAATGCGGCGGGGGAGTTTCAGCTACCTTCCGTGATGATGCAGGGGCCAGCTGAATCGGCCGACCCGAATGCTTTGAGATGGGTGAACGCACCGCACTGCCGATGGCTAGGCGAGCTGTTGTTTGATGGAAATACCGTTGTGTTATCAGAAGGTATCGATATCACCGCTTCCGTGTTGTCCGGTGGTGATGCAATGGATCTGCATCTGACCGGAGACCGCTTGCAGGTTGACTTAGCTGGCAAGGTGGAGATGATGAAGCCAAGCCAGATGCAGGGGGTCGAAATTCAGCGTGTCACGATTACTGAGACGCAGGAGCGACCGGTGGAGATTCAGGTGCTGCGGCTGGCGGCTGGTGAAAGCTCGCAGTCCAAGCATTTACTTTACACCCAGAAGCTCGAGTTTACACCTACTGAGATCGGTGGTGTGATCAAAGGATTTGGGCCGGGTTGGTACCGCGGCTGGATACCGGCGCAAGAGGGCCCGTTACCTTACACCGGAGTGCACCTGTTATTCAAAGATTCCATGCAAGTCCGCGTTGAAACACAAACGCTAGATTTTCTCGGCGGTGTGCGGGTTGGAAAACGAGGTGTCGCAGGCTTTGACTCGCCGTTCTTTGATGCGTCGACCATGGATTCAATTTCGGTAGGCGACTCAACCCTCGATTGCGATCGAATTCGCGTTAATGCTGATCCGGCTGGATCTGTCGCGGATGCTTATGGTCGCAAGACGAGCCCATGGGAATTGGAGGCTGTTGATGGGGTCGTGTTTCGAGACATGGGCGCTGAAAACGGACTGCTAGTTGGAACAGCCAGTCGTGTGACCTACTCGAATTCCAAGGATCTTTTCAAAATTGATGGAGCGCCTAATCGACCCGCCTTTTTTGAACTCACGAATGCAGATGGAACACCTCGAGCCAAGGGCACCGTCCGCACGATGACTGTCCGTGTTTCGACCAAGGAAGTCGAGAACATGATTCTTGAGAGTCTTGATATCGCGACGCCGCAAACTCGAGACATCAGGTGATTCTGGCACGCGAAAGTGGGCGGACGAAGTCTAGTCTTGT
>Ga0315331_10004443_pt1 | contig 10572 bp, 10 predicted proteins | sample M160m34915metaG_FD_203456 | JGI IMG/M metagenome (GOLD analysis project Ga0315331, IMG submission 203456) | Ammonia-oxidizing marine archaeal communities from Monterey Bay, California, United States - M1 60m 34915 | ecosystem: Environmental > Aquatic > Marine > Intertidal zone | place: USA... | reverse complement strand
GATCGTGAGTTCAATCCGAATTTGAAATCTGTTGATGTTGAACTACCACCAACGCTACCAACGCCACCAACGCCACCAACGCCACCAACGCCACCAACCCCGTCCGCCCCGTCCGCCCCGAACGCAGCGGTCCCGGAGAGTCCGCACGAAGCTCAGCTTGTCCTTCCTGCATCGGATACACGTCAAGTCAGCTACGTGAATTCCAACAGTTTTGCGCAGCCCGAAGATGGCAATCACAACGACACGCAGTCAGTGGACTACGAGAAATACGAGTCGACGACGATTCCACCGAGGACGGTCTTCCGCAAGACGATCCAGTGACTCAGCTTCGCAGAAAAGCTTGAAGTTCAACGGCGGGATTCAACGTGGCTGAGTATAACGGCGCGGCCACGTGCGCATTCGAATCGACACGACCCGAATTATCAGCAACGTGGTGCAACTGGCTGCTTCCGCACGCATATTTTGCCAGAGTCCACGTGTCGATGAGGTCGATAGATTCTTTGGGGTTTGACTGTCTTGTGTAACCGGAAAACTGACCAATGAACGCTCGAGTTCTTCTCCTGGTACTTATTACCGGCCTGTTTATGGCAGCCTGGGATGGGGATCAGGCTGCAATGCATGCTGCAATAGCGAGGCGTACACAGCAAAGAGCGGCCGCTGTCGCCGCGATAGAACCGGCCGTCGAACGTGGGCAAACGGCAGCCGAAATTCCTAAACACTCACTGACTGTGTTGAAGACTGAAGAATCCGGACCGTCAGCGCCTGAGGAAACTCGCGTGCCACTACCGATCGAAATTGCTGCCGGCCGATATCAGGCCGTCGATCAGTTCGGCCAGACACGGTTACTGGACGTCTCTGAAGACGAAGCGACCGGACAGAACGTACGCGATTTTTATCTGGTCGATGCCGCGGACGGTACTCGGTGGTATCTGATCAGAATCAAAGCGTAATAGGTCGCTGCTGACGCGTGTCCGTGCTGCGTAATCGAAAACCTCGGCCGCGGATTCGAATGTCAGATCGTTAATCGGCAGTTGGCAGAACGTCTAGTCGGCGTGTCTGGTTCACTACGGCTGTTCCCGATCACAGATTCGTGCGGCGGTCGAAATCCGTACCAGCAGAATTCCAGCTCGCAGAATCCCCATTGCCGCAAGCATCACGACACCCGCCTCCACGATGCGGGCGTCTTCCGGATTCGACACGTAGTCGATCCCCACGCTGACCAGGTACAGGGCAGCCAAAACAAGCAGCCAACCTGCAACTTCACGAATCAGTAGGAACATGTCTTGTCTCCGGGGAGTCATACGTGGTCGTTTCTGTTACCGAGCGTTCTCTGTGTCGAGCAGTTCGACGGCGCTGCTTCAGTCGTCGTTTAGTCAGCATTCGCAGATCTCGATGCATCCATCTAAGAAGCACGCTGCGCAGATAGATACCGGCCTGAGAAGAGGAAAGTCTGCGCCAGACACCTTCGTTGATGAACAGCCAACTAACCACGAACACCGAATACAGCAGCAGCCCGGACATAATGATACGGTATCCGGACGGCCGCAGACGAAATTCACTGACCGTGTTAAGTCCCGTGATTGTTCGGTCCGCCGGAACTAAGGACATCAGATTCAGTGCCACCAGACAACAGCCGACCAGCAGCAGTGCAGAACGCCCGCTTGTCACCACGGCTGCGGCGGTATGCCGGCGTATTACGGACGCGTCATATTCATGCGCGTTTGTACCGCCGCTTATCACGGATGACAGCAGACGCCTGACAGTTGAATGCTCATCCTTTTCCTGAAGCGTACGAAAACGACTCACAGCCATGATCAGTAAAACTGTGGTCATGACCCACACGAATTCGCCGATTGCGCCTCCAAAATCCGCAACACGCGGCTCCAGAAAGAACAGGTGAACCTGTAGCAGCGCCAGCAGTAACGCACCTGTCCAGCGACGCAGAGTCAGCACCAGAATCGCCAGAAAGAAAAACTTCAGTGACAGATTCAATACAGCGCCGGTGTACAGAAATGTCAGAAAAAACCAGCCACAGAACATGATCAGCAGCAGATTGGCCGCTTTCATGATCTGCAGTTCCGGCCTGGCTGCTGTGACACTGTCATCAGTTGAATGCGGCTTCGATTGGGTATAATTTGACATTCACCGCACTCCCGCAAATACAACACGGCCACTGCGTGCCAATTCGGTTTCTGCGAGCACCATTCGAATGGCCTCCTGTTCACCGGACAGAGCAACCTTTGCTCCCAGTCGTCGCAGTTCGCGCTGCAGTCGATCGGCGAGATTGCAATTGCGTAAACCTTCAGCCCGTTCAAGCAGTTCTTCAGCAGATGTGCCGGGATCCGGTGTGCGTAGTGGCTGCGGACGACGAAACGCGGGCGTCGGGAAAACAAAGACCACTCGATGGTGACGCGCCAATGCCAGTTTGATGGCGGGCAGCACGTGAGTGATGTTCGTGGCGCACTCCATAAGATTGGCCATGATGACGTAGACTTCGTTGTCGCGGGCCGTGGCTACGGAATCGGCAATGGCCGTGCTCAGCATTTCCATCGTTGCCATACCGTCATGAAATCCCTGATCCCGTGTCTCCACGAGCGGGGGCATCCACGATACGCCTGCATCACTCAGCAGACGCTGAGTAAATTGTGCCATCATTCGGTCATCATGGACGAGTTCGATAATCTGACTGACCGACAGACCGTATAAGCCGGCCAGCACGTTGGCCAGGAGGCTGCGCCGGTAGACCAGGTGACGTTTCCACGGCGAGATGGGAAAGAATGTGAATGGCACCTGGTTGATTCGAGGGTCCAGCAGGTCCGGATAGTGTTCGCCACACAGTCGCATCGCAGCGTTAATCAGCGCTGGCGATAATCGCCGGGCAGGAGGCGATGGCGGCACGGCAAAGGCGGTCAGCTGATCCAGCAGGTTGTGAAAACCACGTTCTCCACCTGCCGGACGAATTCGTTGCTGACCTCGTTCATCAAACAGTATCGCTCCGACGGGATCGCCTGCCGAGACCGCAGATCTCGCGACGCTTCCGGCGACGTAGCTCATCTGATCAATCAGCCTTTTGCCAAAACCACCGATTCTGGTTCCGACAGAGCCGTCGACGAACAGATAGACACGCACGGGAACTTCGGATTCGTATTGCCGGGTCATCAGCATGTCGCGCCGAGCCGATACTTTCCATGCGATTGACTTTGGTGGATCGCCCGGGACGTATTCCCGCAGCTCAAGCAGCTCTGATCCCATCCCGGCTCGCTGCAGACGGTGAATGCCGTGCTGCGGCAATGAATTCATCCGCTTCACCAGGGGCTGAGATTCATTGATGCCGGCATACGTCGGGAGGACTCGAAACGTCTGCTTCAACGGAACAAAACGTTCGGTCACAAAGAATCCCTGAGGATCCTGCAGCGTCAGGTGAATTCCCGGAAGAGTCAATTCGCCAAGTCCGAGTGCCCGTCCTTCATAGCAGAAGCGGCTTGACGGCGATCTGGAAATCAGAACGCACGTGCTGCGACCGGAGACCAGCTCGAAATTCTCGGGCAGGCAGTCGTGGATGACCAGCAACGGGCTCAGACGACGTTTTCCGGACACCATTTCCACTGACACAGACAGCATTCGACCGGACCAGATGAGTCCAGTGGATTGGGTTTGGTCATTTACATGTCGAATGAACTTCAGCTGCGGCAACTCCCGCCAGACTCGCCAGTAAAACCGAATCCACTCGGCAAACATCCAGACAAGAACTGTTAGTGACGACCATGCCAGGACGTTCTGGCCGCGCAGAATGCCGAGACCGAACCCGGCGATTCCCAGCAATACCAACCAGCGACTTCGAGCAGTCATCGTAGTGCTACATTAAGGATGGTAGGGGCGAGAAAAACTGGCCATGACTCGCCGAGTAACGGTGTGAGCGGCTCTTGACAGAAGTGTCGTCGCGGTATGTCACCCGGTTAGACTTTAACATCTTTGTAGACAGCGTTCTGTTGATGCAAGGCGTAAGCAAAGACATGCCATCCACGATAGTCTAGTGTTGATCCAGAACCGGCACTGCTGCAATCACCTGCCGGATGACATCATTCACCGTTCTGCTGTCCATTTCCGCTTCCGGTCGCATGATCAGTCGGTGTCCGAGGACAGGCAGACAAACAGCCTGAACATCTTCGTGAGTCAGGAAGCCACGTCCATTCATCAGGGCATGAGCGCGCCCCGCTTTCATCAGGTTAATTGCGGCGCGAGGACTTGCCCCCAGCACAAGGTCCGGGTGAGCACGGGTTTCGCGAACCAGATCAATAATGTACTCCTGCAGCTCACGTGTGCCGTATACACCGTCCAGTTTCCTCTGAATGTCAATGATCTCCTCAGCGCTGGTGACGGCAGTGGGGATGGCCGTTGCATGACTGTGCAGGTCCAGCATGTCAACTTCCTGGTTACGCTGCGGATAGCCGACTTCGATGCGAAACAGAAAACGATCCAGCTGAGCTTCCGGCAGACGGTAGACGCCTTCCTGTTCAATTGGATTCTGCGTGGCCAGTACCATGAACGGCTCAGGCAGCGAAAGTGTTCTTCCTTCAATCGTCACCTGTCGTTCCTGCATCGCTTCCAGCAATGCAGACTGGGTTCGAGCGGGTGCGCGGTTGAGTTCGTCCCCGAGCAGCAGTTGACAGAAGATCGGTCCCTTGCGCAACACGAAGTCGCTGGTCTGGCGGTCAAGAACCTGAGTGCCCGTGACGTCAGAGGGTAATAGGTCCGGGGTAAACTGGACACGTTCAAAGTCAATACCCAAAGATGTCGAAAATGTACTGCACAGTGTTGTCTTGGCCGTTCCGGGCACACCTTCAAGCAGCACATGACCGCCAGCCAGCAACGCCATCAGCAACTGGTCGGTGACATGATCCAGTCCGACCACAACCTGCCTGACCGACTCCAGTGTGCGTTCTCTGAGTGAGTTAACTCGATCCGCCAGTTCGTTCGTATGCAATACAGACACAGTTGATTTCTTCAGTGAGTTGTCGGGACAGGGACTCCCGATTCAGGCATCCAGCAAGACAGCCGGGCAGACAGAAGACGGCGATGGCAGTGTCCGCCGCAGCAATTGGTATCTCACCCAGCTGCGCCAGTTGACGTTTACTGTCCAGCTCACATTTCCTGTTCCGCGAGGTTGTTCGTATCCGTTGCAGATCCGGACTGTCTCAGAAGTTTTCCCTGTCGATTAAGTTTTCGCAGATGATCAATTATTTGACCAATCGATTCAAATCTGCGGCGTGAAATATGGACGGTACGCGTGTTAACAGCAAGGTCCAGGACAACGGAGAGTTGATTCTGGAGCGACATTTCCTGGGTAACCATCGCTCCGGTGGCAGCATTGGCGGACAGCATGCTTTGCCAGTCAGCTGAATCGTCCTGGCCCGTAAGTTCTCTGCACAGTTCCCTGGCCAGCATGCTGGACGCAAATCCAAACTCTGTCGACTTGATCTTGCGTCCGGAACTCAGTTCCTGAGCTGTCTTCATGGCCCGGCTGGGCATTGGTTGCTGAGGACTTAATCCGGTTGCCGAGATACGCCAGATGACGAACGCGAGTGCTACGATCGCCAGCACGAACAGACATATTCGCCAGTAGTACGGGGCGCGCGCATTTCGAGGTCGGTTGGCCAGAACTTCGTTCATCAGATTAGACTGTTCGACGTTTCGAATCACAGAATTTGCAACGCGCAACATGGTCTGCAGTTCCGGCTCCGGCATGTTCTCGGGCAATTCCGGCAGAGACGCCGGCCAGGGCCGTTTCTTCAGCAGGGGACTGTCTTTATAGCTGCCAAGTATGACACCATCAGCCACGAACAACAGTTGTGACCGTGGCCCCTCACACAGCGTCCTGCTGATGTTGATGGCCAGGATCGCATTGTCGCCGTGCCACAGCATCCCGTTCGTAAACAGGCTCTGGTCTCCGGCCATGATTACCGGGCCGCTGCCGCGCCGGTTGAGTGTCAGAGTGGCAATGACGGGCTTATTGCGGGCCTCGGCCGGATCACATTCCCGTGGAAGTCGAGCGGCCGCTTGCTGTTTTCTTGGAGACCACCGTGAACTGTCCAGCCATCCGGATCGATTGAGGACGATACTGTTGACGCCTGTCATCAGAGGGTGTTCCTGATTCAGGTCAGTGATTTCCAGGCAGTCAGAGTGTGATTGATACCAATCCCGCCGCTGAATGCTGGTCGCGGGGCTCTGGCGGAATTCACAGATTCGACCCGCGGCGTATCTCAGATCAGATGCCAGCAGAACTGCGCCGCCAAGTTCGCAGAACGATTCAACCAGGCTGGGGGGGATGGTTCCATTCAACCGTCCCACCATTACAAGAACCGAATTCTGAGGGTCGTTCAGGAGTTCCTTGACAGACGTTGCTGGTTCCAAACCGTTTTGCTCCAGCAGCATCTGAAACAACTCATAACGAAAATGCCATTCGTCGCGGTCAGATTCCTCAGGCGGTTGCGCCATTGATTTCGGACACGTGAACAGGGTCATCAATACCAGCAGCAGCGCACCTGTGTATCGGCGAAGGTTAGCGGCACCGTGCATCTGTCCGACTTCGGGGGCAGTGGAATGTATAGACCGGTTTGAACAGCTCGGGGCAGTGTGTCCGCAGTCAATCGTGCAGAAGTCACTCGCCGGGGACGAATCCCAAACTGTGCTCCGTCTCGTCAACATGATTCGCACTGTTTCAAGGCCTGACGAGCGGACTGAATCTGTTCCTGGTTGAATGGGGTTTCATTCGGCAGGTATCGAGCCTGTTCATAGAGCTCCGTCAGTATTCTAACAGCGTGGACATGTTCCGGGCGATCTTGAAAAATCTGATCCGCGACTTTGCGATGAGTCCACCACCGCTGCGCCTGCCGGGACGGTTGCAGCGCCATCTTGTGAAAGGCGACCACAACATCTTCCTTCGTCTGTATATCAGTGGCCCGCATTGGTACGACTCGAACAGGTTCGCGGAACGGGGGGGCAAGCAATCCTGACCTCCATGCGTACACCGCGACAACGACCACCAGTAGCAGCAAAGTCAGTACGCCAAAGATATTTTCCGAAACCACCTCATTGATTCCGACGGGTGTTGCTTGCGAAGAACCCGGCGACGACGCAGGCGTTGATGCCAGATTATTCAGGAAATCCCCTGTCGAACGGCCGATGCTGCGCAGTCCGGAGCCCGAACGACTGTTGGTGGGCTCACTGGTCGGCCGCTCAGCGGCTGACCGGGGTGGTTTGAATTTTGCGTCTTTTGCGATCTCGACAATATCCTTTCGAAGCCCGTCCAGCGTGCGAATCAACGAACGTTCAAGACCTGAGAATCCTCCCGACTGCGCACCGGATTGTGACTCATTCGACGTGTCTTCGACATTATCGCCTGAGGTACGAACCTGCTGCCGGGCGTCCCTCGCAATCTTTCGGAGTGTCTCCGTAATTCCACTCCGTTGCAGCGACGATTTGGTTTCCTTCTTCAGCTGTTCGCGTGTCGTGGCGGACTCTTCAGGGATTGACGGCTGTCGACCCGCCGAGATGCTCGGCTCGCTCGCAGACGGACGTGTCTGACGCATATTGGGTGGTTGTCTCTGCACAGGTGGCGATGGCTGGTTCTGTAACTCCCTTAAATAGTCAGCCACCGTCTTCGACTGAGAATTTGCCTCAGTTTCTTCATCAGTCACATCAGACTGTTTGTTTGCCGAACGAGCGGTTCCGAATCGTTTGTTGTCGGTGGCTGCAGCGTTGCTGCCATCGCCTTCACGCAGCTTTCGTTCCTCAGTGATCAATCGGTCCAGCACGTCGCTCCACGGGTTCTGACTGTCGTCGTCATCAGCCGGGCGCTGGTCTGGCAGAGGTTCAGGTTGCGCGTCTGCGGATAAAGGATCCTCTGCCGAATCCGAGAATCTCTTGAGCATCTCTTCCAGCATCTTTTTCAGTGGGCCGTCTGACGGATCGGCATTACTGTCGGAATTGGGCGACGGCTGGCTCGTTCCTGAGGCGGACGATGAATTCTGGTTCGATCTGTTTGGCGACCTGTTTCCTTCTGCTGGTGGCAGCAGGGGCATGACCGCCCCGGGACCACCACGAGGTAACTGATTATCTCTTGCGTACTGCTGTAACAACTGCTGAATCTGCTGCCGAGCCTTTGGATCAGCAAGGGTCTCCCGTATGACGTTTGGCGGGACGCTATTCAGCAAAGGCAGCATCTCCTGAGGAAGGTCGCCACCAAATTGTTTGATCATTTGCTGCAGCTGACTCAACTGCTCCGAATCAATGCCAGAGCCTTCCGTCGTCTCCTGTTCTTGACGCCCAACAAGACTCTGCAGCTGGCTGAGCATTTGCAGTTGCTGTTGCAGGTCCGACATGCCGCTTTGCGGCAGTTCAAGGACTCTGTGCGAACGCTGGCGGGGCTGTGCGATGGCGGAATGGCTGATGGCTCCGACGGCCATCAGCAGAAACCATTGCAGAGCTCTATATCGTGATCGCTGCACAGGCCGCATGCTAAGTTCCATTCGCCGATTGTTGCGTCGCCAAATCGGCGAATGGGTACATTATTGCAGTCAGTCGACCAAGGCATACCCGGGATACAGGCATTTTCGGTGAAATTGGCGGCCTGATGCCGCTTCGTCACTATTTGTCGTGCGCCGTAAGTTTGGCGCCGGTTAGCTGATTCAATTCAAGAAAGGGGCCATCCCTGAAATGTTTTCCCAGCCGTCTGGAAGTGTGTTAACTTAGCCATTCGTATCGTATGAAGTCGATTTCGAGATGGTGAGCAATTTATTGGAACGTCGCTTATAGGGAGCGCAGGGCGGATCACAAAGTGTTTTCGTCTGCGGCGGCTGAGTCATTGGTCATCGATGTGCAGCGTGGCGGCAATTCTTCCGTACTGCTAACGGTTACAGGTGTGGTCGGAGAAACCGGTGCGGTTTGACAGTAGGGGCAGGTATTTCCGTAGTAGACCCGTGCACAACTTCCGCATTGTCGGGGGCCCGTGTTGACGACCATTTTTTGTCGGGTAACTATAACAACGCAGCGAGTGAATACGATCGCTGTTAATCCGGCCAGAACCCACGACAGCGGTTGACGCAGATATTCCAGCACGACCACAACGATCAGAAATCCACAGATTGCCGTCACACAGGCTGTGAACCAGTCGCGTGCTGAAACCGTTGATTCGACTAATTCGTCATCGTGCAGAAGTTTCAGTGTCTCCTTGCGCAGATCGCTGGCCTTTTCCACAGCGTCGCTGTCCGTGGCTCGAAGCAGTCGTTCGATACTGTCTATGCAACGATAGACGTCACGCAGCGACACTTTTTTCTGGTGAGCCCAGCGATTTCGAAACTCGCGGAGTTCACTTACCAGACTGCGTTCGACGAACCCCATTTCGTGTCGAAAGACCTGATTCCAATGGTCCCACATCAACACCAGCACAACCTGGGCATCCCATTGATTTGGGTCGGCAGAGTTGAGAACCTGCGCTACGCGGGGGGCACGCTGCCAGTTGTCTCCCAGGCCACGGGTCAGTTTGTCGTTCACGTAGGGAGCGAGCCCCGAAGCGAGAAGCTGCAGTCCGGATGCGATTGTACCTTTCATGGACATCTTTCGTGAAACATCGGCTCAACGTGGGAACGCTATAGTAAAACGAGCAAAACGGTTTCATGCAGCCTGTCTAATGGCCGTTCCAGACCGATTTCCATCTTTTGGTAGTTCCTGTATTACTTCGCGTCACTTGTGTCAGACGCGACACGACGATGTACAAATGCGACGCAGGCACTGTTGCCAAGCGTCAACATCGAACGAGTTTTCCCCAAAACACTGGCATTAGCGCATGAAAAGAGCTGTCACCCGGAAGGGGACAGCTCTTGACGTGTGTTAACAGTGTGGGATTCGCTCGTTGGTCAGCTACACTTCTTCTTCTTCAGTGCCGCCAGACGCGACTTTGATCGTGCTGCAGCGTTGGCATGAATCAAGTTCTTTGCCGCTGCCTGATCAATAGCCTTGGCCAACAGCCCGAAGTGCCTATCAGCTTCCTCGCGACTTGGCTCACCGCTCAACAGCGTACGAAACCCCTTGATTTTTCCACGCAACGTCGAACGCTGCTGACGATTCTGCAGGCGTCGCTCTGTACTTGTGCGAAGGTACTTCTTGGCTGCTGGTGTGTTAGGCATCGAGCGTTGATGTAAGTTGTTTTGGGTTAAAGAGTTAACGGCGTCTTTGGTCGACCGTCAGGCTATAACAGAAGCGAGTCAGCTTACCGGTTGACCATCCGGAGTTCCAGCCTGATCGGCAAGATGCAGTGAAAACTGCACCAAAACAGAAAAAACCCATGGTATGAGAAACCGGATAATGCATCCGGGGACGTCTGTTAGACGCTCACTCGCTTCCCTCGCATTGATCTCATGTTATAGAATAGGCTCTGGTGAAGATAGCTGCTGCGGAGTTGCAGCAGGGCGGCGGACACCAATGATAACAATCGGTCAGGATGGCCGAGTCCGTTGCACGGAGGAATTCGCTGAAAATGTTTTCAGCAGTATCGGAATGGATTCCGAGAAAGGA
>Ga0315331_10004441_pt1 | contig 10574 bp, 12 predicted proteins | sample M160m34915metaG_FD_203456 | JGI IMG/M metagenome (GOLD analysis project Ga0315331, IMG submission 203456) | Ammonia-oxidizing marine archaeal communities from Monterey Bay, California, United States - M1 60m 34915 | ecosystem: Environmental > Aquatic > Marine > Intertidal zone | place: USA... | reverse complement strand
GTACAATGTTCGCATTGCGCTGAACCAGCGGGTGCCGGGCGAATCGCGCAACGCCATCGCGGCGGCGTTCGCATCGACGGCGGATACCAAGCATGTCTTCGTCGTCGACCCCGATATCGATGTCTTCAACGACGACCAGATGGAATGGGCGCTGGCGACCCGATTTCAGGGCGACCGCGATCTGGTCACGTCCAGCGGCTACCGGGCCGTGCCGCTGGATCCGTCTCTCCAGGGCAGCCGGGCGGGCGCCAAGGCCGGTTTCGATCTGACCCGCCCGTTTGGCCGGGCGAACGCCCAGGAATGGCAGGTGCCTGACCCGCCGGTCTTTGCCAAAGCGGATCGCATGACTGTGGAAGACGCGCTGAAAGACAGCCCCCGGTTTTTCCGGGAATTGATGGAAGCCACCGGATCGGATGACGGCCGCGAAATCGTCCGCGCGCTCGAACCACTTTACGCTGCCGGCACGCTTACCCGGCTGGACGACGGGCGGTATGCACTGAAATGACACCGATTGGATGCAGACATTCCGTGATTTCAAAATGGATCGTCTTCATTGCCGTTTTGATCTCCGCCGTTCTGGCACTGGCGGCCATTGGTCCAGCATACGCGGGGCCGAATAACGAGGATCCGAAGGTCTGTGCCGCAATCGTAAAAAAGCACTCACCGACATCAGCTTCAAACGTGACGATTTCATCAGCGAAGTTGTCGACATTGTCCAAACCCCGAATGACATCACGATTACGATGGATGTCTTCGTGTGGCTCCGCGTGAAGCAATGCCTGGTCGGATGGACAATCGTCCAGATGGCCCAGTACTGCGTGGTGACGGAAATTCACACGCGGGGCGGCTGCAAGATAAAGGGCCTGCCCGACTATTGATGCTAAAATCTGCCCGAAGACCCTTGCATTGCAGGGATGTGGCTGGAAACATGCGTTCGAAATTTTCGAGCATTCAAGAACAGGGATAAACATCATGGAAACCCGCGCGGCAATTGCCACCAAAGCCGGAGCACCGCTTTCGATCGAAACCGTCACCTTGGACGGTCCGCGAGAAGGCGAAGTACTCGTTGAAATCAAGGCAACCGGCGTCTGCCATACGGACGCGTTCACCCTGTCGGGCGACGACCCTGAAGGCCTGTTCCCGGCCATTCTCGGACATGAAGGCGCCGGCGTCGTGGTCGATTGCGGCCCAGGCGTGACGACCCTGAAAAAGGGCGATCACGTTATTCCGCTCTACATCCCCGAATGCCGCCAGTGCAAATCCTGCCTGTCCGGCAAAACCAATCTGTGTACATCGATCCGCGAAACCCAAGGCCAGGGCGTCATGCCCGACGGCTCCAGCCGATTTTCCGTCGGCGGCGATGCGGTCCATCACTATATGGGTACATCGACATTCGCCAACCACACGGTGGTGCCTGAGATTGCGCTTGCGAAGGTTCGCGAAGACGCCCCCTTCGACAAGATCTGCTATATCGGCTGCGGCGTGACGACGGGTATCGGTGCGGTCATCACCACGGCACAGATCGAGCCCGGTGCGAACGTTATCGTGTTCGGCCTCGGCGGGATCGGTCTGAACGTCGTTCAGGGCGCCCGGCTTGCCGGCGCCAATATGATTATCGGCATCGACCTGAACCCGGCACGCAAGGAAATGGCCGAACGGTTCGGCATGACGCATTTCGTCAATCCGAAAGAAGTCGATGGCGATATCGTGCCCTATCTGGTCGATCTCACTGGTGGCGGGGCCGATTACACATTCGAATGCATCGGCAATGTGAACACCATGCGCCAGGCGCTCGAATGTGCGCATCGCGGCTGGGGTGAAAGCATCATCGTCGGTGTCGCGGGCGCCGGGCAGGAAATCTCAACCCGTCCGTTCCAGCTCGTCACCGGCCGCGTGTGGAAAGGCACCGCCTTCGGCGGCGCAAAAAGCCGCCGTGACGTGCCGAAGATCGTCGACTGGTACATGGACGGCAAGATCGAGATCGATCCGATGATCACCCACACAATGCCGCTGGATCAGATCAACGACGCGTTCGACCTGATGCACAAAGGCGAATCCATCCGGAGCGTCATCACGTTCTGATCTGGGTTACCGCGATTTTTGAAAGAGCGGCTTTATGCCGCCCTTTCTATTTTATCCAGATCCGGTGCGACCATACACGGCCGTCTGAAATGGTGATCTGTTCGAATCCGATCAGCTTGGCAAGGTCATAGAACGTAAACAGGTTCTGGACGCCAAGCTCGGCAAATAACGGAGAAGCCCGTACCCGTGACGTCAGGGTCGCGAGAACCGCGCGGGCGCGATAGAGGATCGCAAAGTGCCTGATCGTCGAGCGCGACCATAATCAGTTGTTCGGTATCCGTCCCCTTTGCGAACTGGACATATTGCTGCTGTGCCGCCTCAGACGCCATCTCCGCCATAAAGGCGACGACAAATCCAAGATGCCGATCCCGGTCGCTTTCCGGTAACGTGCGGGCACGCGCCGTGTAGGTTTTTTCGGTCTTCGGTACCGGATAGTAGTAGCTGGCATGCCGGTCCTGTGCAGATGCCGGAGGCGCACTCACCAAACAAGTCGTCATCAACGCCAACGCCCATTTTATCATCTGCCGTTATTCCCGTTTCTTTCGCTTTTGAAAACCAGGAACATCAACCCCATGCCGAGGCCGAGACTGAGTACGATTCCGGCAATCATCGCTACTACACCCGCCAGCGACATTTCAATGTCGCCGATCTGGCCCCAGATATAGACTGCGCCCCACACGGCGACGCCCAGCATCGCAAGCAGTGAAATCGCCAATAATGCTGTTTTCATGATCCTGACATATCCCACAGATTGGGCACGGTTTCGTTCGAATAGCCCGAAATGAATTCCTTGGGCGTGCCGGTCATCGGGTCGAACACGTGCCTGCTCACGGCGCCTATATTGGCGCCATAGACGTGAATGCTGATCGATGCCCTGTCAGATAGGGCATTGGAGACCTTATGTACATCGCCCAATGTCGGCGACACGACCTCGATATCCCCCTGTTTCAGGGTTTCCTCCGGACCCGCCGTCATCGGCCCGTCGCCATCCGCCGCGAAACGCTGGCCGATTTCCGCACCGCGCAGCATGCCGATCAGGCCCCACACCATGTGATCGTGGACCGGCGTCGTCTGGCACGGCCCCCAGACGAAACTGACAACCGAGAACCGCTGCTTCGGATCGCAGTGCAACAGGTATTGGCGGTAGGTGTCGCCCTCGCGAGTAAATTCTTCCGGCAACCAATCGTCGATCGCGATCAGGGTCGCCAGCAATCCGCGCGTCCCGTCGATCATCGCCGTCTCGTCGCCATGGACACGATCTGCCAGATCGGTCATGCCGGTCACAAAGTCGCGCAAGGGTCCGATAGTCGTCATGTGTGCACCTATAGCTCTGAGGAAGACCAGTCAGCTGCAGGCTCTGCCGGATCGGAGGTCAGGCCCGCGGCCTTTATGCCCGCGATTGCGCAGAATTCATCCTTGTCGGATGTATCGCCCGATACCCCAACCGCGCCGATCACGGCGTTGTCGGCATCCCGGATCAGCACCCCGCCGGGCACGGGCACGAAACGTCCGTCCGAGACGGCGACCAACGCGCCCTGGAATGCCGGTCGGTCGGCAAGCCGGTCGCGGATCAGCCGGCTGGAGATCCCCATGCCGAGCGCGCCCCAGGCTTTGCCCGTGGCCACATCTGCCCGCATGTTCCCGCATCCGTCCTGCCGCTTCATGGCGATGGCGTGACCGCCAGTATCGAGGACGACCACGGTAAGCGGCAGCATCTGATTGTCCGTCCCCACCGCAAGCGCGGCATCGACAATCGTTTCAGCGGCGGCAAGCGATAGGTTCGTTTTCAAATTCATGGGGCACTTTCCTGAAGAGAGCGTGCTATATGCTAGTCGGGCTTCGGCGCCACGACAATGCGGCGAAGTGCCCCGATCGCCGGCGGCACCTGCAAATGATATCAACTATTATCTGACCAGAGCCGGCGATATGATGCCGGCAATTATGTGGAGCCCGCTCAGATGCTAAACGCCGACCAAAACCGGCTTGTTACCGAAACCGGCCCCGGCACAGGCTGTGGCGACCTGATGCGCCATTACTGGCAGCCTGCAGCGCTGACCGAGGAACTCACCGACAAGCGACCGGTTGTTCCGGTGACCCTGATGGGCGAAGAACTGGTGCTGTATCGTGGCGACGACGGCGAATACGGCCTTATCGGCCGTCACTGTCCGCATCGCGGCGCCGATTTGTGTTTTGGGCGTCTTGAAGACGGCGGACTGCGCTGTTCGTTCCACGGCTGGCTTTTCGACGCCCAGGGAAAATGCATCGAACAACCCGCCGAACCGCCGGGCAGCAATTTCCACACCAAGATCAACCACACCGCCTACCCCTGCATCGAACGGAACGGCATCGTCTTCACCTATATGGGGCCGGGCAATCCGCCGCCCCTGCCCGCCTTTGACTGCTTCGAGGCACCGAACGAATACACATTCGCGTTCAAGGGCTTTGTCGACTGCAACTGGCTCCAGTTGAACGAGGTCGGGATCGATCCCGCGCATGCGTCGTTCCTGCACCGGTTCTTCGATGACGAGACCAAAGATGAAGCCTACGGCCAGCAGTTCCGGTTCTCGACCGAGGAAAACGATCTGGCGATCACAAAGGTGCTCCGCGAATACGATTGCCCGGAGATCAATTTCGAAACCAGCGAAACCGGGTTGCGTCTATACGCGCTGCGCCGGATCAGCGACGATGAAATGCATGTGCGCGTCACCAACCAGATATTTCCCAATGCCATTATCATCCCCATCAGCAACGACATCATGCTGACGCAGTGGCATGTTCCGATCGACGACACGACAAGCTGGTGGTATGCAATCTTTTCCAGCTTCAATGAAATCGTCGACAAGGAACGGATGCGCAACGACCGGCTTGAGCTATATACGCTCCCCGAATATCGCCCGCGCAAGAACCGCGACAACGATTACGGCTACGATCCCGAAGAACAGCAAACCAAAACCTATACCGGTATGGGCATGGACATCAATGTCCACGACCAGTGGGCGGTTGAATCGCTGGGCAAGATCCAGGACCGCAGCCAGGAGCATCTCGGCACCACGGATAAAGCCATTATCGCCAACCGCAAGCTGATGATGAAAGCGATCGACGCCGTCGCCGGGGGCGGCGCACCCGATATTTCCCTGCGACCTGCAGACCCTGCCCAATGCAGGGGACCGGTCGCCATCGACACCATCGCACCTGCCGAAACCTGGCGCGATACCTGGAAGAAGACGGCCGTGGAGCGGCGCGCGCGGTCCCCCTGGGCGGAACACCCTTGGCCAGATACCGCCCCAAATACCGGAACGCAGGAGCGCTGAAATGGCCGATCGCAAGAACACCATGGGCCGGTCCGGCTTCGTGGAACGGCACAATTTGTGGACCGATGAAGACGCCGCGGCGGCGGAGCGCGTCATCAAGCAGATCGAAGCCAGCGACCTCGAAGTCGTCCGGCTTTCCTACCCGGACCAGCACGGCATTCTGCGCGGCAAGACCGTCGTCGCCTCCGAAGCGGCCCAGACGATGCGCAACGGGTGTTCGATCACCACCACCCTGCTCGCCAAAGACACATCCCACACCACGGTGTTTCCGGTGTTCTCCCCGGGTGGCGGATTTGGAATCCCAGAGATGGAAAACGCCGCCGACTTCGTTGCCGTGCCGATCCCCTCGTCCTTCCAGGTACTCCCCTGGGCGCCGAAGACCGGCTGGCTGCTGTGCGACGGCTATCTCGCGAACGGCGACCCGGTGCCGTTTGCGACCCGCCAGATATTGAAGAAGGCCCTGAACGAACTTGCCGGTGATGGTTACGATTACATCGCCGGGATCGAGGTCGAATGCCATATCTACCGGCTGGAAGACCCGATGCTGCAGCCGGAACATGCAGGCCAACCGGCAGAGCCGCCGAAGGTCAGCCTGCTCGCCCACGGGTTTAATTACCTGACTGAACTGCGTATGGATGAAATCGATCCGGTATTCGAGATTGTCCGACGCGACCTGACGGCACTCGGACTGCCGCTGCGCACGATGGAATCCGAATTCGGGCCGAGCCAGTTCGAGTTCACCCTTGCCCCGGCAGGCGGGCTTCAGGCCGCCGACAACATGATCCTGTTCCGCAATGCCGTGAAACAGATTTGCCACCGCCACGGCTATCACGCGACGTTCATGTGCCGCCCCGGCCTTGCCAACGCCTTTGCCAGCGGGTGGCACCTGCATCAGTCGCTGGAAAACATCTCCGACGGTGAGAACGCCTTCATGCCGGCCACCGACGACGAGCTCATCTCGCAGGCAGGCTCCGCCTTTGCCGCGGGTATCCTGAAAAACGCGCCGGCTGCCACCGTATTCACCACGCCGACGATCAACGGATACAAGCGCTATAAGCCAAACTCCCTCGCCCCTGACCGTGCCGCATGGGGCCGCGACAACAAGGGCGCGATGCTGCGGGTCGTGGGCGCCGGCGCCGACGATACAGCGACGCGGCTCGAAAACCGGATCGGCGAGCCGGCCGCCAACTCCTACCTGTATATGGCGTCACAGATTTATAGCGGGCTCGATGGCCTGCGGAACAACCTGACCCCGCCGCCGCCAACCAATGATCCTTATACCTCGGACGCAGCGCCGCTGCCGACCAATCTGATGGATGCCGTGGCGGAGCTGGATAAAAGCGCTGTTTTCCGGGACGCCCTCGGCGATCAGTTCGTAGATTACCTGCTGCACATCAAGCGCGCGGAGATTGCCCGCTTCCTGTCAACGGTAACCGATTGGGAACACCGGGAATATTTCGAGCTTTTCTGACACCGCCCCATTTTCGCCGCAATCCTGGCTAGGATCGACCGCCGTTCGATCTAACGGGGGCGTTCCATGGCGTTCGTCAAATACCCGGCCGTCTTTGCCGGCGGCTGGCTCTTCAACTTTATCGTCGATATTCAGTTCCTGTCGGGCTTTGCCGCCGGGTGGCTCGCCCATACATCGATCGGGGGCGTGTTACTCTAATTCCTTGCCCGCGAGCCGCATCCGTACCACACCACGGAAGTCTTCGGGATCTACCACTTTCCCTTTACGGGTGATCTCAATCAGCCCGGCACGCGCGAGATGGAGCATCTGCTGCTTCACTGGCGTCATGAACTTACGCCACGCATCGGGCTTGTCCCTGGCCTTTTTGCGGATCTCGCCGAGGGCGCGCGCAATATCGACAGGTGCCGCCGAACCCCATTCGCCAAGGGATTCGAGGATAAATTCCGCTACCGGGTCGAGGACTTTGTCATTTTCGTTTTCCATGCCGCTTTGTAGGGCCGCAATCGCTGCGAGACAAGCGCGCTGAGCGGGCGTATCTAGAAGCATGGCTTCTTCATCCAGGCTGGGCGGCATTGCCGTCGCCATGGCCAACCGCAATTATCGAATCTACACCTATGGTGCCATCCCGTCCCTGCTCGGTACATGGATACAGCGCATGGCCATGGGTTGGCTCGCCTGGGAGCTGACAAAATCCGGCACCTGGCTGGGTTTGATCGCTTTTGCCGACCTTGCGCCGACCGTCATCACCGCACCGATCGCCGGCGCCTTTGCCGACCGGGTGGACCGATTGAAAATGGTCCGGTTTATCCAATATGCCAATATCGTCCAGGCCGCCGCGCTTGCCGCGTTCACACTGTCAGGCCAGATGACGATTGAAGTATTGTTCTGTCTCGCGCTGGTTCAGGGTGCCACTCAGGGCATGCATCAGCCATTCCGTCAGGCTCTGCTCGGCACGATCGTGACCCGCGAGGAAATCACGTCTGCAATCGGTATCAATTCGACCATATGGAACACGTCCCGCCTGATCGGCCCTGCAATTTCCGCCGTGATCATCCTTCACTTCGGCGTCGGGTATACGTTTGCGGTAAATGCCTGCAGTTACGTGCCGATGCTGATCGGATTGTACATGATCGACGTCAAGCACCAGCCGACTGCGCAGAAGTCCCTCGCCGATGTGCCGGGCGAGATCATGGAGGGCGTGCGCTATGTCACCAATCATCCGTTTATCGGCCCGCTGCTGATCATGCTGTTTACGTTTTCGTTCTTCGGGCGCGCAACCGCGGAACTTCTGCCCGGCTTTACCGGCGCGGTCTTCAATCAGGGCGCCGACGGGCTCGCCATCCTCACCGGTGCGGCCGGGTTCGGCTCGCTGTTTTCCGGCATCTGGCTGTCGCGGCGCGGGAGACTGACCGGGCTGTCGGATATTCTGATCGTCATCGTGCTGTTTATTGCGATCTTCCAGCTCGCCTTCGTCGCTACCGACATTTTCTGGGTTTCCGTCGTCGTATTCACCGGCTGGGGCTTCATGCTCAATGGTAGCGGCATCATCATCCAGTCGCTGATACAGGCCAATGTCCCCAACACCATTCGCGGGCGCGTGGTCAGCCTGTACGGCATGATCTGGCTCGGTATCCCCGCCGTGGGCGCCTTCGTGATGGGCGCCGCCGCCGATTTCGTGGGGTTCCGGCCGCCGGTGGCCATCGGTGCGGGCGTGATCATAATGGCATTCGCCTGGGCGGTGCCGCGCCGGGCCCGGTTGCGGGATGAAACCCGGAAAATGACGACGGCAATGTCCGAAAACCGCGATTAATCCATGTGAAATCAACGAGGTGAAATGCCCGCGACAGGCGATTTCCCGGGTCGAAAGCGCCCAGAAATCGGACGCCTCCAGCGTCAAAGAAGCCGCCTAAGCCTCCAGAACGGTCGCGCGGCGCATATCCCGCGGATAGCGCGTATCGTCGAACGGCGTGCCCCGATGCATGGTCTGCTGGTTATCCCACATGACCACGTCACCAACGTCCCATTGATAACGAAACACGAATGCCGGCTGGGTTGCATGCGCGGTCAGTTCATCGAGCAGTGCGCGCCCCTCTTCCACGGGCCAACCGACGATATGCGAGGCGTGGCTGGCGAGAAAAAGCGATTTTCGTCCGTTGCGGGGATTTACTCTTACCAGCGAGTGCTGCGCCGGCGGCCGGGTCGCCTTAACGTCGTCGCTGACCTCCGCCATGCCGCCGAGGATGCGCGAATACCAGATCGAATGTTCAGCGCTGAGGTCCGCGATCCTGCGCTTCATCCCTTCGTCCAACGCGTCATAGGCCGCCCGCATGTCGGTAAATTCGGTATCCGCCCGGTCCGGCGGCACCCGATGGGCCGCCAGGATTGAATAGGTCGCGCGAACCCGGTCGAACGTCACATCCGAATGCCACAGCAGATTACCCTTGTGAAAAGCGCGGCGTGGATCGTCCGCCGCGTGGATATTGCCGTTTTCATCGAGGTTGCCGACATCGATCAGTTCGTCCGTCGACAGGCGAATACCGCGGCCCGACACGGTCTGCTGCATTTTCTGACGCATCAAGGGACCGAAAGCGCGCCCAAAGGCCAGATGATGCGCATCTTCGACCGGGGATTCGTTACGGAAAATGCAGACGGCATGACGATCCATCGCCTCGACGATCTCATCCCGCAGCGCGTCGGAAAGCGGCGCGGACAAATCGACGTCGCCCGTCCGCGCCATGAATGTGGGATGGAGCTGTTCGAACGAAATCATCTCGCCACCGCCTATTTTCCGAAGACTTTCTTCAACAGCGCCGTCGTCTGTTTCGCCGGGTTTTCCCGGATCGCCGCCTCTTCCCGCCCGGGGTAGAGGAAGATACCGGCAATCGCCTTATCTATCACATGGTTCACCAGGTCGGCTTTAACATCCGGCACGAAAGGCAACGATTTGTATTGTCCCATCATCTTGTCGTAGCTGCTGATGGCCCCGACATCCGATAATGACGAATTGACGGTCGGCCTGAACTCGCCTTTTAGGGGAGTGGTCATTTTCCCCCGGAAAAACTGCGTCGCCGAATCCTTGGGACCTTTGTAGATTTTCTGGACGTCTTCGAGGGTCATGGCCGAGATCGAATCGAAGAAAAGCTTCTTGGCGTACAGTGTCGCCGGTTCGGCGGCCTTGTTCAAGCGAAGTTTCAGATCGTCCGCCATGCCGGACATCCCGAAACGGCTGAGTGCCGACTGCACCTTTCTCAGTGAATCGGGCAGCGAAATACGCACCTGCGGGTCATTGGTAAACCCGCCGGACGAACCCAACTGGCCGACAAGCCGCTCGGTGCCGACCCGCCGAGCCTCTTTCAGGCCGTTGTCGATTTCGCCGTCGGTCAGAGATCCGACCGACTTGCTGCTGCCGCCGATTCCGAACTTGCCCAACCCGCCACCGGTTGCGTCTTCAAGTTTCTTGAGAAATCCATGCCCGCTTGCAGGCGCCGCCAGCAGCCCGAAAATTGCCGCCGCTACTATCAATTTTGCTATACCCATAACTCGGCTCCTGAAAATCTGATACGCTTTGCGGAGATTGCCCGCCGCACAGACTGTAATACAGATGTACGATATCCGCCTCAAACGTGCATACGATACGCCTCACCCGGATGACGGGATCCGCATCCTCGTCGAGCGGCCCTGGCCCCGCGGCGTCAGCCGCGAATAAGGCG
>Ga0315331_10004438_pt1 | contig 10578 bp, 9 predicted proteins | sample M160m34915metaG_FD_203456 | JGI IMG/M metagenome (GOLD analysis project Ga0315331, IMG submission 203456) | Ammonia-oxidizing marine archaeal communities from Monterey Bay, California, United States - M1 60m 34915 | ecosystem: Environmental > Aquatic > Marine > Intertidal zone | place: USA... | reverse complement strand
GCGTTATTGACCAGAATATCGACCGGCCCGATGTCGGATGCCGCTTTGCGGATTGCTGCCTGGAACGCCGGGATATCCGTCACGTCGACGGCAACGGCAAGCGCGTTGCTGCCGATCTCCGTCACCCGTGCCGCTGTCGCATCTGCGGCCGCCTGGTCGCGGTCCAATACAATGATGTCCGCACCACGTTCGGCAAGCATTGTGGCGTGCCGTCCGCCCATACCGCCGCCGCCGCCGGTAATCAACGCGACGCGGCCTTTCATTGTCTCATCCGAACCATTGCGCATTGTCATCCCCTTTGGCTGTACTATGGCGACTTTCCGGCGCCGATCAAACCCGGCGATATCGGGGGTTTGACACAAGCGCGGCCATACCGTCTAACCGATCCTGTGAAACCTCTTACCGATACCTTGCGCAATATTGTCCAATGCGCACCCGCGATTCCCCTTGCGGCCACAGGGGGGTGGCTTCTGTCGCTGATCAATGCGCCTCTGCCCTGGTTCTTCGGCTCGCTCTTCGCGATTGCCGGCGCCAACCTTCTCGGATGGCGGCTCAAAGGCCCCAACGGCGTACGCCAGACCGGCCAGATATTTATCGGCACGACCATCGGGCTGTACTTCACGCCGGTCGTCGCTGCGATTGTTGCATCGCACCTGCTCTGGATGGTCCTTGCCGCATTCGTTTCCATCGGGCTCGGGGCCGCCGGTGCGGTCGTATTGATCAAGATAGCGCGCGTGGACAACGCCACCGCGTTCTTTGGCAATGTGCCCGGCGGAATGGCCGAGATGCTCGCCATGGGCGACCGGTTCGGTGCTCAGCCCGTTCCGCTGACCCTGTCGCAGTTGACGCGGGTAACCATCGTTATTCTTTCGATACCGCCCGCGCTGACGTTTTTCGGCGAAACCGGCAGCGAAATCTTCGTCCCGCTGGCGTCCACGGTGGATTATCCCTGGCTTTTGCTGATGCTGGGCTGCGCGCTTGCTGCATCGCTGAGCCTGTTTCGGCTCAGCGTGCCCAATTGCTGGATGCTCGGTGCCGCCACCTTCACCAGCCTTCTCACGGTGTTCGAGATCACGTTTTCTGCGATGCCCCGCGAATTGCTGAGCGCCGCGCAGGTCTTTATCGGAATCGCCCTCGGCGAACGGTTCGACCGGGCCTCGATGAAATCGGCGCCACGGGTCATTCTGGGATCAGCCATTACGACCGTCGTTATGATGGCCATCGCCCTATTGCTCGCGATCTTCATTGCCGACCAGACCGGCATTGTCGCAACGGCAATGATTGCTGCGACCGCCCCCGGCGGTCTTGCGGAAATGAGCCTGACCGCGGCGGTCCTTAATCTGGGCGTCCCTTTGGTCACCGCCTATCATATAATCCGCATTATCATGATCACTGTATTCACCCTGCCCGTCTATAAATATGCGAGACGATTCATGTCTTCCGGCGGCGATCTGACGACATGAGTACGGAAGCGATCCTCAACGTCCTCCGCGCGGCGATGCTGATCACGCCCGACGCGACACCGGAGCCGCGTGCCCTCACCGGCGGGGTTTCATCGGATATCTGGCAGGTCGACACGGCGAACGGACCGGTCTGCATCAAACGCGCGCTCGCCCGACTAAAAACGGAAAAAACCTGGCATGCACCGGTAGAGCGCAATGCCAGCGAAGCCGATTGGATCCGGACGGTTGCCGCCATTGTCCCGAATGCGGTGCCCCGGATACTGGCGGAAGATCGCGACGCCGGGATGTTCGTGATGGAATTTTTCGAGCCCACGAAATACCCCGTGTGGAAAGAAGAACTGCGGGATGGTCGTGTATCGGTCGATATCGCCGCCGCTGTGGGTACCGTCCTTGGTACCATTCATGCCGCCACTGCCGGGGATGAGGACGTTCGAACGCGCTTCGCCACCGACGATATTTTCCACCCGATCCGCATAGAACCCTATCTGTTAAGAACGGCTGAAGCGCATCCCGATCTCGACAAGCAACTGAAGGCCCTTGCCGACACGACATTTTCCACAAAACGCGTTCTCATCCATGGCGACGTCAGCCCAAAGAATATCCTGATCGGGCCGAACGGCCCGATATTCCTGGATGCAGAATGTGCCTGGTACGGCGACCCCGCCTTCGACCTCGCATTTTGTCTTAATCACTTACTGCTTAAGTGTATCTGGACACCAGCGGCTACTGATCAATTTCTCGAGAGCTATTCAGCCTTGGCAACCGCCTATTTTGACTGCGTCACATGGGAGCCGCCCCAGCAGCTTGAAAAAAGAACGGCCGCTCTCTTGCCGGGACTTCTTCTTGCGCGCATCGACGGCGCGTCGCCGGTGGAGTACATCACGGACGACACGAACAGGAACAGGGTTCGAAGGCCCGCACGTCACGCGCTGCTCAATCCGCCCAAGACATTGGCGGACCTGCGCCATCTCTTCAGGGAAGAAGCAGACCTATGAAAATTCTCGAGGTTAAAGGTCGCCGCGTATGGGATTCCCGGGGCCGCCCGACCGTAGAGACCGAAGTCCACCTTTCCGCTGGCGCCATCGGCCGCGCAATTGCTCCGGCCGGCGCATCGCGCGGTATGCACGAGGCCATAGACCTGCGGGACGGCCACGAGGCTTTTGCCGGATACGGGGTGGAAGATGCGCTGGATAACGTAAACGGCCCAATTGCCAATCTGTTGCGGGGTATGGATTGCCGGGACCAGGAAGCCGTCGATCTCGCGATGATCGACCTCGACGACACGGATTCGAAATCCAAGCTCGGCGGTAATGCGACGATCGCAACATCGATGGCCGTCTTGCATGCGGCAGCAAACGGCGCCGGTCTGCCGCTCTGGGAATATATTGCAGAAGGCGCCGACGTTCGCCTGCCCATGCCGGAGATTCAGATTTTCGGCGGCGGCGTGCATGCCGGGGGGCGCGTTGATATCCAGGACTTCATGGTCATTCCCGTCGGGGCGGAATCATTCGACCAAGCGCTTGAGATGGTTGCCGAGGTTTATATCGCCGCGGGAAAACTGATGGCCGATGCGGGAAAGCTGGCAGGCGTTGCCGATGAGGGCGGCTGGTGGCCCGAATTTTCCACCAACGAAGAAGCGTTAGACACGCTCACGCGTTCGATCGAAGCCGCCGACATGATCCCCGGGGAAGACGTTGCGATCTCTCTCGATATCGCGGCATCCGAGTTCGGGAAGGACGGCGTCTACAAACTCGGTCTCGAAGGCCGCGAAATGGACGGCGCGGGCATGGTGGACATGCTGGGCGGCTGGATCGGGAAATATCCGATCATTTCCATCGAGGATCCGCTGGGCGAAGACGATGCGGATGCATTCCGGATCTTTACGGACAAATTCGGCGATACGATCCAAATCATCGGCGACGACTTTCTGGTGACCAACGCAGAGCGCATCGACAATGCCGCAGATGCCGGTATCTGCAATTCCGCACTGATCAAACCGAACCAGGCCGGCACGATCACGGAAACCCGGGCCGCTCTCGACGCCGCCAAGAAGGCCGGCTGGGCGACTGTCGTCTCCGCGCGGTCGGGCGAGACCGAAGATGTCACCATCACCCACCTTGCCGTCGGCTGGGATGCCGGTCAGCTAAAGGTGGGTTCCTTCGCACGCTCCGAGCGAATGGCAAAATGGAACGAGGTCCTGCGGATTGAAGAAGGCCTTGGCGACAAGGCCAGACTCGCCGGCACATGAAAGCGGTCCTGCAATATCGTGCGAGCCCGGGGTTTCAAGATCGCATCGCCGCGACCGCACCGGACTGGCTCGATGTTCTTGTCATTGACGAAGCCGACAAGGAAACCTTCGCCGCTGAAATGGCGGATACAGATGTTTTGCTGCATGTGCTGGAAACAGTCACCGCCGACGTGATCGACGCGGCACCCGCCCTGCGCCTGATCCAGAAAATCGGTGTGGGCGTCAATACTATCGATCTGGATGGCGCCGCCCAGAACGGCGTCGCCGTCTGCAATATGCCGGGCACAAATTCGCGCGCAGTCGCAGAGATGACCCTGACCCTGATGCTGGCGGCGCTGCGCCGGGTGCCGTATTTCGATAGCCGGATGCGTGGCGGTAAGGGCTGGACTGCCAACCTGAATTCCTTCGACGGGCTGGGTGAGATTGCCGGACGTACCGTCGGACTTGTCGGATATGGCGATGTCGCCCGCCTTTTGGCGCCGGTGCTCATGGCGATGGGGGCACATATTCTCTATACCGCCACCTCGGAAAAGGGGGATGCCGAGGCGGACTGGCGTGAACTGCCTCACCTGCTTCGCGAGGCAGATATTGTTTCGCTCCACCTGCCGCTAACACCTGCTACCAAACACATGATCGACGGCGCCGCAATCAAGTCCATGAAACCCGGTGCAGTCCTGGTGAACACCGCGCGTGGCGGACTGCTTGACGAGACCGCACTAATCCAGGCCCTGAAATCCGGCCATCTGCGCGCTGCCGGGCTTGACGTGGTCAGCTTGGAACCTGCCTCTGCTGGCAATCCGCTTTTCGATCTCCACAATGTCGTAGTCATGCCGCATATCGCCTGGATCACACCCGAGACACTTGATCGCAGTCTCGGCGTCGCCTTCGAAAACTGCCGCCGTCTGCGCGACGGGGAAGATTTGTTGCACCGGGTCGTCTAAACTTAATCCGAATAAACGAGGACTGATCGTGAAACTTGTCAGCTTTGAAGTGAATACCGCCCTTGGTCGCCATCAGCGGATCGGCGTGCCCATCGACGGCGATGAAACCGGGTGGATCGCCGATCTGACAAGCTGTTTTGCAGGCTACCTCGCGGCCGAGACGGATGAGCCGACACCGCGCGAACTGGCGAACGTGCGGTGCCCACCCGACATGATCGGCTGGCTGAAGGGTGCCCATAAATCGCGCGAGGCCGCGGAAAATGCGGTGGACTGGATCAGGTCGCAGTTGACGGGCGATGCTGATCCGCAGGGGATAGACGGCGAACGGCTAGTGTTTCCCCGCGACGACGTAAAATTGCTGGCACCGGTGCCCCGTCCCGGCGCGTTCCGCGATTTTTCGATCTATCACACCCATATGTCGAAAGCCGATGTGCCGTTTATCAAGACCAAGCACTGGTACGTCACCCCGCCTTATTACAAGGGCAATTGCGACACCATCACCGGCGCGCAGGATCCGGTCCCCTTCCCCTACTACACCGAACGCCTCGATCTGGAACTGGAGCTCGGCATCATTGTCGGCAAACAGGGCTCCAACCTCACCTTCGAGGAAGCCAAGGACCATATCGCGGGCTACACGATCCTGATCGATCCGAGCTGCCGTGATGGCTACAAACGCGAACCCTTCGGCCCCAACAAGCGCAAGGATTTCTGCACCCCGATGGGGCCCTGCCTTGTGACCGCGGACGAGATCGACGAACGCAATATCGATTGTTCAATCACGGTGGACGGCGAAACGTGGTGGGAAGGCAACACCGGCGAGCCTCGTTCCTTCTGGGCCGAACACCTGGTCGCCTATGTATCGGATAACGAGACCATCTATCCCGGTGACGTCATCGGGACCGGCACCATTGGCATGGGCTGCTCGATGGATCTGCACAAATGGCCGCAGGTCGGCCAGCAGATGACGTTTTCGATGGCAGGGATCGGCGCGATGACGCTCGAAATCACTAAAGGTGTCGACCGTGTACGCCATGTTGACGGCATGCCCGGCCTGATCGAATACTTGGGCGAGGATAAATAATTAGGCCGCCGCGGTGGCCTTTTTAAGGCGGTAAACGCCTATCCCCATCAGCACGATGGAAGCGGCGAAAAACCAAATGCCGATTTCCATACGCGCATTGGCGATGCCAGATGTTTTCGCAACCACGATGGCGACCGCCACCAGCAACACATCCGCGCAGGACCAGCGCCCAAAGAATTCAAGCCACCCGATCCACTTCGCCGAGTTCTCACCAGTATTCTGAAAACGTCTCCAAAGCGCGGCCGCCGCCAGAATCTTGCCAAGCGGAAAAACGACCGAGAACACAATGATGACGATACCCAGCAGGTACTGTTCGTCCGCAAGCAGTTCCCATGCGGCTTCGGCAATCGAAAACCTGGATGCGAAAATCGCCAGATTGCTAACCTCGACCACGGGCAGAAAAACGCCAAGGCCGAGACTCACGAATGCGAGCAATAAGACAGGTAAAATTAGACGGTCGGACAATTATATTTCCCGGACTAAGACGAACATTATACATCGCTGTGCGTTGGTATCGCGGACATCGGCACAGGTTTCAATCCCTCAATACCACGCTACCGATCTACGCCCTGATTGCCCGGCTCCTCTCTGTCGCGAGATCGCCGATCGAATTTCCATAAATATCGCGCCACCGCGACGGCACTCCACTTGGCCGACGCGATCCCGGTTCCAGCGGCATGAGACGATAAAGCCTCCTGAATTTCTCCATGCCGTAGGTCTCGACCAGGTAACGCACGAAAGATCCAGCAACGAGGTAAGCTTCCTTCTGATCAAGCGAATTCATCCGCAGCCGCCGAGGCGTCGCGAGTTCCGATAGCGCAACCACGTTTTCTGTATTGGCAAATTTCAGCGCAGCCCGATGCAAATCCCGGCCGTTATTCTGATAGGCGCTTTGTCCCTGCAAATGTTCATAGGCATATACGGCCAGAAGGTAGGGATTTTGCGAATGACAACTCTAGGCAAAGCCTTGGTACCGGCCGACCTCTCCCACAACCGGCGTGAACTGAGCTGATCAGAGATCAGCGAAAGTTTCACCGTCTCGGTAGAAAAATTCCCGACCTGTAAAGTTCCCTGTATTAGCGTCAACTGTGCCTACGAGAAATAGCGTTGTAGATACCCGTGGCTAGTAGAAAAATAAGGCTTAATGCCGCTAGGTCTACCAGATATGGCCCTATTTTCCCGAAGATACGACCGGTATGAACTTCAAGTAAAAACCGGCTCCATGTCACACGATCCCCAAAATGCTTTCGTTTTAATTTTTCTACAAATTCTTCATTTGTCTTTGTTGGTTGGGAAAATGATATTGAGTCACTGTTTTGGGTCCAATCTATAAATTCGCCAACACCGACATATTGACCTTCTGAAGTCTTCAAAAACAGTCTAATGCCTGACTTTGTCCCTATCTTTGCAATTTTCCCGGGAATATTTGTCTCTAGTATCTTTTCAATAAGAAGCCCATTTTCAGAAAAAATTGAGATTGCCCTCGTGGTGGCCACAACCAATTGCCCCTTCACGATAACTACGCCGACGACCTCATCCACACCCTCTCCCAGGAGAACTTCATTTAGGTAAAGGGCGCCTCGATACCAAGTTAACTTGCGTTTGCCGACACTAAAGCTGATAGACTGATCAAATGCGTTATTATCATCCTCGTATCCTATTATCTGATAGCCGACTTTAAGGCTGTTTAGCCCTAGCTTATCCGCATGATTTAGCGGGATGCCTGTAATCACTACAATCAGAATTACCAACGAAGCAGCTATGCCTATGCGTCGATGCCACCGGGTCACCGCACGTCCACGAACGCGAAATTTAGTTTTTGAGGTCATTCTACTTCAAGAGCTCGGTCATGCAAAAACAAGGCTACAGCGGCAATACTCTTGAGCGCGTTGACGGATAGCGTCGCTCCAGAGATTCCATCGATCGAGCTAGAAAGTCCAAACTGAGAGGTCAAGCCCAGGCCTATAAATTGATTTGTAAAAAATGGATGGCGGACTTCCCATCCATGGCTTTCCCGATATATGAGAACCTTCAGTAGTTCTAATTTTCTATTGTTAATTACCACGCCAACGGTGATAGGCTCATATTTCCCAATCTCTTCAAGAATCCACGCAGTACGATTAGATTTTTTCCAGAACCTGATCCTGACGCCTGGATAACGATTACCGGTAATCTTTTTGAGCACACTTCTTAATTGAGTATCAAGCCATAATACATCAGGCTTAGGCAGGTCACCTTTAAAGACAGTTTTTAAAAACTTCTTTGGGGATAGGTAAGTTTTATCTGCCGCTAAGGAACTTACTGGAATAAAACAAAAAGTATTTGAAAATAAAAGAAAAACTAACAAGCTAGAAACCGGACGCCAATTTCTTGGCGCCCGGAAAAACAAAATACTTTCTATAAGAAACTTCATCTCTGTGTAATTAAATACATTGAATCAGCTAAAACTGGAAACCTACACCAGCGCGAAACATGTCGTTTCTCGCGGTGCCCGCAGGGGGCGCTGGCACGGAATAGTCTGCCTTAAGCACAACATGCTTATGCGGCCAATAATTCAAGCCCACCACTGTTTCTCTGACCTCGGAATCGATTGCGTCACCCGCCGTATTATCGTCAGCAGAATAACGCAGATAAAACCCGAGATCACCCGTATCACCCAGATTGAACTTTACGGACGGCTCAATGTACCAGCCGGTTTGCTCATCGCGCCCAAGGGCCTTAGCTGCGGAACCATCAATGTCCCAGGTAGCGTAAAGCGCTCTCAAACTTAAGGAAGTGCTGGGTGAGATTTGGTGCGTGTAAATACCATGAACTTCAATCAGGGTCGCACTAGATCTTGTGTCACCTTCGTCAGCCTGCGTAATATCGTATTGATATTGCACGGTAGAAGCTAACTCGAGCCCAGGAGTCCCGGTGTATTTTAAGCGCGCTGTCACAGCGGGCTCACGGGCCGTCGCTTCAGCAACTTTTTGGCGGCCTTTACGGATTTTAAACGCACTACTCCCAGTATTTGGCACGTCTAGACCACTGTGAAGGGCTAGGTCTACCAGAAAACCACTGCTGCCACCGAAACTTAACCCGGCACCGGCTTCCCACCAAGTACTGGGAATGATGTTCTTTTCTACATTATTTCGTTCGACACCGTAAAACGTTGGAGGTTCGTGGGTTTCGTTCAGGATCCCAACCGGCAGAATAAATACCCCAGCCCTTGCTTTAACCTCATCACTCAGATCAAACTCAATCCAAGCCTGCTCCATCTCCACCTCACCCGGCTTATCTTCGCCATCGCCGGCCAGTCCGTGTTCTATTTCGACTTCCGAGTATAAACGTACCGAATCGCTGAACTGGTGATTTACATTCAAGACGAAACGATGGATATCGACCTTGTCAGTATCACCGCCATTATAGTGCACCTCACCGTAACCACCGAGTGATGTTTTATTCCACCAGCCACTTGACGCAGAACCTTCCTGTACAGCTGCTGCAGTAGCCTCAACAGATTTATCAGTATTTTTTTGTGCTTTTTGCAGCACTTCAATTTGACGTTGTTGTTTCTGGATGGTTTGCCACATCTCTTTTTGCGTTTGGGCGTTTGTGGCCAAGGGTATCGAACAAATTAGCAAGGTAGCAAGACCTGCAAGGACTCGCTTGGTTTGAGGCGCCAACAGGTCGCCTGTGTTCAATCGACATTTCATTGAATTAACAATCCTTTCTAGACGAATTTTGGGAAATTCAACAAATTCTACGTTAAACCATCCCATTTTGCGAATGACTCTCACTCGCAAAATGGGTATAAACCCACCAGGGATTCACGTCAATACGAATTGCGATTCATTCGCATTCCGATATAATACCTAGGGGGTCATCAAATGTCGTATGCGAACTACAGCGGGCTTAAAGGCGGGATAAAGCCAAAATGCATCCAACGCAGACGGGCTCTAATGATAACCGCCGCCGCAGCAGGCGCCCCGCTCCTACCTTGGACAAACCAATCAGCTATGGGAGCACCTATCGCCCCCCCCCCGTTTTCCTACCGTTGGCGGGGAAACGCCTTTGGAACCAATGCAAATATGATCTTACATGGATTGAATAAAACCGATGCTCATAGCGCATTTATGCAATGCAAAACCGAAATCACCCGCCTCGAAAAAATTTTCTCGTTAAAGGACAAATATTCTGCGATATCCCGCCTAAATAAAAATTCGAACATCTCGTCGCCGCCGAAGGACTTCGTTCACCTTTTGAGGATATGTAATGCGCTTTCCGATGCCACCGAAGGCTCTTTTGACGTAACGGTACAGCCACTATGGAACCTTTATGATCGCCATTTCTCTGCGCTATCTAAGCAATCCAATGGCCCGGCCATCTCCGCTCTTCAGTCTGAAGTGGCCAAAATTAATTATAGATCGATCGATATCAACGCCAGACACATTCGGTTCAGCCAACCGGGTATGATGATCACATTAAACGGCATCGCACAGGGGTATATAACCGATCGAATAGTTGGAATTCTGCAGGATTACGGAGCGGAAAATTTCCTTGTAGATCTCGGCGAACTTCGCGGGATGGGTCGTCGTTCCGACAACCGACCTTGGAATATCGGTATGATCGACCCCGAAAACCCGGTTAGGCTAAAAAGCAAAACCGAGCTTAACAATGAAGCGATGGCTTCCTCAGGCGGGTATGGCACAATCTTTGAACCAACGGGCGAAAATCATCATCTTTTCAATCCATTCACGGGGAAAAGTGCGGATTTCAATAAGGGAGTAACGGTGATAGCGCGAGATACAACGACAGCCGATGCGTTATCAACGGCAATTAGCGTAATGTCCCTAGAGAGAGCAG
>Ga0315331_10004437_pt1 | contig 10581 bp, 9 predicted proteins | sample M160m34915metaG_FD_203456 | JGI IMG/M metagenome (GOLD analysis project Ga0315331, IMG submission 203456) | Ammonia-oxidizing marine archaeal communities from Monterey Bay, California, United States - M1 60m 34915 | ecosystem: Environmental > Aquatic > Marine > Intertidal zone | place: USA... | reverse complement strand
GTTCGTCACAATCAGCGCGTCGGCCTCTAGACACTCACTCAGCAAGACCGGCCGCGATGATACCGAGTAGCCCATCTGAGGCAGCAAGTTACCGATCAACACTTGCCGTCGGGTCCCAGCGATACCGCATCGATTGAGACACGGTGTTGTGACGTCAGCGCCCTTAAACAAAAAAAGATTCCCTTTGCTCGAGGAAATCACCTGTCTCTCTTTATCGAGCATCAATGCGTCATCCCAACCGTGCGTCGCTGCCTCATGCGCCGCGAGCACCTGCTCTGTTCGAGCGAGGAGCTTGAGCCCCGCTAGCTGAGGCTGGTCCGCCCAATGAGTCTCTGCCACACCGCACCGCAGCGGCGAAAAAGCAACCGCGGAGGGTGGATGCGCGCTAAGAACCGAGCGCGCCTGAGCAGCACTAGGCGGCGCGTAACCACGCGGGCCAGAACCACGCGTCACGGTTAACCGAGCGGTCCCTGTGTGCCTGACCTCATCAAGACATCGCTGTATGTCACCGAACACTTTTGCTGCCTGACGGGCGGGGTCTGCAAAGCAGAGCGCCGTCAGCGCTTTGGCGAGTCGGTCTTCGTGAAGCGCTGCGCAGTGAATCTGCCCCTCGGTGCAAGCCAGCGTCTCAAACGCGCCGTCGGCATAGTTTAGGCCGCGGTCATCGACAGGAATCCTATCGGCATCCGCCCCATCGACCCAGGTACGCGGCGAACTGATGATGACGCTTAATCCAACTGACTAAAGATCAGCGAGCCATTCGTTCCACCAAATCCAAAAGAATTGGATAACGCATGGCGAATCGGGCGCTCCTGAGCGCTGTGTGGGACGTAATTCAGATCGCACCCCGGGCTCGGGTTGTCGAGGTTGATAGTCGGTGGTGCAACGTTATCCCTCAGCGCCAGAATCGTCAGGATCGCCTCGACAGATCCGGCCGCACCCAATAAATGACCAATCATGGATTTTGTGGAGCTCACTGCCAGCTGGTCGGCGTGAGCGCCGAATACCGATTTTACCGCCAGAGACTCTGCCAGATCGCCCGCTTCGGTAGAGGTTCCATGCGCGTTGATGTAATCGATGCTGTCCTGCGCCAGTCCGGCGTCATCCAGCGCCTGTTTCATGGCAGCCGCGGCGCCCCGACCATCTCCGGGAGGCGAGGTCATGTGATAGGCATCACCGCTCATACCAAATCCGGTTAGCTCGCAGTAAATTCGGGCCCCTCTTGATGTGGCGGTCTCCAGCGATTCGAGCAGCAACATTCCGGCGCCATCGCCCAATACGAAGCCGTCTCGATCCGAGTCCCACGGGCGAGAAGCCCGCTCCGGATCGTCATTCCGAGTAGACAACGCCCGCGCGGCGGCAAACCCTCCGATCCCAACGGGTGTGGTTGCCATCTCGGCGCCTCCAACCAACATGGCATCAACGTCTCCAGCAGCAATCAATCTCGCGCCGAGCCCGATATTATGGGTACCCGTGGTACAGGCCGTCACCACCGCGAGATTGGGGCCCTGAAGGTTGTAGAGAATCGATAAATTTCCGGCGATCATGTTGATAATGGCGCCCGGCACGAAAAAGGGCGAGATCCGCTTGGGCCCTTTTTGCTCCACGAGCAACGCCGTGTCTTCAATCGAACCGATACCACCGATCCCCGACCCAATGGCACAGCCGATTCGCGCTGCGTTGGCGTCACTCACCTCAAATCCCGAGTCCCTGAACGCCTGAATTCCCGCCACCATGCCGTACTGAATAAATGGATCCATTCGACGCGCGTCTCGGGTTTCGAGGTAACCCTCAACGCTAAAGTCTTTGACGCTCGCACTGAAACGCGTCGTAAACGCGGACGCATCAAAACGATCAATCATTGCCGCGCCGCTTTGCCCCGCGCAAATGGCTGCCCAACTGGAGTCCACGTCGAGACCTAACGGCGTAACCGCCCCCATGCCTGTGACGACCACTCTGCTGCCTTTCATGATGCGCCCCTTTTTACGCTACGAGCTTTGGGTAAAGCGTGTGCCCCATACCACTGTAAGCACGGATTACGATGAGCCACTGCTGCCAGCTCAAAAGAAAAGGGCCGCGCTGCGTGAGCAGAGCGGCCCCATTATTCAGTCACTGAGACCCGCTCAGGCGAGATTGGTATTGATGTAGTCGATCGCCAGTTGAACTGTGGTGATCTTCTCGGCCTCTTCGTCAGGTATTTCGGTCTCGAATTCTTCCTCGAGCGCCATGACCAGCTCTACGGTATCGAGGGAGTCAGCACCAAGATCATCCACAAACGACGCCTCTGATTTGACTTCCTCTTCTTTGACGCCCAACTGCTCGGCGACAATTTTCTTCACTCGATCTTCGATATTGCTCATGACGTGCCCTTTGCTCCCGGTTATCGTCGGACCCAAGGCCCGGACGCGGTGGATTTTACAAGCTTTTGGCGCAAGTAAAACCCTTTTTGATTCTCATAAGACCCTTGATAGCGGGACTCAGCCCATGTAAAGGCCACCATTAACGTGAATTGTCTCGCCTGTAATGTATTGTGCAGCGTCGCTCGCAAGGAACGCTACCGTAGCGGCGACGTCCGCAGGCGCCCCCAAGCGGCCCAATGGAATCTGGCTCTGCAGGGCATCACGCTGAGCGTCTGCCAATGCCCGCGTCATATCAGTATCAATAAAGCCAGGGGCAACGCAGTTGACCGTGATCGACCGTGAACCCAGCTCACGCGCGAGGGACCGTGCCATGCCTTCCGCCCCAGCCTTGGTGGCCGCGTAATTGCTTTGACCGGCGTTACCCATCGATCCTACGACTGACGTCACATTGATAATGCGCCCCCAGCGTGCCTTGGTCATGCCCCGCAGACAAGCCTTGCTCAACCGATAAAGTGCTGTGAGATTGGTATCGATCACCTGATTCCACTGCTCTTCTTTCATCCGCATCAGGATATTGTCCTGAGTGATGCCGGCGTTATTAACCAAAATGAGCGGATCGCTACAATCCGAGCGAACAGCGTCGATCAGATCGCTGACGCTATCTGGGTCGGTCACATTAAGCACCCTACCCTGACCACCGCAGCCGCTCAGCGCTTCGCTGATACTCGCCGCTCCCGCCTCAGTGGTTGCGGTGCCTATCACCGTTAGATTCAGCTCGCCGAGGGCCTGAGCAATCGCCGCGCCGATGCCTCTGCTGGCGCCCGTCACGAGCGCTACTTTTTTCTCACTGTCGCTCATTATGCAAACTCCGCAATGCTGTTTTTCAGGTCCTGCGGATCCTGGAGTGGCGTGCAGCCGATAGAGCGGTCTATGCGTCTGACCAGACCCGTTAGCACCTTACCGGGCCCACACTCCATAAATTGAGTGCATCCGGCCTCGAGCAGCGTCATGACACACTGGGTCCACATCACGGGTTCAGACACCTGCCTCACCAACAGCCTACGAATCTCTACGGCCTTACGATGAGGCTGCGCGTCCACATTGCTAATCACTGGCATTTGCGCATCCTCCAGCGCAACGGACTGAAAAGCCTCGGCCATCATCGCCGCCGCGGGTTGCATCAGCGGCGTATGAAACGGCGCGCTGACCGGCAGTGGCAACACCCTCTTCGCGCCTGCCTCTTTCATAAAGGCAGAAGCCGCCTCGACAGCCGGCGCGTGGCCGGCTATGACGACCTGACCGGGGGAGTTGTAGTTCACTGCACCCACGTAGGCGTGATCGTCGCAATGCGTCACACAGATTTCATCGATAACGGCGTCGCTCAGCCCCAGCACTGCGGCCATGGCACCTTCACCAGCCGGCACAGCCGACTGCATTGCACGCCCTCTGGTCTGCACCAGACGCGCGGCATCTTGCAGCGACAAAGACTCGGCGACGACCAGCGCGGAATACTCCCCCAAACTATGGCCCGCCACAAACTCTGGGATGGCGCCACCCTCCTCGCGCCAACACCGGCTCAATGCCACACTGGCGGTCAGAATAGCGGGCTGGGTGAATTCGGTCAGCGCTATCTTGTCTTCAGGCCCCTCGCTGACCAGTGCCCACAGGTCGTAACCCAACGCGCTACTCGCCTCGGCAAACGTGTCGAGCACAACAGGGTAGTGTTGCGCCGCCTGCGACAGCATGCCAACGGACTGAGATCCCTGGCCGGGAAAAAGAAAGGCGTAGCCGGACAAAAAAATTACTCGTCGTCGCCAGTATCCACGACTTTTTTGCCACGATAAAAACCGTCATCACTCACATGATGACGCCGGCGTGTTTCACCCGAAGTCTCGTCGATCGTGAGAGTAGGCCCGCCGATCGCATCGTGCGCTCTGCGCATGCCACGCCTCGAGCGGGTTTTTTTATTCTTTTGTACAGCCATGTCTGGCCTCCTTTTTTACTGGTTAAGGTGCGAATCGTCGATCACACCCTCAAGATAAACAATAGTCACAGTCACATACGCCCGCTTGGGACCTTAGGATTTAAGCTGCCCCAGCACAGCGAACGGGTTTTCTCTTCCGGCGTCCGCCTCAGAGGCTAACGTCATGTCCTCGTCTTCGCGCAGCGCGGCGGTCTGCTCCGCCGATTTACACTCCGTCTCGTGTAGCGGAGACACTGGCAAAGCAAGCAATATCTCTTCTTCGACGATATCGCTCAAGTCCGCTGTCTCACCGACCAATAACGGCTCGTATAGGTCCGGGAGATCCAGCGCATCTTCATCTTTCCAAATGCAAGCCATGAGCGCCGTCGGACTTAATGACAGCGTCATAGCGCCGAGACAGCGCTGGCACTGCATCGCCACTTCAGCCTGCAGCTGCACCTTGACCACGTACCGACCTGCTTCATCGCGACGGAATCGGAACGTCGCCGATCCGGGCTCCACTACCTGAATGCCCGCCTCAATCAACCTCGGCAAATCATCTGATGATAAAGTGCCGGTGATCTCGACCCCACGGGCTGCCAGACTTCGCAGGTCAAGCTGTTTTGGCAGCGCTCCGGTTTTCATGGGCGCGGATCATACGGACGGGGGTATAAGCTGTCAAAGCGATCCGTCACGCGAACTCCCCTTCCCGCCCAGAGAGTGACATTTCACCACATTTGGTCCACTGATCATGAACATTATCCTCGCATCGACCTCACCCTACCGGCGTCAGCTCCTGTCGCGACTGAGACTGGCGTTTACCTGCACTGACCCGGCAGTGGATGAATCTCCCCTAACCGATGAGCTCGCCGCCGACCGGGCATGCCGGCTGGCACGACAGAAAGCGGAGGCAGTATCAGGCGCAGCCGGGCAGTCGGCAGCCATCGTCATCGGGGCAGACCAGGTCGCTTGCCTGGGCGATCAGATACTGCACAAGCCCGGATCGGTCGGGGGCGCAATCGCACAGCTGAGCGCCTGCAGCGGCAAAAAGATTCAGTTTTGGACTGCCGTCTCGGTGCAGTGTCATGCCACTCGAGCACACTTTCAGCAGCTGGTTTCCTGCGAGGTCACCCTGCGCACCCTGACGAGCGAAGAAATCGAACGCTACGTCGCGCTAGATAAGCCACTGGACTGTGCAGGCAGCTTTAAGTGGGAGTCACTGGGCATCACTCTATTTGAGTCGATGCAAACGGCAGATCCGACCGCACTGGAGGGACTGCCGCTGATTGCCCTATGCGACCTCCTGCGACAGGTCGGCGTGTCACTGCCGCTGGCTGCGCAAGCGAGCCAACACTGATTCGAGTTCGTCGCCCAACGGGCATTCAATCTCGTAGCGCTCACCTGCCACATCAAAAGCGATCGCCTTGGCATGCAGAAAGAGGCGCTTCAAATTGGCACCCGCAGTGGCCTGAATTGACCGGTCACTCTGGTATTTGCTGTCGCCGAGAATCGGATGCCCAACGTGCTGGGCATGGACCCGAATCTGATGGGTACGCCCTGAGATCGGCTTGGCTTCGACCAGAGTGGCTGAGGGCAATCGCTCTAACACCCGAATATCAGTTTTCGCCGCCTTTCCGTCCGCGGCGACCTTGACGATCCGCTCTCCAGAGACCGTCTGTCGTTTCGCAAGCGGCGCTGACACGCTCTTATGGTAGGCGGGCCACTTACCCGCGACCAGAGCCCAATAACGCTTGTCGACCCGGTCCTCCCGCAACTGCTGATGCAACTCTCTCAGTACTCGGGCGTTTTTGGCGATCAGAACCAGACCCGACGTATCTCTATCCAAGCGATGCACTAACTCCAGGTATCGCGCCTCGGGAAATAGGCTTCTCAGCGCCTCAATCAAACCTAGCCGCACGCCGCTGCCGCCATGCACCGCCAGCCCTGTGGGTTTATTGATGACCAGCAGATCCGCATTATCGATCAGCACCGCGTCGCGAATGCGCTGCTCCCAGCCTTTTGAAGGCTTCGCAGGCGTCTCTGACTCCCGTGCGCTCAAGGGTGGAATTCTGACCGCGTCACCCGCCTGAACCCTGTATTCCGGTTTTGCTCTCCCTTTATTAACTCTCACCTCACCTTTGCGAATCGCGCGATAGATTCGTGTTTTAGGGACACCCGCCACTTGTCGAAGCAAAAAATTGTCTAGACGCTGGCCCGCCTCCTCGACCGCCACATCGACCATTCGCACCTGAGAACTTGTCTTTATCGTCATAAATCCACTGATTTCTTCACATCATCTATTCGTTGAATACAATGTCGCTAGGTGCTACCGTGCGCCGGTCGGATGAGATGTGCTCCGGCGGTACAGGGCAAACAGCCGCAGAAAACGGCCTCGCACCGACCGCTCGGGCGCCTCGTCAGCTGCACTATGCTGTTGCAAGGCGAGCCTTTCCTGCTCCCGCTTACCCGACGAGAGAATTACGAGTCTACCTCGCCCAGCCCTCCGGCCCTAATAGCCGTCAGAGCGGCACGAGATAGATAAAGAGAAACCCGCGACACACGATGGCGCGGTGCAGATTGCGAATCAAGTCCACAGCACGACTCGTGGGCTCTGTGACCAGACAACGGGAGCGGCCGTAGCCGTCCCACGATGATCACTCGCCGTTTACGGTGGGAGCGCAAATACAGGGGGTAAAATCACCTCCGCACCGCCCAGTTGCGTCGCCAACTGGACAAATTGTATGAAAAAGATACTGATCAATGCGACTCAGCCTGAAGAGGTTCGGGTCGCCATGGTCGATGGCCAACGGCTTTACGATCTGGACATCGAAAACCGGCAGCGTATTCAAACCAAAGCGAATGTCTATAAGGCCAAGGTGACTCGGGTCGAGCCCAGCCTTGAGGCGGCGTTCGTCGACTTCGGTGCTGATCGACATGGATTCCTGCCGCTCAAGGAGATTTCTCCCGAGTACTTCCGTAGCCGCGCCCCAGAAAACGAGGGCAAGGTGCGCATTCGGGATGTGCTGAAAGAAGGCACCGAAATCATTGTGCAAGTAGACAAAGAAGAGCGCGGCACGAAAGGCGCGGCGCTGACCAGCTTTATCAGCCTTGCTGGCCGGTACATGGTTCTCATGCCAAACAACCCTAAAGCCGGCGGCATTTCTCGCCGGATCGAAGGCGAGGACCGGAGTGACCTGAAGGACTCCCTTTCACAGCTGAATCTGCCTGATGGCATGGGTGTCATTATTCGCACTGCAGGTGTGGGCAGGAGCACTGAAGAGCTTCAATGGGACCTGGACTACCTGCTTCAGCTCTGGGACTCCATCTCCACCGCCAACCGGGAAAACAAGGCTCCGATCCTGATCTATCAGGAAAGCGACGTGATTATTCGTGCGGTGCGGGACTACCTTCGCGATGACATCGATCAGGTATTAATTGACGACCCCACTGCCTATCGGAGAGCCTCCGAGTTTGTCGGCTTGGTCATGCCGCATTACAAGAACCGTCTCAAATTCTACGAAGACGACCTCGCTCTGTTCAATCGCTTCCAGATTGAAGGACAAATAGAAACGGCGTTCCAGAGAGAAGTGCGCCTTCCGTCTGGCGGGTCAGTTGTCATCGACCCGACTGAGGCGCTCGTCTCTATTGATATCAACTCGGCGCGCGCAACAAAGGGCAGCGACATAGAGCAGACTGCGCTGCAAACCAACCTCGAGGCAGCTGATGAAATTGCTCGTCAGCTCCGGCTGCGGGACATGGGTGGCCTGGTGGTCATCGACTTCATCGATATGTCGGCAAACCGCAACCAGCGCGCGGTAGAGAACCGCATAAGGGAAGCTCTGGAGGTTGACAGAGCGCGCATACAGGTCGGCCGCATCTCGCGATTTGGACTGCTGGAAATGTCTCGGCAGCGATTGAGACCCTCGCTGGGTGAGACCAGCGGCATTGTGTGTCCCCGCTGCACCGGTCAAGGCACCATTCGCACCACCAAGTCGCTTGCGCTGGCCATTCTGCGGCTGATTCAAGAAGAGGCCGCTAAAGAGCGCACGGGTGAGGTACAGGCGATTGTGCCGGTCGACGTGTCGGCGTTTTTGCTGAATGAAAAACGGTCTGATATTAATGACATTGAGGCAAACAGTGGCGTACGTATTGTTGTCGTGGCCAGCCCCTACCTTGAGACGCCGCATTTTGAAGTGCGCAGACTGCGCGATGACGAGGTGGAGCAATCCAGAAAGCTCAGCATCGACATCGAGATGCCCTCTCCAAACGAGCCCGCCGCTGATGCAGCCAATGAACCGAGCGTGACCGCACCCGAAGCGCTCGTTCGGGACGTGACACCGGACGCTCCCGCACCGGAGGTCACGCCGCAGAACAAAGATACACAAGCAAAAACCAACAAGTCGACGCGCGGTAACGCTCGAGAAGGTGGCAAAAAAACCGCCCAGCCAGGCCTGCTGGCGAAGCTATGGGGGCTACTGTTTGGTTCGACCGCGAAGCAGAAGTCGGCGCAAAAAGACGCTAACCGGCGCGGCAAAAACGGGCAAAACCGCAGTCGGTCGCGCAATCGCCCCGGTGATCGACCACGCGATGACCGGAAAGGCTCTGACAATAATCGTCAGCGTAATCGCGGCAGCCGCGGCGATCGCGATAACCGTCGCAACGGACGCAACCGTAAGCCTGAGGGTGACGAAACCACCAACACCAACGAAACCGTTGAAGCGCAAACTGACGCCACGCCCCGAAACACCAGTGGGGACGATCAGCCTAAACGGTCAAGGCGGCGACGGGGGCGACGCGGTGGTCAACGGCATAGCGAGACAGTAACGCCTGAAGCAGCAGAGTCCGCTGCGAATACCGAGGCGGTAGAGACCGTCTCGGACGACGCGGGTGAATCGCATCGAAGGCGCCCTTCCGATAAGCGCAACGAGGGCAGACGGCGGCGCCAGAGACAGCCCGTAGAAGTAGAGGCTGCCGTACCCGCACCCGACTCAGAGGCACCCGCACCCGTCGCGGCGGAAGCGTCCGCAGATCAGGGCATTGCCCCGGAGGCACCAGCAGCCGCACCGGTCGCCGTGGCCTCCTCCGAGGCGCTCAGTGCCGCTTTTGCCGAGCCTGAAGAAGCCGAGGGCGGTGAGAGCATTGAGAGTGCTGCGTTAACTGAGGCCACCTCGGTCGAGCCCGAAGTGGCAACGAAGGCATCCGAGGGCGAACTGGAAGAAGCACCAGCGGAGGTATCAGACGAGTTATCCGCTGCCCCCATAGCGGAGCCAACGGAACCGCCTCTGGAGGAAGCCCCCGTCGTGGAACCTGAGGCCCTCGGCCTAACAGACGACGGTCGCGCGGTTAACGACCCAAGGATCTCGCCGAAGCCAGTAACGGACACCGCGGTGTCTACAGAACAAGCGGAGCTGTTCGCACTGCCAACAGCATCGCCAGTCGCCGTCGTTCAACAGGACGCGCCGAGGGCCAGTAATGATCCCAGAGGAGCGCGCTCAGCGGGGTCGGTATAGAACAAACTTGATCCATTGGTGCGCAGCGATATAATGCGCGCACTTCGCCGGGAGCAGTCCCGGCAAACCGTTTTGGTGGGCTGGCTGAGTGGTCGAAAGCGGCGGTCTTGAAAACCGTTGAGGGGTGACCCTCCGTAGGTTCGAATCCTACGCCCACCGCCACTTATCGCCCCACTAATGGGGCGTTTTTTTAATCAGGTTAGGGCTTCGAATAGATCCTATACCGTTCAAATCTGATAGGGTCGGCCACCCGCCTCCGGCACTGCTTACTATGACCCTCGCCCTGTTTTCTGGCTTACCGCTATCGCACGCTCAGCTAGACGCGCTGACCGGCCTCGGTTACGCCGAGATGACCCCCGTCCAGGCGCAGAGCCTTCCGGCTATCCTCGCTCGAAAAGACGTCATCATTCAGGCCAAAACCGGCAGCGGCAAAACGGCCGCCTTCGCAATCGGTCTGTTACATCACCTTAACCCTCGGCACTTTGGCGTACAGGCCATGGTGATGTGTCCGACCAGGGAGCTCGCAGAGCAGGTAGGCTACGTCATACGGCAGCTGGCTAGCCGCATGCCCAACATCAAGGTCGTGATGCTGTGCGGGGGCAAGCCCTTTGGTCCTCAACGGGACTCGCTGGAGCACGGCGCCCATGTTGTGGTGGGCACCCCGGGACGTATTCAGGATCATCTGCAGCGACACACTTTGCATCTGACCGGATTGACCACCTTCGTGCTCGATGAGGCTGATCGGATG
>Ga0315331_10004432_pt1 | contig 10586 bp, 10 predicted proteins | sample M160m34915metaG_FD_203456 | JGI IMG/M metagenome (GOLD analysis project Ga0315331, IMG submission 203456) | Ammonia-oxidizing marine archaeal communities from Monterey Bay, California, United States - M1 60m 34915 | ecosystem: Environmental > Aquatic > Marine > Intertidal zone | place: USA... | reverse complement strand
GAACCAGTAGGATGTTTCCCCGGAATTCTGTTCACCATCGTCATTTTTCCAACGCACTGCGATCTTTGTTCCCTGTGTGCTGTACAGCCACTTAATCTGGTAAAATGGCAGCAACCTGTACTACCGAAAATCAGTATTAAACTGCACGGAGCATTCGCTCCGCACGAAACGTCGATTAGATTGTTCGCCAGAAAATAGGATTGGGTTTTTTCAGCATGAACAATTCCGCTTCCGCGTACGGGGGATTCCCGTCTGTTCGAATGCGTCGCAACCGCAGAACCAACTGGGTTCGTCGTCTGGTTAGTGAAAACGATCTGTCCGTCGACGATCTGATTCTGCCGGTGTTCGTGACAGAAGGCGCAGGCGTCGTTGAAGCGGTACCATCCATGCCCGACGTGAATCGATACAGCATTGATCTGCTGGTTAACTTTGTGGGAAAGGCCGCGGCTCTGGGGATTCCGGCAATTGCCATTTTTCCCGTCACGCCTGTCGAAAAGAAGACTCAGGATGGCGACGAAGCTTTCAATCCCGAAAATCTGATCTGCCGGACGATGAAAGCAATCAGGTCGGCTGGCCACGATGTGGGTCTGATTGCCGACGTGGCTCTCGATCCATACACACTGCACGGTCAGGATGGTGTTGTCCGGGATGGCTATGTGGACAACGACAAGAGTCTTGACGTCCTGGTTAAGCAGGCAATTGTTCAGGCCGAAGCCGGATGCGACATCATTGCACCGTCCGACATGATGGACGGTCGTGTGGGCGTTATTCGACATGCCCTCGATAACGCCGGACACTCAAGCGTTCAGATCATGTCTTATGCGGCCAAGTACGCGTCTGCATTCTATGGGCCGTTTCGAGATGCAGTTGGCTCCGCCGGCAACCTGGGCGGGGGTGACAAGCGTACGTACCAGATGGATCCGGCCAACACAGACGAAGCACTTCGTGAAGTCCGTCTGGATATTGCAGAAGGTGCTGACATGGTGATGGTCAAACCCGGCATGCCATATCTTGACATCGTGTACAGAGTGAAATCCACCTTCGCCATTCCCACATTTGCGTATCAGGTAAGTGGCGAGTTCGCGATGCTGTCTGCCGCCATTCAGAACGGCTGGCTTGATCGTGAGAAAACCATCCTTGAAAGCCTGCTGGCATTCAAGCGGGCTGGGGCGGACGGAATCCTGACCTATTTTGCAGTGGAAGCAGCGGAACTGCTGAAATCTGCGGGGCCTGCAGCATGAACGTGGTTGTCCTGGGAGCCGGAACGGTCGGCCGCACAGTGGCCGAGCTGCTTTGCAACAGCGGTGTTAACGTCTGTGTGGTGGACGAACAGGCTTCTGTCCTCCGCCGAGTGGAAGAACAGCTGGACGTCCAGACAGTCTGCGGAGCGGCATTCGACGTCGCAAAACTGTTTCAGGCGGGGATTCAGGTCGCCGATCTGTGTCTGGCAGTCACCAGTCGCGACGAGGTAAATCTGGTGAGCGCCAGCATTGCTCGGGAAATGGGAGCGTCGCGGAGCGTGGCCCGAGTGTTCAATCCCATCTTCCGCGACAACAGCACATTTGACTATCAACGGCACTTTAACGTCGACCGCCTGATCAGCCTTGAACATTTGACTGCCCTGGAGCTTGCCAGACATATTCGCAGTTCATCGGTGCTGGCTGTGGAAAATTTCATTCGCGGCGGCGTTGAGGTCCACGGCATTCTTGTGGGGCCAAAGGCTCGTGCAATCGGAATTCCCTTGAATCAGCTGAAACTGCCCATCACCGTGCGTATGGGCCTGATCAGCGGTAAGGGGCGTTCTATTATTCCCGGCGCTGACGATGCTGTGCAGGGTGGTGACCACGTCACGTTGATCGGTACTCAGGGAGAACTGGATAAGGTTGTCGGGCAGTTCGCGGACCGAACCGGCGAACGACAGCGAGTTGTGATAGCTGGTGGCGGTGAAATCGGCCTGAACCTTGCTCGCCTGCTGGGAAGGACTCGGTGTCGCGTCACCGTGCTGGAAAGTGACGTCGCGCGATGTGACTTTATCGCAGAGCGGCTGCCGAACTGTTCAGTGCTGCACGCCGATGTAAAAAGCAAGGCTGACCTGGAAGAAGCGCGCGTTGGGAAGAGTGATGTCTTTGTCGCCTGCACGGGCCGTGATGAAGAGAACATTGTCTGCGGTGTTGAGGCCAAAGAACTTGGCTGTCGGCGTCTGCTGACGATTGTTCGCAGCCCCGATTATGCCAACGTTCTGGAACGAATCGGGATCGATGTGGCCGTCAGTCCTCGAGAAGCCATGGCCAGACAGATTGTGGGCCTGGTTGCGAAAGGTCCCGTCCTGGAACGATCTCCCATTGCCGGGGGATTTGCCGAAGTCTGGGAGGTGGAAGTGCGTAAGAACGCCCCGGCGACCAAATCGACACTGCGCGAATTGCAGTTACCAAACTGCCTGGTCGCGGCCATTGAGCGTAAACATTATGTGTCAGTCCCTCATGCCGATGACCAGCTGCAGGCCGGCGACACCGTAGTCCTGATGGTCCCTCGGACCTCAGAACAGGAGGTCCTGCGACTTTTTTCCGCCGACTGAATCGTTCGCCCGGACCGTACGCTGCATTTCCCAACGGTCTACGGTTGTCAATTCTTCGTACAGGCCTGCTAAGGCCAGGATCGACGATCTGTCGCTTTCTGTTAAACTTTTCCGTCATGGCCGGGGTCATGCCCCAGTCCGGTTTACCGAAATGAATTCATCGCGACATCGGGATTCAGGAAACCCATGCGACGACAGAGGTACGGCGTCCGTTTCGTTAAGCACTGAAGGCCGTTGAGCAATCAAGCTGTGGAAGGGGCCGGCGTTATGTCAAAAAAATGGTTCCATCGCCGGGACGACGCTGGCAGCATGCTGGCAACGGTTATCGTCATCGGCCTGGGAGCTGGACTCTGCTCTTTTCTCGCTCTGGCAGGCACTTCAAGCAGCTTTGACTGGATCGTTCTGGCCGTTCTTGTTGCAGCTCTGCTGATTCTGGGTGGAGTCACGACGTATCGATACTTTCGTAACGAGGATCCGAGTCTGGGATTCTGGAACGCCGTTGCCCGCAATCACCGTGAAGAGGGCCTGGCCGCACAGTATCGTCCACAAAAAGCTGAGAATGTTCAGGAAATGGAGTCTGTGAATCCTAATAAACCCATTACCGCTGACGAAGTGCACGATATCCAGGTGACCAGTTCAAATACCTGGGTGCCGTCTCGCGGAGGTAAGGACTCAACCCCATGAGGCTTTACATCTGCAAAAGCAGACGATCCTGGGGCATATCAGTTCAAACTGCGGTTGGCGACAGACAGCAGCCTTGCAACCGGTTCCAGCATCTTTGAAGATGCTGCCCAACCTGACCGCGTGAATTCTTCCCCGTTTGAAGCCGAACGACAATATGTCCGACGAACGTCCGAATATTATTTTTATCATTACCGATCAGCAGCGTTTCGACACGATTCGCGAACTTGGTTTTGACTATATGGATACGCCGAACCTGGATCGCCTTGTGCGAGGAGGGACGACGTTTACCAATTGCCATATTTCCGCACCCAGTTGTGCACCGTCGCGTGCAAGCCTGTTCACCGGGTATTACCCGCACACGACAGGAATCCTGAAGAACGCCGATCCGTGGCAGCACGGCTGGATCGAGTCTCTGGCCGACAGTGGCTATCGGTGTGTCAACATCGGCAAGATGCACACGTACCCCTACCACACACCGATGGGATTTCACGAACGCTACGTGGTGGAAAACAAGGACCGCTACCTGGAAGAACGTTACTATTTTGATGAATGGGACAAAGCCCTGCATGCTCGCGGACAGGTCAAACAACAGCGCGAACTGTATCGCCAGCGTGAGGACTACAAGGATTGCCTTGGTGCGTTCCTGTGGGAACAGGACGCGGACATGCAGTCCGACAACTTTGTAGGCGACATGGCAACCTGGTGGATTGACACCAAACCCAGGCCGGACCAGCCGCTGTTTCTGCAAATCGGATTTCCCGGGCCCCATCCACCTTACGATCCGACTCCGGAAGAGGCCGAGAAGTATATGAGCAGGGATTTACCGCTCATGGAAGTGACCGATGAGGAGAAAGAGAGTCAGCCACGAGCCTTCAAGGTGCTGCGCGAACACAACTTTGACATCGATCACGACAGTGTTGTTCACAAAGACAATCCGACGCAGGAAGAACGGCACCGGCAGCGAGCCTACTACCTTGCCAACGTCACCATGATCGATACCAAGGTCGGTGAAATCATGGAATCGCTGGAAAAGAAGGGCTACCTTGAGAACAGCGTAGTCATCTTCACCAGCGATCACGGTGACTGTCTGACAGATCACGGCCACAGTCAAAAGTGGACGATGTACGACATCATCACAAAGATGCCCATGATTGTCTGGTCTCCGGAACGCTTTGAGGCGAACAAACGGATCGACGGTCTTTGCCAGCAGATGGACATCGGACCCGCAATTCTCGACCTTGCCGAAGTCGACGTGCCAGAGACGATGGAAGCACGGTCACTGCTGCCTGCTCTGGAAGGAAAAGACTGGGAGGCACGAGACTACGTCTACGCAGAGCATGGCAAGGACGGCATCCTGGATGGAACAGACTTCATGACCATGGTCCGTGACAACGAATGGAAACTGGTTCACTTCATCGATGAAGACGAAGGTCAGTTGTTCGATCTGGTTAATGATCCTGACGAAGTCAGGAACCTGTGGAGCAGCCCTGACCATGCCGGCCGGAAACAGGACATGCTGACGGAGCTTCGTGAATGGCGCATGCGAAGTCTTGTGCACACAGCTCCCTGGGCGGGAAGTTTTCGTTAAGTCGCCTGAAGAGTCGTGACTGACCTGTGTATGATACGAGGTGTATTCAGTACGCATGACCTCATTGATTGAACTACGAAACCTCACCAAAGACTACGGAACATTTCGCGCACTTGCCGGTGTCAGTCTGGACATCGACAGCGGAGTAACGGGATTGCTCGGTCCGAACGGTGCAGGAAAGAGCACCCTGATCAAAGTGCTGCTGGGGCTGGTGAAAGTGACCTCGGGGGAAGGCCGAGTTCTGGGGCACAACGTCGCAACCCAATCGGCGGCTATTCGCGCCAAAGTCGGCTACATGCCGGAGGACGACTGCTATATGCACGGCCTGTCCGGCATTGAATCCGTTCAGGTGGCGGCACGCCTGTCCTGTCTGCCACGAACAGAAGCCCTGCGGCGCGGCCACGAAATCATGGACTTCTGCGGCATCGAACAGGAGCGATACCGCAAGGTTGAAACTTATTCCACCGGCATGCGTCAGAAACTTCGCTTCGCCATGTCAATCGTACACGATCCGGAACTACTGATTCTGGATGAACCAACCTCGGGTCTGGACCCTGAAGAACGGGAAGCCATGCTGAACCGGATCAGCATTCTGTCGCACAATTTCGGCAAGTCCGTCATTCTCTGCACACACATTCTGCCCGATGTGAAGGTCGTATGCGATGCAGTGACAATCCTTGCGGCAGGTCGGGTTCGCCTTTCTGCGCCGCTTAAAGAACTGCTGAAATCTCCCAACCCGGCGGTGAATGTTGAACTCACCGGAGACGGTCAGAAGCTGTTGGCTGCTCTGCAATCGTGCGGATTAAGTGCGGAACTGCGACGGGACGGCATACTGCAGATTTCCGGTGAAGCCGCCGACGTCACCAAACAGCTCTGGAAGTCCGTCGACGGCTGCGACGTCGCTGTACAGAACATGTCACCGTCTCAATCCTCGCTGGAGGAAGTCTTTCTGAAGTCTGTACGGGACAATCACGATGCCGATTCATAACCTTGGATATCGTGAATGGGAAGGCACTCGCGAGTCGGGCGCGAGTCGGTGGACTGTCGTCGCGGGGGTCGGCATTCGGCGCGCCTGGCAGAGTGCATGGTTGCGCAGAATCGCCTTTGTTGTGTGGGCGCCTCCCCTGGCCTACGGCGTCCTTATCTTTGTGTTCGAACAGGTGCTGACGAATAACATCCAGGGAAGCGGCCGGGGAATGCAGGCACTGGTGGACCTGCTGCTTCCCGCAGAAATGGCTCCGGTCGCGCAGACGACGCTGGCCGGACTTGACGGCGTTGATCGCGAGCAGATGCTGGCGGCCGCACGCCCGCTGCTCTGGAAGGCGGTCATGCTGCAGCTTCAGAGATCACAGACCATTGGCATGGTCATCGTCGTTGGCCTGCTTGTTCCGTCCATGATTTCTCAGGACGTCAGGTCTCGGGCGTTCCTGTTGTATTTTTCCCGACCTCTGACCCGAATTCAGTACATCTGTGGTAAGTGCGCAACAGTCATGTGTTTTCTGTTGCTCACGTGTACCCTTCCTCAACTGCTGCTGTACATTTTTGGTGTGTTGCTGTCACCGGATATCTCCGTTGTCGCCGAGACGTGGGATCTGCCATTACGAACGCTGGCCGCCTCTGCAACGATCATCGTGCCAACAACGTTACTGGCCCTGACACTGTCATCTCTGACTGTAGAAACCCGATTCGCATCCTTCGGCTGGTTCGCCATCTGGATCTTCGGAATGGCGGCGTTTGCCGTCATGCGAAATGTAAACGGTGAGGCCTCGGAACTTGTGCTGCGACTTTCGTTTCTGTTTCTGCTGTTCAGCGATCTGTCCGTGGCGATCTTTGATGTTCCCAGCCTCTCTCCCCATGCCGAAACTCAGTTCGCATTTGTTGTGGCACTTTCTCTGATTTGTTTCGCCGTCATTTACCGGAAAGTTTCTGCTCCACTGCGAGCGTGACAGCTGCCATGAAGTCCGACTACCTGATTGAACTTGACCATGTCACCAAGCTTTACGCCACGGTGATTGGTGTCAACGACTTCAACGCACAGTTGAAACCGGGGGCTTATGGCCTGCTGGGACCCAACGGTGCCGGAAAAAGTACGTTGTTGAATCTGCTGACCGGGCAGCTTGTTCCCACACGGGGAAATGTACGGGTGCTGGGACAGACACCGCGAAACAACTCATCACTCATGCGGAAGATCGGATTCTGTCCCGGATTCGAAGGCCTTTACGCCGCGACAAGTGGACTGGACTGGGTCACTGTGCTGCTTCGCCTGCAGGGGGTTCGTCGTCACGCCGCCCGCGAACGAGCCGAACATTGCCTGGCGATGGTTGGTATGTCGTGCGCCATGAAACGCCCGATTTCGACGTACTCACGAGGCATGCGCCAGCGCACGAAGCTCGCTCAGGCGATCGCTCATGAACCAACGCTGCTTATACTGGACGAGCCCTTCAGTGGTCTCGATCCGATCGGACGCGCAGAAATGACCGACGTGCTGAACGACTGGACGGAACGCGGTCACAGCCTGATCATCGCCAGTCATGTGCTGCATGAAATTGAGGCTCTTACAGATTCATTTCTGCTCATCTGTGGCGGACGCCTGCTGGCTTCAGGTACCGCCAGCGAAGTCAACGAACTATTGTTTGATTCACCGTCAGAAATTGAAGTGGATTGTTCAGAGCCATACCGACTGGCATCTGCGCTGATGGAAAGAGAGCTGGCCGTGTCTACCTCCGTTGAGCCAACAGCACACGGCTACGACACCGTGCGGCTGAGAACTTTGCGGGCCGGTCAATTGTGGACTCAACTGCCATCGCTGATTACAGACAATGGGTTCACGGTAACTCGCGTCAGATCCGCCGACGATTCGCTGCAGACGCTTTTCAACTCACTGCTGAAGATTCATCGAGGTGAGAAATGAACAGCATCATGGCGGTCTTCTTTTTTGAACTGAAGAGGATCATGACACGCGGCCGCGCATTCTGGTGGGGCGTGGTCGCAACCTTTCCTGTCGCAATTATGCTGCTGATGAAGAAGTATGTGGATTTTGGTCCGCAGGAAGCGGCAACCCCCCAGACCATCAGTACAGTGTTTACTATCGTTCTGTATTTCGTGGCACCAACCATTTCGTGCATGCTCGGAGCCTTGTTGACTGCGGCTCCCGCTGTGGCATCGGAGTTGGAACAGCACAGCTGGATCTACCTGGCTGTCCGTCCCAACGGACTGTTTCACCTGATCGTGGGGAAATACCTTGTAGCAGTAATGTGGACTGCCTCAGCGACGGTTACTGGCGTCATTATTGCAGTTTCACTTGCCGCTGTAGACGGCCCGGCCGACGTGACGGCTGCAGTGGAGCAACAGCAGCGGAGCAACAGCACTGACGCAGCGGAAATGGTCCCCGGTATCATCGACAAAGGCCAGGTAACACAGGCGATGGTATGTCTGTCCTTTCTGTCGGCGTGTGCCTACTCAGCGTTGTATATGATGCTGGGAACCGTATTCAACCGCCGTGCAATGGTTCTCTGCGTTGCGTACACGGCAGCCGTCGAATTATTTCTGGGCTTTTTCCCGGCTGTCATCAACCGCTTCACCATTCAATACCGCCTCCGCAGTCTATTGTTTGAATGGACACCACAAAGTGAACAGTTTCGCAGATTGGATCTGGTAGATCTGGTTGCCTCGGACGAATCTGCATTCACTCAGATCATGTGGCTGATGTCCTGGATTGCTTTGTTCCTTGCCATTGCATTGGTTTCGGTACAGGTTCGGGAATTCACGTCCGCATCAGAAACGGATGTATAAACGGCTGCATGTCTTTGCGAATCCGGCGCCGTGACTTCGCCACTGATGCCGTTAGAATTCAACTTCCAGCAGCGTGACTTCCGGACAGCAATTCAGCCGCAACGCTTCCTGGCCACTAAGCCCGCGCGACACATGCATCAGCATTTGCCGGTAACGATACGTGCCGCCCGCGTACTTGACTCCGTATTTGCTGGGTGCGTAAACGGGACCGATCACCGGCAGCACGACTTGTCCACCGTGGTTGTGTCCACACAGCATCAGGTCAAACTGCTGCCGCTGAGCATAGTCCCGCTGATCAGGCGAATGGCTCAGTAGAATCCGCAAATCCTCGCTCGCAGACTCAGGCACCCCGGGGTTGGTGCCAATCCACGGCGCTTCCGTGCCGGCCAGCAGTACGGTCGCATCTCCAATGGAAACTGTTCTATGCTGTCCCCCAATATCCACCCAGCCGGTTTCAATCAGCCCCCTTCGAATTCGTGAATGATTCAGGTGCCAGTCATGATTTCCCAGAATCGAATACCCTGGTGCGACGGTGACCAGCCGTGAAAACATCTCTGACGCCCATGGTAACAAAGCCTCATTATCTAACAGATCACCGGTAAACACAAAGATGTCGGGTTGCAGTTCACACAGCCGATCTGTCGCAAATTCAAAATAATGTCGCCCCGGGTAGCCCGTAAAATGAGTATCAGAAAAGTGAGCGACCTTGATTTTTCGTGATTCATGCCCGTGCCGAGCCGGTCGTTCCGTCAAACACAGCCACTTGCGAGTGACCTCAAGTCGGTGAACTTCGTTCTTTGGAAATCTCGCCAGCAGTGGCACCCTGTTCCCCTGAGCCAAGTCTCCCGTCGACGTCCCGGCCTCCTTTCCCGGGACATCAAAGTGCACGGATGTCGCCTTGTGCAGTTCGACCGGAGCACGTCGGACCTGCCACCGAACCACAGACCACGTGAATGGAACCAGTCCACTCAAAGCTAACAATAAAGTGCCCTGACGAACCGCAGAAAACTCTGTCACGCTGCCGCCACGCAGCAGTCCCGAATCTGCCCAGCCCAGAAACCAGAAGGCAACCGGCGGAAACAGAAGAATTCCGGCGTCGTGAACTTTGCGAACGTACCTCAGAGAATCCGCGTGATAGCGGAGCGAATGCGTACGATTCACAAAGATTGCCCACCATGCGGAATTGCCGATGCACGCCAGCAACAGCAATGCAATCCCTGCATAAAAATTCATAACGCCCTTTCACGCGGAGTCTATACAACCAATCCTCTGAGTTTTAACAATTCCAGGAGCGATTGCGGAGCTAGTCTCACAGATAACGGTCCCCGTCCTGAAACCGGCTTTGTTGGCTAATCGATGACTTAAGGAGCTGACCGAATCGAATTTCGGGCCTACACTGATGCTTTGTCAAAGCCAGAATGTATGTTTGAATCCACCACCAGCCTGCCTTCACGTTCGCCCGACATCGAAGCAAAGACGCCGAAACCCCATTATCGCCGGTTTTCTGACCGATCCCTCAATTAATAAAGAACCATGATGAAACCACAATTCGCCGCTCTGACATGTGTCCTGTTCTCTTGCCTGTCTGGATGCTCTGAAATTGGACCGGGAAAGCCCGCTGCAGCCAGCGAAATTTCCAACACACATTGCCCCATCATGGGAGGTGAAATCGACGGCCAGACGTTTGTTGAATGGAATGGTCAGAGAGTCGGCTTTTGCTGCCCTCCCTGTATTGACGACTGGAATGACATGGCAGACACGGAGCGAACTGAAAAACTGACCGGGGCCGCGGCAAATACGGGATCGTCTCACGGTCACGAGGACCACGATCATCCAACTGATGAAGAACATAGCGATCAGGAACATGCCAACCCGGACGAAAGCTCCGCCTCTCAGAGTCAGGAGAACGTCGCCACAGAAGCCGATTAGTTAACAACCCACGGTTCA
>Ga0315331_10004431_pt1 | contig 10588 bp, 10 predicted proteins | sample M160m34915metaG_FD_203456 | JGI IMG/M metagenome (GOLD analysis project Ga0315331, IMG submission 203456) | Ammonia-oxidizing marine archaeal communities from Monterey Bay, California, United States - M1 60m 34915 | ecosystem: Environmental > Aquatic > Marine > Intertidal zone | place: USA... | reverse complement strand
TACATACGCATATGAGGTATGCTACGGCTCTAAGCATGCTTGAGAATGCTCGAGTTGAACCGGCAGTTCAGGGAGCACTCAAATTTTATGGTCAGATAGCTTACCATGATGAATTTGGAGGGCTTGCTCTGGATGGAACCGAGGGGGACAGGTTGGCTGAAGCATTAGGTAAAAAACGTATACTGTTTTTGGCAAATCATGGCGTAATAATTGCTGGTAAGAGTGTCGCCCACGCGTTTAATGATCTTTATTATTTGGAGCAGGTATGTCGTGCCCAAATAACTGCCCTTTCTTCCGGAAAAACTCTGAAGATGATACCTCAGGATATAGCTCAAAATACGTTTAAGCAGATGCAAAATGATAGAGATGATCAGGCAAAGCATCACTTTGCGGCTATGAAACGAATTCTGGATCGAGAAACCCCTGAATATAAAAAATAAAGTACACTTTATGGTATGTGATATTGTAACGTTGTTGGCAATTGGATACTCTAGAGCCATCGCTCTTTTAAGGATGCTTAAATGACTCAATGTGAAGACCATGAAGAATGTATTTCGACCGCGATTGAGAGGGCGGATCGAATTTGCTTTCAAAAGCAATTAAAGTTTACCGATTTAAGAAAAGAAATATTGAGACTGATATGGGAGGGACACGGTCCTCAGAAAGCATATGATTTGCTAAATAAATTACAGCAAACCAACCCTTCAGCGAAACCTGCAACAGTCTATCGCGCATTAGATTTCTTAATCAAAAATGGTTTTATCCACAAAGTTGCGAGTCTTAATGCTTTTGTGGGGTGTTCTCATCCATTAAAGCATAAAGAGTGTTATTTTTTAATTTGCGATGACTGCAAAAATATTAGTGAGTGTTGCGACCCAAATATTACTGCGGCTATTCAAACCACAACGGCACAAAACCAATTTTCTGCAAAGAATACAACTTTAGAAATTTCTGGGCATTGTAATGAATGCTTAAACAGATCTGAGTAATGACAGATATTATCTCAGCCTCCAATATAACGGTCACGCGTGACAATAAAGATATTCTAGATAATGTTTCTATTTCGGTAAATGCGGATGATTTTATAACAATTTTGGGGCCAAATGGCGCTGGAAAGTCGATGCTTTTGAAGTGCCTTATGGGATTTTATAAACCTGAAAAAGGTATGATTAATAGAACTCCTAATCTGAGAATTGGTTATGTTCCGCAACAGTTTGTATCAGAACAGACGCTACCCATTTCTACAAAACGTTTTTTGACGTTGAGAAAAAAAGTAGACGAAGAAGAAATTGAAAAGATTGCAGATGAAACGAATATTAAAAGTTTATTAGAAAAACCAGTCCACGTTTTGTCTGGCGGTGAACGCCAACGTGTATTATTAGCTCGGAGTTTAATTGGTAATCCCGAGCTTTTAGTTCTCGATGAACCAGCGCAAAATTTAGATATATCTGGTCAGTTAGCCTTCTATAAACTTCTGGAACAGATCTACCAAAGTCGCTCTTTAAGTATCCTGATGGTCTCCCATGATCTCCATATGGTAATGGCTACGACGAAAAAAGTGGTTTGTCTATTCCACCATATTTGTTGTTCGGGTGAGCCTCAGATTGTTACAAAGGATCCGGAATTCGTATCCTTGTTTGGAAATGATATGGCCGAAATGATGGCTGTTTACCAACACGGTCATAATCATACGCATGAAGTCCATGACCATGATTGAGCCATTTCTTGTTAAAGCTTTGATTGCGGGAATATTAGTGGCTTTAATTGCTGGCTGTATGGGGTGCTTTGTTGTTTGGCGCAGGATGGCTTATTTTAGCGACTCGCTTGCCCATAGCGCATTATTAGGAATTGCTATGGGCGTAATGCTCGACGTCAATCATAACTTATCCGTTATGGTTTCTTGTATTTGCTTTGCCTTTTTTCTTATATGGTTGCAAAGGAAAAAGGTCTTCGCGACCGATACGCTATTAGGAATCCTGGCGCATGGCTCTTTGGCAGTTGGTGTAATTACTATCACTCTTCTAGAACAAAGAATGGATCTTCACAGTTATCTATTTGGAGATATTTTAACCGTAGGAGATGAACAACTATGGTGGTTGTTCATTGGAGGTGGTTTCGTACTCATTGCACTCTCTTTAAATTGGTCCTCACTTATTTTGATGACGATCCATGAAGATTTAGCAATGGCGGAGAGCGTTCGTGTTTCGCGCTTAGAAATACTTTTAATGCTTTTGATGACAATAGTTGTTGCCGTTTCCATAAAAATAGTTGGCATCCTTCTCATAGCGTCCATGCTTATTATCGCTCCGGCTGCGGCTCGCCAATTGTCTCGGTCCCCAGAAGCAATGGCGATATTTGCGTGTCTGATAGGAATAATTGCGGTAGTTTCTGGAATATATTTTTCCTTTGAATTCGATACGCCATCAGGTCCAACAATTGTTGCTGCTCTTGCTGCTATTTTCGCTATTTTATTTCCATTATCTAATTTCTACAGAAAAAATTGATTTTCATAGATTTATCGTAAAATTTAGTACTTTGAATTATGTAAACGCGAGAATTTTGAATATTTATATTAATTGGAGTTAATCATGGGGTTTAGAGCGTTTCTCGTAGAAAAAAAAGGGGTAGATTTTGAACGAAGTATCGTCGAACGATCAGAAAGTGATTTACCAGAGGGTGAACTTCTTATCTCTGTTAAATTCTCTTCAATGAATTATAAGGATGGGCTTTCTGCTACTGGCAACCCAGGGGTTACTCGTAATTATCCTCATACGCCAGGGATTGATGCCTCGGGTATAGTTTTAGAATCAAGCCACCCGGATTTTGATAATGGGGATGAAGTTATTGTAATTGGTTTTGATTTAGGAATGGGAACTCCCGGAGGGTTTGCAGAACGAATACGGATTCCGGCAAATTGGGCTGTGAAATGCCCACCCGGTCTAACCTTGCATAGCAGCATGGTTATCGGTACGGCAGGATTTACCGCTGCGGAATGTATTCAAAAGCTTGAAGAGGCTGGTATGAGCAATAAATCGGGGCCAGTACTTGTAACCGGGGCATCGGGAGGTGTGGGATCGGTTGCCGTAAAACTTCTTTCATTATTAGGCTATGAGATTACAGCAGTTACGGGTAAATCCGATAAGGCGGACTGGTTAAAAGGTCTTGGCGCAACGCATATCATCACGAGAGAGGAAGCGTTAGAGGGAGCCAAAAAACCAATATTAGCGGAAAAATGGGGTGGTGTTGTCGACACAGTTGGAGGCGATGTGCTATTTAATGGTTTGAAAAGTTTGCGATATGGATGCAGTTTGGCCGCTTGTGGATTGGTTGCGTCGCCTTCTTTCAATGCATCTGTATTACCATTTATATTACGGAATGTTAATTTATTGGGTGTCGACTCTGTTCAGTTACCTATCCAAGAGAAAGAAGTTATTTGGAGAAAACTGGGTGGAGATTGGTTGATGGACCTCTCAGATCTGGAAGAAGTTTTAAACTTTGACCAACTTTCTGGCGCAATTGACCGCATTTTAGCGGGTAAAATGGTCGGACGAGGGGTGTTGCATCTCTAGAATCTAAAGAACGTCGTAAAAAGAAACGGTAAAGGTCGCTAGTTAAAATGTTTGATCATTAGCATCCCAATGAATTATTTTTAGTAATTCAAGTTAAGTATGAAGGTAAACGATCTAGAAAATAATCGATATCATCGTCGGTGGTAAAAATATGCGTGGATACGCGGATTCTGCCGTTATCTCCCCAAACGTAGATATTGTCTTTTTTAGCTTTATCAACTAGTACCCTTGGCATTGGATATTGAAAAGTGGCATTTCCTGCCAGTTCTTGGCTATCGCGTGGGGTCATGATATTCAGGCTATTTTTTTCGAATCCGTTTATTAAACGTGCTGTGCCGGTTCTAACATGATTAAAGATTTCCAGCGTATTAAATTGCTCTAGATAGGAGAGGGATTCATAAAGAAGGTAAGCGCCTAAATGGCCCGCATTCCCATATTCTGCTCTTTGAGCCCCTGTCTTATAGGAAAATTGCTCCGGCTTTTCTCCTTGAATTGCTGCGGACCAGCCAACTCCCATTGGTTCAAATTCAGGCTGTATACGTTGGTTCCAGGCGAATATCCCCTCATGAATTCCTAATGCAAATTTGTAACAAGCGCTTACCGTGAAATTTGCTAAGGAGGCTTGAACTGGCGCAACACCCAATGCGTGGCTGGCATCTAGCAATAATACGATATCTCGGTCTTTAAATTTTTGCGACAGCAAAGTGATGTCAACATACTGGCCCGTTAGGGCATTAACCTGACTGATGTAGACAGCGCGCGTTCGATCGTCGCAAAAGTTTAACAATTCTGAACAATCAATTCGCCAGTTTTTTGCGGGTACGACGCGCACATCAACACCCAGCTTCGAAAGATTTCCAAAGGCGTATCGCCCTGATGTGTAATCTATTTCTGAAACTACCACATTATCTTGCTGACTCCATGGTATACTTGCAACCACTCTCATTATGCCTTCAGATGTATTACCAATAAGTCCAATATCTATTGATGATAGTCCAATTATTGACGCTACTTGTTCTCGAACCTGATCCACCTTTGCCCAATGTCTTTCGTAACCCTCCATGCCGCCGGATTTATCGATTGCAAAATCTTCAAATGCCTTTCGATGGTTCACAAGCATCGGCGGTTCTCCTCCAGAGGCAAGATGAATTTTATGTTCTAAACCAATGAAATCGCTTTTCGGAGCAGGAAGGGTAGATGGCATATAGAATATTCCCCCAAAAAAAATTTAAAAGTAGTTATAAATACGGAACAAGTCGCCATTTATTGAGGTTGTGTGCGGCTTATTTAAACATCCTATGATATAATAAAAAAGATAGTCATTTATATTGTGAGTTTTCAAATGAATTATTATGAAATTGATACACCAGCGGTTTTAATTGACTTGGCGGTTACTGAGAAAAATATAAAAACTTACCAAACATATTGTGATGGTAAGGGCTTGAATTTAAGACCGCATATTAAGACACATAAAATTCCAGAACTCGCTAAGCTTCAACTTAAGGCGGGCGCAGTTGGGATTACCTGTCAAAAAGTGAGTGAAGCAGAATCTATGCTATCTGAAGGAGGCATAGATGATGTCTTGATCACTTATAATATTTATGGGGAATCCAAATTACAGGGGCTTTTGCGACTTTCAGAAAAATGTAAGCTTTCTGTAGTGGCTGATAATGTAGTCTGTCTAAAAGGGCTTTCAAAAACATTTAAAGAAGCTGAAAAACCTCTCAAAGTACTTGTAGAATGTGATACTGGGGCGCTTAGATGTGGTGTGGTGACGCCAGAAGAAGCATGTTCTCTAGCCAAAAAGATAGAGAGCATGCCAGGGTTAAAATTTGGGGGTTTAATGACATATCCCCCAATCTCACAACAAAAAAAAGTAAACCACTTTTTAGAAACAGCAAAAAACCTTATAGAAACTCTTGGAATTACAGTGGATACCGTATCAATCGGCGGATCTCCAAATATGTGGGAAGTGGAGAAAATACCCATCGGAAATGAATATAGGATTGGTACTTATATTTATAATGACCGGTCCTTAATGGAGCGAGAGGTTTGTAGTGAAGGAGATTGTGCACTGACTATTCTCGCTACTGTTGTCTCAACACCCACATCTGAAAGAGCTGTGATAGATGCGGGTTCTAAGGTTTTGACAACAGATTTATTTGGGTTAACCGGACATGGTCATATTATTGATCATCCGGAATTGATAATATCGCAACTATCAGAAGAGCATGCCTGTATAGTTTCTGATCGACCGACGGGGCTTTCAATAGGACAGAAATTAAGAGTTATTCCTAATCACGCCTGCGTAGTCAGTAATATGGTCGATGAGGTGATATTTATCGAGGGGCAGAACGTTTTAAAAAAGCAAGCCGTTGTGGCGAGGGGTAAGGTTTTATAAGGTTTGTATCATATTCAAATATATTATTGCTCCAATTGATTAAGGAACACTCAGATGCTCAAGGACAATAAATGGAGAAATCCAGCAGCCATTGTGGAATGTGAATGGTTGTTTAACCGACTTGGAGATGAGAGTATAAGAATTTTTGATTGCACCACATACTTGCATTACACGGATGACCATCCTTCTAAGCCATACGATGTTGAGAGTGGGCTCTCTGATTACAAAAAAAATAGTATTCTCGGGGCAGCATTTATAGATATTCAAAATGCTCTTTCGGATCAGGACAGCATTTACAGCTTAACTTTGCCCAACTTTCAAGGATTAGGGGAAAGTGTTAAGCGATTAGGGATCGGCGACCCCTATCATGTAATTTTATATGCAAAAAATGGAATGCAGTGGGCTACGAGAGTCTGGTATCTGCTGTATTCTCTAGGGTATGAGAATGTAAGTATTCTTAATGGGGGGTTTAATGAGTGGTGCAAGCTTAATTTTCCAATAGAACCAGGTGGAAAAACATTCGCGCCAGCAGAATTCGATCTGAAAATCAAAGAGTCGAAGTTTGTCGATAAAAATGATGTTCTCGAAGCAATTGATGATAATAACACTATAATAATAAATTCGTTAACCGAAGATATTCACCTTGGCCAAAGTCGACGTTACGGAAGACCGGGAAGAATACCCAAGAGTATCAATATCCCGTTTCATACTTTGGTGGATCGAGAAACCGGTAAGTTCAAACAACCTAAAGATGCATATGAAATTTTCGCATCTCATGGCGTGACTTTAAATAAAGAAGTCATTAATTATTGCGGTGGAGGAATCGCCGCCACTCTTGATGCATTCATTTTATATCAGTTAGGCTTTGATCTATTTAGCGTATATGATAACTCTATGAGTGAGTGGGCAATGGACGAGGGTTTACCAATTGAAACTGGATAGTTATTCAGCAATTTATACAATAAATTTATCTTATAAAGCGTTTAACGAAATCAGCTCCAAGGCCAACTTCTTCAAAATGGTTGCGCGCTGCTTTGACCCTGTCAAAGACATCTGTGGATCCAATCGTCTTTCCATGTTCATCGCAATATAATAAAGCACCGGTGTTGTGAAAAAGAGTTGTCATTGTATCTCCTTCATCCACTACTAGTGTATGCACATCTCCAGGCGGTTCGTATAAATAGCTGCCGGCAGTCGCCACCCAATCGCGCTCGAGATAACGCCATTTTCCTTCAATTACAAACCCATGGACAGGAGCCGGGTGTCGGTGACGCGAGACAACACCAGCTTTAGTAACTTTAGTGATATGAACCCAATACCCTTGGCTTACATTGAGACACAGTGGTCGCGACCAGCGTCCTGGGCCATTTGGGACCCAAAGACGTTCGTCATCAGGTGTCAAACCATCCTTCCAAAATAATTCATCGGTCATATCTTGCGGTATGAGTGGAGAGTATTTTTTTTTCGTGGTATCTACCATTTATATTTACCTATACTTTTTGTGCTCAATTTGTTTAATAAAAATAACTAACAGACCTATCTATAAATATTTTTCAACGTATGATTCTAATATCTAAGTCAATTAAGAACTATCAAAACAGGTCTCAAATGACAAATGCTTCAATAGGCGAAACTTTTGATTTTAATAATATAGGACAGGATTTTATTAAAGACCCATTCCCAACGTGCAAAGCTCTGAGGGAATACAGTCCAATGCATCGTAATTCAGACGGATCTCTTTTTTTAACCCGTTATTCAGATGTGCTTAAGGTTTACCGGGACCCATTAATGAGTTCGGATAAAAAAATAGCGTTTGAAAAAAAATTCGGGAAAACGCCACTCTATGAACATCATACGACCAGCCTTGTGTTCAATGATCCACCTTACCACACTGTTGTCCGTAAATTATTATCTTCTGGTTTTACTCCAAGAAAGCTGGCTGAGATGGAACCATTAATTATAAAAATAGTTAATGGGCTATTAGATCGATTAGAGGACCTTTCGGAATTTGATTTAGTTAAAGAATATGCGATGGCATTACCAACCGAAATCATCTCCTTTATGCTTGGTGTTCCAACTGAGTACAGGCATAAGTTACGTCAATACTCTTTGAATATTTTGGGTGCATTGGACCCAGTAGTACCCCAAGAACGACTTGACGATGGAAATGTTTCCGTCGAAGAATTTGGAGAAGTATTGTCTCAAATCATCAACCATCGGCGTAGTGAGCAAACTCCCAAAAGCGATGGTGAGATACTAATGTCGTTAATTTTCGGTGATGTAAATGGACGGCGATTAACAAACACGGAACTCATACAAAATTGTATTTTTTTATTAAATGCTGGCCATGAAACAACGACAAGTATGGTTGCGAATTCGATGCATATGTTCTTTTCTGCGCCTGACCAACTCAACCTTTTAAAAGAGGACCCAGACTTAATAACTTCAGCAATTGAGGAAGGTTTACGATACGAAAGTCCATTGCAAGTTGGCAATCGTGTCACAACTGGGGAAGTGGAGATAGGCGGAGAATTACTACCGGCAGGAACTTATATTCATACCTCTATAGCTGGTGCAAACCGAGATCCCGCCGAATTTAATAAACCGGAAAAGGTTGATATTACCCGTAAACCAAATCGGCATATAGCTTTTGCTATGGGGCACCATGTTTGTTTAGGTGCCACGTTAGCCCGGATGGAAGGTAGAATAGCTATAGGGGAGCTTGTAAAACGTTTTCCGAAGATACAGCAAACAGGCCCAGCGATAAGTATGGGACTAGCTCGTTTTCGAGGATTTAATAAAATTCCTGTTAAAACATGAATTGAGTATAAAAAGTAAAATCAAAAAGTGAGAAAGGGTTTTTAGTTAAATGATTGAAATTTATCGGACACCCGATGTGGCGTTTGATCACTTGGATGATTTTGCTTTTAAGCCGAATTACATAGAGTGGGAAGGGCTAAGAACTCATTTTATAGACGAAGGACCGAGAGACGGACCAGTCGCACTGTTGCTCCACGGTGAGCCAACCTGGAGTTATCTCTATCGGAAAATGATTCCGCCGCTAGTTAAATCTGGTTATCGCTGTATTGCTCCAGATCACATAGGGTTTGGGCGGAGTGACAAAGTTTTAAATGACGAATGGTACGTCACGGACCGTCATATTGAGCGCCTTAGAGATTTTATCAAAAAGCTAAACTTAAAAAAAATTACACCATTTGTTCAGGATTGGGCAGGGCCTATTGGCCTTATTAACGTTGTGGAGACCCCAGAGAAATTTGAGCGAATAGTTATATTAAATACCTGGTTGCATCATGGTGGGTTCGAATATTCCAAAGCTATAAGAGAATGGCGATCTGCTGCTACAAATAGACAATGGTTGGCATGGACGAGGCATAATCTTCCCTGTGGTGCGATTGTAAGACGTGCATTAACCCGAGCACCTCAAAAACCGGGCCATATAGAAGCGGCGTATGAAGCTCCGTTTCATGGGAATGCCAAATCCAAAGCAGGAGCTCGACGGTTTCCCTGGTGTATTCCATTTGCTGAACCGGAAGCGGGGTCGGCTATGCGACAAGCTAATGCGTTTGAGAACCTGAAAACCTGGAAAGGGCCTATTCATTTTATTTTTGGAGCAAATGATCCCATTTTTCCACCCTCTTGGGGCAGGAGGTGGTCCAGCTTGGTCCCGAGCTCTAGTTTTGACATTATTGAAAATGCGGGCCATTTTTGCCAAGAGGATGCAGGAGAGGAGATTGTTAGCCAATTTTTGGAATTATGTAAGAAAAGGCCAATATAAGAATGAAAACTTTGATTGATGGGAAATGGGTGGACCGAAGCGTCGAAGGACAAACTGTTGATGGTTCATTTAAAAGGCATGAGACTACCTTTAGAAATTGGATTACTGAGGATGGAAGTGCAGGCCCTTCGGGGAAAAGTGGTTTTGAAGCAGAGAGTGGACGTTATCACTTGTACGTCTCCCTAGCCTGTCCTTGGGCTCATAGAACGTTGATAATAAGATTATTAAAAGGCTTGAGTGAACATGTTGGTGTTTCAGTAGTTCACCCCATAATGGCAGAAAATGGCTGGGAACTTACTAATGATTACCCCTCAACCACTGGCGATCCAATTCTGGGGAAATCGTCGATTTATGAAATTTATCTAGAGGCTAATTCCTGCGTAACCAGCCGGGCCAGTGTTCCGGTTCTATGGGATAAAAAGCGCGGCACAATTGTCTCTAATGAAAGTGCTGAAATCATTAGGATGTTTAATTCTGCTTTTGATGGGATCACAGGAAACACGGAAGATTATTATCCGGCAGAATTAAGATCGAAGATAGATGCAATCAATACTGATATATATAACAATATAAATAATGGCGTTTATAAAACGGGGTTTTCAAGTACTCAGAGTGCTTACACAAAATCTGTTCGAGCATTATTCGCACAACTGGATCAACTGGAAGAACTGCTCTCTAAACAACGTTACCTTCTGGGCGAGACTATTACTGAAGCCGATTGGAGGTTGTTTCCTACACTTGTGCGTTTTGATTGCGTTTATGTTGGTCACTTTAAATGTAATATCAGGTCTCTTGCAGAGTATCCTAATCTTTGGGCCTACA
>Ga0315331_10004429_pt1 | contig 10591 bp, 10 predicted proteins | sample M160m34915metaG_FD_203456 | JGI IMG/M metagenome (GOLD analysis project Ga0315331, IMG submission 203456) | Ammonia-oxidizing marine archaeal communities from Monterey Bay, California, United States - M1 60m 34915 | ecosystem: Environmental > Aquatic > Marine > Intertidal zone | place: USA... | reverse complement strand
AATTGATATCAAACAATACATTGTTAATAACAATTTCATTATCTTACAATTTCATTATCTTACAATTTCATTATCTTACAATAATAAAATTGAATTTAAAATTATATTTATATTATATAACTAATGAATATTAACTTCTGCGAAAATTGTGATACACTTCTAACTCTAACTGAGATAGATGATGAATTAAAGAATATTTGTAAACAATGTGGTAATGTAACTGAAAATACAAATGATGTTCTTCATACTCAAACATATAGACTAAAATCAAATCAAGTTATAGGAAAAAATAGACATTTGAAGTTTGATATTACTTTACCACGATCAAAAAATATTACATGCATTAATAGTGAATGTATTAGTCATACAGAACCCGATAAAAATGAAATAGCAATGTATACAATTAAACAAAACCAAGAGCTGAAATATATATGTATTAACTGTAACTCCGAATGGAGTTAATTAACTGTAACTCCATACAGAGTTAATTAAATGTAACTCCATAAAATAAAATTGATTTAAAATATATAAAATATATTAGATAAGTATATTATAATGCAACAATCAGATCTTGATATTTTTGATGAAATAATGTCTGCTGACATTATGGAAGAAGAACTTAATAAAGAAAAACAAACTAATCCAAAATTAACAAAATACGAAAAGGCAAGATTAATTGGTTATAGAGCACAACAAATTGCAGGTGGATTATCTGCATTTATTCCAGTGGGTGAATTAAGTGATCCTCGTGAGATTGCAATGAAAGAACTAGAACTTAAAAAACTACCATTTATTATAAAAAGACCTATGCCAGATGGAACATGTGAATATTGGAGACTTGATGAATTACTTTAATATTTTATTCTTATAGTTTAATCTTTTTAATATTATTAATATTTTAATATTATAAATAATAAAATATTATTATATATTATATGAACGATAGTGTATTAGGTTATATATTAATATTCGGTATCTTGATTCGATGTATATCATATGTTCCATTAATTTATGAAATTCACAAACACGAATATACATTAAACATTCCATACGCAACATTATTCCTTGAGTTACTTTCTTATATTATATTCATTGTTATTGCATCAATGAAACAATTCTATATACAAGTAGCTTGTTTATTATGTTTTATAATATTGATAATTTACATTATAACACTAAAGATAAAATATGATAAATACCACAGACCTATTGATGTCCGTAGGTAAATTAGATTTTTGAAGGTAACTTAGATGAATGATTTATAGTCTCTTGATTTAAAGTAATTCTTCTGCTGATTAATAATATAATCAGTTGTCATATCTGCCTCTTTAATTTGCCCTGTTATAAACATTCTTTCAAGTTTATAATCAATTACATTAGTTTTAATTTTATTACACATATTACATAATCCTTGATAATTATGTAAATTATTTTCACCACCTAGAAATAATGGTTTTATATGATCAATTATAATAGATGTTTGAAACATCTGTCCGCACAAATTACAATTCCATTTTTGTTTAGAACAAATTAAATTTTTTTCAACCTGAGGTATTACTTCTCTGTCATATATATTTGATATAACATATTTTTTACGATTTGGTATTGCTTGTTTAGACTTGGATTCTTTAGACTTGGATTCTTTAGACTTGGATTCTTTAGACTTGGATTCTTTTTTAGAAGTTGTTAATTGTTTAGAAGATATTCTAGATTTTTTGGTGATAGGTGCTTGTTTAGAGATTGTTGTTTGTTTAGAGAGTGTTGTTTGTTTAGATGATATCCTAGATTTTTTAGTGATATCACTTTTGCATTTTCTAGATAATCCGTATTTTACCATTAATGTATTTACGATATAATTAAAATTTAAATCAATTTTTATTTATTGTTTTATATGTTATCTATCTTCTAGTTTTATATGTTATCTATCTTCTGGTTTTATATGTTATCTATCTTCTGGTTTTATATCTTTTAATTTCATTTTACATAGTTTATATACTTTAAATGTATTATGATCAAAGAATGTCCCTGCTACTTCTGTCATTACTTTTTTCCCATATATTTGTTTAAGATATTTTTCAGCATTATTAGGACCTTGTATTTGTATGTTCCCTAGATTATATCTTTTAAGAGGATATATCATATTTTTTTTAAGATAAACTTCTTTTGGATACATTAAACCATAATACATACTGTATGGAATAATATACTTACCATAATCTTTATAAAAGAATACATCCATAAATGGATATTTTGTGTTGTCTTTTAGCACACGATAATTATTTGTTATATTACCTCTTTCTATTTTATAACCACGTTTTATTAATTCTGGAAATATAATTCTTGTTAATCGATCTCTATCATTTATATTTAATATAACATCTAAATCATCATCCCATGGTATAATCTTATTATGACGAACAGCGCCTAATATCGTACCAGCACATGCAAAATATTCAACATTGTTTTCAAGACAACATTGGTCAAAATTATACATTATATCATATAAATCATTTATAACAGGTTGTGGTGTTTTTCTAATTGGATAACATTTATTATTTACATAAGAATCAACATAATTATAAAATCCAAGTTTATAATCATTATCATTAAATACAGATACAAAGAAAATGATAATCATTATTATGATTAATATATAATATATGGATATTATAATTTTTATTGAAAAATATTGTTTAGTAAACTGATATGTTTGGTAAACTGATATGTTTGGTAAACTGATATGTTTGGTAAACTGATATGTTTGGTAAACTGATATGTTTGGTAAAAGTAAAAAGATATTTATCTTATTTTTTTCTTGAATCTTTTACGTCTTTTATATATATTCTTATTCTGTCTAACATTTATTAATCCACCATCATGTGTCATATAACATTCCTTTCCTTTTACATTAATTTTCATTGGTTCATCATTTAATGTTACAACATCAACATAATCTTTAGATGTATCCTTTTCTTTTACAGGTAATAATTCACCACTACTTGTAATATATCGTTCTTTTGCACCTGTTTTAATAATTACTTTTTGTCCACCCATTTTCATAATATTATCATACTTGTTTATTTCAACTTTATTCTTATTTTCATGTAGTAATTTTTCAATAATACTTTGTCCCTGGACTGTTTCTTTAAATTTTTCACGGAAACGCTTTTTAAAGTCTGTGCTACCCCCACCAGTTGCCATATATCGTTTTGCTGTTTCATCTGCTAATTCCGAATTTAGATGATTTGTTTCTTTATATTTCATATATTCTTTGTATGTCATCTGTTCTTCCATATCTTTATCTTGCTCTAGTTTACGATCAACAATTTCTTCAACTCGTTGTTCATTTAGATATGTTCCAACAACTTCTTGTATTTTTTCAGGTGTATATTCAAATCGTTTATCAAGTCCAAATATTTTAATTTTACTATTAACAGGGTCAACTTGAATATCATTAATTTTATATTTCAGATTTTTAGTATAATCCAAATACTCAATTGGAACGAAATATTCTTGCCCCGAATTACGTAAATCTTGCCTATAATTAAATGCATTATTACTTTCTTTGCGTTTTGAACCACCACCTGTCATATATGAAGAATTACCTAGATTTTCAGGTCGAATTTCAGATAATTTTTGTATTTTAGTTACTGCCGCGTCATGTTTGTTTGTGATTTCTGGGTTTTTTCCGAATATCGTCGTATTATTGTGCTTTAATAATGTCTGTATTTCTGATAATTCTAAGTTTAAGTTAGTTTGCTTATCTAAATCATTATATTTATTAATTTGTTTTTTTAATCTATTTATATGAGGACTATCTTTTCCTACTTCTTCTAATCTATGTTCTATATCTTCAATAGATTTAAGTAACTTTTCTTGCCCTTTTGCAATTTCATGTTTATTCATTTTCTCAAATCCTTTTCTTAATGCATTTGCAACTGGTCTATTTCTTTCATTTTTTAACTTCTTTAATTCCTTAGTTTCTATTTCGTTCAGTTTGGATTTTTCTTGTTTAGTTTCTAGTTGACCCAATCTTTCATCTATTGCTTGATGATGATTATACCGTTCTAAATGTGTTTTTGTTATATCTGTTAGTCTTTGTAATCCTATTTCAGAATTAATATCTTGTATATCTTTATATCTATAAACAGACCCATCTATATCGACCCCTTGTGTTTTATCACCTGTACACTCATTAGTAACTTCTAATTCAAGAATCATTTGACTATTAAAATTTGATTCAACATTTCTATATAATTTTGTTACTGTTAAACAACGTGGTTTATTTCTGTATAATTTATTACATAATTCTTTATCTGTTAATGTAGTTTCTTCGCCTTTAATTAATGTATCTATATCATCTTGTAATATTGATATAACACCTACAGTAACATCTTCATCTTTTTTATTACTTAATTTTGTACATACTTCTTGTTGTGTTACACTTGCCTTATTTGTATTTTTTATATGTTTAAGATTATTACATTTAAATTGTGTTAAAAATAAACTTTTATCTTCATAATTAGAACCACCTGTAAAAAATTGTGTCCAATCACTATATTTTTGCCCATATAATCTAGTAACTTCACTTGTTATTATTTTTGGATATTCTTGTTCTATTGTAGATTTTCCATATTCTTTTATTTTAGAGGACAATTCATTATTTAAATCTTTTTGACTTCTTGAATCATTAATATAATTACCAGTCGGTTCTGAAAACTTAATAAATTTGTCTGAAGAATCTGGACTACCACCGGTTTGTTCTGTTTCTTGTGTTTGAGTTTGGGGTTGGGTTTTACTACTAACTGGTTGAGATTGCGGAATCGGAGCAATTTGTGCTGATTTTTTTTTAAATGGTATTATAGGTATTATATGTTTCCACCATGATTTTTTAGAATAATTCCATAATCTAACTTTATTTAATAATAATGTCATAAATAAATTTGTTTTATAATTAATAGGAAAATTTATATCATATATTCCTCTTGTAATATCATCATTATGTTTTTCTATATCCTTATATTTCTTACCTAATTTTTTAGTAGGTAAAAATACAGAAGACAATGAATGTTCATTTTCTTTTAATTTAATTATTAAATCAGTTAACTCATCGTGAAGTTGCCGTGTAGATGAATCCTTGGATTGAGATGAATCCTTGGATTTTTTTAAAGAAATTATTAAATCATTTAAGTTTTCTTGTAGATTATATGAATTGTCAGATTTGGATTCGGATTTGGATTTTAAATTATCAATTAACGTATTTAACGTATTATGTAAGTCATTAGTTTCCTTAGTTTTATTAATGTTTTCAGATTGAAGGGAATCTTGTATATTGGTTGGATTTGGTTTACTTTTTATATTCTTCAATTCTTTTACTTTTTGTGTAAGCTTATTAACTAAGTTAGTATAATTTATAACTCTTTTATTTAATCCTACATTTAAACCTACAAATAATACCAATAAAACAGCTATTATCCATTTTTCAGCGGATGACATTGTAGTATTAAATATTATAATTATGATAGATAATGTACCAACTAAAAATATAAATTCATATATATTACTTGACTTTAATTCTGATATTGACTTAATACTCTCTGTAATATTTTCAATTGCAAAACCACGATATGGTGGTGAACTATTATATGATTCAACTAACTTGCTCTTAGATATTTTTTCATCATTTTTTTTTATATCATTTTCTTTTGTATAATCTAAAGCATCATATACATTGTAAGATTTAGACCCTTTATTCGAGAACACACAGTATAATATTATAACAACACTTAATCCAAATGATATCCAATTAAATACCTTACTATTAATAGATGTAAAATCTGCCAATGATGAATTAGTATTCAAAAAAAATATAATACTACTCACTATAAATATATAACCAAAATAAGATGTACTATCACATACTAGTTTCATATTATCATTATTAAATATTGCATCTGCTGTCCAAGTATCCATACCTAGTGTACATAATCTTCGTATTACACCATATATTAAATTAGATCTATAACACCTTCCTTGTGCGAAATAAAATAACCATTTCTTAAAAAATGGCATTACTATTTTTTTTCGCATTGCTTCTACGGTAGAACTACCATCTATAAAATGAACAGGTGTTGCTGGAACATATCCAAGTCCTAAAAGTAATATTAACAAAGTGCCTGGATTTAAGAAATATATCGCTGAATTATATATGTACATTATTTGAGCAAGAGTATTAAACGCAAAAGCATTTTTATGTACTTTCATACTTCTTAATTTATATGCATCAAATACTAAATGTTCTCTTGTCCCAACATATGTAGCAAATAATGAATGAGTATATTGTGCTGTTTTATTTAAAATATTACCATATGTTGATTTTTTATTTGCATTTTCTTTTTTTTGACCAGTTTCACTAGATTTTTCCATTTCTTTGAGTTCGTCACATTCTTCATTATCGAGTCTCCATATTGGATTTAATAAGTTGTAAAATCCAGTTATATTTAAAAATGCAAGTGGATTATAATAATATAAAACACCGTATATTGGTACTCCGTCTAATGTTAATTTAAATGATAATATATATATTGCTATAATACTAAAAACAAGTGAAACCCAACCAATTGTGGGTGAAGGTTTACTAGATGATGTAAGATACTTATTTTTATTCATTTGTTCATATGTCAAATATTCTTGAATAGATACATCACCTATCTTTGTTAATAGTGCTGTTTGTAAACTTTCTATTTTATCATAAGCAACTGGTATAATATTAGTTGAATTTAATGGATCTAGTATATATGACGACGTATTATATTTGGACCTATATAAATCTGTTTCTGCACATGTAAAATAAACATATTGTATCATTTTAATTAAGAAAATACATCCTAATACATGATATAAACATTTAATAACAACATTGAATATTCCAAAATCATCATAATTTACTTGTTCAAAATAATAATATATAGATGAATTACCAATTATAATAAATGTTAATAGAAAAAGGAATATATATTTAGATTTTAATTTACGAACCGTGTATCTTACTTGTTTTTGTAACTCTGAATAATCTTCGGGGTCTTTAATAGTAGATATTTTATCGTATTCCTTAAATACATATTTGCTATTATTACTTGGATCTTTTTCATAAAAGCCAACTGTATAATTAGTATTAGTGGTTGTAAAACTAATATCTACAAAATCACCTAATGATAGATTTATATCATAAATCTTTATATTATTCATATTAATATATAATAACATATTATATTTTACATTTTACCAACATCTGTTACTATTCCAATACCTCTTGTTTTACCTTCCCTGAAAACAAAATAATCATCTTTTTGTATATATTCCGGTTTATATAAAAATTTGAAATCAACATTTGCTTTATCTCCTCCTCTAATAACATTTTGTGAAGTACTAGACAATTGAGTAGATTTAGATTCATTTGTTATTTTCATAATTTTAGCACATTGTGCTACTCTTCTACAATTTATAATAGGTTCATAATTTTCTCTAATAGTTGTAGCGTGATTATTTAAAATAAAAATTGATGCTCTAAAATTAGAAAATGTTTTATCTTTAGTTGATTTTGTTAAAATCATACCAGTTTTAATCTTGAAGTTTTTAATATCATCTTTCTTAGCATTTATTTTAATTGCTACACATCCACTTTCATTTTCATTTAGTGATTCAACTGTTTCCCTAAAATTATTATGAAATGATTTTATAATAACTTCTAACCATATTCCATTAGATGGACCGATATATAATTTATCATTTTTATATAGATTGCCCTTAATACATTTCCCTGATAATACAATACCAACACCCTTAACATTATATTTACAATCAATTGAAAATTCAATTACTTCATTAGATGCTTCATCGATAGATACTTTATCACTAGATATTTCATCACTAGATACTTTATCGCTAGATACTTTACCGCTAGATGCTTCATCGCTAGATACTTCTACATTAGACGAACCAGTACTAATAACTTCCTTGAATATACTATTTGTAATATGTCTAGGATTTAATTTATATAAATATCTTTTAAGGATATCAATATTTTGACCAGTTTTATTTGATACTGATATTATTGGGTAATTCTTATAGATATCAATCTCCTTATATTTACGTCCAATAAATTGAGGTTTTAGATTAAGAGGATCTCTTCTTTCGATTGATTTGAATATATCTCGTAGAGTTTCATTATAGACATTCTTAGGAGCAATATCCATCTTTGTAATAACAACAATAAATGGAATTTTAAGAGCAAGAACAATTGATAAATGCTCCCTTGTCATTCTAGAAACTCCCATATTTGCACCAACTATAATTATAGCATAATCAATATAATAACCAGATAATCCACGAATTGTTGTTTTAAGATATTTTTCGTGACCTGCTAGATCAATAAAATTAATACATGACTCACTATCTGTTTTGATAAAATTCTGTGAAATACTAGATGTTCTACCAGATTTTTTTTCATGTGGATGTTTTAGAACACATTGCCGTGCTTTTCCTTTTCCATCATCTAATTCATTTGAATATAAAACACCAATTAATGTAGATTTTCCACTATCTACATTTCCAATAACGCCAAATCTAAGCTCTTTCATTAAATTATATTTTATATATAGTATTGTTTTACTTTTATTATTGTTTTACTTTTATTATTGTTTTACTTTTATTATTGTTTTACTTTTATTATTGTTTTACTTTTATTATTGTTTTACTTTTATTATTGTTTTGTTTTACATTATTTGATAAATAAAACAAAATATAATATATATATTATATATATGACAAATCAAAAACCACTTGATATACACGAAATGATAAGAAGAGCATTGAAATATATTATACAAGGTCTCACAATAGCACTTGCTGCCTATTATATACCAATGACAAAATCTAAATGTAAATTAAATTTTCAAGAAATAACAATGATAGCAATAGTAGGAGTAGCAACATTTGCTATATTGGATATGTATACGCCGAGTATTTCAATGTAATACGAAGTGTGCTGAGTATTTCATTATAATACGAAGTGTGCTGAGTATTTCAATGTAACTACTAAGTATTTTCATTCGTTTATTAAATTATTTAAAAATATGATAATAGTTTAAATCATATGTCCTCTTCTGCCAATGATGAACCACTTGAAGATTTTCTTGAAGTTGATCAAAAGATTCCCGGTCAAAATTACTGCTGTATTTCTTTTATTTCACCTGAGAAGGTAATTGAACAAAAAAATACATTTATGATGTCTAACTTTTTAACTTATATGTTAGGCAGTGAACTTGAAGATGAAGACCAAGAACGTGTTAGGCAATCTATTATTTCTAATGCAAAAGAAATGATAAAGAAAGATGGACAGTTATCCTATAAATCTGCCCAGAGTTTATATGATACTTGGATTTATTCTAGAGAAGATAAATTAACCGAACAATTTAATGAATCTGTTGATTTTAAAACATCAACACGCGGCGTAAAGGTTCGTGGTATTTATGATACTATGAGAGAAGCACAAGTAAGAGCAAAAGTTTTACAAAAACGTGATAAAAACTTTAGTGTATTTGTAGGACAAGTTGGATACTGGTTACCATGGGATCCACATCCAGATAGTGTCCAAGAAGAAGAATATCAAGAAGGGCAATTAAATCAGTTAATGAATAAATACAATGAAAATTGTGCAACACGTGAAGATTTCTATGAAAAAGATAAAGAAGAGAAGATTAAGAAAGCAAAAGAAGAGAATAGAAGAGTCAATAATTCAGAACGAAGTGAATTCGAATTGAATACTAATAAAGATAAAGAAAAGATTGATAATATTAGAACTATTACTGATTCTAAATTAGGTTATAATGTAAGTGATAAAGCACTAGAAAATGTTAGTAAAGAATTCGATTCTCTAACAGGAGAAGACCCTTGGTTAGAACGTAAGAAGACCAAGGATGATTCGAAAACAATTGGTAGTCAATCGAATTAAATACCAGTTGTTTCAATTTGTGAATGAGTCAATTGAGATATAAAATAAACTGCATTCTCCCGAGTAGGATTGGGCAATCTACAATACTCCTGATATAATTTTTCTTGTGAGGGTGTAAGATTAATACCTTTTCTCGCTTTAACTTTATGTGGGTATTGAATAACCCAATGTTGATTAGCACCATAATAATTATTAATATATTGTGCCTTTTCTGGAACTGTCATATTCATATAATTTTCTACTTCTTGGTCATCTGGATGGTCAAGAATATCCACACATTGTCTTTTTTCAGGATTATCTGACGTACCGTCATTTTTATGAACGGGTGTCGTAATATCACTGTTTGGTCGTTTGCTCATATTATTATAATATTTTATAAATATTATAATCAATTTTAAATAGATTTGTCTTATATGTCTAATATATATGTCTAATATATATATATGTCTAATATATATGTCTAATATACGTCTAATATATATGTCTAATATACATGTCTAATATACGTCTAATATATATGTCTAATATACGTCTAATATACGTCCAATATATTAGTCTAATATATTAGTCTAAAAATGT
>Ga0315331_10004425_pt1 | contig 10598 bp, 8 predicted proteins | sample M160m34915metaG_FD_203456 | JGI IMG/M metagenome (GOLD analysis project Ga0315331, IMG submission 203456) | Ammonia-oxidizing marine archaeal communities from Monterey Bay, California, United States - M1 60m 34915 | ecosystem: Environmental > Aquatic > Marine > Intertidal zone | place: USA... | reverse complement strand
ATCTTGCGGGGAGTCACGCTGGCTGGAATTGATTCGGTAGGCACGGATCATGCTACCAAGTCGCGTTACTGGGATCTCCTGGCAGGTTCCTGGAAACTGGACTGGCCCCAGGGATACGTCCAGGAAACGCCGCTGGCAGAGATGACCGGGCAGGTCAAGAAGATGCTGGCTTCCGAGACGGTCGGTCGCATTCTCGTGCAAATTCCTGGCTAGGAACTGCACCTGCAGCGATCGATTACCACTTCAAACCAAACTGCTCACCACCGCTGGGCTTGTCCATGCCCCCCTTGAGCGGCTCTTGTCGCTGCGGGACGGTGCGTTCCCAGGCCGGTGTATCGTCCGCGGGCCCCGACTTGTCCTTCTTGGCATTGGCTGGGGCATCCTGCAGGGCCTTCAGTGAAAGTGACATGCGCTGGGCATCTTCATCAACGGATAGGATCTTGACCGTGACCTGGTCACCTTCATTGACGACGCTGCTGACCACGCTGACCCGGTGATGAGCCAGTTCACTGATATGGATCAAGCCTTCGACACCCGTTGCTAACTTCACGAATGCACCGAAGTCGGCGACCCGGCTGACCGTACCTTCCATGCTTGTTCCAGTGGGAAACTTTTCGGCGGCACCGGTCCAGGGATGTTCCATGAGTGCACGATAGGAAAGCCCGATTTTCCCGGTTTGTGCATTAATTTTCTCGATTCGAACTCGAACGGTTTGACCTTTCTTGACGACCTCGTTCGGATCTTCTACGCGATCCCAACTCAACTGGCTGATATGAATCAAGCCATCGATGCCGCCAAGGTTTACGAAGACACCAAAATTCTGAATGCTGCTGACCGTGCCCTCGATGATTTGACCAACGGCCAAGGTTTTCATGAGTTCCTTGCGATCAGATTCTGCCTGGCGTTCCAGGATGGCCCGGTGACTGAGTACCAGGTTGCGTCTTCGCCGATTGGCTTCAGTGACAACACAGGGGAGCTTCTTGTCGATGTAATCGGCGAAATTTTCCACGCGGAAAACACCGATCTGGCTGGCAGGAATAAACCCTCGAATGCTTCCGACCATGCATTCCAAACCGCCCGTGTTGGCGCCGGTGATCCGTGCCTCGACCACCGTGCCATCCTGCAGGTCAGACCAGTCGTTCACGTCGACAGCGGCTCCGGGCAGTCGCAGTTCGTAGAGGCCATCTTCGTTGTTGTAATGGCTGACAATGACCTCCAGCTGGGTACCCGCAACGGGTGGTTCCTCGAATTGGCGTACCGAGACCGCTCCTTCATGGGGTCCGCCGAGGGCGAAAAACACATGATCTCCATGGACGCGAATGACCGTGGCTCGCAACTTGCTGTCGGCAGCCAGGGTGTCACCGACCTGCAACGTTGCCTCGCTGGCAACCATTTCATCGAGGTTGGCATTTCCCAGGGCTTCTTCGATTTCTTTTTCCAGGTCCTCGGGTAATGGATCTCGTACCGTTGGAATCGGACTCGGAGCGTCAGGACTTTGAACAGAACCGGTGGTAGGTGCCGCGCCTGTAGCGGATGCGGGGTTTTCATCTCGTTGCTGACGCGAACCGATCTTGATGCGCCGACGTGGTTTGTCGGCAGTCGCGGTGTCATCCTCAGTTGCCGGTGTTGCCTGCGGGTCAGCAACGGGATCAGAACCTTCGGCCGTCGGTGTTGCCTGCGGGTCAGCGCTTGGAGCGGACGGTTCCGGGGCTTGTGGAGTATCAGTCGAGTTTGATTTTTCTTCGGGTTCGGCTTGCATCGATCAAGAGGTCCTGAAGTTCCGTGAATGAGGTGAATAGACGCTCTTCAGTGTAACACCGTGAGCACTCAAGGTAAATTGTCAGCGGGATGATTTGAGTGCCAGTTGCTTCAGAATGCGTATCGCATGGTTTTGCAACTCACCGTAAAATAAAACAATGTTATGAACTATCTTTTAAGCATCCAGCAAAACGGAGTGCCGAAAGACGTGGAACCATTTAATCCAACTGACTATGGAGAGGCCTGGGCAGCCATCCTGGATCCATCGCGGCCCGTTGCGATTGGCCCTGGGGAACCGGACACGGGGCAGGAACGGTTGCTGCGTGAACTAACGATCGAGAAAGCTTTCGCGGGCCTGGACCTGCGAGATGCCCATGCTGCAGCCTGTTGTATATCAGCTGCCTGGTTGTGGCATGATTTCCTGGATTCCTCTCACCAGATCAGCCAGGAGATCAAGACTTCCAGCGGCAGTTTCTGGCATGCCATCATGCATCGTCGCGAGGAAGACTTTTCTAATTCCAAGTATTGGTTTCGCCAGGTGGATGGCCACCCGGTCTATGCCCTGATTGCCGAGGCGGCTGAACCGATCCTGTCCCGTCATGAAAATCCAACCGATTTCAAGCCGCTGGCCGCAGATGGATCCTGGGATCCATTTGCGTTTGTTGACCTGTGCCAGCAAGCGGGTGGAACCGATGGAGCATTGTTGGCTCTTTGCCAGGAGTTGACATGCGTGGAATGGCAGTTGTTGTTTGATTTTTGTTTTCACCAGGCATGTCCCGGATAAGGTGAGTGAGAAAAGATGGTCTTTCAATTCCAGTGTCCACAAGGACACGTGCTGAGTGGGAACGAGTCTGATGTTGGCCAGGCGAGTGAGTGTCCAACCTGTGGTGAAGCTTTCCTGATCCCCAGTCCGGTGGTGCAACCCCAGCCCGATTTCGTGGAACCCACGGTCCAGAGTCACGTATCAGTCCAGGAAGAAACACCGGCGGAACCGGAAGTTCAGATTTCCGTGGGGGAATCGGTCGAGCCGCCGATTACGGAAGCAGTGAATCACGAACCCGAATTATTGCACATCGATTGTCCGCAGGGACATCAATTGGAAGTTCCACGCGACATGCTCAACCAGGACGCACTTTGCCCACACTGCAACGTACAGTTTCGCCTGCGAGAAGTAGACAGTGAAGAATACCAGCGCAAGAAAAAAGTCGAGGAAGAGACCCGGGAACGCCGGATGGGGAATGCCTGGCTCAACTGGACGATTGCCCTGGGGATCGTGGTGGTTCTGTTTTTCATTACCCTGTGGGCACTGACCGTACTCGGAGGGAAAACGACCGGGGAAACTAGCAGTCGCGAAGGATTTCCTGGGCAGCATTGCGGCCACAGGCCCCCATCACTCCTCCACCAGGATGACTGGCGGCACCACACAGGTAAAGACCTTCTACCGGCGACCGATGGTCTGCCCAGCCAGCCACGGGACGCATGAAATAGAGTTGATTCAGGTTCATGGCGCCCTGCATGATGTTGCCACCGGTTAATCCGAAGGTGCGTTCCAGGTCCAGTGGGCTGAGTACCTGGCGATGCTCAATCGCACCGGGAACATTGGGAGCGTAACGTGCCAGGAGTTCAATGCAGCGATCGGCAAAGTCTTCCTTGATGTCGTCCCAGTTGCCGTCCGCGAGTTGGTAGGGTGCGTACTGCACAAACATCGACATCAGGTGTTTGCCTTCCGGGGCAATCGTGCGATCGACACTCGTGGGAATCGTGATCTCCAGGATCGGTTCCGTACTGGGCCAGCCACGGGCAGCATCTTCATAGGCTCGTTCGAGGTAATTCAACGTTGAACCAATATGAATCGTGCCGCAATGCTCCGGTCCCAGGACCGGTGTTGCCGTGCCGCAGAAGTTAGGTAACTCGCTGAGCGCCAGGTTGATCTTGGCAGAAGCCGATGAGTAGTCGATACGGGCAACCTGCTGGCGAAACGTTTCAGGCAGGTCAGATGGATCGAGAAATCGTTCAAACGTCAGGTGAGCATCGACACTCGAGGCCACCGCGGGAGCCATCAACACGCGGTGATCGGCCAACTGAACTCCCTGGACCTTACCGTCCTCGGTAAGGATGCGGCTGACTTCCGCCTCTCGCACGATGTCGACATGGAGATCGACGCAGGCCTGCTCCAGTGCATTAGCCAGGCCACCCATGCCCCCTTGGATATATCCCCAGACTCCTCGCGCTCCACCCGCCTCCCCCATGACATGATGCAAAAGTACGTAAGCAGTACCAGGAGAGGAAATGGATGAAAAGGCACCGATAATGGCGTCCGTTGCCAGCGTGGCACGCAGTACTTCGGATTCAAACCATCGTTCTAGAATCGGTCGAGCGGCTCCGGTCAATAACTCAATGGTCGCCGGTAAATCATCTTCCAGCTGTTTCGTGCGTTGAAATGTTTGCCACATGGTGCGCCAGCTGCTCCAACGATCACGCCAGCCGACCTTGCGCCAGGAACGTGATAGCGGCAGTGGATTGGGAGCGGTCTCGTTGAAAATAGGTTCAATGGCAGCCGCAACGCGTTCCAATAATGCCTGGTATTCAGGGTAAGCCTCGGCGTCCGCCTGGCTAAACTTGGCGATTTCAGCACAGGTCGCCTTGAGATCTGAGCCCATCGTTAGTGAACGACCGTCGAGTAACGGCGTGTAGGAGGAAGGGGTCCGAGCCAGGATGTTCAGGCCATAATCCTTGAGCCGCAAGTCGCGGATGATCTCCGGAAGCAACAGGCTAACCACGTAGGCCGCTGTAGAAACCTGGTAACCCGGCCAGAGGTTTTCTGTCGTGGCACACCCGCCCAGGACATCGCGTCGTTCCAGGACGCAGACCGATTTGCCAGCCCGGGCCAGGTAAGCTGCGGCCACCAATCCATTGTGGCCGCCACCGATGACAATACAGTCGTATTGTTGCGTGGATGTCATGAACGTTGTTTGCCTGGTAGAGAGAGTGATCGCAGTTACCACGGCGAACATGACACGTGGTATTATTGCCTGCAGCATACAGGTGTTGTCGAATTGTAATGCCTGGCCTGGAAACCTGCAAAGTGGTGGCAGGGAAATGGTTGACCCGCAGACGCCCCGAGATTGACGAAACCGGATTGAACAGGAACATGGACCAGCAATCGTCTGTACCCGGTGGAGATATCTCGGCTCTCGGCCTCGCGCCAACACGTCGCCGAGCCGCGCTACTGGTTCTGCTGGCAACCTTGCTGTGGAGCACCAACGGCTTCTTTGCCAAGTCCCCGTGGTTCCATGATTGGTCCGGGACATCGATTGCCTGTTGGCGAGCACTCTTTGCCAGCCTCATCCTGTTTCCCCTGGTACGCAGGCCCTGTTGGAGGCTTAGCTTGATTCCGGTTGCCCTGGTCTTTGCCGCGATGAATGTTTTTTTTCTGACGGCCATGCAACGGGGATCGGCAGCCAATGCCATCTGGCTGCAGCACACCGCGCCCTTCTGGGTCGTGTTGCTGGGGTCGCTCTGGCTCGGAGAAAACGTGGGTTGGCGAGATCTGTTCGTCTTGGCATTCCAGATGATCGGCGTGGTCTTGATCCTGGTCATGGAACTGCAGGGATCTGCTGCCGATGCTGTCCTGTTCGGGTTGCTGGCCGGCTTTACCTACGCGTTGGTCCAGTTGTCACTGCGCTGGATGCGTGACCAGGATCCCGCCTGGCTGGTCGCCGTTAATCATCTCGTCACCGTACTCGTATTACTGCCGTTTGTGCTCCGTTCTGGCCAACGCCCCGAGGGCATCCAATGGTTGTTACTGGCCCTGTTTGGCATGTTGCAAATGGGGATTCCTTACCTGCTGTTCACGCGTGGTCTACAGACCCTCTCGACGCACGAAGCTGCCGGGATTGTCTTGCTGGAACCGGTGCTGGTGCCAGCCTGGGTTTACCTGGCCTGGAGCCAGACCGCGCATTACACCCCACCACGCTGGTCGACATGGGTCGGGGGCAGCTTCATCCTGCTCGGACTTTGCATGCGCTGCTGGAGCTTGAAAACAACGCCTGCTAACCAACTAGCTGCGCAGGAGAATGATCCGCGGCGCAAAACAGAGAATCGGGATCAGTAAAGAGGCATAGCCCAGGCAGATGCGGATCGGACCAAGTCGAGCGTGGTCGTCACGTGTTGGGGGATGGTCTGTTCCCATCAGTAATACCAGGAACACCATCACCCCCAGGTTCCAGTTGTCGGCAAAGACGATATAGGCGATCGCAAAAACCATGAACCCCCTGGCGATCCAGTGAGCCTTGCGACCAAACAGCGTGTAAACCACGTGGCCGCCATCGAGCTGGCTGACCGGCATCATGTTCAAACCCGTGATCAAGAGACCCACCCAGCCGGCCATGAACAACGGATTTAACTGGCTGGATGCAATGGGCGCTCCACGTTCATATCCCGCTGGCTGAAGAACATCCAGTATCATTTGCATGCCCAGGGGGAGATCAATGGCAAAGGGACCATGGATGGGGGCCTGGAAATCAAGCGTGGCCAGGCCAAACCAGACAATGGGAATGGCGACCACGAGACCCGCCAAAGGACCCGCCAGCCCAATGTCAAACATCTCGCGCCGATTGGCACGTGTTCCATCCATTCCAATCACAGCACCAAAGGTTCCGATTGGGGAAATCGGAAAAGGGAGAAAGATCGGCAGGCTGGCCGGGATCCGGTAATAGACCGTGGTCAGGAAATGCCCCATTTCATGTGTCAAGAGAATGGCCAGTACCGCCACCATGTAAACCAGGCCATCTTGCCAGTGAGAAATCAACGTTTCACGTACCGGCATCCAGTTGCCACTCAGCGAGGCCATCTCCAGGAAGTGAATCGGAAACCAGATATTGGCCCCTACCCAGAACGTCGAGAAACAGGTGAGTAGGAACAAGATGATGGGGAGCCGCCAGCGTCTTTTCCGTAGCTTGCTAGCAGTTGCCTTACCGGGCATCGTGGCCGGGTCAAAGGGATCGGGATGATGGGGCTGGGAAGACGGATCACTCATGGTTCCCAACATATCATAGGGAGCGGCCGTTTTACCACGGGCGGCACATTGATCTTTTCGCCACGGCTGTTTTTTGGTATTTACCGCACTCCGCCTGTCTTATCCGATTGGCGGTAGGTCGGCGAAAACGTCATGAAAGATCTGAGACAAATTGACGCAATCGAGTCACGATTGCCTTGTTGGGGTGGTGCTATGAATATCGTGAAATGCCTGATGCTTCGCTCGTCGATGATTGGCATAGGTGCAGTCGTGGGTGGGTTAGCACTGGCCGTGTGGCATTTTGCTGGCTCCCAGGAGTCACCAGGTAAGGCCTCAGCCAAAGTCCCCGGGACCGCGACCAAAGAAATTGGATCGTCAGACGCTGCCGGGATGATTCCTGTTAAGGACCTGGATCCCGCTCCCATTAAACCGCCAAGTAAAGCGCTGCTTGATGGTGATTTGCCTGCCATCACAAGTGCTGGATCACTCACGGACCAACCAGTTGCCGAGAATAAGTCAGCAGCGGAATCAGCGTTTCCGGTCACGGAGCAGGATCCATTGAAACCAGGGACGGATTTTCCCGTTGCGGAAGCAGCCGTGGAAACATCGACCGAAAGTCCCGCAAGCAGTACGGATTTCGAACTGCCACCCGCAAATCTTTCGTCAGGCGAATTAACGGCTCCGGCACCAGCTGCTGGAGATGATTTCCCGGCCGAGGCGTCTGCTGTCGTAGTCACCAATGATAATCCTGGAACCAGTCCGGCTGCCCTGCCCTTGCCTTCCGCTCCAGAAGCTCTCCCGCTCCTACCCCCTGCATCATCAGGATCAACTGACGCGCCCGTGGTCTCCGCATTGCCGACCGATGGAGCGCCAGTCCAGGAAGCTCCCCTTAATCCCCTCGTTAGTGAACAACCAACGGGACAGGCAACCGGTTTGGAACCGGCATTACCCCTGGCCTTGCCAGCCTTGACGGACGTTGGTGCAGATCCATCCCTGGACCAGGCTCGTCCGGGCAAACCCCAGTTTGATGGTCAGCAGGCACCGAAACTAACCATTGAAAAACGTGCCCCGGCCGAGATCCAGGTAAACCAGCTGGCGACCTTCGAGACCCGGGTGAGAAATGTCGGACAGGTGCCTGCACACGGTGTACGTGTGCGTGATTTCGTACCTCTGGGAACCCGGCTGGAACGAGCAAATCCCGCCGTGGTGCCTGCTGTCAATGGTGGGCTGACCTGGAACCTGGGAACACTGCAACCGGGCCAGGAAGTCACGATTTCCATGCAATTGATGCCGCTGGAAGAAGGCCAGATCGGGAGTGTTGCGACGGTTGATTTCCAGGCGCGTGCATCGGTTCGAACAACCTGTACCAAGCCCCAGTTGATCGTGAAACAATCGGTACCAGGAAAGGTACTCATCGGAAAAGACATTACGGTTTCTATCACGATCTCTAATTCGGGCAGTGGCGATGCGACCAGCCTGGTCCTGGTAGAAGATGTGCCAGAGCAACTGACGCATGCAGCAGGTCGAGAACTGGAGTACCCGATTGGAACGCTCAAGCCGGGTGAAACCAAGCAACTGGCATTGAAGTTAAGAGCCAACAAGGCAGGCCTGGCTCGCAATGTGCTTGCCCTGCGCGGGACGGGTAAAGTCTATGTTGAGGACGTGGTTCAGTTTGAAGTGATTGCACCCCAGTTACAGGTGGCCATGACGGGCCCCAAGATTCGTTACCTTGAGCGTCCTGCCAAGTATGCCGTGACCGTGGCTAATCCCGGTACCGCTCCAGCCAATAACGTTGAACTCGTGGCCTATCTGCCCAAGGGCTTGAAATTCGTAGAGACCGATCATCATGGGCGTTATGACGCAAATCACCACGCCGTGCTCTGGAGCCTGGAAGAGCTGCCTGCGAACGTCCGGGACAGTGTCAGCGTCACCGCCTTGCCTATCGAGGCTGGTGAACAACGCCTGCGGTTGGAAGGTCGTGCCAGCCTGGGATTAACCCACCAGTTCGAGCATCTCGTGCAGGTGGAATCGGCAGCACAACTATTGTTTCGCGTCACAGACCTGACGAGCCCCATTGAAACGGGCAACGATACCACCTATGAGATTCGCGTGACGAATGTCGGTACCCGTGCGGCCACGGGAATTCGCCTGGGAGCTGCCCTGTCACCAGCATTGCAGCCCTTGAGTGGCAACGGGCCCAGCGCGGTGGCTATCCAGGGACAACAGGTTTTCTTTGAGCCGCTGGAGCGCATTGCCCCTCGAGGTGAAGCGATTTACAAGATTACTGCCAAGGGGTTGCAGCAGGGAGATCACCTGATTCGAGTGCAAGTCATCAGCAACGAATCGCCTGCTCCGGTTACCAAGGAAGAAAGTACTCGGGTTTACCAGGACCGTTGATTGGTTGACCCGCGACGCTGTAAGCGACAAACTGGAAAGTCGAGCATAACAATATGCTCGGCTTTTTTTCGTGGTTCCGTAATGGATAGGTCATGGCGTTTATCCCGCTTCGTTGCACCTGTGGTCGCAAGTTGAAAATTCCCGGCAAGTATGCCGGCAAGACGATCAAGTGCCCCAAGTGTGAAAATGCTATTCGGGTTCCGCAACCGACCCCCGCAGGTGACAAGTCAGAAACGTCAGCAGTTCCGCCGCCACTACCCACGCCGAATGTTCCACCGCCACCACCCGTAGAGCACGAACAGCAATGGAGCCTGGACCAGGCGGAACCCCTGCCCGCCACGGAGGAAGCATCGAGCCCCCTGGTGAGTTGGCTGGCACCCCCGACTCAGCCTGGCTATGAACCGCAATTCCATGACCGCAGTAGCGTGCAATGGTTTGCCGGTATGTTTTTCCTGGTGGCCCTGTTCGGGATGGGGCCCGCCCTGTTGCGGCTGGTGAACTATTATCGACTGGAAGATCCACCTGGAATTTTTTGCTGGACTTACCTGATCCTGATTGCCGGGATCCTGCAACTGGCCTATGCCGTTTACCTGTACCAGTTGCCGGACTGGAGCACCGTCTGGGTCATCTCGCTGGTGTCACTGATCGTGACCACCCTTTATGCGGTCCTGCTGGTTATCCGCTTGCTGGCCAGTGATATGAATTCTGTACTCGTCATGCTGCAACTTCATTACGAGAGTGTCTCGGTCGGTAAGCAGGCAGGCTGGTGTTTCTGCATGTTACTGGTCTATGGAACCTTTACTTACTTTGCAGGCAGGTTTGGTATTCGTTGGCGGCAGCGTTACCGCCAGCAATTCCTGGTAGACAGTTCCACCTCCGAGGCCACTCACTGATCCTCTTGTCAGCGAGCCAGCACAGCATGGCTGGTTTCATCGAGCCAGTGGGCGTTGTGCCCTGCCTTGCGCAGATCGTCGACGAATGACTTGGGCCCGTGCGTGCAGAAGACAACCTTGGGCTGTACCATCTCCACGGTCTCGAAGAGGTCGTCGTAGTCAGCGTGGTCGCTAAGCGGAATGGCCACGTCGACGCCCATCCGGTAACGGGCGCTGGGACTGTTGGCCCAGCCGGTTACCGCGATCGTGGTCGTCTCTCCTGGAATGGATATTCCAGCTGCCCGCTGTCGCCGCGGAGGAACGACCAGGGCAGATCCTGCCGGAACGTCACCTTCATAACACTGGACGTCACCCAGCGCGCACCCCCCGGCCTCATAGATCTGGCTTACCTCGTAGGCCAGTGGATGCTGGACCACCGGGATACCCTGCTGCGTCAGGATACGGGTAACCTCCTGGGATTTACCGAGCACATAGGCATGAATTACAGGAGTTTTGCCAACCGCGAGGGCGTTTTCCACCGCACTGACCAATTG
>Ga0315331_10004424_pt1 | contig 10600 bp, 2 predicted proteins | sample M160m34915metaG_FD_203456 | JGI IMG/M metagenome (GOLD analysis project Ga0315331, IMG submission 203456) | Ammonia-oxidizing marine archaeal communities from Monterey Bay, California, United States - M1 60m 34915 | ecosystem: Environmental > Aquatic > Marine > Intertidal zone | place: USA... | reverse complement strand
ATCTTTCGGTATAAGGCGCCAAATGACTTTCAAATTCACCACACATTCAGGAAGTTTCGAGGATATTATTCTGGCTGGCAGTAATAAGGGAGGTATCTACGAAGAGACACTTACTCTCGAGGGAAATGGTTTCAATCGTTCGATTGATCTACAAGGTACATTCATATTACAGCAAGTTCTAGTCAACCGACTGTTCCTGCAAAATTAATCACTTATATGCTTTTCCATACAGTATTTGAAAAAATAATGAAATACGTCCAATGGTCACTAAATCTTTACCTTTTTCTCACGTTAAGCGGTCCGTTGCTTCATGCTGCAGAAATAATCACTACTCCCCTGTCCAACACCCATTCCAGTGTTGTTGACAACAGGAGCAGTTTGGCGGGAATGCCTATTTCGGCAAATCCTGCTGATCCTGGTTCCAATGGCACATTGAAATCTTATCCAGATAATGATGGCCCGTCTCTTTTTGAGCCTACCGCTGGGCAATTCCGATCATTCAATGGGTTTGCAGGTAATGTTGCACTGGATCCAACGTTTACCGCGTCATTGGACGCATCGGTCACCGAAATTGAAAAAGCGAATCTATTGGGTTTGCCACGCAACGAAACCAACGGTGGCTTTATTTTACAGCGTGCCAAGATTGGCGGACACTTAATTCAAAGATCGATTGATTTTAAATTTGGAAGTGTCATTCCCTTGCCCTCAGAGGATGAAAATGACACGGCATTGTTGAATCCCAGTGCCTATTATCGATCAGAACCGTACCTCTCAGGTGATGAAACTCATGAATCCAAAGGTTACTATTTCAGTCCACATGCCAACACTGTATACGCTACCCAGCCCGGCACCATCAGGATCACTTGGCGCAAAGCAGTGAGCGAAACATCAATACCCGCAGATGCCGCAGATGCCAGCAAATGGGTTTACGATCAGGGTAAATACTTCAGGTTGCTTGAAAAGACATACACAACAAGTGGTACGCCAATTAAACCCCCCCAAAAAATTTACTGGAACGCAGCAGGCTACCAAGGCCCCCCTGTTCAACTTTCTGCTTCGTTTATTCCGGAAATAAAAGTGGTTTTCAATGCGAGCGTCCCGGAGACAGTATCGGATGGTATCATCAAAGAAATGGAGGGTCTGACTACAGGTGAGCCTTCCAACTTAGTATACAACAAGACTCTTTGGCGAGAAAGTGACGCCCTCTTCGCATTGAATGCAACGGGAAGGGTTTTCGTTGAACTATTGGGAGAACTCAACTCGGAAGGTAATCGTCAACACCTAGGTTTTGAAATTGTCGATATCATGAAAAGCTCCAATCCTCGAGATGTGAATATCCTGATTGGGGAGAAAGTTACTGTGTCCGATGAGGATACAGGACTCGATGAAACTTCCTTGTATGCTTCCTACATTGCCCAGGGAAATGATGCGTCAGGAGGTTTTATCAAAACTGTTAGTCGTTCAGCAGATTCAAAACCAGAATACTATGCCACGAACGAAACCTTACACTACAACGATGTTCAGATTATTTGGCACCGCGAAGGAACCTTGAATATCAAGTGGCCTTTCCTCCATATTCGATATCGCTTCAATTGGCCATCTGATCCGGCAGATTTTTCTCACTATATCCGACCTGCAGCGGGTGATAAAAATGAAGCCAAGTTAACAGCGGTGAACATCCCTCATGAGTCCAACGCTGTTGTGGAATATCAAGACCCGCTCGATCAGCAACGTGCTTATCTTGATGGGGATCTCAAGTTCTACACTTACCTTGATTCATCTCAACCGCAGCATCGGTGCCTATTAAGCTATAACAACAATGGTGTTGTCAGTTTTGAACGGGTTTTTTCATGGTTCGAACCGCATCTCAATAGTGGAGACCTTGCCCGCTCCACTCAGTCGATGACTGTGAAGGTGCCAGCGAGAGAACTCGGGATCTGGAGCGCGCCGCCTACCCATTCGAGTCTGGAGTCAGGATTGGTGGCCTACTGGAATTTCAACGAGGAAACAGAGCTTCAAAAGGGATCGGCTTTTGCTGACCTGGTTGGTGTTTACGACGGTCAGCCCAAGGGAAGTAAAGCTATTGCGCTTGAAGAAGGAAAGTCAGGTTTCGGTCGCTCCATTGTTCTTGATCCTGATAAGCAGCAGTATGTGAAAATAATCGGTGGTTCTGTTGATGGCCTTTCATTTGCAGACGGTAGCATGACCCTGTCCTCCTGGTTTCAGGTGGATGGTTTCAATACAAAATGGCAAGCTCTGATTGCGCAAGGCGAAGGATCCAATTGGCGATTGCATCGGCATAAACAAACCCAGAGCCTGTCCTTTTCTGGTGGTAATGCTAATACTGGGGAAATAGCCTCTGGACTCGGTAGCAATGTTGAAGATCAGCTTTGGCATCATGTTGTTGCTGTTGCGGATCAGGCAAACGGAACCAAACTTTATATTGATGGTGAGCTAGTGGCTTCAAACTCCTCTCATAGTGTTTTAAGCTCAAGTAAACGAAGAATGCGGATTGGCTCAAATCCTAACAAAGCAAACAGGTTTTGGAACGGCGCTATCGATGATATAGCCCTTTGGGATCGCGCGCTAACAAATGATGAAATCTCTCAGCTTTATGCCGATGATGAGGGGAAACAGTTGCTTGAATTCCTGAAACCACGAGAGGGCGTTGCTCAACAAGTGTTTGGTTTCGCACAGGTGGACTCTGAGGGGATAGCAACATTGGCAACTGAGCTGGATAATGATTTTTTGAGTGATCCTTTATCAGGTGGTCCCTTATTGTATCAAGGGTTGATAGCGCACGTTGGAGAGAGGCTGACACCTCCTGCTCAGGCAAACCTTGCGACAGGCCCTTACGATTACATGGCTGGATTCATACTCCCGAAAAGTTCTGATAGATATGATCCAAGTGCCTATCTGAATCCTGACTCAGCAGGCATGGAGTCCGCCTCCATGGGGGCCATCATACCGGTCAATATCGACCCCAATAATGAGAGCATCAAAGTCGTTTGGTATCGTCCAAGCCAAGCGAATATTCCCGATATTTATTGGCCGGCAGTGGAAGCCCACTACACCATACAATGGCCAGCCCTGTCCTCTGAAATCATCATGGCGCGGGGCGATGGAAGTGGGGACCTGGATGCGTATGAATCAAAGGGAACTATTTATCGCCAACCTGATGACTCAATTGCAGGCTATAACCCCAATGAAGAGCATGCTCTTATCATTGGAGGACGAGCCTATGCCTTGAGAGATGATTTGAATGTGGACTTACTGCAGGCAGATGCGTCTACTCCTTATACATCGGACCCTTATGTGTTGGTCAAATACACTGCCATGGACGGTCGTCCGGCCATGAGCGTGTTTCATGTTAGTCGCGAAAAACCTGATCAGGGCATTCTGTTTGATTATGTAGTCGAAGCTGGTGGCATGCTGCAGGCTCCGATGCCTCTACCTTATCTCCCTGTTCCCATCTCTGATACTACCGGCCAGCCTGTTACGTTTTACAATTCTGAATCGATGGAAGACCTGCCTGCGAACTGGGATGCGCTTACCGCCGATGATCGGCTTAGCTTGGATGCTTATAAAAGGTATACCTATCAGGATCGAAAAGGGCATCACCTCGTTTATCGAGGTTCGCATGATGGGGTGCCTGCTCTGGACGCCGGCGCGTATGATGTGCTCAACCACCAATGGTCCGACCAATCAATGATCCACGTCAGTGAAGGAGAGTTTTTTGAGTGGCACTTGCACGCCACGCAGCGTGGAGCGATGGTCCAAATGTTTTTCCATGAAGATTATTCGCCCCCCAACTGGTTGCGGATTTCGGGTGGTATCCTTGAAGGGAGGCCTTACATCGATGGGAATGATGTGTTCAACGAAGATATCCAATTGACGGTGGTCAGTCTTGATGGTGAGTCGAACCCGATTGACTTGACAGTGGCCATCACGGTGGAACCTGACAGTAATCCCGTGGTGACAACCGAAACTCAGGGGCCGCTATCCATCGAGCATTCAGGAAAACTTTACACCGGGAGACCACCCTACCTTACACTTTCCGCTGATGAGGATGGGACTGATGCTTTCAAGATGAATTTCTACTACCAGAATCAATCCACTTTTGATTGGCCGCATTTTGCCAGCCAACCTGATGAAGATGATGTGGTTCCTTACCTCCTGCCTGATGGGATAAATCGTACAGCGGCTGCTTCTGAACAAACTGATTCACTGGAAATCGTTTATCGACCTGTCTGGCCGACTGATGTCCCAGTGATCGAACTTGGTGACACGCTTGTTGAACCGAAGTCAGGATTACCCGATGTTTCAGGACAGGTCACACTCAGACTTCTCTACGATCAATCGATTGCAAATTCCATTGATGTGACCAATGGTGCATACATTTCATCCGCTGTGCTTTACGATCCAACGCGCGCCAAAATGGCGGATCTTCAGGGAGATCTGCCGACGTCGATGAACCAGCATTCGATGAATGGTAAGGTGTATTTCCCTGATCTGCCGCCACATTTGTCCAACCGTTTCTACTTTGATCCGGCCTATAAACATGACGAGGTATCCGGGAAGTTGGTCTTTCTTGGGGAATACAAGAAAGAAATTGTGGGGGACAGTTATCTGCTGCCCAATATTCTGGATAGTGATGAGAGTAACTTGTTAGTACAGCTCGCGCCTTCAGAAAGTGATTGGGGAAATGCAGTTGCTGATTTGACCACCAGTATGGTGACCTATTATCGGGATCCTGCAAATCCCAACCTATGGAAAGCCAATGAAGGTAGTAGTTCGGTTGTTGGGTATTCTTCAGATACCGCAGCAGGCACCCACCTTATCGCAAGCCATGAGGCTGCGATCATTACTTCAGATGATCAGGCAGTTGATTCTTACGCGCTTGCTATCCCGGGAGAAGGCAAGGGATACCTCACTTTGCTTGCCAATGATGGAAATAACCCGAGTTATGAAGGTTTACCCATAACGGCCTATATCATACGCGTGGCGGACACTCAGGAAAACGGGGAAGTGAAATCCATCTATTCCAGTAACCCTCTGGATGAAAAAATCACATTTTATCATACATTGGATTTCAGTGGGCAATACAATCTTTTTGAGTATGAATGGTATTTGTCTCCGACCGATCAGGGGGCGGCTCCCTCGCTTCCTGAGTTTGTGGATGGAAACTTGCAACTAGGCGACTGGGTTAAAAAACAGGATGGAGAAGGTCGTCATTTTTACATTCTTGGGAGTGGCGGCATCGAGGTGCTTGGCGACAATTATGTGACCATGCGCTACAAGCCGCTGGACACAACTAATCACCTCAAGAAAAACGAGTGGTCAGCATTCACCGAACCTCAACTCGCGGAAGGTTGGATTAAACGCGTTCTCGCTGGAATCAACCCATTCAACCAGCGCCTGAGTGATTTACTCAACAATCAGGCCGACCTGTCTACCAGTATGCTGACGCAGGCTGGAACACGTTGGGAAGGGGACGTGGCTCTCAACCTGGAAAATATGAATGACCATGGCCTCATCGCTATTTATGAAACTGTTCTGAACAAGGGGATCAGTTTTTTCGAGGGGTATGACGCAGGACCTGCAGATGCAAGCGATGCCTTGCTGCTGGTGTCCGGCTATCTGAACGACCTTTATCATTTTCTTGGAGATGAAGCTTACACTGATGCAAAAGATCCATCCATTGGTATGAGCAATGAAGATGCAACGTATGGTGATTACGCGACCTCACTTTTTGCTTTCAAGGGACAGGTCGCTTCTTTGCTGGAGGAAGAGCTCTGCCTGCTGCGTGGACGTGATTTCATGCACCAGCCAAATTTCCAGACCCGCCCTATTTATAATCGGCTTTTCTGGAATTACACCCGAGGCATTGACAGTGGTGAAGTGATCTATTCCCTGAATTACAACATCAAGGAAAACCTTGATCTGGAGCAGGGCGATGGCGTCATCGATGCAGCCGATGCTGCATCGATGTATCCACAAGGGCATGGAGATGCAGTTGGGCATTACCTGACTGCCCTCAAGGGCTATTATAAGCTTATAATGAAGCCTTGGTTTCAATGGAACCCGCGCGTTGAAGCTGTCTCGGTTCTGGGTGTTCCCGTCAGTGTGGACTACATGGACGAACGTAAATTTGCTTCATCGGCCTACAGCTGGCATCAGGCATCCATGGCAATTATTGAAGCAACACGCCGAATGGATTATCAACCAGTCAAGGATGTCGGCTGGGACCATCTAGGGCGTGGCGCTATTCAGGAAGCAGAATCTAAAACTTATTTGAAAGGTGAAGAGGAAGTTCCTTACCGACGAGCCTGGGGTGTTGATCACTGGGTTGCCAGAACCGCTCAGGGTGATTTCATCAACTGGGCAGTCGGAAATAGCATGCTTCCTGATGAAGTTGACGAAGAGGGCATTGAGAAAGTGGATCGACAGACGGTGGTCGAGTTGAGTTCACTGGCTCATGCATCCTTTGAATTACAATCTTTGCAAGACAGTCTGGATGGCGGTTTGACGCCTCTGAACTTTACTGCAGATACCGTTACTTTCGATATCGATCCCAATCGTATCCTGGGAATTGCAAGAGAGGAAACAACTGGGCATTTTGAACAACTTTATGACAAGGCTGTGGTGGCCTTGTCGGCTGCTATTGACTCCTTTTATCATATCAAAAGGTTTTCAGGCAAACTTCACGAAGACGAAAACACATTGGACACGCTTCGAGATGAAGTCGAGTTACAGGAATACCTTTATGAATCCGAACTCATAGATCTGCTGGGGCAACCATACCCTGATGATGTAGGTCCAGGAAAATTGTATTCTCAAGGATATACGGGACCGGACTATTACCATTACATGTATACAAACGAGGATTCAGCTTTACATGGTTTCAGTGGTCGCGGCACGACATTTCAAATAGATAAACAATCCATGCCTCTTGATTGGGAATTAATCCCAAGTGATTGGGATCATTGGGATGATGAGAAAAATGGTTTTGACTGGTGGACGAAACTAGATGATCCAACTTATGACAATCCGGAGGATGGAATTTCAAATTTCGTCGTATATCATTTGGACGAGCATGGTATCCCAGAAAAACCTGATTCTTATCAATCCAGAAGACCCGCGGCTGGTGAGTTGCAAATCGCCGTCACGGAGGTGAAGTCCGCTTATTACCAACTAAGTGCAGCTCTGAATTCGTTGACCACCTGGACTGCGAATTTTGATGGATCTGTTGCGGCTTACAATGCGACTAGACGGATTGAGAATGAATTATGGGAGGTCCAAGAAAGCGTGATGGATCGTGAGAATGATAATTCAGCCATGGCTGCCTCATTAGAGGCGTTGACTCTCCTTACAGATGCAATCATATACGATATGGATCTCGTAAAAGATGTTCTCAAAGAGTTACCAGAGGTATTCATTGCGGGTTTTTCTGTAGGTGGTGATATGCCGAAGGCCGCAAAAATCCCCGGTTATTTTACTGCTTCTCTTGTTCAAGAATTAACCATGCTTGGGCAAATGGCTTATGCCCAGACCATCAATGGTATCATCACATCAAATGACATTAAAAATAATGAGGATACTGTTAAAGGCAATCACACAGCGGAGACAAATTTGAGAAGAATAGATAGCGGAAACGATATGTCTGGCCAATTCGCTGAATTTGTGGATCTGGTTGAGTCTGCTGCTTATCTTGCGGACGAGTATGAAGGAAAAAGGTTGGCCATGGAGCAAATTAAAGCCAGGGCCGAGCGTTTGATTCAGGAACGCCATATCATGCGCCAACACGTATCGAGGCGCATACAGGGCCTTAGGACTCGCAACGCGGGCTTACGTATTTTCAGGGAGGAAACCCAGGATCGTTACAGCCAGATGTTTGACCTGGCAGCTCGCTCCGTTTTTCTTGCCGCCTCCGCTTTTGATTACGAAACCGGATTGCTTGGAACGCAGTCGGGGCAGCAGTTTCTCAATCGTATTATAGCGACAAGGTCCCTTGGAGTCATGATTGACGGTATACCTCAAATCACAGGTTCAGACATGGGCGACCCGGGTTTGGCCAGCATCCTGGCGGAACTTAAATCCAACTGGAATGTCCTTGAGCCAAGACTTGGGATCAACAACCCAGACACTTACGGTACAACCTTTTCTTTAAGAACAGAGCGCTATCGCATTTATCCTGACCAAAGTGGAGAGAGTGCGTGGCAGGACGTTCTGCTGAATGCTTACAAAAATAATTTGCTTGAAGATTCAGATATACAAAAACTGTGCTTGCAAATTGATGACGGGAGTGGGTTGCCTGTGCCAGGGCTTCTTTTCGAATTCTCTACCAGAATTGAGAAAGGTTATAATTTGTTTGGTCACATATTAAACCCAGGGGATAACACTTTCTCTACAAGCTCATTTGCCAATAAGATATTTGGAGCGGGAGTTGCGCTGGAAGGCTACGAGGGTATGTCAGACTTCCTGTCGAACACTCAGGTCGTTGGAGGTCTTGGAGGGTCGAGTCCAGCAGGCGGTTTTAACTGGCTGAATCCGGATGCGCTTTCAGCTACTCCATACATTTACCTCATCCCTGTTGGGCAGGATATCATGAGGACACCGCCTTTGGGAGATCAAACAGGACTCAGGCAGTGGAGCGTGGAAGAAACCATCCTACCTATTCCTTTCAATATTGGTGATAACCCCTTCAACTTTGCCCGAATTTTTGATCAGGGTTTATCAGTGGCCAATGGTAATGCTGACTTTCCAATTCGAAAGCATCAGGCCTTCAGGGCCGTTTCGACCTCGGATGTTTTTGTCCAAATGAACCATGTCATGGATAATTACACCAACAATCGCCTGGTAGGACGTTCGGTCTGGAATACCCATTGGAAGCTGGTGATTCCCGGTGACACGCTCCTTAACAATCCGAAGGAGGGTATCGAGCGGTTCATTCGAACAGTGGATGATATCAAATTACACTTTAAAACTTACTCCTATTCCGGAAATTAATTATGAGAAAAAGCATCACAACCATCTTTTTTGGAATGGCCCTTTTGGGAGCTCTTCAAGCCTACCCACCAGTTCCTCACTTTGTGATCGAGGGAAACCTGCGTGATGAGCTGGGAAGGCCTCTTGAGGGGGATGGCGTCGAAGTACGTTTGTTGGCGGAAAATGGGCAAGTCTATCGATCCATGCCCAACGCTTACGCGGGCCGAAATATCAATTATCAGATGGTAGTACCTGTGGATGGCGGCCTTGCAGGCGCGTCTTATCATCGTCTGGCTCAATGGCCCGAATTTGCCTATCGCATCGAGGTGATGGTTGATGGCGTTCAACACGTGCCCATTGAACTTCGTGATGCGACTCCTGCCACCGGTCAATCCGGTCAGGTGCAAGTGCTGAATCTGACGCTTGGAGAGGATCTGGATGGAGATGGACTACCGGATCTCTGGGAAAGCATGTTGGCAGAAAAGGCAGGAGGGATTGAGAATGTGCACCCTGAAGACGACAGCGATGGAGATGGGATCAGTAACCTTCAGGAATACTATTCCGGCACCCTTGCGTTTGATGCAGAGAATGGTTTCCGGTTGAATTTCAAGGAATTAACCGATCAAAGCATGGTCTTTGAGTTCATGGCTGTGCGCGGTCGCATGTATCGCCTGATGCAATCGAACGACCTTGTCCACTGGGAGGACACTTTGTTTGAAGTGCGTGGCAATAATCAGGTCCTCTCTCAATATCTGGCTCCTGCGAGTCGGGCCATTGAAATTATGTTGCCCAGTGTTCTGGAGGGCAACAGCCAGGCAACTTACAAGTTGATCGTCAAGTAGGCACCCTTGAGTTCAGCCATCGTTTTTTCAGACAGATCATCTTATGCGCCGCATATTGCTCATCGCTTGTTTACTGGCAGGCGCATGCTTGCAGGGTAACGCTCAAGCTTCGGATACTGGATTTTCCTTTCTCCACTCGCAGTCAAGTGCTCACTACACGCATCAATGGGTCACTGAGCCTCATTCACCAGTGCAGCGCATGGTTGGCGAACGGAGTGAGATGCATGCCGGTTCGTTGAGATTCTTTGCAGCCGAACTTCCACATCGGACGGAGGTGCTTGAGCTCAACAAAGACACTGTATTACCCCTTCAATTGGGTCCTGCCCTAGTCGATGGGTTGAGCATATCATACCGACTCGCAAGTAGCCCTCGTCATGGTTATCTCGAGGGGCTGCCACCTCAGGTTGTCTACCATCCTGATCCCGATTTTGAGGGCGTGGAATATCTGATTTACGAGGCCGAAAACGGGCAGGAACGATGGGTGATTGCCGACCTGGAAATCCAGGTAGGCGATGGAGATTTCTCGAACAGTGATCCCGAGGGAACCAGGCCGGAGATTTCCGAGGCCGACCCTCTTGATCTATGGGTGGATGTTTCCGTTCCCGGTCCCGCAACGATGGATCTTGAAGGGGGATTCCAGGCAATCGTTTATCAATGGATGGTCACTCCCTTGAAAGGAGCTATCAGTGGTTCTGGTCCGGAATTCAGTTATCTGCCCTTTGCCAACGTCATGGGTAGCGACCGTATGGTGGTTGAGTTGATCGATGAGC
>Ga0315331_10004423_pt1 | contig 10600 bp, 9 predicted proteins | sample M160m34915metaG_FD_203456 | JGI IMG/M metagenome (GOLD analysis project Ga0315331, IMG submission 203456) | Ammonia-oxidizing marine archaeal communities from Monterey Bay, California, United States - M1 60m 34915 | ecosystem: Environmental > Aquatic > Marine > Intertidal zone | place: USA... | reverse complement strand
TAAAGTCGCCGAAGCACGACTTAGTTGATCGAGGAAAATATTATGAATTCGCCCTATTCCGATCCAACCACCAATTTTGGTTTCCAAAAAGTACCCGCTGACAAGAAAAATGCTTTGGTCCGCGACGTATTTGATTCAGTAGCACCTAACTATGATCTGATGAATGATCTCATGAGCTTCGGAATACACCGATTGTGGAAATCATCTCTGCTCGATTGGCTAAATCCCCATCCAAAGAAAGTTTTATTAGACGTTGCCGGCGGAACAGGTGACATCGCAGCACGTTACAGAGCACGTGGTGGCGGTAAAGTATTTATTTGTGATATCAACCAAGCGATGCTAGAAGCCGGAAAATCCAAAATTAAGAAAGAACCCGCTTCTGATGCTATAGAATGGGTCTGTGGCGATGCCGAAGCTCTCCCATTTCCAGATAGATCAATTGATGTCTACACAATAGCTTTTGGTCTCAGAAATGTTACTTCAATACAGAATGCACTATATGAGGCTAAGAGAGTTCTGCGTCCCGGGGGACGCTTTTTGTGTTTGGAGTTTAGTACGCCTGCTATTGCTTTCATCAATCCAATATATGACGCTTACTCGTTTAAAATATTACCCGAAATTGGGCATTTTGTAGCAAACGACCGGGATGCGTATAAATATTTAGTGGAAAGTATCCGGAAATTCCCAGATCAGATAAATTTAGAACAGCAGATCAATAGTGCTGGGCTGGAAAAAAGTAGCTATAGAAATTTATCTGGTGGAATCGCTGCCATTCATTCTGCATGGCGCCTTTAGATCATGATACGCAACATAACACATTTTTTCCGACTAATTTACATTGCATGGCAATTGATAAGATATGATGTTCTTTATCCTGCCACTTGGACTAGAGGGCTCAAGCTTGTTGATTTGTTCGTAAAAGCAGCCCGTTGTTTCCGCAATAAAAAACACGATAATTTACGTTGGGGACAACGGATAGCTCTAGCGCTTGTAAAGCTCGGACCGAGTTTCATAAAATTTGGCCAAACTTTAGCGACTAGGTCTGATTTAATAGGAGATGAGTTAGCCTCAGACCTATCCCTGTTGCAAGATAGACTTGAACCATTTTCTTTTAAAGAGGCAAAAGCCACATTAGAGAGTGAAACTGGAGTTCCGATTAATGAGTCATTTTCTTCCTTTGATGAAAAACCAATAGCCGCAGCCTCGATAGCTCAGGTGCATTATGCAATCACAACGAGGGGAGACGAAGTAGCCGTTAAGGTACTGAGACCACAAATAGAAAGCTCTTTCGCCTCTGACCTATCGTTATTCGAGTGGATTGCTAAAAACTTAGAAAATTATATTCCATGGACTCAACGCCTTAAGCCTATAAAAGTCGTACAAATATTCGCAAATACCATCGCGCTGGAAATGGATATGCGCATGGAAGCTGCTGCTGCAGCGGAACTAGCGGAGAATTTCAAAGGCGATCCCGATTTTAAAGTGCCAAAAATATTTTGGGAAACCACTACAAAACGAGTATTAACATTAGAGAGACTAAGTGGTTGCAGGCCGGATGATAAAGCTGCCTTGGAAAAGGCGGGCCATGATCCATCGGAAATTCTCCAAAAATCTGCTTGCATTTTTTTCAACCAGGTTTTCAGAGACGGTTTTTTTCACGCGGATATGCATCCCGGGAATGTTTTCATTACGGAAGATGGAAAGATAGCTCCGGTAGATTTTGGAATTATGGGGCGACTGGATCTCGAAACCCGTTTTTTTCTAGCTGATATGCTGACTGGTTTTTTAACCCGTGATTACAAGAAGGTTGCGGAGGTTCATTTTAAAGCGGGTTATGTGCCCCCTGATCAATCACTAAGTGTGTTTTCTCAGGCTTGCCGATCTATTGGGGAACCTATATTGGGTCTGCCTCTTGCTAAAATATCATTGGCAAAACTTCTATCTCAACTTTTCAGCATTACTGAAAAATTTGAAATGCAAACTCAACCCCAACTTTTATTGTTGCAAAAAACTATGCTAGTTGCAGAAGGTGTGGGACGACAAATCAATGACCAGGTTAATATTTGGGAATTAGCCAGGCCGTTAATAGAGGAATGGATGATAAAATATCGTTCCCCGCCAGCCCGCTTACAAAAGATTAGCACCGATTTAATAACTTTAGCCGAAAGAATGCCAAAAATTTTAGACAACTCTGAGTTGATTATAAACCAAGCTTCAAATGGAGGACTGCAACTCCACCCAGATACACTACAACAATTCATAAAACTAAATAGAGGTAAAAGATCGATACTCCATTGGCCTACAATCCTTTTTTCAATAACCATTGGTATATTAATTGGGATGTTAACGTGATAATCGACAAATTTTGCGAAATTTTTATTCTTAAAAAATGGTAGAATGAACCCTTGGCTTAAATATTCTATTGGAGCACAAGTAGGCCTGCTTATTGGGATGGGTCTTGGTCGCTTTAGTTATACGCCAATGGTTCCTGTATTGATCGAAGTTGGATATCTGAGCGAATCAGAAGCTGGGTATGTTGGGGCTTTGAACCTAGGTGGATATGTAATAGGAGCGATATTTTCCCCGTGGCTTAGTCGGCGTTTTCATGAGGCATGGCTGATCAAATTCTCTCTTTTTGCTGCAATCGTTTGCTTAATTGCAAGTATTTTTCCTTTTGGTTTTTTGTGGTTAGCGTTATGGCGTCTCGCTATTGGAGTAATCGTTGCAATCATAATGATATTGAGCATTGCTTATGCGACACGCTTTGCACCTAAACATCGAATAGCATTAGCAACATCCATGGGATTCATGGGCGTTGGACTGGGGATTTTCTTTTCTTCTGCGGTTTTACCAACATTTCTGGCATATGGTATAATTTGGGGCTGGATAAGTAGCGCCATTATAGGAATTATCGCATTTTGTGTAGGATGCTGGGCATGGCACGACGCCCCATCCTTAAATACATCAAAAAACGGATCCCCAATCAAAAGCACAAAACTGTCTTTGGATGGCAAGAAACTTATTATTGTTCAGGGTTTATTCTCAATAGGATTGATCCCCCATTCTATCTACTGGGTCGACTTTATTGTAAGGGATCTAAAGTTCTCAATCGAACAAGGGGCAGTCCAGTGGATGTTAGTTGGCGTCGGGGGAATAGTTGGAACAATTCTATGGGGACGACTTGCAGATTTTATAGGCCTTAATATTTCACTCTTTCTCGTATTTGCGGCATTGGCAAGTTCAGCCATCACGCCATTTTATTTTGATGATTTCAGCATGATAATTCTTTCATCTTTTATTTTTGGTTCTCAACCGGGTTCTGCGGCTATTGTGGCGGCGCGAGCCCAACAAGCCGTTGGAGAGTCCTCCATGGTAAGTTTATGGCACTATATGGTGCTATCGGTAGGAATAGCTCAAATTGTTGGCGGTGTTTTTTTGGTAGAGCTTTTTAACAGAACAAATAGCTATACTTTTGTTTTTTTAATTGGTGGTACATCCATGGGGTTAGCAGCATTGATTTGTGCTACACTCAGTAAACAGCCCCCAAAGCTTGAGCCGAGGCATTAAGTATGACTGCATTGCGAATTTTCTCATACCTACCCAATCCCCGAATAATGAAAGCAACCATTGCCGCTCGCCTTTGCGGTATAGATGTGGAAATAAGAGGGGATAAGCCAAAAAATCTGGCTGACTGGCTTTGGGATTTTGAAGCTCACAAACTATCTGATAACGACCAAAAAAGGGTCGATATTATAGCACAACCATCTCACACTGGGTTTAATAAAACTTTGTATAAAACAGAAAATTTTTTGAAAGCGCATCCTTTTGGGACTGTTCCAGCAGCTTTTAGCCCATCTGGGGAAACCGGAATATTCGAATCAAACAGTATACTCAGAGCTGTTGCCAGGGCTGGAAAGGAGAAGTGTAGTTTATATGGAGAAGATCCCTATGAGTCTTCAAGGATCGATAGTTTTCTGGACGTGTCACTGGTATTTGCCCGACAGAGCCAAGTTTACCTTCTCGCTTTATCTCAAAATGAATGTAACGAAGTCGTTCACAAAGAGACAGCTAATGCATTAAATAACTATCTAACAGGCATGAACAGGGCATTGTCAGGTGGGAGTGACGGTCTGGTAAACAATAAACTAAGCATTGCTGATATTTGCTTTGTGTGCGAAATTTGTCAGATATCCCGGGAACGTGCTCATATAGAAAAATTAAAGAAATTGAATCTTGAGTTGATCTATAATCGGAAAATTTTAAATAGATCCTTTGAACATGCTATGCGGCACTTTGATAATCTTTGCGACCGCCAAGAGTTTTCGCTCGAAATAGCACCACTAATGGATAGATTATCAAGGATAGCAGACCAAGCCCATGGGACCGCTTTAAAAGATTAACCTTATCCCCGCGGTGTTATGCACCACTAAGTTCCCCTTTTATCACATAGTTCAAAATCGCAACAATTTGTTCTGGCGTTTCAGCTACTGCTAGCGCAGCGGCGTCCACTTCTTTAAGCGGATGCGTCAATGATTTATCATGCATGACTATCAGAGGCTTACCAAGGGCTGCAGCAAAACCGGCGTCAAAAGCTGCATTCCACTGCTTGTATTTATCACCAAATCGTACCACGACCACATCGGATTTTTCTATCAATGTTTTTGTCCGGATAGCATTGAGCTTGGCCCCTTTATGGTCCTTCCAAAAAAGGTTGTCTTCATCTCCCAAAATAGTCACGCCACAATCATCACTATTGTCATGATCGGTAACCGGTGTATTGAATTTAATAGATAACGCCGCGGAGCTTACACCTTTATAAATCTCTTCCCGCCAATCGCTATGAATCTCCCCTGATAAATAAACAGATAGATCGCTCATTTTTGGTCCTTTTAAATAAATTTAATCTCGTACTTATAACTTGGATAAGTATTCATACAAATATTAACTATCCAAGAGTGGACACAAATAAACAAAGAACCTTGTTTAATTCCAGTATAATCGTCAAAATTCTCCTCATGTCATATTTTAACAGCTTGAGATTTTCCAACCATACCTCTGCCGTTAGCCTAGTGGTTATAGCATTCCTTGTTTTACCTGCCATAGATGCCATTGCAAAATTTATATCCAAAGATATCTCAGCGGGACAAATTGCATGGACGAGGTTTCTAATCCAAACGCTAATCATGCTGCCATTCTTTTTGAAAACAATGCATCTCGAAAAAAATCGTTACCTCTTCCCACAGGCTCTGCGTGGTATCTTAATAGCAGCTACGACTGTACTGATATTTGCTGCCGTAAAACTGATGCCACTTGCTGAGGTTATCTCCATATTTTTCATCGAGCCACTCATTGTCACACTTCTTTCAACAATTTTTCTCGGAGAAAGAATTGGATGGAGAAGGCTATCTGCTACAATAATTGGATTTTCCGGAGCATTAATAGTAGTACAACCAAGCTATCAAATATTTGGCTTATCCGCAATTTTACCATTTGCTGCTGCTTTGTGTTTTGCTTTTTATATAATTTTAACGCGAAAATTAGCCCACACTATAAACCCAACCATAATGCAATTTAATTCTGGCCTCTCTGGTTTCCTATTCATGAGTATAGTGTTAGCCTTAGGCTATTTATTGGAATTTCCTACTTTAAAAGTCACTATGCCAAGTCATGACCAATGGATGTTACTTTTGTTGCTTGGGCTCATCGCCACTGTTGGTCACTTTATGATTGCTTTTGCCATAAAATATATCGAAGCGAGTGCATTGGCTCCATTTCAATATCTTGAAATTGTAGCTGCTACATTCTACGGGCTTTGGCTTTTTGACGATTTCCCTGATGCTTTGGCTTGGCTCGGAATCTTCATTATTGTAAGCTCTGGATTTTATACATTCAGTCGGGAGAAGCAAAAAAAGGTAAGTGTGGGTGAGACTTAGAAAGATTAAATATTTAAAACAAATGCAGTTATAATAAATTGGATAATGGGTAGAGCTGAAAATTACCCCGGAAAAACTGGCACTGACAGAAATTAACCTATTAATTCTTGTGCATAGATCGTTTAATTATACTGAAGACATTGCGAAATGTCAGACCTTAAGATTTATCGAAGCTCATCCCAACAGCCTGGACAGACGTTGTCTATTTGGGCACCTTACTGGTTCAGCAGGGCTAGTGACACCTGACCGTAGATCAACGGTTCTAGGTCACCATAAAAAGCTGAATCGATGGTTACAATCTGGCGACCAGGCGGATGGAAACGGAAATTTATTTGAATTAGCTCTTCATGAGGCATCCGAAAAGACAGGACTAGGCCTATCTATATTCACACCAATCACTAGTTTAATATTCGATATAGACGTTCATAAAATTCCAAAATGCGGCGCTGAACCAGCGCACATGCATCACGATATTAGATATATTTTCCGAATACCTGAAGTTAATTTACCAGGCAACAATGAATCATATGAGGTACGGTTTGTCCCAATTGATGAAGTGAAAAAATTCAATAACAGCCCTTCTGCTGAGAGGATGGTACTTAAAACCAAATATCAATTTTCGAACACTTGAGCAAGGCAGGGCTTATTGCAAACAAAAGGGCGTTAAAGAAGCACATATCCACCATCCGAAATAATAGTTTCACCCACTACGTAACTCAAAACATCAGTTGAAAGAAGTAAAGCAAGCCGGGCCATTTCATGAGCTTCGGCTAATCGCCCTGCTGGGATACCTTTAAGGGCCGTCCGTTGCTTTTCTTCTGAATTTAAGAGACTTACATTTATATTTGTCAACGTTCGGCCAGGAGCAATAGCCGCCACTCGAACTCCTCTAGGCATCCATTCGGCGGCAAGCGATTTGGTGAATTGTGCAATTCCCGCTTTTGTACTTGCATAAACAGCACGTTCGGCCGCCCCATGAAATGCTAATTGCGAAGATGTATTGATAATTATACCTGAGCCTCGCCTCAACATCTGTTTTCCAATATTGTGAGCTATTTGCATTGGGCCAAGCAAATTAACATTCACTATTGTCGTAATTTCATCTGAAGGCATCTCATCAAATGGACCTGCCCAAAGTATTCCCGCATTATTTAAAAGAATATCTGGGTTTTGTGCTTCCAAGCACATATTCTCGATAGATACTTTTTCACCTTGGTCGAAAACGATAGTTTGAGAGCCCGGCACTTCCTTGGCTATTCTCTCTAATTCTATGGAGTCTCTATCTGCCAAAATAGTTGCTGCATTGTGCTCAAAGAAAGTCTTTGCCATTGCTGCACCAATGCCACTGGCGGCCCCTGTAATTAATACACGTTTACCCTTCAGATCGAGATCACTTTCTTGGATTTTCATATTATGCCCCATTCATCAAAGGTGTTTCTCAATGATATATTTTTGAGCTAAACTATAAGCAGGGTATTATTTTTCGGCAATTTTTGGCTTTACGTTTCCAAAAATAGACCCGATATTTTTACATTGAAGCTTTATTTTAGAACTATAAATAAAAGATACAAAGCGAATTCATAAGTTATTCTTTTCCAGTATGGATTAACTTCATCACAAAATAAATTTCTTATTGCAAAGCTAATATGAAACTGAGAAATGGAATGGATATAAACTTTACTGTAAACAAGGTGCATATTTACACTTGCTGCGCAAAAATACCAGATCCTGTAGTGACGTCTTTTGGCAGCATGCCGAGTCGTCGCACCGTGTTCATTTGTATTGAAGATCACGATGGGATCTGCGGATGGGGTGAGATTTGGGGTAATTTTCCAATAGTAACAGCAGACTACCGAGCAAAATTAGCTGCTTGGGTCTTACCCCAATATTTATTAAACGCAGAGATAGAACATCCTAGGGTATTCACCACTCGATTGGAAAAAAGACTGAATATCTTGTGCGTACAGGCTGGAGAAATTGGACCAATCAATTCTATCATTGCTGCTGTTAATCAAGCTCTTTGGGATCTTCGGGCTCATAGAGCAGGGCTTCCACTGCGACTGCTGTTAAACAAAAATGCAGCAGATAAAATACCAGCTTACGCCAGCGGATTAAACCCAAATGACTGTATCGAGGTAACAGATAGAGCAAGAGATGAAGGTTTTAAGGCCTTCAAATTGAAAATAGGGTTTGGCAAGGAGGTAGACAAACGGAATTTAAAAGCAATTCGTTCTAAAATGACACCTGGGGAAAAACTCTTTGTCGATGCGAATCAAGGTTTTAGCCTTGATTCGGCATCTGATCAAATAGAGATGTTAGTGGATTATGGTGTGGATTGGTTCGAAGAACCATTTATCGCAACAGCTAACTCCTCTGACTGGGAAAAATTTAAAGCCGCTTGTGCTATTCCATTAGCTGGGGGAGAAAATTTACTATCGGATAGGCTGCTCACAAAGGCTTTTGGATGGCTTGACTATATTCAACCTGACATAGGCAAATGGGGCGGCGTCGATGGATGCTATGACATAGCAAAAAAAGCTACCGCCGCGGGAAAAGTCTATTGTCCTCACTGGTTATCCGGCGGTATTGGTTTATTGCATTCCGCACATGTGTTGTCAGCAGCTGGGGGAAAAGGCTTATTAGAAGTTGACAGCAATCCAAACCCCCTCAGAACCGTGATTACTGATCACCTTCTAGATCTGGAAGATTCGCATCTCCTACTTGGGACGAAGCCAGGTATTGGAATTGAAAACCCTGTTGAAAATTTAACAGAATATATTATGGATTATCAGTCATTCAGCTCATAAACACGAGATCAAAGCCATCTCTTAATTAGTAATCAAGAAAGCTTCTTAATTTTCTTGAACGTGATGGATGTTTAAGTTTTCTAAGAGCTTTTGCCTCGATTTGCCTTATCCGCTCCCGTGTTACAGAAAATTGCTGCCCTACTTCTTCCAATGTGTGATCAGTATTCATACCTATTCCAAAGCGCATACGAAGAACCCGCTCCTCTCTTGCTGTCAAACTGGCGAGGACACGGGTTGTAGTCTCCCTTAAATTAGCCTGAATAGCGGCGTCAAGTGGTTGAACCGCATTTTTATCCTCAATGAAATCACCTAAATGACTATCTTCCTCATCACCTATTGGTGTTTCCAGACTGATAGGCTCTTTCGCAATCTTAAGCACCTTTCTTACCTTATCCAAAGGCATCACTAATTTTTCTGCCAGTTCTTCAGGCGTAGGTTCACGACCAATTTCATGCAACATCTGACGCGACGTTCTAACTAACTTATTTATCGTCTCAATCATGTGAACAGGAATGCGTATAGTTCTAGCCTGATCAGCAATGGATCTCGTAATCGCCTGCCGGATCCACCATGTAGCATAAGTTGAGAATTTATATCCTCTGCGATACTCAAATTTATCAACTGCCTTCATAAGGCCAATATTACCTTCTTGAATTAAATCTAAGAATTGCAGGCCGCGATTTGTATACTTTTTAGCTATGGAAATGACGAGCCTAAGATTGGCTTCTACCATTTCTTTTTTTGCGCGTCCTGCCTCCCGTTCACCTTTTTGAACAGTCTTAACAACACGACGAAATTCACTAATCGGTAGGCCAGAGTTTTCAGATATTGCTATCAAACTTTCTCGTGTCGTTAGTATTTCATCAGCTTTTGAATCTGCGAACCTCTTCCAATTACCACCTGGAAGCGCCGACACCATCTCCAACCAATTTGGCTCCATCTCCCTACCGAAATGCTGGCTCATAAAGTCTTTGCGTTTGACTTTGTATTTCTCCGCCGATTTCATTAAATTCATATCCAAACTAACCAAATGCTTATTCAGTTTATAAAGCTGCTCTAGTAGAGCTTCTAATCTGTTATTATTTAGTCTCACACCATCCATTAGCTCTACCAACTCATCCTTAAGTTTGGCGTAACGCTGCTCACTTTGGGCAGTCAGTGCTTCCCCTTTAAACATTCTTGATAGCCGCCTGTCTTGAACCTTTTGAAGTTTATCGAAAACTATTTTGATAGCATCGAGGTTTTCCATAACCTGAGGCATCAAAGACGCCTCCATGGCTGCTAAAGACATATTATTCTCTTCTAAATCTTCCTCTTCTTCCTCATCATCGGAGATATCCTCGGCTGCACCGTCATTCAATCTTGCAACAGCAGTTGAAGCCGCAGCGGCAGACTTCGCAGCCAACGCTTGCGCTTCTGGAGTGGCGGCATAAGTCGAGTCAAGGTCGATCACATCACGAAGAAGCACCTCTTCCGCCTTAAGCATATCTCGCCACTGCACTACAGCCTTAATTGTAAGTGGACTTTCTGCTATTCCACCAATCATCAATTCGCGACCAGCTTCTATTCTCTTTGCTATCGCTATCTCGCCTTCCCGCGACAATAACTCGACCCCACCCATTTCACGTAGATACATTCTGACTGGGTCATCCGTTCGCCCCACATCGTCTTCAGCAACATTTCCTGGGACAGCACCATCCTGTTCATCTTTCTGAACAGTGTTAGTCTCTTCTGTTTCTTCATTTTCAATAACGTTAACACCCATCTCACTTAGTGATGACATCACGTCTTCAATTTGTTCTGAAGTGAATTGTATAGGTGGCAAGGCAGAGTTAACCTCATCATGGGTCAAAAACCCTC
>Ga0315331_10004421_pt1 | contig 10604 bp, 7 predicted proteins | sample M160m34915metaG_FD_203456 | JGI IMG/M metagenome (GOLD analysis project Ga0315331, IMG submission 203456) | Ammonia-oxidizing marine archaeal communities from Monterey Bay, California, United States - M1 60m 34915 | ecosystem: Environmental > Aquatic > Marine > Intertidal zone | place: USA... | reverse complement strand
GCAATACCGCCAGCACATCGTGCAGCGTCTCAAAAGGCTGATAGGCGTGCTCTCGCTCCGCGAGCGCGGGGGCAAGCGTGTCCTTTGCGAAGGCCAGATCCGCCTCGAGCGCGCCACAGAGATCCGAGACCCGCCCATTCCCGATATGGACGCAGAAGGCGCCAGGATGGGCCTCGCGGTATGCACCAATCAGGCTCCGCTTACAGCTCCCCGTTCCACAACCGCAGGACGCATTCGGGGCACCCGGCGAGAGACGCCAGACATCACCCTGGTAGACCAACTGATTCGCGCTGTAGGCGAAACGCACACCGTGGATCGCCTGAAGGCGATCCAGGTTCCAGTCGAAACCGTCGGATAAGATCCGAAAAGGCACTCCCTCGGCCTCGCACCAGCCAAGCATCGCTTCCGCGCCCGGATCCAGATCAATCGTCTCCAGGAAACGCTCGAGGTCCTTTTCAGGCAACTCGAATCCGTCCAGCAGGGCCATGACGTAGCTCCAGGCGGTGAACTCGCCTGCATCGAACCGGTCCCAGAGTCGCGCCCGCTTCTCAGGCAGATGCTGCTGCGCCAATGTCGACCCGACGTCCTGCACGGAAAAAGTGCCGTCGAAGTCGCAGAAGATCGCGAGCGGGCGATCCGAGGGAAGGCGAGGCGCTGCGGTTGGATTCACGGTGAGGCCCCTGCGTCGGATTCAGCCAAGAGTTGGGTCGGAACGCTCGGCCGTCACTTTCCGGCCTGGCCGGCGGCGCTCGCGGCGTTGCCCGCCTACCGCGGGCTCGCTTCCGACGGGTGATTAGCGCATCCTCGGGCCGCCGGGAATGCACCCCGCCCAAGAGCGGTCTTCCCTCGGGAATCCATTTCGGAGGACGGCCATGAAAAAGCCCAACCGAGACGCGCGAACGGAGGGTTCCGACGGCGCTGAGCTCACACGCCGGATCGGGCTTCGCGGCCAGCCCCTCCTGCTCGACGGCGCCACGGGCACCGAGCTCGAGAGAGCCGGCCTCCCCACCGGGCTTCCCCTCTGGTCGACCCACGCCCTGATCGAGCGGCCCGAGTCCGTTCACGAGATCCATCTGCGCTACGCCCAGGCAGGCGCGGAAATCCTGACTGCGAACACGTTTCGCACACAGCGCCGAACCCTCGAGCGCGCCGGACAGCCGCCTGAATCCGATCGTAGGCTGACTCGCCTCGCCATCGAGCTCGCCAGAGACGCCGCGGCAAGTTCGACGGGCCCCATGACGCCTTGGATCGCAGGCTCTCTCCCTCCGCTGGAAGATTGTTATGCACCGGAGCGTGTCCCCAACGACGACAGCCTCGAGCGGGAGCACACTCGGCAGGCCGGCCTGCTCGCAGAGGCAGGTGCGGACCTGATCCTCGCGGAGACGATGAACACGATCCGCGAGGCCACCGCAGCCACTCGAGCCGCGATCGCAACCGGCTTACCCGTCCTGGTCAGTTTCGTGTCCTGGCGAGCTGGCCTGCTCCTCTCAGGAGAGCCCCTGGCGGAGGCCGCCGCGATCGCCATCGACCTCGGCGCGAGCGCGGTCGGCGTGAATTGTCTGCCCCCATCCAGCCTCCGCTCCTGCCAGCAATGCCTGAGCCCGACGGGGCTCCCGCTCCTGGTCTCCCCCAATTTGGGCGAGCCGAACGACCAAGACGGCTTCTCCCGTGACGAGGACGCTCCACCCGAAGCCCTGACAATGGCGCTCTCCGACTGGATCGCCGAATCCGAGCTCCGCGTGATCGGTGGCTGTTGCGGAACCACACCCGCGCACATCACCGCCCTCGCGCGCGCGCTGCCCTGAACTTCCGGACCGACCAAACACGTCAGCTTGGTGACCCGAAATGCGTCACCCCACGGGCGAGGCTGCCTGTTCGCTGCGAGGGTCTTGCTCGGAAGCCTCATCGAAGGGAAGCCCCGATCGCGTGAGATCCCCCTCCATGAACCCTCACCCCCTGCTGTGAGCCTTGGCACACGCATTGCTTTTCAGAGAGGTCAGTGTGATGGGGTTTTTTCGAGGAGCGGGCCCCATTCCCGCGCCCGGACCGGCTACCCCTCCCTTCGCACAATTTGTGCGAGGAGTCGGTTCGGGCGCTCTTTTTTCCCCGACCCGTCGGCAGGCCGTGCGTGCGCCGTACACTCCGCAGGGATGGGGAAGAACGCACTGAAATCGCGCCAACGGGTTGTCTCGACGCTGCCACCGCTGCTGCCCCGACCCCAGCGGCTGATCACGCGCTCAGGGCGCTTCCAACTCGGGGAGGACACGCCGATCCTGCTGCCAGCGGGTAACGAGGCGGTCAGTCGGGAGCTGAGACTCGCCGCAGAGTCGGCCCGCGACGAGATCGCAGCGAGAACGGGCTGCACCCTGGCGATCGAACGTCGGGCACGCGAGTCAACTTCGGGCAACGCCATCCAGCTCCGACTCGACGGACGTGCCGCTCCTCTACCGCGACGCCCCACCGCGCGCGATGCCTACCGTCTCCGCGTCCGCAGCAGCGCGATCGAAATCACCGCGCCGTCGCCGGCCGGACTGCGACATGGTCTCCAAACCTTGACGCAGCTCACCTCCGCCAGCGGACGCGTCCCTGCGCTCGACGTGGAGGATCAACCCGATTTTCGCGATCGCGCGCTGATGCTGGACGTGTCTCGAGGCAAGGTCCCCACCCGCGAGACTCTCGAGGGCCTCGTCGACCTTTGTAGCCGCTTACGCATCAACGTACTCATGCTCTACGTCGAGCACACCTTCGCCTTTCGCAATCACCCCGAGATCGGAGCAGGCGTGAGCCCGCTCGAAGCGGAGACGCTCCTCGCGATCGACGCCTACGCCGCCGATCGAGGGGTCGAGTTGGTTCCATGCCTTCAATCGCTCGGACACATGGAACATCTCCTCTCTCTCCAGCGTTATTCCGACCTCGCAGAGAGTGACCGACGCTGGTCGATCTCGCCGAGCCGGCCCGAGGCCTACCGCCTGCTCGAAGACCTCTACGACGAATTTCTTCCCCTCTTCCGCTCAAAGCGGTTCAACGCGAACTGCGACGAACCCTTCGATCTCGGTCGAGGCCAGTCCGAGCGCATCCAGCCCCAAAAACCTCCAGGCCGGCTTTTCACCGATCACGTGGCACGCCTCGAGCAGTTGGCTCGAAAGCACGACAAGCAGTTGATGATCTGGGCTGACTTCCCGATCGCCCATCCGGATCAGCTCGAACGGATCGACCGCGAGGTCGTTTTGATGGACTGGTGGTACGAGGCCGAATTCGAATTCAACCGGATCGGCCGACTCCGCCGCCGCGGCTTCGAGGTCTGGGCCTGCCCCGGAACATCGAGCTGGAATGCGCTCTTCCCCCGCGTGGAGACGAGTTTGACGAACGTCTCGAAATGGGCCGACGCGGGTCGGCGCCATGGCGCCACGGGCCTTTTGTTGACCGACTGGGGGGATTTCGGGCACTACAACGCGCTCGGTGTCTCGTTTTACGCCTACGCCTGGGCTGCCCAACAGGCCTGGTCCGGCGAAGTCTCCGTGGGTGACTTCGACCGAGCCTTCACCCGCCGGGTGGACGGGGCAAGCGGTGGCCAACTGGGCCGTCTCTATCGTCGCCTCGGCGCGATTACCGACCCGGGCTTTTCGGTCGCGAACGGTTCGCCCTTGCAATACCTCTACTTCGATGGGTTGGACCGCAGCTTCTTTTTGCAACACGCGCGACTGCAGGCGCTCGAATCCTGTGGGCGGAAGCTCGAGCGGGCAGAGCACGAGGTCGAAGCCCTCGAACTCGCCTCGGCAGGGGACGACTTCCTTGGCCTCGCTAGACAGGAGGTCGACTGGTCGAGTCAAGCCCTCCGGCTAGCGATCGACAAAGCGGAGACCGCGATCGAGTACAACGCCTGGCGCAGCGACCCTGCTCTTCATGCGGCCCGCGATCGCCGGCGCCTGGCTCGCCGACTCACCGAAATAGCCGATCGACAACGCACTCAACTCGAAGAACTGGAGCGCCTCTGGCTCGCCCGAAATGAGTTCTCGGAATTCGAGAAGACGCGCCGCCGCGTGCGCCGATCGATCGCGAGTCTACGCAGAGGCGCACGACGCCTGAACGAGAATCACCCGCCCAAGCCGCCCAAGGCCAGCGAACTCACGCTGCTCAACGTCTTCAACGAGATACGTGAGCAATTCGGCATGGCGCGTCGCTAAGCGCGGCGCGTCTCATCCGTCTCATCCGTCTTTGCCCGACGCCCCACTGCCCGGCGCCTCACCGCCCAGAACACGGCGCGCGATCCCGGCGAGATAGACCGAGCCGGTAGCGCACAGACGCGAACCCGCCGGAAGCGAGGCGCGAGCAACCCGTGCGGCCTCTTCCGGATCTGCGATCGCCCGCAATTCCACTCCATGCTGTCCGGCGCGCGCAGAGGCCTCGACGCGGCGCGCGAGGGCGGTGCTCGTCAAGGAACGGGTCGGCTCGGCCTGGGTCACCCATACGCGACCCGCGCGACCGAGTAGACAGTCGAGCAACGCATCCACGTGTTTGTCGGCAGACACCGAAAGCAACAGGTCGAATCCGTCGGGCGCGAGCACTTCAAGGGCCCGCGCGAGGGCCCGTGCCGACTCGACCGTATGCGCCGCATCGACGATCACATCGGGATCCCCCGCCAGAATCTCCAGCCGCGCTGGAAGCCGAACCGCCGGAAAAGTGTCTCGGACCGCCGCCGCGACCGCTCCGTCGTCATAAGCCTTGAGCGCCCGCACAGATGCGAGCGCCAATCCGGCGTTGACGCGGGCCGGCCCCCCCGCGACACCCAGGTCGGCCGACACCTGGAAGCCCTCAGCCTCTCGGAAGCTCCAGCCCGACTCGCCAGGCTTCGGGTCGGAAGAGACCTCGAATACCTCACCCCACTCGACACGCGGCGCGCCGACTCGGCCAGCGACCTCCCGAACCGTCGCGAGCGCATCGGGTCGCAACGGCCCGACGACGACCGGGATGCCAGGCTTCAGGATGCCCGCCTTCTCCGCAGCGATCTCGGCTTCGGTCTCCCCCAGCTTATCCGTGTGTTCGAGCTCGATACTCGTAATGCAGGTGACCTCGGGCATCACGACGTTAGTCGAGTCGAGCCGGCCACCGAGCCCGACCTCGAGCAGCACCCGATCTACACCCGCCTCCGCGAAGACGAGTAGGGCCACCGCCGTCGTCGCATCGAAAAAACTCGGCCGAGTCGCATCCGGGCCTACGCGAAGCTTCTCCACGAGGGGCTGCAACCGGGACACGGCCCTCACCAACGTTGGCGCTTCGATCGGCTGACCGTCGACGCGAAAACGTTCGATCCAACTCTCCAGATGGGGAGAAGTGAAAGTTCCGACCCGCTCGCCGAGCCCGATCAGCAGCTGTTCCGCAAACAAACACGTCGAACCCTTCCCCTTCGAGCCCGCGACGTGGATGATCGACAGCGACTCTTCGGGAGAACCCAACGAGTCGAGCAGACTTCGGATGGGCTGGAGATCCAGCCTCCGGTAGACGTAGTCCGTGCGCCGCTCTCGATCGATCAATCCCTCGAGATATTGAGCCGCGTCCTCGAGGGTGGACAGACCGAATTCGGCTTCGCGCGCCCGTTCCATGTGATCTACTCCTCCCTGGGATCGCGGTCCCGCGCGAGCGCCCTTCAAACGAGAGAAGGCGGCCAACCGAGTGACCGCCTTCTCCTATGAAGCGCAAATGCTCCCAAGGTCACGACTCTGGGCCGCGCTTTGGGCCGCCTCTCGCGGCGGAAGCCGCGACACAGGCGGGGCTACTGCAGCATGTACTTCTGTCGCTCGCGATAGGCCCTCAGAGCCGGACTCGTCGACTCGATCGAGGGATAGAAGTATTTCACGGCGTGACCGCACTCCTGACACACCCGATAACAGAACTTGAAACCCTCCACCTCGCGGATCGAACCCACGTCGATCCGACTCTCGTCCGTGCAGCAACTCGAAGCACGCGTCGGCGAGACGATTTTCCGGGGATAGTCGTTCTTGGGGGTTTCCGAATCCGAGTACTCGATGATGTTCTTCGTCAGTCGGTGGGACCGCTCTTCGGAACTCTTCTTTCGGATGTTGCTACCAATTCTTCTCAACGCAATTCCCTCGCATCGTTTCGGGCCCTACCTCAGGCTCCGAGCCTCACGCCCAGATCCTTCAGCAAAGACGATCGATTTTCGAAGGGCCGCTCACATGGCGGCCCATCCGTGACCCACAACCGGCTCGATCCGTCGCCCTCCGCCAACTCCAAGAGCAGCGAACTACGGGTTCCGTATCGATCCGCGATATGGACACACGTCGCTTCGAAGGGGTTCTCGACCCCCTCCGCACCAACGTGCTCTCGACAGATCCGGGCCAGCCCCTCGAAGAGGTCCGCTTCCGGCTCTGATACCAGCTTCTCCACGCGCTCCAGAATGCGCGCCAATTTGATCGAGCGCGGCTCGTCGGCTTCGACGAGTCCCGCAAATTCCTCCATGCCTCTTTCGAAACGGGGAGCCATCAAGCGTGCAGGCTCCGTCTCAGCGGCGACCTGCGCCTGGCCCCCAAGCCTCTCCGCAATTCTTTCGTCCTCTACGTTGCCCACTACGTGAGCACCAGGCTCGAGTTCGAGGATCATCGCGTGGTCGCGGTAGACACAGAGAAAGGCATCCCGTCCATCCGCGACCAAAAGTTGAAATGGGTTGTAGGCCTCTTTCTCCAACAGCGCGAGTCGACCCGCCGCCTGCTTCGCGCTGGGAGCCTCGAGGGCGGTCATCACGACACCGCCGCGGCTCCTCCGCGAGTTCTCTGCCGACGACCCACTTGCGTCGCTCGAACCCTCTCCACTTTCGACGGGCCGCAGGTTCGTCAAGCCCGCGAAAACACCGTGTTGACTCAGCCCCACCCAAGTTCCCCCGGCGTCGAGGTCGAGTGGTGACAAGATCGTGCCCCCCGACCGACGCCGGACCGCCACGTCTTCTGCGGGGCGGTTCAGAAACTCGTCCCGATTGGCCGCAACCACCAGCGGTCTTCCTGCAACACATCGGTGAAGGACGATGAGAGTGCACATGGGGGCGATCGGATCCGAGCGGAGCTTCCCAGGCGAAATCCCTAGGAAGTGGGCCTAGGAAGGTAACGCAAACAGCGTTCCAGCGCAATCAAAACACCTTTAAAAACCGGCAGGTATAGAGATTGTGGGGACTTCCCCTGAAGCTCTCCACTCGGCTGTCCCCCGAAAGCCCCGGGCCGGATCAGGGACGCGGCGCCGCAAATGCGTCGATGCGCTCGAGTCGACGCATCAGCCGCTTCAAAGACGCGACGGTCACACGGCCCAGCACCTCGAAACCCGCCGCGGGCTGTGTCGCGTCGACCGGCTGCGCCGCGGAACCGGCGTCCTGCCAACTCTCGTCCGCCAGGACCAGCGTCTGATCGAGGCCCGCCTCGACGAACGCCGTCTGCAGACCCACAGGCTCAGACCATTTCGCATCAGGCGGAAAAGCCGACTCATATCCCATCTGGGCAGCGGTCTCCCAGAACAGCGCGCGAAAGACCGGCTGGGACGACAGGTCTCGTGCGAACCGCGGGAAACGACGCACTCGCGGCTGTAACAAGATCACGGCGCGGACCCCCTCGAGCAACGACTGCTCTGCCAACGAATCCACGAGAGCAGTGCCCGCCTCGCGCCAAAGCTGGGAGCGAGACCCCGGCTCCGCGGGGCCCGACGGACTGCGCACCCCGATGGGCTCGGTTTCCTGACCGACCTGGCCCACGACGAGTAGGACCGTGTAGGGCGAAACCTGCTGACCCAATACCCGGGCCAGCTCGAGACACGAGACCACCCCTGCGTCGTCGACCCTTTCGTTTTCCTGCATCGCCGGAAAGGGCGCGACCACCAGGATCCGATCGGACGAATGCCCTGGCAGGCGCGCCACCAACGGGGAGGTCCGACCATGGGCCGGGAGCACTTCCGCCCCCGCGCCTCGAAAAGCGCTCTCCAGATACCTTCGCGCCAGAACCGAGGCGCGTGCGCCGGGCGATCGGGGACCCAGTTGCCGAATCGCAGCGAGGTGCGCGCGCGCGACCTCACCGGAGAACTCCGTCATGCTCGGCGACACCTGCGGCAGCTCTGGCACGGATGCACAGCCGAGCAACGCGGACACCAGGACGACCGCTAGCCCCCGCCAAGCCCATCCGCAGCGGTGTTTTCCCCAGAGGAACAGGGTCCATGCGCCAAACTTGGAAAACACAATTTCCAACACCCTCTAGACCCCCACTCGCGCTTAGTACGCAAACTAATTGACACATCCAGCCACTCGAGGACACTCCCTATTGTAGGCCCGCTCCTCGCGGGGCTTTTCGAAAGTCGGAGGCAGAGCCCTACCCTGAGGGCTCTGCCTCCCTTTTTTTGGGGGAACATCCGTTACGGGGGGTCCCTTCGGACCTGCCTCCGCCCACGGGATATTCGCCCCCCAATCCGACCCGCCTACGGTCACTCTCGGAGCCATGACTCCGACCGGACCTCTCTCATTCCCCTGTTTTTCTCCGATTCGAATCCAGTGCAGGGACTCGAGCGGCGAATTAGCGGATACTGGCGCAGCCCCCGGTCCCGGGAGCGAGCCGAGCATGACGCGTATCTGGAGCGCGACCCTATCGGGCGTCGCGGGGATCCCGATCGAAGTCGAGGTGCGTCTCTCTTCTCAGCTCCCCCGGGTCGACGTCGTCGGACTGCCCGAGGCGGCTGTGCGCGAGAGCACGTCGCGCATCCGCGGCGCCATTGCGGCGATGGGGCTCGCCTTCCCGGATCGACGTGTGACCGTGAACCTGGCTCCGGCCGAGTTGCGCAAACACGGCGCCGGCCTCGACCTGCCCATCGCCATTGCGATCCTCGCCGCAGTCGGTCAGGACCTCGACCCCAACGCGGTCGGCCGCCGAGGCTTTCTGGGCGAACTGGCCCTCGACGGGCGTCTCCGGGCCACCCGTGGATGCCTTGCTTCGGTCCTCGCGATGGGAAAGCTGGGACTCGAGGAGGTCGTCGTGCCTCGCTCGTGCGTGCGTCAAGCCGCCCAAGCGACCTACCTCCGCGTGATCGGGGCGCGCGACCTGCGCGAAGTCGTCGAACACCTGACGGGCGGTCGCCCGCTGTCCCCAGCAGCCCCCGAAGCGGCACGCGATGTCGATGAGGACACCGAAGCGGTCTGCCTGCGCGATGTCCGAGGACAACCGCTGGCCAAGCGCGCGCTCGAGGTCGCCGCAGCGGGCGGTCACGGACTGCTGATGACGGGCCCCCCCGGAACGGGCAAGACCTTGTTGGCGCGCCGACTCCCAGGGCTGCTGCCCCGACTGACCGAGTCCGAGCGGCTCGAAGCGTTCTGCATCCTCGACGCTTCGGGCCTCGCCGGCGAATCCGGCGAGATCCACTCGGCACCGCCCTTTAGGTCGCCCCACCATTCCGCGAGCGCCGCGGGGCTCCTCGGCGGCGGGAACCCGCTGCGGGCGGGCGAAGTCTCGCTCGCGCATCGGGGCGTCCTCTTTCTCGATGAGCTCCCGGAATTCGACCGACGCTGCCTCGAATCCCTCCGCGAGGTTCTCGAGCAGGGCGTCGTCCGGATCGCGAGGGCGCATCAGAGGGCGGAGCTCCCGGCTTGCTTTCAACTCTTGGCCGCCGCAAACCCGTGCGCCTGCGGCTACTTCGGAACGGTCGGCCGGGACTGCCGATGCGACGACGCCGCGCTCGCCCGATACCGGCGGAGACTCTCGGGCCCGCTCCTGGACCGCATCGACATGAACGTCCGCGTCACGGAAGTGCCCTGGGCAACCTTACGAGGTGCCGCCGAGGGTCCCAGCAGCCTCGCGGTCCGGCGCCGCGTCGAGCAGGCCCGAACGCTGCAGCACCGTCGCGGCCTGACCTCAAACGCCGCCATCCCCGACCCCGCAATAGAGACCCTCGTCGGGGCCGATCGCGAGGCGCTCGACTTGCTCGGAAGAGCCGTCGAAGGGTTTCAACTCTCGGCGCGAGCCGCGCGGCGCGTGCTTCGTGTCGCCCGCACGATCGCGGACCTCGCAGAGGAGGACCGCGTCGGACCGAGCGCGATCGCCGAGGCACTCCAGCTTCGCACGGGCAGGACCTGAGCCCGAGCCCAGCCGTCAGAAAGCTGACAGCGGACCGAAACAGGGCGTTCGGAAAATGACAGCGCCCACAGGAAGGCCCCTTTGTCTGATGCCACTTTCACTACAAGTCATCGCCCCAGGGGCTCTTCCGCCGGCGGAATCGGCATGCATCGTGCAATTCGATGTCAATACACACGTATCGCCCCATTGAACCCCGGGATAGCCATTCACAATCCAGGGGGACGGGCCGATAAGACGGGATCGGGTCAGGCCGCCTGCGGCGGCCCGAGACGGGAGAAAAGAAGCATGGCCGCGGAAATGACGCCGATCCGAGTCGACCACCACCGAAACATCCACGAGGTCGACACGACGCCTACCCCTTCCTCTACAGAGGAACCGGCGGCGCTCACCCTGATGGACCTCGTCGAGGCGGTCAGCGAAGCCAGCGAGACCGAGGAGGAAGTCCTCGCGACCGTGACCTTCATGCTCCAATCCGGCCGCGTCCAGCTCTCACCG
>Ga0315331_10004417_pt1 | contig 10608 bp, 9 predicted proteins | sample M160m34915metaG_FD_203456 | JGI IMG/M metagenome (GOLD analysis project Ga0315331, IMG submission 203456) | Ammonia-oxidizing marine archaeal communities from Monterey Bay, California, United States - M1 60m 34915 | ecosystem: Environmental > Aquatic > Marine > Intertidal zone | place: USA... | reverse complement strand
AAGGCGAGGGAGACGCGATCCACTGCACGGAGCCGATCGCCGTGGGGTTCCGTTGCATCGGTCCGAATGACGAGAGGACGGGGCTGCTGGCTCGAGAGGGCGGGGACGTGTCCGAGGGCCGCTTCAACGAGCCGTTGGGCGAGTTGGGGAGGCCTCGGATGGCATCGGCAGGCTGGGCGGCGCGCCACGGAGGAAGCCCGCGTTACCGCCTCTCTTCGTGTCGGACATCCGTTACGTCAGGATGTCTTCCAAGCGGAGTGCTGATGGCCAGCACAGGGTCGGCGGGCTTGTACAATGCATCGAATCAGACTTTCTGCACGGCGTAGCGACAGGGGTTTGCGCGCCTGTTCGCCTGCCTCATGGGAGACCCCCTTATGGAAAAGCTCGTCTACCTGACGTTTCCGGGCGAGGCCAGCGCCCGCGACGCCTACGGCAAGCACTTGATCGAGGACGTCGCCTTGGAGATTCTCGCGCGCGGTGCGCGCGCGCTGAATGTCAGCGTCAATGACCTGCAGCAGGACATCCCGAAACCCACGATTCTGTTGGGAGAGGGGGCGAGTCTCGGCGCCGCAGTCTCGATCTGGGTGGACTCGCTCGATCAGCGCGGTCCAATCGAAGAGGCGCTGACCGCGCGAGGTGAGCGGCTCCAGGGATACCTCGTCACAGAGTCGATCCCCCAGGCCTGCACCGACCGGAATTGGCCCGACGGCGAGAAGAGTCCGGGCGTTACTCACTTCACGTGGTTCGAGAAGGCCGATGGCGTGAGTGAGGAAGAGTTCTTCCACAACTGGTTCCAGGTGCACACGCCACTCTCGTTTGACTTGCACCCGCTGCGCTGGGAGTACGTTCGCAACGCAGTCGCGAGGCCGGTGACGCAGGGGGCTCCGCCGATCCGAGCGATCGTTGCTGAGCGCTTTCGCGAAATCCGAGACTACGCGGACCCCAAGCGCCTGTTTGGCAATCGGGAGCTGCTCAAGCGCAGCTCAGAAGAGACGGCGGACTTCGGTGACCCGAACGCGATGCACTCGGTTCCTCTCTCGGAGTACATCCTTCGCTCTCTCGTCTGAGCCGACGAAGACGATGTTCGCTGGTACACCGGCTCAGCAGGGGGGGCCGGCAATGTCCCGCTAGCGTTGTCACGACGCGGGCGTCCCCTGTCTCTCCCGTTCAGGTCGCCGCGCTCTTCACGCGCGGAGGCCGTTCATCGTTCAATCGCCGCCTGGAAGAGCCTCTTCAGATGGACTTGCTCGGCGAGAGGTTCGGTTGCTCGTTTCAGCAATCTCCTCGGGGAACCATCGCGGCTGCCCGGGCCTTGTAGTCCTGCTGCCGTGCTGTTTCCTGGCGTGGAGATTGGCCGATCAGATGGCGTGTCGTATTCGAGCGCTGGAAACGGTTCTCAGTGAGGACGTCCGTGTCCGCTTCGGGCCACGAAGTAGGTCCCGACGAGCATGGGAAGTAGGATCAGCGAGATGCGACCAAAGGCGGATGCGCTGGGCACTGCGGCGGCAGAAGTGACGGTGAAGGTCACGTCGGCGTCGAAGGGCGGGTCGATACCGTGAGGCACGCGCAGTTCGTAGTCGAGCACGACCTGATAGCGAGCGCCGCGCTGGAGAGTGATGTTGGCCGGCGCGGCTCCTGGGTTGTGCGTGTAGACCAAGTTGATCGGTCCCACGCCTCCGATTTGTTCCAGGATCGAAACTTGAAGTGTGACTTCGTAAGGAGCCAGCGCTCGTAAGGGTGGAAGCGCGATCTGGCCGTTGCAGTTCGTCGGTGGCGGTGCGCTGGTCGGTGTTGCCTCGTTGTAGAACTCGGCTTTGACGCGGCTGGCGACGTACGCATCAGCGGCGACTCCAGCGGCATCGAAGGCGCTCACCGCGCTGCCGGATCCGTAGGCGCGAAGCCGAAAGGTGTCACTGCCGGGAGTTCCGAGCGGCGCGCTGTACTCGAACTCGCTGGAGGTCTGGGCGACCACGAGGTCCTTCGCACCACCTCCGCCGATCGGCGCGCGGGTGATGGGGCCCGCCGTGCTGATCCCGGAGGGCGGGCTTGGGGCTACCACGAGCGTCGTGGGGCCGAGCGTGCGAACGACGTCCGCGCCGGGAGCCGCCGGCGGAATCGTGACGGGAGTCATGACCGTCAGCGGGTCGTCATATCCAACGGTCAGTTCGCTGTCTAGCAACACGCCATTGGGCGCGCAGCTGACGAGGAATGGAGCGGCCTGGGCGCTCGAGGCGGCTACGGCGTAGACGATCGCAGCGCAAAAGATCGGGAGCGGGTTGCGGTCCATAGGCGGAGTTCCTCCTTTGAGAGGCGGCGTAGACGACAACTCGAATTCTAAGGAGAAATTTGTGTTTTGTGTTGTTTGGGGTGTGTGGTGTCGTTTCGGGTCGGGCGACGGGAGCCGCTAGGCATGATGAAAGGTGTAGAACCTCAACGCGACCAGGCGTTTGGCGGCGGGCGCATGAGGAGAGCGGCGCTCCGGCAGGACCTGCCGGCGCGGTCTGGCCAGAGGCCGCTTCCTCGGTTCCTTGGCTGGGGGCTATTCACCGACCCCGGAAGGATGACATGCCACGGGCTGTGTCTTCGCCTTGCGGGTATTCGTAGTGCCCGAAGAAGCAAGGCGTCTGCTTGCAGCGCGGCCGTTTTCCACGCGCGAGCCCTTGCAAGAATGTGTCCGTCGCCTCAAATGCGCTCTCTGCGAGGACGACAGACTCACCACTCCCACACCCGTCCTTGTACATCGGGAAGACATGCCACATCCCGTCGTACTGGTGAAACTCGGCCAGCCCCCCACTATCGGCGATCCGGTTTGCGAGAATCGCGTTGTCCGAGAGCAGGAGCTCTGGCTCCCCAACATGGAAAGAGATGGGGGGAAGGCGCTTGAGCCAGCGAGCGGGGGCAAAGAATGGGTTGGCGAGGGGATCGGTCAACGAGCCCTCTCCCATGTAATCCTGCGCGTTCGCTTGGTAGGAAGACACGAGCTCTTCGACGGAGCCAAGCCCGAAAGCGACGTCGCCGAGGGAATAGTCACCTGGCTGATGCACGCTGTTCAGGTTGGACAAGTATGTGGGACTGTTCGAGAGCAGGTTCACCCAGGGGCTGTAGACGACGCCACCTCGTAGCACTGCGCCGCGCGCCCCGGGGAGACCCGTCTCCGACGCCTGCGCGACGAGTGCACTGATCGCGGTTCCGCCGCCTGAGCTGTCTCCCAGGATGAACAGCGGAGGGGACTTCTTCGCTCGCTTGGACGGTTTCCACTTCCCGGCGAGCAAATCCAGCGGCTTGTGGCGCGCGAGGAAATCCGCAGCCTCGCCGACTTGTTGGAGGATCACCTCGAAGTCTCCTACGGGGGCCAACGAATAGTCGATGACGAGGACCGACATCTTCAACGTCTTCGCCAGCTTCGCGGCGAATGTGGGGTAGCCGTCGGTCGAGGGCGAGCCGTGGTACCACGAACCGCCGTGAACGTAGAGCACGCGAGGCGCATTGCGTTTCAACCCATCGGGCACCCAAAGCAGCGCGGTGCCGCGCGGGTTCGCGCTGGTGTCGTCGTAGCACCCGTTGTCTTCTGTGCACTCCCACGGGGCGGTGACCGTTCCGGGCGGGAGCGTCACCAGCTGGACACCGTCGAAGGCCGCGCCTTGTCCGCCGATGGGCAGCGCGGGGTCGATCGTCAGCGGCTGATCGATCGCGTCCTCTGTGCCCTGTTGGTAATCCTGCGCGACGCGGGTCTGGCAGATATAGGTCGAGCGGGAGGGGCCCACGTTCGGCAGGTACTGCGGTTCGGCTGCTGCAGACCCCGGTCCGGTGGCCGCAACCAAACCGTGGAAGAAGAGCGTGAGAAGCGGGACCAAACTCTTCGACATCAGCAACTCCAAACCTCGGGGAAGCGGGAGTCTAGCCAACCGGAACCGTGACGACCGCATCCGTGGGCGCTGCGCCGACCTCGAGCGCTCGTCAACGAGAGGAACGCCGACGAAGGTCCCGACGTGCGAATTCGAACGCATCGCGCGGTGGGCCAGCGCGACGCGCAAGACACCTGTGCATCAAGATGATGAAGCGGCCGTTCGGGGTCGCACTCTGTCTGGGGGCTGCGTCTGTCGGGCCGAGGCGTTCGCGCGCAGATGCATGCGGTCTTGGCGTCAAGAACGCGGCGTGTCGATCGCGATCGCGATCTTCCCGAAGTGACCGCCTTCGGCCATCAGGGCGCAGCCTTTGTCGATCTCATCCAGAGAGAAGTCGTGGCTGATTACAGGCTGGATTCCATTCGCCTCGATGCATCGGTTCATGGCGTCGAAGTCGCAGCGGCTTCCTACAGCAATGCCGTGAAGCGTGATTTGCTGGGTGAAGACAGCGGTGGGGCTGACCGAGGCGCTGCCAAAGCCGCCCAGGATCCCGACCAGTGAGACGTGCCCCCCCGTCGCGGTAGCGGCGATGCTCGGCCCCAGTGTGGTTTCGCCACCCACGTCGATGGTGAGGTCTACGCCCCGGCCTCCCGTGAGGTCGCGAACGGCCACGTCCCAGTTCGGGGTATCGCGATAGTTGATCGTCTCGTCCGCTCCAAGTTCAGCGGCTCGTGCGCGCTTTTCGTCCGACGAAGAGGTGAGGATCACGCGGCAGCCGCGGGCCTTCGCGAACTGAAGCCCGAAGAGGGAGACGCCTCCGGTGCCTTGGACGAGCACCGTCTGTCCCGACTGCAGGTTCGCACGCTCGATCGCCGCCCACGCGGTCACGCCTGCGCAGGTGAGGGTGCCGGCCTCGCGGTCGCTGAGGTGGCTTGGGGTCTTGACGAGGATGTCCTGTGGCACTGCGAGGTACTGCTGCGCGCAACCGTCGAGGGTGTCACCGAAGATCGAGCCCCAGTGGTGGGCCTCCGGCGGTCCCCCGACCCAGTCCCGGAAGAAGCCGGAGCACACCCGGTCGCCCTCTGCGAAGCGAGTGACGTCTTCACCGACGGCAGAGACCTCTCCGGCGCCATCGGAGAGGGGCACGCGCGGATACTGCATGGTGGGGATCATCCCCTGCAAGACCACAAAGTCGTGGTAGTTGAGGCTGCTCCCTCGAAGCCGCACCACCACCTCCCCGGGACCCGGCGTGGGGATCTCCCGATCTTCGAGCCTCCGGTGGTCGAGTCCGGCCTGGGGTAGTACGAGAGCGCGATTGCGCATGGGTTGCCTCCTTTTGTCGCGCGGCAGCCTATCGCGGATAGGCAGGATAAGCAGCACTGTGGTCTCGGTGTCGATGTCCGCCCCAGTAGCAGGTGTGAGAGTGCCCGTCTGGGAATGCTGCACCCGAGAGGCTTGGCTGTCGCGGGGGTCTCCTGCCGTCTCCGATTGAAGGGTCAGCGGGGGGGCATGCCAGCCTTTTATGTTAGTTTTTAGATCTCTCGGGGCGTTCTCTTGCTGGTCCGTCACGAAGTGAACCCGTCGAATCCTGGAGGTCGGACGACGAAGGCCCGACATGACGGATGGAGGCGTAGCAGGGGCGGGCCGCGCTCTCGTCGCGTCGGCTGCGCGCTGGCGTCCGGGCGCGAGCAAATGCGTGGCGGGGATGGGGCTCGCAAGTTGCGGTGGCATCGAGGACGAGAGCCCCCGTGGGAGTGGGCTCTCGCCGTTTCCGAGGCCGGGGCTGCGAGTTGATCGACGTTCGTTCCCGCTGGTACCTGTGTCACTCTCTGGGCGTATCGGTTTGGGGAGTGATCGTTAGGGGCTGGACCCCGAGGAGTGATGTGATGGAATTCCTAAGAACGCGACCTCAGTCCGAGCGTGCTGAGTTCGCTGCGCGGTGCGCCACGGCTTGGTTCACGCTGACGCCAGCGTTGATGAACCAGTGGTTCGCAGCGGACGCGGTCTATGAAAATCGGCTCTCGAACCCGATGGTCGCTACTGGCCCTGAGGAGATCTTGCGGACCCTCATCGAGTACGGGAATCGAGTGGAAAGATGCGAAGGGACGCTGCTGAACGTCGCTGAGAGCGGCGATGTCGTCCTGCTCGAGCGCGATGAGATGACGTATCTCAAGAACGGTCGCTCTACGCTGGTGCCGGTGATGGATTCATTTCAGTTCAGAGGCGGACAGATCTTCGCGTGGCGCGAATATTGGGATCTGGCCACGCTCACGGACTACATCGGCGATGACTTCTAGGTCATGTCGATCACCCGTGCTGCGCCCTGGTGTCAAGGCTGGCGGTGTTGGAGGGACGCCCGTACTTCTGTCGCGCGGACTCTCGTGCTACCGAGGGTAGGGTCTGGGAGAGTGGCGGTGTCTTTGGGTCGTCACGGATGAGAGGGGCTTGATGACTCGACTTGTAGAGGAACGATCTCTTGTTCAGGGCACGGTGGCACCGGGGTTTGAGCCGGTAAGGCGCGTCTATGAGCGCCAACTGGAGACGATGGCGGAAGAGAACACTCAACTCTGTGTCTACTACAAGGGCGAACGAGTGGTCGATCTCTGGGCCTCGAGAGCCAACGACCCGAGCTTCTCCCCGGACTCTCTGGTCAATGTCTTCAGTAGCGGAAAGAGTCTCGCGGCGATCGCGATCGCGTCCTTGGTAGGGGATGGGTTGCTCGGGTATGAGACTCGTCTCGTCGATGTGTGGCCGGAGTTCGGCGGGGAGGGCAAGGACGATTTAACTGTCGCGGACGTGCTGAGACACGAGGGAGGGATGGCCGCCTTTCGGACTTCTCTCGACCCTGAAGATCTGCTGACCGAGAAGATCAAAGAGAATCGGATCGGGAGGATCATCGAGGGCCATCCGGTCCGTTTCCGGGATGGGGAGCCGGGCCAGCGCGAATATCACGCGGTCACGCGGGGGTGGATCCTGAATGAGGTCTTCCGGCGAGTCGACCCGGCGGGGAGAACGATCGGGCAGTTCCTCAAGGAAGAGCTTCGAGACCCGCTCGGTGCGGACGCGGTCATTGGCGTCGAAGAGCATGAGCTGGCGAGGATCTCACCGCTGTCGCCTCTCGGGTTGGGCTTTGAGTTTCGTGAGAGCTTGAGGCCAAGGGCTCTCGGAAGGAGGGTTCCTCACAACGTCTTTCAGATTCTCGGGAGGGTCTTGCGGGTCCTCCCGTGGATGCGCAAAGCGACGACGCGGGGTGTGCCGCCGCCGTTCACCGGGATGAGAGGCGTAGAGTTCTTCAATGAGCGGGTCGTCGCGATGGGTGAGACCCCCTCCGCGGCAGCGACCTGTTCGGCGCGGGGGCTGGGGAAGATCGCCGCCATGATGGCCGGGCGTGGGAAGTGGGAGGGACGCGAATATCTTCGCGGGAGCGGCTGGGACGCGATGCACGCGGACCCGGTCCTAGCTGAGATGGGGTTCTCGGCGACCCGCTTCACGCAGGGCGGCGTCAACGCCTTCGTCGAGGTGGGGGCCCAGAGCTCTCGACTCGACAGCGCGTTGAATGCCGGTCGCGAGGGGTTCTACGGGTGGATGGGCCTCGGGGGCTCACTCTTTCAGTGGCACCCGGAATACGAGATCGGGTTCGCGTTCGTTCCGACTGCACTTCACGTCCTGGACATCGTGAATGAGCGCGGGAAGGTGTACCAGGCGGCAGTTTTGCGCTGTGTCCGGGAGCTGGGCGAGCGCTGATGGCGATCAGCCGCCGAGCGGGTCGGAGGGCACTGGGGGGACGCGAGGACGAAGCGCGCTGGCGCGCAGCGCCCGCTCGTGTCACTTCGAGGGCCGGGTGGCACGCTGCTCGGCCGGGTCGATCCACGCTAGCCTGCTGCCGGGCGGGCTGACTTCGCCTTTTTCCAGGTTGGGGAACCCGCAGGGGGCCGTTCGATGAAGAAGCGTCGCTTCTCGGAAGAGCACATCCTGGAACTCCTGCGAGAGCTTCAGGGGGGCGCTGAGTTCGAAGCGATTTGCCTGCGCGAGGGGGTCACGGCGCAGACGCTCGAGCGTTGGAAGGGCATCTATCACCGTAGGCTCATCGATACGGCACCGGACGCGCGGCCGTCACGTTCCCAGCGCACCCGGGACGCGAATCAGGCGAACAAATTCGGTGTGCTGCTCGTGGGCCTGAACGCGACTCAGCTCGATCGGTTGGCGCTTCCCGAGGAACTGCGAGAAGCGATCGATTTGTGTAAGGAGCTCAAGAAGTCAGGTCGGGGGAGGCAGCAGCGCCTGGTGGGGAAGCTTTTGCGCGAAGAGAACTGGCAGCAGATTCAGTCACGACTCGAAGGCGTGTCCGACCCCAGCGGGCGCGATTGACCGGCGCGCGCCTCCTCGGGCTCGGCCGCCACGCTCCTCGGACCGTTCCGGGGCAATTCGGTGAACTCGCGTGAGGTGGGTTCGAGAACAACGCCACGGAAAGGGGCCGTATCGGGTGGCAGAAGCGATCCCGTCCCGGGTTGCATTCTGGAGGCTGGCGACAAGGTGAGGAATTGATGGCTGGAACCCAGCACGGGTACCGCCGGGACCGCGGGTCGCGCTACGTCGAGAGGAGACCGCGAAGCGAATGGCTGAGCGCTGCGACGAACTCCCCCCGGTCTCCCGGATGCCTCTTCCCGTTGGATTCCAGGTTCGCGCGGTCCGCCAGGGCATGAAACAGGAGGAGTAGAGCGAAACGGCTCTGATAGGGAGCATCGGAAGCAGACGTGAGCGTCCTCGAATAACGGGTGATTCGGTCGACGAGGTCCCGGGTCGCGGGGCGCATCTCGAGGTTTGTCAGGCCTTGTGCCTGAATTTGCAGATAGGCCCGCCCGGAGGCCGAGTCCAGCTTGGCGGCGAGCGGAACGACGAGGATCGAAAGAAGCGTCGAGAGGTCCTCATCGGTCCCTTCCGTCGTGGCTTTGTCGAGGAGTTCCGCGCGTCGAGCGTCGATCCCATCGCGATGACCTTTCGCAATCGCGATGAGGAGCCCCTGCTTGGATTTGAAATGGTACTGGACGGCAGAGACGTTTCGTTGGCCGGCCTCGCGAGCGATTTGTCGAAGCGTGACACGACCGAATCCATGTGCCGCGAAGAGCTCTTCGCCTGCACGAATAATCTTTTCTTGAGTCGAGTCAGTGTTTTTCGTCTCTGACATTAGTCCTCCCCGGCTAGTAACACGTCGATCTGGCGGATCCGCAGCGAGAGCCAGTCGATCTCATAGGTGTTGTTTGTCGTCGCGATCGCTTTGTCCCGAAGATTCAGATGTGCTTGCTGGAGTGCACGCTGTGCTCGGCGATCGTCTGGGTTCGCAGTCGTGACGATCTCCAGCAGGTGGATTGCCTCGATGTCCTGTCCGGCGGCGCTGTGAGCTTCCGCTGCATCCGTCAGCGCGTCGGACCCGGCGAGCTCGGCGATCTCAGGGAAGAGAGCGCTGCGCGGCACATGGTAGAGCTCCGTCGTCGTGTCCCAGTGGAACCAAGTCGCGTAGTATTCCCAGATGCTCTTTACCGCCCAGGACACCCGGCCGTGGATCTGTGTCATCTGGAGCTCCGGCGGGAGGCGGATCTCCTCCATCAGCTCGTAGACGGTCTTGCCGGCGTTCATGCCTTCCATCGTGCGGTCGTGAACGTACTGGACAGCGTCACGCATCTTGATGAGATCGGCCTTGATCTTCTCCTTGCCCACGATTGGGTCCTGATGGGAGGGGACAATCATCTCGGGCTCGAGGGCGATCACCTGATTCAGTGACTCGATGTATTCGATCGGCTTGCGAACCTTTTCGCCGCGCATCGTGAAGACGTTTGGGAACTGCGGGAAGTTTGGTCCGAAGAAGTCACCCGAGAAGAAAATCTTCTCCTTGGGAAGCCAGAGCGTTAGGTTGTCAGCGCCTTCAGCTCCTGGTGTCGGGAGGATCTCGAAGACCGTGCCGCCCTGTTCGAGAATGAGGGTGTTGGGTTGGTCGACGGTCATCGTCGGCTCAAGCCCGCCATAGGTGAGGAGCTTGAGCGTGGGCGGCTCCTCGGGCATAAAGGGGAAGAGCATGCGGTTGCGACGGTGGTAGAAGTGCTCCAACTCTTTTAGGTAGCGCTGCTCCTCTTCGAACTCCCGGTGAGCGACGAGTTCGATCCCCGGCTCGAGCCAGACCTTCGCACCACCGGCATGGTCGGCGTGGGAGTGGCTCACGATCACGTGGGTGACGGCAACATCGGGCACGGCCTCGAGGAGGAGGCGACGCTGCTTCGCAGACTGAGTCGAGAGACCAGTGTCGTAGACGACGTGGCCTTCACTCGTCGTGATGAGCTGGGTGTTCCCGACGCCACGAGCCTGCCAGACGTTGCCCGCGAGCTGCCGGACCTCGATTGGAGTGTTGATGAAGTCCCGAGAGTGGTTCTTCCCATCGGCGCCGCTGTCGCCACTCTCGGCCATGCGTCGCGCGGCGAGGTCGCCGATCTTCTCGAGGGGGCTGCGTTCAAGGTGCCGTTGACCCGTGCCGGCGCAACCAAGGCCAAGGCCGACAAGGGCGAGGGTCGCCAGCGCTCGGGTCGGTTGACGGGTGGGTTTCGACATGGAACGGCCTTCATCTTTTGTGCGGCCCCGATTAAATCGGGTGACTGAATCTGGCGCTGGCTCGTGCCCGACCCTCGGACAGCGGCATTGAGCGGTCCCTCCGCTCCGCGATGCTCTCTTTTCTGAGAGCCTCGGCCCGGTGGGGGGACGGCGAGCGCAGCCACTT
>Ga0315331_10004415_pt1 | contig 10609 bp, 7 predicted proteins | sample M160m34915metaG_FD_203456 | JGI IMG/M metagenome (GOLD analysis project Ga0315331, IMG submission 203456) | Ammonia-oxidizing marine archaeal communities from Monterey Bay, California, United States - M1 60m 34915 | ecosystem: Environmental > Aquatic > Marine > Intertidal zone | place: USA... | reverse complement strand
TTCATGGCGACCAATGGGTAACAGTAGAGTTAGAAGTTCGTGGTAGCGAAAGCCTCACTCATCGCATCAATGGTGAAATCGTTTTTGAACTAGAAGATATTCAATTGGATAGCACAGATGCTGATGCACAAGCACTTATAGCTAATGGTTCTGATATTATTCTTAAAGAAGGCTACGTAGCTATTCAGGCAGAGAGCCATCCCACTCAATTTAGAGCAATTGAATTGTTGCCTCTTACCGAAACTCAATAGACTTACTCTCAAAGAATAGCCTTACATTTAACCTATCCCAAATAGGCACGCCAGCATACGCCCTCCAAGTAGTCTTATCTATCAAATTTATGCATAACTCTATTACTGCAATTCTAATTAGACGCGCAAAATTATGATCCAGATGCACTTGGGTTACTATTTATCCGCTCAGTAATTTCATGCAAGCGAGTAAGGCTTTGCAAGGTGAAAGGTAGAATAATGGCTGCCTCCACATAGGACCAACTGTAACTTATAATCGAGTAAATAGTACCTGTGGTGATATCAGGCAAGCTTGTCCCAAACCAAAGGTTATAAAGAATAAAAACGATTACCATCAGAAAAATAACTCCATAAAGTATGGCTTCTGAGTCTGAGATTTTGACTTCCCATTTTCTCAACGCCCTAAGATGGTCGAACACCTTTGATGGGTTACCTGTGTCAAGGAGTCCTACTTGCCGCTCCATTTGACCGTTGAGGGAAGCATTGAGTTGGTAAAAGCGCCCGTGGAAAAAACTATAAAGAATAATCATGGCCAGGGTGACCAAAAAAGCAGATACAGAGAGGTACAGGTGAAACATTGCCAATACGATTAATGACACAATAATTTGAATTATACCTGTTAATACTTCGGGTACTTGTTCCTCCAAAAAATCAACCAATTCCCGAGACATATCTAAGCGCGCATTCCGGGAAGACACTTCTAGTGATTCATGGCGATTACTAACTTCGTTCCCCAATTCCACTCTAATGGTTCCATAGGTTCGAGTATCATAAATTCGCCGGATAACAGCAACGATAGTTAGTAGAACCATCACAACACCCAAAGATGTTAGCTCATTAAATTGACCCTCGAGCAAGTCATCTATTGCGAGACCAATCAACAAAGGAATTAGCGCCAACAATGTGTTTTCCAGAGCAACAAGGGCCCAAGTTCCACCTATCTGGTATTTAAAGGTTTTTAGGATAGCTTGCAGGTTAAGCTTGTGATCAGTCAGCATGGAGGGTTTCCGTCATTATGACAATGATTCATAGTATATGGGCCCCATTTCATTGGATATCAATGGGTAGGACTAGGTGAGATATCTCGACTGCGTTAAGCTCTAAAGGATAAGAAAGGGAAACAAAAATATGAAAAGAAGACAGGTACTCCAATCACTAGGGACTCTTCCTCTGCTAACACAGTGCGCTTTTCCAAATGCAGAATCTGCACGCAACTTCACGCCGTCCGGACAGCCGCTGCGTCGGGTAAATGTTGCTGATGAAAGAGTTATCCGCACAATAGCTGGATTAAGACCCTACAGACCCAGTGGTTTCAACGTTAGTGCAGAAAGAATGAATGACAAAGTAGTTGTGCATAACTACGGTCACGGTGGCGGGGGCATTACCTTGTCTTGGGGCACCTCTCACTTAGCCATGGAGATTGCCACACAAACTCAACATAAACGTTGTGCTGTTTTAGGCTGTGGTTCCGCTGGATTATCAGCGGCCAGACTCATGCAAAACGCAGGCTGGGATGTCGCTATCTATGCCAAGGATCTTCCGCCTAACACCACGTCAAATGTTGCGGGGGGACAATGGTCCCCTACTTCTGTTTATGGTGATTCGGCAACTCCTGTCTTTCTTGCGCAATTCGAATCCGCCATGCACCATGCCTATCGTTATTATCAGAACCTAGTGGGACCGAAGTACGGTGTGCGTTGGATTAGCAACTACATGGTCTTAGATGGGGCAGATGCTGATGACGGCTTATCAGCGACCTACCCTGATATGTACCCACAGCGAACACGCCTGACCCCTTCTGAACACCCCTTTAATGCGGAACATGTTCTGTACATTGACACTATGTTAATCGAGCCAGCTGTTTATCTGCCGGCAGTGATGAATGACTTCCAGATTGCTGGTGGTGAAATAAACGTAAAGGAATTTCGCGACCTCGATGAGGTCCTCCAACTTGATGAGCCAGTCATAATAAATTGCACAGGTCTTGGGTCTCACAAATTATTTGGAGACGACGAATTGATCCCTATAAAAGGCCAGCTTACTTTTTTATTGCCGCAGGACGAAGTAAATTACATTACTGTCGGCAATAGTGGTCTGTATATGTTTCCTCGTAGCGACGGTATTTTGTTAGGCGGCACTTATGAACGGAATCAGTGGGATGCCACGCCAGACCCTTTGATGGCCCGACAGATCATCGATGGCCATAAGGCATTTTTCAATGCCATGGAGGATCCTTGGGCACGAACTTAGCTCACAGAATTACTTTCATTGCTATAACAATAATTCCACTCTCGGCAAATGCGCAAACTGCAGAACAGGCTGGAATTGTGCCCGAAACAGAATCTAACACTCGCCCTATTGAAGAAATAGAAGTCAGAGGCCAGAGAACACTCATCTCAATGCGCTATCAGCTACGACTCGCTGAAGACAGTCTCTACAAGCTGTTTAACGACTTGAACAGTGCTGACAAATACGACATCCTCTGTAAAACTGAACGCACCACAAGAACATTCATTCCCCAATATTCATGTGAACCAGAATTCTTTCTTAGCATGCGCCAAGAAGTGAATCGCAACGCTTTGATCGAAATACGTGGATCTTTTACTAGCGACGGTTATGATCCAGCCCTCTACCAATTAGCTATAGACAAACTCGAACCTGACAGCGAAGTTCGAGCCAGATTGGTTGACGACTATGAAGGCTTGGAGCAAGAAATGTTTCGTATTGCTACCGAGAATGAAGACTATCGCGAACAACTTATCCGGGTTGGAGAACTAAAAGCGCAATACGAAGCGGCAAGAGAAGCGCGCTTTAACGAAAAAGAGGAAGATTAATATCAGGGATTATAGGGTTATCACTAAGCCTTGGTTAACTTCTCTACCTTCCCACACTTAATTCGTTGTGGATTCTTCACTTGATTACGGCATTACAACGTCGATCTATTAATCGTAAAAATAATCATTCTTGATAAAATTGATCGTATTTTGCGATTAATATGGCCAGGTAGCCGATTTATATTAGGCACCTGTCCTTGTAACAGAAAGGCACAATTCTTAGTCTGCTTTTAAAGGGTCCAAGGCCTCTATATATAGACAAATCAGTGAATTAGCATTACAGTTTAACGAATTCAAAATAACAATTAGGAAGAGATATGAAACTCTCTAGCAAGCAATTCACAACTGCCCTGTTGAGCCTTATGACGGCTTTTGCATTTTCGACAGTTAATGCTGCCGACGCCCCGACATTTTATGCTGATGCTTTGCCAGTTTTTCAGAAAAATTGCGTCGCCTGTCACCAGCAAGATGGACCTAGTGTTGGCGGAATTTTTGCGCCTATGCCGCTTGATAATTTTGAGCAAGCGAAAATCTGGGCACCAATGATTAAAAATGCCCTAATTACCAACTACATGCCCCCTTGGGGAGCCCACGAACGCCATCGCGGCCAGTTCAAAGGCGAACGTTATATGGATCAGAATGAGAAAGACTTACTGATTGCTTGGGTTGATGCAGGCGCTCCAGAAGGCGAAGAGGCTGATGCTACTAGTGGCGGCGGACTAGTTGCTAACGGTGCTGGAACAACACTGCCCGAATCAGGCTGGTGGATCGGCGACCCAGACCTTGTTGTCGGATTTGATCAGGAAGTTTATGTCCCTGACGAAGTGATGGACTGGCAACCGACCATTCAAATGCCGGTAGCTGAAGGTGCGCATGAAAACCCTAAATGGATTGCCAAGGCAGAGTTGGCGCCAGGTGGACCCTGGGTTCACCATATAGTATCAAGCCATATGGGTGTTGGTGTCCCAGGTCGTGGCCCCTTTACTTATCCTGAAGGCTGGGGTGTATTGCTTCCCGAAGACCCGTTTATCACAGTAAATATGCACTATCACAAGAATCCTGGCGAAGGAACTGCGGTTAACGATCTCACCAAGGCTGGTTTCAAATTCTATGAAGATGGCGATGTAATTGATCACGTGGTTGAAACGAATTTGCTTCCTCACCGCGGGTGGACTATTCCAGCAGGCGATCCGAGCTTCGAAGTCAATAACACTTACGCTATTGATGAAGACATCTTTCTTCTCTCCATGGGCCCACACATGCACTACCGCGGCAAAGCAATGCGCTATGAGCTTGAGTACCCGGATGGAGAACGCGAAGTGCTGCTTTGGGTGCCGGATTATGATTTCAACTGGCAGTTTCTCTATGAATATGAAACACCCAAATTCATTCCTTCGGGCTCGACTATGCACATGAGCTGGTGGTTTGATAACTCTGAAGGAAACCGATTCAACCCTGACCCAACTCAGGATGTAGTCTATGGGCCAGAGACTACTGACGAAATGGCAAATGCGCGTATTTATTATGCGCCAACAACCCCACGAGGCATTGTGGTCGGTGAACCGATTCCTGTAGACGTTCTAAACACAGCCCGGGAAGAAGATATGGTGCGCAGAGAGCGTTCTAATTTATTCGATCCAGCTTCCGATGATTTTTCCTGGTTAACTGAGGATAGTCCTTAAATACAACTGATAACGGTGAGGAGACCGCCATGCAGACTTTAACAATCAGAAATTCTTTGACAAGCTTGCTTCTCACTACGTCGATTCTTGGTGCCTGCGCAGCTTTTGCACAGGACCAGAATTACATCGTCCCACGCACTATTGATGGCCAACCTGACCTTCAAGGTCTATGGACAAATGACACCATCACTCCAATCGAACGACCCGCTTCAATGCAAGGTCGTGAGTTTTTATCTACTGATGAAATCGCCGCTATGGAAGCGAACCTTGCCCGGCGCCGTGTCGAAGCCGATAACAACATTGAAGTAACAGTGGGCGGTAATATCGGGGGTTATAACCAAGTATGGCTTGATTCCGGTGATACCGTGCTTTCTACTGGCCAAACCTCAATGATTGTCGATCCACCAAATGGTCGCGCACCGATTCGCGAATCAGCGGCAGCCGTTAGAGATTATTACTTCGACCATGTCGAAGATCATTACATTTATCATACGGTATGGGATCGTTGTTTGACTCGTGGTGTGCCAGGCTCTATGTTGCCGGCGGGTTACAACAATGCCTACCGCTTTATACAAACACCTGACACCTTTACCATTGTGCATGAAATGATTCATGACGTGCGCACAATTCACTTAAACAAAGACACTCACCTTGATAACAAAGTGAAACTCTTTATGGGTGATTCCGTAGCCCATTGGGAGGGCGATACATTAGTAGTAGAAACTACCAACTATAATGATCGCGGCATGATAGCAAGCAGTAGTGCTGGTGGACGCCTAAAAGGTGTACCAGTAACTGAAGATCTGCACGTTGTAGAACGATTTACTCGAGTAAGCGAAGGCACCATCATGTGGTCAGCCACTGTAACCGACCCTGAAATTTATACCCAGCCATTCACGATCTCAATGCCATTAACACGTGATGAGGAATACGTGATGTATGAGTATGCTTGCCACGAAGGAAATTACGCTATTCCTAACATTTTGAGTGGAGGTCGCGCCAAAGAGCAGCAGGCACAACGTTAGCTCTAGGCCGAAACCACTCATCAAATCTCATACTTTACTGGTTCATGCTGGTCCAGCATGGCGAGTATATTGAGTAAGCTATAAAGACGATATCCAATCGCTGGGCTTCTGACTTTAAATGCAGAAACTTAAAGCTAACGGGATTCTTTAAAGCCACTCAGACATTAAAACCAAGCACATAGATAAAACATCCAAGATGTATTAATTAGTTGGTCGCACCAACCGCATCCCAATGTTTAATACGGACTTTGACCGCTTCCATATCATGTTTGCAAACACCTGCCCGCGCGATAAGTTTTGATTCACAAACGTCGCAGCGCACGCACTCTTTGAAATCTATCTCGGGGCCACTTATAGCGCCTGTTGGGCAAGCTTGCTCACATACCTTGCACACATCACACTGGGATACCCGCTTTATTCGCCAGGGCGAGATCAGCGCTATAACACCTAACCCTGCGCCCAAGGGACAAGCGTAACGGCAATAGAAACGGGAAATAAATACTGAAGCTAACAAGAAAGCAGCCAAGATTCCCCAGAGTAAATAGGACTGACTAAAATAAAAAATTGTCCCGAAGGGTTCAAAATACTGAAACAGACTTAAATTCGTAAACGAAAATGCCATTACGATGAGAAATATCAAGATAATATACTTAATGTAGATTGCCTTCTCATGAATGGCGGCAGGTAATTCTTTCTGGAAATGTCGAGGTGTGAAGTGGGAAATAAAGTCCTGGAGGGCGCCAAACGGGCACAACGATGAACAAAACACCCTGCCCCAAAATAAAGTAGTTATCAACGTAAATAAGATAATAACTAATTGTGGCAAGTCACTCCGAAACATTATTGGGCCAATCTTCACAAAGTTCGTAATGTGCGAGACCGAAACAAAGCCCCCATCCATCCATCCGAGATAAACCAGTGTAAAAGCCAAAGTTACCCAGCGTATCTTTGCGTTCTTCGTTAAGAATGCCAACATTACCATTGCAAGGAGGAGTAAAAGGACCCCAACATCAAACCATGGAGCGTCATTAATCAAGCTGGCATACAAGCCTTCATTTTCGAATGCAGTTAGGTCATTTTCGAACTCTGGCAACAATTCAGGCGGTACCGGTTGACCAGTAGAAAGTGCAAGTGGGATTGGTGCAACTTGATAAGAGATACGAGCAATAGAACCGAACTCCCCTACTCGACCTCCAGTGTTATAAAGGACATCGAAAGGCTGGGCTAAATCAATATCAGGATCTAACACCATGGCACCAGCAAATCTTACCTGATTAGCAATCTTGCCATAGTCTGCACTGCCGACATAAACGAATCGGCGCCGTTCGATAGGAAAAATATTTTCGCCCTGTTGTACCGCTAATCTTTCTTGCCTAAAAGGTTGGGTTGAATTCCCGTCAATGCCCACCAACAACATATTGCCATCTCGTACTCGAGCACTGGCTTCCCTATCGGCTCGAGAATAATCAACATCCCCAACCATGATCTCACCCAGACCATCGTGACCCATAAAAGCCAAAGACAGATGTAATTCCGATGTGTCAGGTTGCGGAATAATCCAATTGACGACAAACCCATTCTCAGTCATGTCGTCCCAACTTTGATCCGCGAGGACTCGAAGAGCTACGGCATCAGAACTGGTTAGAGAAACAAATTCCGAATCGCTTAGATAAGTTTCCGCAATTCTACGAGCAGCATTGCGGACACCGCGCGCTACGGCCCAACTGGTAATCGTTGCTCGGGAAATACCATCGACATCACGGCCGATACGAAAACCTTCGACAATGTTCTTGTCATCAAATTGCTGAGGAAAATATTCGCTGTTGATAAAGTCTCCACGAATACTTTTATAGGACTCAATATAGTGAAGAATCTTGATTCCGGTTATGGTCCCTTTCAAGTCCATTCCGACTAAAACATCCACGGGAGCTGAGTAACCGATTTCCTCTGGCGGCAGGTCTGGAGTTTCGAATAGATAACCGACGGTTTCCAGTTCAGTGCTATCGGGATTTATATTAAGAGCACGGTAAACTGGAGGCTCACCACTTTTTACAGAATATTCTTGAGCACCAGGAAACACCTCTCGCAAAATTTCATCAGTGACTTCGATTGGCGGCTGTGCCAGAAGCTGTGGAGAGGCCAGCCAAGAAAAAACTATAAAAATCAACACCGAAAATTGGCTGAAGTAAGACTTTAACAAACGCTTCAGTGTACTTATTGGCGACATTCTTAATATTCGAAAAACCAAGAGTGGGCTTATGCTACACAGAATGCCGGCAGAGTAACACTGCAGATACACTCTCGAATGAAACAAAATGTGTCTATGCCTCGAATAGCCTGGGCTTCCAAACATTTCTAGTAACCTTGAAAACTCTTAAAATTCCATCATCGGTTCAAAAAATGACAGACTGGGAGCTAGGTCTTTAATATGAAGAAAAACAACTGCATCAAGGATGACGTGCCTTCGAGAAACGAAGAAAAACCATCTTTGAGAAATTGCTCCAATAGTTTTCTTTTTGGATCAAAATCTTAAAACCCAAAACTTTAATAAACCATTCACAGAGGTAGCAATCACTTAAGTAGTCAGCAGTTCTGCTTTCGACTTTATTTCTAAAATTCAAGACTGAAGCTTAAACTATTAGGCGGAGGTAATTCGGGAAGATTTTTTGTGTAATATTAACCGGGAAATAGATACCCACTAATCAGAATTTTAGATAGCCTAAACCTCCATCCAACCCCATCTATCTATCTCATTAAGACCTATTGAGGCTATGGACTGTCTCGTCGGGAGTGTTTATCCTGCATTCACGAAATCCAAAAGTGCATGAATCTGAACTTTAAGGTAGCCACTGATAATGAAAATAAAAACATTTTCGATACTTACCGCAATGCTCTGTATTTTTGCTAGTCAGAGCTATTCTCAAATCCTCGACTTCGATGCGGTCACCGATGCGATGTTGCAAAATCCACCGGATGAAGAGTGGTTGAGTTGGCGCGGAACACCGAAAAGCTGGGGTTACAGTGCTCTCGATCAAATTAATACCGATAATGTTGGAGATCTGCAACTAGTCTGGTCTTGGGCGATAGATGATACTGGCTCGGGCCAAGCGGCACCCTTAGTTCACAATGGCGTCATGTTTATTCCTGGACCTCGAGGTGTAATTCAAGCACTGGATGCCGCAAACGGCGATTTGATTTGGGAATATCGACCTGGCATCACGCCATCTATAGATGGAACTGATCGCGAAATTTCCGCAGAACAATTAGGTGATGCCGCCTTGCCAACAACTGCGTATGCAGGAGTAGGTCGAGGAGTCCAAAAAAATATTGCACTCTATGGCGAGATGATCTACTCAGCGACAGAGAATGCGAGTATTAGGGCACTCAATGCCCGCACTGGCTTGTTGGTTTGGGAATCACAAACCGCCGACCCTGGCTTGGGGTATTTTTATACGGCGGGACCGATCGTAGCTAATGGCGTCTTGGTTACTGGAATCACTGGTTGTGAACGCTATAAGGAGGATGTCTGCTTTTACACGGGGCATGACCCTCTGACTGGCGAAGAGCTTTGGCGTTTTGCAACTGTCGCTGCACCAGGCACTCCAGGCGGTGATACTTGGGGGGATTTACCGCTAAGATTTAGAGCCGGTGGCGATTCCTGGCAAGCAGGCAGTTACGATCCTGACCTAAATCTTGTCTACATGGGAACTTCTCAAGCGAAGCCCTGGGCGCGTGCAGTTAGAGGTACTGATGGTGATGCGCTTTACACTAATTCAACAATTGCACTTGACCCTAACACTGGAGATATGTCCTGGTACTACCAACACCTTCCTGGTGAAACGCACGATATGGACGAAACATTTGAATCTGTCTTAGTCGATATCGACGGTCGGGAATCAATCTTCAAAATGGGAAAACTTGCAATTCTCTGGCAATTAGATCGACGCTCTGGCGAGATCATAAAAGCCACTGATGTTGGTTATCAAACAATCGTTAATGTAAATCCAGTCAATGGCAATGTTACTTATCGTGATGGCATGATTCCCAGAATAGGGCAGCAAATCGATATGTGCCCAAGCACTTCAGGATTTAAAAGCTGGCGGGCTATGGCCTACTCCCCTCAAACGCAGGCAATGTATATTCCAATCACTCTTAATTGTGAGCTGGCGACATTTGGTCCTACTGAGCAAGTTTTAGGTGGTGGTGGTGTTGGGCCGGTCAGGCGCATTAATTATCCTCACCATGATGCCGAAGAGAACTTAGGTGAACTTCTAGTATTAGATATCCCCAGCGGCGAGGTTAAATGGCGTTACCGCCAGCGCGCCCCGATCAACTCAGCTGCGCTGACCACAGCTGGAGGGTTAGTAATTGTCGGTGACTGGAATCGGTACTACTATGCTTTGGACGCCGAAACTGGTGAAAAACTATGGCAGACTCGCACTACAACTTCTGCCCAAGGCTTTCCTATTTCTTACATGATCGACGGTCGCCAATACATTGCTATGCCCGTCGGAGTTGGTGGGGCTAGTTGGTCAGGCATGTTGCCTAGGGATCTCGCACCTGAATTAAGTCGTCCTCGAAATGGAAATTCTATTAATGTCTTTGCGCTACCTACTGATTAGAAAAACATCTTTACGACTCTTAGCTTTTTATTGCTGCTCAGTCTCCTCAATGACAATTGGCGCACAGTCATTGCAAGATGGCATTTACACCGCCATCCAAGCTGAGCGTGGCGCTGAAGAGTACGCTGCACGCTGCGCCTCTTGTCACTCGACTGATTTGCGGGGCAATAGTAATTCCCCCAGTTTGATTGGTTT
>Ga0315331_10004410_pt1 | contig 10615 bp, 10 predicted proteins | sample M160m34915metaG_FD_203456 | JGI IMG/M metagenome (GOLD analysis project Ga0315331, IMG submission 203456) | Ammonia-oxidizing marine archaeal communities from Monterey Bay, California, United States - M1 60m 34915 | ecosystem: Environmental > Aquatic > Marine > Intertidal zone | place: USA... | reverse complement strand
GACGCTCAGCGGCGGCAGCGCCGACATCCGCAAATTCGCCGGCAGGACGGTCACTGACCACGAGAACTGTCATCTCGTCCCGGTTCCCTTCGCGTGTCGCCCGCACGAAGTAATCGTCGGTGACACCCTCGACGGAGGTGACGATGTCGCCGAGCGCCTCGGGCCAGATGTTCACGCCGCGCAGCTTCACCATGTTGTCTCCGCGGCCAGCGAAGGGCGCCATCTTGCGCAGCCAGCTCCCGCACGCGCATTGCCCCGGCGGGCGCAGGGTCGAGAGATCCATGATGTTGTATCGAAACTGGGGGCTACCGGTCTTATAGATCTCCGTCAGACAAACGGCGCCTTGCTCGCCGTCGGGGAGGAGCTCTCCGGTCTCGACGTCGACGATCTGCACGATGAACGCGTCTTCGAAGATGTGCATGCCGTCCCCGGCGGGGCACTCGATCGCGACCCACTGAACCTCATGAAATCCGTAGCTGTCGTAGACAGGGACGCCGAAGGTGTCGAAGAGGCGCTTCTTGTCGCCGATGTTGGGCAACGCGGTGAGGTTCAGGTCGGTCGCGGGGTCGAGGCCCATCTCGAGAGCGGTATCGGCGATGTGCAGCAGGTAGTCGCCGGTGGTCAGGATCGCGCGCGCCTTGTATTCAACGGCAAGCTCGACTTGTTTGCGGGTGGGTGTGACGTTGCCCGTCCCAGTGCTGAGCACGACGCAGTTGAGCCACCGGTAGAGCGCCTCGTCCATAGAGTGGGCGCCGTTGTGGGTCGAATAGGCCCAGGCGTTGATCACGACGTCGCCGGGGCGGATGCCTTGCATGAAAAGCGCTCGCGCGGTGAGGATTGCGCCCGCCTCGCGGTCCCAAGCGGTGTAGAGAGTGGGGCGTGAACGGCCGGTGGTACCGCCAGACATGTAGACCCGCATCGGCTCTTGGGTGGCCTGGTCCACGGTGACGCCTTGGTAGTCCCCATACGGTGGGTTGGCCTCGATCGACGCACGGATGTCATCGACCGTATAGGCGGGGAAGCGAGCCAGGTCGGACAGGGTCTTCAGGCTCTCCGGGCTCACCCCCGCCTCGTCCCAGCGTCGGCGGAAGAAGGGGACCTCGTATGCGGCGCGCGCGCGCGTTTGGAGCCGTGCGAGTTGGGTGGCCGCGATCGTGTCGGGTGACGCGATGTATGCGGTGTCGAGGTACTCGGGAGGGGGAGGGAGCTGCGCGGTGAGCGCCTCGTAGTTGACCGCCTCGTGCGGCCGGCGAAAGTCGGTCATGACGCCTTCAGCTCGGTGGCCTCGATGAACTCTGCGGGCAACATCTCCTCCGGGAAGCGATAGAAGTCGATCGCGTTTTGCCACATAATCTTACGCTTCGATTCGTTCGAGATGAGCTCGGGCTCGAGGTCCAGGAAGTACTGGACCGTCCCGGGGTACTTTGAGTCTGGGTGAGGGAAGTCGCTCTCCCAGAGGATGTGCTCATCGCCGAGCCAGCGGATGACGTCAGCGACGAACGGGTCTTCGCACTCGGTGCTGATCCAGCAGTTTCGCTTGAAGTATTCAGTCGCGGTCATGGTCAGCTTCGGGAACTCCACCGCGCCAGACATCTCCAGGTGCTCGTCGATTCGGTGCAGCCAGCTGGGCAGCCAACCGCATCCCGCCTCCTGGTAGGCGCATCGCAGCCTGGGGAAACGCTCGAACACGCCTTGTACGATCATCGAAAGACAGGCGTTCTGGGCCTCGTGGGCGTGAACGACGGTGTGCCACTCGGTGAAAGTCCGGAAGCGATCGACGCCTTCCGTCTGGCCGTTTAGCCCCATGAACTCGTGGGTCGCAAAGGCGCAGTCGAGGTCTTGGAGGAGCTCGTAGATGGGGTCGTAGTAGGCGTCGCCGAGCTCGCGATGGTTGGTGTGGTTGGGGCGAGCCCAGAAGCAGCGAATGCCGAGCTCTTCGTAGGCGAACTGGATCTCCTCGACGGCGCGGCTCACATCGTTGAGGGGGATGGGCCCGGAGGTGACGACGCGGCCACCGGACGCTTCGGTCATGTCCGCGCCCCACCGATTGTAGGCCCGCACCATGGCGGCCTGTAGCTCGGGGTCAATGCCGTGGAGCCACATGTCGTATTCGGGGCCGTAGATCACGCAAAAGTCGATGCCGTCGATCGCCAACGCTTTGGCGACGCGATCGCCGGTGAAACCCTCCGTCGCGAGCTCGCCGTACTGCGCGACCATGTCGTCATAGGTCCAGTTGATCGCTTTCTGGAACTGCCCATAGAGGCTCACGTCGTGCTGGCTATAGCGACCGTCGACACGGACGGGGTTGTACGTCTCGAGTCCAGCCGGGTTGAGACGATCGAGACGATGGCGAAACTTCTTCGGCAGATAGGTCTGCCAGAGGTCTGCGGGATAGACGACGTGTGCATCGGCATCGAACACCTTGAAGCCGTGACGCATGGGGGTTTCTAGTCTCCTGGAGTGAAGTGGGTTACAGCATCGGCGTTGCGCGCGACGAGGAAGCGGACGCCTTCGTCGCCAACCGTGAAGCCGTATTGGTGGTCTGCCGGGATTACCGCGGTGTCGCCGGCGAGGAGGTGGGGGCCATCGTGGACCTGGATCGAACCTGCGAGGATCACCATGAGCTCGCTCGCGTCATGGGCGTGAGCGGGCACGGTGAAGCCGGCGGGCATCTCGCTGATGTGGCTGTGGAAGCCGTGTTGCCCTGTCGTGAGGCGGCTGCGGCGCGCGCCTTGTGCGTCCGCCAACGCGGCGAGCGCGGCGACTTCCTTCTTCTGATCCTTGGCGGTTTCCCACTCGAGCTCCGCGAGGTGACGAAAGATCGGGTCGGTATCATGCATGGCCCATAAGATTGTCTATATGCAGACATTCTGCAAGTAGAGTAAATTTTGCGCCATGAGCACCGAGCTACCGGCCTACGTACTGGACGCCTCCCCGTTGGCCTTGTTTACGCGGCTCCAGCGGGTCGGATTGCACCTCGAGCGGCTTCAAGCCGAGGCGATGGCCGAGATCGGGATGACCTTTTCGGACTACACGATCGTCGCCACGCTGCACCGGGAGTCGGCACCCTATGCACTCCCCGTGAGCCGCCTCGCAGAGTTGGTGTTACGACCGATGGGGAGCATTACCCAGGTCCTCGATCGGTTGGAGAAGGCCGGTCTTGTCAGTCGCCAACTCGACCCGAGCGACCGAAGGCGAGTCTTGATCCAACTCACCGCGCAGGGCATTGAGGTGGCCCAGCGCGGAGATGAGGCCTATCGCGTTTCCCGCGAGCGCATCCTTGCCACGATGAAGCGCGGCGAGATCGCTCAGGTCGATCAGGAAGTCACCACGTTGCTGAAGGCTCTCGAGCGCGATCAGAACGAGCGGAGGATGTGAGGGGAGAGCGGCGGCACGTTAGGCAAAACCGAGTGACGCCATGTCGACCTCATTCTCGAGCGGCTCGCCCGCGATGTAGCATTTGAGGTTCGCCTCGAGGCGATCGAAGACGTCGTCCATGTATCGATCCACCGAGACGGAGGAGTGCGCGGAGGCGTAGAGGTTGGGCACGTCCCAGATCGGCGCGCTGGCGGGCAAGGGCTCCTGCTCGAAGACGTCGAGCGCCGCGCCTGCGAGTTGCTCTCCCTGGAGCGCGTCGGCGAGCGCGGTCTCATCCACCAAGGAGCCTCGGGCCACGTTGACCAGAAAGGCGTGGGGCGGCAGCTTCGCCAGGGCCTTCGCGTCGATCAGGTGGTGCGTGTCCTCAGTGGCCGGCGCAGCCACGACAACCCCGTCGCATTGGCCTAGCATCTCGTGAAGCTGGTCGATTCCGAAGAGCTCGTCGACCGCGTCGTGGGTGTCACCGGGCTTGGCCGTTCGCCGGATCCCGAGGGTTCGGACTCGGAAGGGCTGGAGCAGCCGGGCCACGGCCACACCGATGTTGCCGAGTCCCACGATCCCAATGGTGGACCCCGCGAAGGTGCGGCCGTAGGTGCGCTCATAGCGGTGGGCTTGTTGGTTGGCCTCGATCGTTCGGAAGTGTTTCCAGAACTGGAGGAGACGGCCGACGACGAATTCGGCCATGGAACCGGCGGAGAGGCCAGAGGCGTTGGTCACCTTCGTCGTTTCCCGGCGTACGCCCACCATGGCGAACTGCTCGATACCCGCGCCCACCGTCTGGATCCAGCGCAGGTTGGGAGCCACGCTGAGCAGGTCCTTCGGGGCATGGAGCGCGACCAGGACGTGCGCTCGGGAGAGCGCGTCCCGCCGCGCCGCAGCGCAGCTGCGCGCCCAGGGCGGAGGTTCGGGCTCGGGCTCGCCGGGGTTGGCCTGGGCCCAACCCTCGGCGGAGTCGACCGGGAGGGGGACCGGCTCGATCCGCGGCGAGATGTCTCGAAGGCGTTGTAGATAGCGCTCGTCCGCGAACTCCGGCACGCCCAGGCACACCACTAACGGGTCGTCGATCTGCCCCACAATGTCTCCTCGAGGTCGGCCTCGTTGAATAAAATCTTGCGAGAAAGCTTTCCAGATGATTACAATGCCACGAAACACGCCGTCAATGCAAGCTGTGTGGGGGTGGGATGGACTGGATCGACGCGCTCGGAGAGGCATGGGAGCGGGAGTTCCCCGGTGTCGACGTCTCCACGCTGCCGCCACTCGTAAGACTGGCCCGGCTATCGCTCCTGATCGAGAGCTTCCAGCAGGGAGTGCTTGAGCCCTTCGAGCTCACGCGCAGCGACTACGGTGTACTCGCGATGTTGCGTCGCGCGGGGGCGCCTTACGAGGCATCCCCCAGCGATCTGACCAACCGGTTACTGCGCTCGTCGGGCGGTATGACCAAGATCCTCAAGCGTCTCGCCAGCGCGGGGTTCGTCGAGCGGGTTCCCGACCCGTCCGATGGCCGCGTCTCTTGGGTCCGCCTGACGGAGGCAGGGCACAAGGTGCAGGACGAGGTCTTCTCCGCCTTCCTCGCCGCGACACGCAGGCTGCTCGCGCCGGTCTCTGCAGCGGAGCTGCGCGAAGTTGATGACTCGCTCAAGGTGCTGCTCGACGCGTTCGAGCCTCCGCCTTCCGCCTAGGAGAACCGCTTGGCATTCGATCTCGTGATTCGTGGTGGCATTGTCGTTGATGGTACGGGGCTTGCGCGCAGGCGCGCCGATGTCGCGATCACAGCTGGACGCATCGCGCGGGTTGGCTACGTATCCGACAGCGAGCAGGCAGCGCGTGAGATCGACGCCGAGGGTTTGTTCGTGGCGCCTGGCATCGTCGATGCGCACACGCACTACGACCCGCAGCTCACCTTCGATCCCTATGCGACGTCGTCGTGTTATCACGGCGTGACCACTGTGCTCGCGGGCAACTGTGGCTTCTCCATCGCGCCGACGCGCGCGAACGACCGCGACTACACCAAGGCGCTCTTCGCGAAGGTCGAGGGCATGGCCCCGGTAGCGCTCGACGGGGTTGACTGGGACTTCGAGACCTTCCCCGAATACCTGGCGGCTCGCGCTGGGCGTCTCGGTGTGAACATGGCCTGTTACGTCGGACACTCGAGCGTCCGGCGTTGGGTGATGGGCCCCGCTGCGACGCAGCGTGAAGCGACCCCCGCGGAGATCGACGCGATGCGCGCGCTCGTGAGTGAGGCGGTCGCCGCCGGCGCCGCGGGCTTCTCTTCTTCGCACGTCCCCACCCAGGTCGATGGCGCGGGGGACCCGATCCCCAGCCGCTTTGCGAGCTACGCCGAGTTGAAAGCGCTGGTCGAGTCGGCAGGGCTGGCGGGGGGCGGCAGCGTTTCTTACCTGCCCAAGAGTGTCATCGGTGGCCTCGACGCCGCCGACGAGCAGCTTTTGATCGAGCTGGGCCAGCTGGCTCGTCAGCCCGTCGTGATCCAGGGGCTTGGGGGGCGGGACAAGGTGGACGTACCCGGCGGCGGCTGGCCTCAGGCTCAGGCGTTCCTCGAAGAGGCTGGCGAACGCGGCGCGGCGATCTTCTCGCTGCTGCGCAACCACCCCTTCGATCGGCCGATCGATCTGGACACCCTGTGCCCCCTCTATACCGGCGTCTTCGCGTGGAACGCGTTCCTCGCGCTCAGCCATGCAGAGAAGCTGGCACAGCTGCGTGACCCGGCTGTCCGCGCCACGCTCCGCGATGCTGTAGAGAACCCGAACCGAGATCCCGACGCCGGTTCGACGCTGCCGCCGCCCCATTGGGACGTGACGTTCGTGGAGGAGGTCGCCCGTCCCGAGAACGAGAAGTACCTCCGTCGCAGCATCGCCGAGATCGCGCAAGAGCGTGGTGTGGCCCCAGCCGACGCGATGCTCGATCTGGCGCTCCACGAGGATCTGCAGACGAAGTTCCGCTGGGAAAACCAGACCTCCGCGTGGGAGGAGGGCGTGCGCGAGAGCATGAAACATCCGTCGATGCTGATGGGCGTTTCCGATGGCGGGGCACACCTCGACCGCGACGATGGGTCGGACTGGTCGAGCTACTTCTTGCGCTTCTGGGTGCTCGACCGGGGGTTCTGGTCGATCGAGGAAGGCATCCGGCAGCTCACCCAGGTCCCCGCAGCGCTGGCGGGCTTTAGCGATCGGGGTGCGGTGCTGCCGGGTTATGCTGCCGACTTGATGCTCTTCGATCCTGAGACCGTCGGCCCCGGTAGCAAGCGGCTGGTCAGGGACTTGCCTGGCGACGAGGCGCGCTTTTCGGCGCGCCCGCGCGGCTTCAAAGCGACGATCGTCAACGGCGAGCTGATCGTCGAGGATGGCGAGCTGACCGATGCGCTTCCCGGTCAGCTGCTGCGCCCTCACACCGGAGTCATACGATGAACGACTCGATATGCGACGTGCCGGGAGCGCCCCCGCGTGAGGAGAGGGCGCCCGTAGGTCCTGACCTCGAGCTGCAGGGGGCCGATCCGGAGGCGCTCCTCGACCTTTACGCAGGGCGTGGCTGGGGCGATGGCCTGCCACTCATCCCTCCGACTCCCGAGCGGGTCGCCCGGATGCTCTCGACCCACGCCCCGGACCCGGTGCCGGACCCCGACGAAATCGTCGCGACGCTTCCGCCTCGCCAGGGGCAGGCCACCCGACGTGTGCTGGCGATCAACGCGGTGCTCGCGGGTTGTCCGCCGGGGGTTCTGCCCGTGCTCGTCGCCGCGGTTCGCGCCCTGGCTCGACCCGAGATGAACCTGCGCGGTGTGAACGCCACTACGCATCCGGTGGCCCCGCTGGTCATCGTGCATGGCGCGGCGGTGGAGGGGATCGGCTTCAACTCCGGGCTCGGGGCCTTTGGCCCGGGCAACCGGCCCAACGCGACGCTTGGGCGCGCGCTGCGGCTGGTGCTGTTGCACGTCGCCGGCGCGCGACCTGGGGATGGGGATGCCTCGACGCAGGGGCAGCCCTCGAAGTACAGCTATTGCATCGCCGAGAACACCGCCGCGAGCCCTTGGGAGGGCTACGCGCATCATCGGGGCATCACGAGCGCGAGTGCCGTCACGGTTGCATGTGGAGAGAACCCGCACAACTTCCACGACATGGAGAGCGACGCGCCTGCACCCATCCTCGACAAATGCGCCAGCGTGATGGCGACGCTCGGGTCGAACAACGCGCCGGTCTCTGCAGCCGAGTTCTTTGTGGTCCTGGGCCCCGAGCACGCGGCGACGTTCGCGGCTTCGGGCTGGACGCGAGGGGACGTACAGTCCTACCTCTACGAGCGGGCTCGACTGCCGGCGGCCCGTCTGCGGAGCGCCTTTGATGTGACCCAACGCCGGCCTTGGCTGCACGCGCTGCGGGATGATGACGCGATGCCGGTTACGGATCACCCTGACAATGTGCGGGTGCTCGTCGCGGGAGGCCCGGGCAAACACTCCTGCGTGATTCCCAGCTGGGGGATGACCCGCAGCGTGACCCTGCCCCTCGAGGAGAAGGAGGAACGATGAGCTCGACACGCATCTACGCGCCCGATGGCACCGTTGGCGGTGCGCTCGGCGCCCTCGCCGACGCCCCGGCGACGCTGTCCGGTCAGCGGCTGGTGGCGCTCGACAACGGCAAGCCCGGCGCTGACCTGCTCCTGGGGGAGACGGCACGGCACGTGGCCCGGCGGACGGGAGCGACCTTCCTGGGCGTTCGGCGCAAGGGCAGCGCGGCGACGCCGTGTGAGCCCGATCTCCTCGCGGCGCTGCGAGCCGAGGCAGATCTGATCCTGACCGGAACCGCGGATTGAGGCTCGTGCACGTCGTGGAGTCTCCACGACACGGGCGAGTTAGAATCGGCGGGGCTTCCCACGGTCGTGGTCGCGACCACGGCGTTCGAGGCGTTGGCGCGGGAGGCTGCGCAGGCGTATGGCCTGCCGAATGCCCGCATCGCCACAGTGGAGCATCCTATTGGAGGGATCGGTGAAGCGCCTCTGTTGGCGCGGGCGGAGGTCCTGGTCGACGGGGTCCTCACTTTGCTGGCACCGTGAGGGCAGGGAGGAGCGACGAACGGGTGATGGATGACTTTGTTCGCGAGGCCGGGCCAAGCAGCGATTGCCTCACAGCGGCGAGTTGTTGATTCCGGGGCGGTGTTTGCTAGGTGCTGTGAGCGTGGGCCAAAGTCGCATCGGGGTCTCGCGGAGGCAGGCTCGACGTTCCCCGGTGTCGAGTGTTGAGAACGCGTCCCTGCCCAGGGCGACCAGCTCACGGTACGGTCGGTCATGAGTCTGGCAGAAGTCCGAGCCCCACATGACGCGTTCGGCGCTGAACTGATCGACGAGCTCTCGCACGAGCGTGTGGGCTTGCCCGTCCGCCCGTACGGCGTCATCGAGGTTGTGCGTCGACACCTTCAAGTGAAGGTTGGGGTGTGTCGCGAGTTCGAAGAGTTTGGCCCGTGTCCGGGTGTCGGACAGCGCGAACGCGCAGTGATCGAGTGAGACGGGGCTCGTTGGGAATTGCTGGAGCACCTGGTCGAGCTCGTCGAGTTGATGCGGCAGGATGGTGACGATGATGTGAGCCCCGAGCTCCGCGGCGCGCTCCCAGACCGGGAAGGTCGCTTTGTCGGCCAGCCAGGACGGTCCCTCTCGTGAAAGGGCAAAGAGCCGCACGCCGCGCATCCCTCGCTCGTCCACCCAGTAGGTGAGCTCGCCCGGCGCGCCCGACGCCTCCGTCTCGATGGCGCATGCCGAGACGAACGTCTCCGGGGAGGCCGCTGCGGCGTCCGCTGCGTACCGGTTGTCATAGCGATATGCGCCGACGCCTTGTACGAGGACCGCGTGAGAGACACCCGAATCGGCCATGTCCCGGGCTAGGTCCTCCGCGCTGGCGGGCCCGTCCAGGTACCACTCGCCAGAGAGCTCGCGGGGGTTGAGTGGGTAGGTCTCATGGTCCGAAGAGACGACATGTGTATGACAGTCGACGAGTTCTACGTCGCTCATCGCTAATCTTCGCTCCCTCGAGGAATGCTCCGGCAGAAGAGGCGTTAGTTCCGCGTGTCCTCGAGCCAGTCGGGCAGCTCGATGGGCGGGTTCGGGAGTCGCTTCGCCCCCTTTTCTTCGAGGAGCTTCTCGAAGCCCGGTGTGTCGGCCGGGAATGAGCGGGGGTCTCCCATCATGACTTCGAAGAGCTCGACACCGTCCGGGCCCGCGACGAACGGACCAAATGCCGCGCCCTTTTCGAGCGTGATGTGCATTCCCGGAGTGCACTCGACGTCTCCGCAGGTCATCGAGCCGGCGATTACGTAGACGACGTGTTCGCTGTTGTGTCCGTGCTTGTGGATCATCATCCCGGGGTCCCATTTCGCGAAGAGCGAGAGGCATTGGTCGCTGAACTCGAGCCACTTCTCTCGAACGAAGGCGGGCCCGGTCGGAAGCTCGATCGCTCGCACGGCCTGCCATTTCTCGTCATCGAGGTGTCGGAATTTGACGCGCGGTTCGGGGGCGTCGTTCGCCATCTGTCGTTTCTCCTGTTTTGGTTTGAGCAGCGCTGTTCGGGTTTGTTACGGGGGGAGAGGCCTAGATGACCTTCTCTCCTGCGATCGTCACTCGATTCATGATCCGACGAGTTCGATAGTCTGGCACGGCGAAGTGCTGGGCGCTGCGGTTGTCCCAGAACGCCACTGAATGGGTATCCCAAGTGAAGCGGCACTGGAACTCGGGCGAGCGGATATGGTCCATGAGCATGGGCAATAGCGCTTCGTTCTCGCGCTCCGAGAGCCCGACGAGATGCGTGGTCGAGTTCCGGTTGACGTAAAGCGACTTGGCCCCCGTAACCGGATGCGTCCGGACGACGGGGTGTTCGACGGGAGGCCACTGGGCCTGGACCTCGGCGAGGTTCGCCGTGGTGTGGCCGGCGGCGATCCCCTTGAGGAGCGGCTTCGTAATGTCGTGCACGGCGGTGAGGCCATCGATCAGCTTCTGTACCGGGCTCGAGAGGGCCTCGTAGGCTGCGACGGTGCTCGCGAAGCAGGTGTCTCCCCCGACCTCGGGGATCTGGACGGCCCGAAGGATCGAGCCCATCGGGGGCTCCTCCATGAAGGAGTTGTCGGAGTGCCAGGCGTCGGCGCCTTCTCCCTGCGGGTGGGTCTGGTCGAGGACGATGAACTCCGGGTTGGTCCCGTACTTCGGGGCGAAGGGGGGAACGCTGATGGGCCCGAACTGCTTCGCAAAGGCG
>Ga0315331_10004408_pt1 | contig 10616 bp, 8 predicted proteins | sample M160m34915metaG_FD_203456 | JGI IMG/M metagenome (GOLD analysis project Ga0315331, IMG submission 203456) | Ammonia-oxidizing marine archaeal communities from Monterey Bay, California, United States - M1 60m 34915 | ecosystem: Environmental > Aquatic > Marine > Intertidal zone | place: USA... | reverse complement strand
TAGCTTCAGATGATAAATATTCTGAAATAGTTAGAGGAATAAATGAATACACGCCTGCCAGATATAATTCAGATAAAAGGCTTTTGTATGGAGCATCAGGTAGTAGTGGTAAACTGGTGGTTTTTGCCGTTAGATTGGATACATACCCTAAACCAATAAAAAATAAAGTTTTTTATTTAGGAACCAATAATCCTAATGTTTTTTGGAAAATAAGAAGGGATATTCTATCAAAATTCAAAAATTTACCTACACTTGGTGATTATTTACATAGAGACTGTTATGATGCAGCAAAAAAATATAGTAAGGATAATTTTATTGTAATTGAAAAACTAGGCACTAATTTTCTACCAACTCTATTTGAATTAAAAAGAAATGTTGATATTATCGCAACGAAGTTAAAATTTTTACCTGATAAGTTTTCTGATAGATTAATGCAATTTTTAAGCTTATTTTTTCCAAATCATCTTCCAAAGAGAATGGAGCAATTTAGGGATAGATTTGAACATCATTGGATAGTGGAAATGTCAGATAAAGGAATAGATGAAGCAAGAGAATATTTTGAAAAATTTTTTATAAATAACGATGGAGATTTCTTTGAATGTAACACTAAAGAAGGTAAAAAAGCTTCATTACATAGATTTGTCGCGGCAAGTGCAATAGGAAGATATCATGCCCTAAAACATAAAGAAGTTGGTGAAATGATGTCTTTAGATGTTGCATTTCCTAGAAATGAAAAAGAATGGTTTGAGCAATTAACTACAGAAATTGATAAACAAATAGAGAAAAAGTTTTATTACGGTCATTTATTTTGCCATGTCCAACATCAAAATTATATTTTAAAAAAAGGAGTTAATTCCGAAAAACTAAAAAAAGAAATCCTTCAAACTTATAAAATAAGAGGTGCAGAATATCCGGCAGAACATAATGTAGGTCATGAGTATCAAGCCAAAACTTCATTAATAAATTTTTACAAATCACTTGATCCAACAAACACATTTAACCCAGGAATTGGAATTTCAAGCAAATTAAAAAATTGGAAATAGTTTTAGCTAATGATTTTTAAGGGTTTTGTTTTATTCCAATTACCTCTTGTAAAATCTGGAAACTTTTGAGGAGCTCCCCCGCTATTTATTGAATTTGCACTTAAAGGAGTAACAGCACTCCAAAAACATCCTTCATAGACATTTTGATCGAGTGGTTCTCCATTTCTTAAGCATTCAATTATTCTATATCTCATAATAAAATCCATCCCTCCGTGGCCTACGTGATTTCTCCCACCCATTTTTTCTATAAGTAACTCTAAACGTTTATTTAAGGGATGATCGTATTTTTCATATAATATTTTTAAATTCTCTCCTTGAACCCAAGAATGATGATCTTTTGTAATCCCCTCAACTCCGTTTTCAAGTGCAACCCTTGTTGGAAAACCAGCTAAAATTCCTTTTGTCCCTTGAATTAAATTGTGTCTAGTATATGGTCTCGGACTGGTTTCATCCCATTGAATCATTATGGTTCTTCCCAGATTAGTTTTTATTATTGAAGTATTCATATCCCCATTGGAATAATTTAGTTTATTCCATTTATGACTACTCTCATAATTTTTTTCCGCATATAATTTTCTCCCCAAAGATGGAGATGAATAAGAAACTAAGGAATTAAAATTATCCTCACCCCTACCTAAATTCATATACTGAGCTACCGGACCAAGTCCGTGAGTTGGATACAGATTTCCTTTGCTTTTTGCATAATGATGTGTTCTCCATGATCCAGTTCCTCTTTCCTCTTCTTTCATTTGAAATCTTAGTTCGTGTATATATGCAGCTTCAGCATGAAGAAAATCACCAATAACACCTTTTCTACACATATTTAAATACATAAGTTCATCTCTACCATAGTTAACATTTTCCATCATCATGCAATGCTTTCTTGTTTTTTCTGAGGTGTTAACTATATTCCACAAGTCTTCAATAGATGTTGCCATAGGTACTTCAACAAACGCATGGGCTCCGCTTTTCATGGTTTCAATTGCCATGGGGGCATGATTATCCCAATTTGTTGAGATAAATACTGCATCAGGTTTAACTTCCTTAAGCATAGCTATCCATTTATCTTTATTACCTGAATAAATGGCTATATTTTTATGCCTTTTTCCGTTTCCAATCCCTTGGCAGATAATAGATGATTTTTCAGCTAAATCTTTGTAAATATCACTTATTCCCACAACTTCAGTTCCTTCAATTGCAGCAATCTGTTTAGCATGTCCACTACCTCTTGCTCCAACCCCAATAAAAGCAACCCTAACTAAATCTAGTTTTGGCGCAGAAAAGTCACCCATATATTGTGAATTGTTTTTTTTATAATCATAAGCTTCATTAGAGTCATATAGGTTTACCGCATGGGATTTTAATCCTAATAATAAAGCAGATGCTGAACTTAATTTTAAAAAATCTTTTCTTTTCATTTTATTACTGGTTAATTAGATTTTTATAAATATTCTCATAATTGGGAACTATATTGTGTATGTCAAACTCCTCAGCTCTTTTTCTTGAATTTTTTTTGAAATCGTTTAGTAGTTGTTCATCAGAAAGTAGATTTATGGCATCATTTACCATTTTTTCTGTATCACCTACTTTACTTAATAAACCTGAAAAATTATGTTTGTTGACTTCCGGAATTCCTCCAGTATCTGATGAAATCACAGGCACACCTGCAGCCATAGCTTCTAATGCAGATAGACCAAAACTCTCAATTTCTGAAGGAAGTAAAAATAAATCACTGAATGACAAAATTTGATTTGTCTCATTACTTTTGCCGAAAAAGACCACCTTGTCCTTGATACCCAAAGATTTTGCTTTCTTTTCAGCTTTCTTTTTTTCAGGGCCATCCCCAATCATAAATAATTTTGATTTGATTTTTTTATTAATTCCATAAAATATATCGATAACATCATTAATTCTCTTAACCTTTCTAAAATTACTTACATGTGTAATTATTTTATCAGTTGAGCTTATTAAATTTTTTTTTGAATTTTTATCATTGTATTTATCTAAGTTGACAAAGTTCGGAATGACTTTTATATCTTTTGAAATATTAAATAGTTTTAATGTATCGTTCTTTAAACTTTTTGAAACAGCTGTTACAAAATCAGAATTATTAATACTAAATTCCACTGCAGTTTTGTATGAAGGATGGCTACCCACAAGAGTAATGTCTGTACCGTGTAATGTTGTAACGATTGGTATTTCAATATCTTGATCTTTAAGCATCTTTTTTGCCATATAGGCAGCATATGCGTGTGGTATTGCATAATGAACGTGTAATAAATCTATTTCATATTTCTTAACCATTTCAACTAGTTTTGATGATAAGGCTAATTCATAGGGTGGATAATGAAATAGAGGGTAATCTGGCACATTGACTTCATGATAGTGAACATTATTATCAAGTAATTCAAGTTTAACAGGTTGATTATATGTTATAAAATGAATTTCATAACCTTTTTTAGAAAGTTCAATTCCTAATTCCGTCGCTAAAACACCGCTACCCCCAAATGTAGGATAGCAAACTATTCCTATTACCATATTTATTCAATTATTGAGTTATATATGATTCTTTGTATTTCACTTCTAATATTTTCTTTAACAAGCTTTGATTGACTAGCTGTTTCACCACCTGGATATGATCTGTTTGATAGGAATACATAAACAATTTCTTTTTCTGGATCTGCCCAAGCAAATGTACCTGTCCATCCAGAATGACCAAAACTACTCATCGATACACAACCACAGGTTGGACCATCGTCCTCTAATTGGGGTTTATCAAAACCTACTCCTCTTCTATTATCCTTATCACAATAATAACAATTATTAAACAAATTAATAGTTTCAGGTTTTAAAATTTGCTGATCAGCATAATTACCATTTTGCAAATACATTTGCATTACTTTAGCAACATTATTAGCATTCCCAAAAAGGCCTGCGTGAGATGAAACACCTCCAAACATAGCTGCAGCCATATCATGAACATATCCGCTAATTTCTTTATATCTAAAATATTCGTCGATTTCGGTGGGAGCTATATTTTTTGATGAATATTTTAAAGTTGGATTATAATCTAATTTAATTCCAAGTTTTTGAAACATTAAATTGTCAATTATTTGATCTAAACTCTGCGAATAATGATTTTCTATGAATTCTTGAATTATTAGGTATGATAAGTCACTATACTTGTATTTTTTACTTAGTAAATCACTGTCTTTAATTATATTTCTTATAGTATCAGTATAATCGGATCTCAAGAATAAATCTGGTGCAACTTTAACCGAATTTATTTTTGTTTTTTTGAATGTATAGTATTCACTGGAAGGTTTTGAATTTTCGTCTAACGTCAGCTTATAAAATGGTATCCAAGCTTGAAGTGAGGCGTTTCCAGACAAAAGTTCTTTTATTGAAATTTCCGCCTTATTAGAATCTTTATATCTTGGAATAATTTCTTTTAGTCTTGTTTCAAGGGAAATCACTCCTTCTTCAACCAATTTCATGATAATCGGAGTAGTTACAAGAATCTTTGTAAGTGAGGCTAAATCATAAATCGTGTTATTATTTACATTCAAATTTTCATTATATCTGAGTTTACCAAATGATTTTTCATAAATAATTTTCGAGTTTTTAGCAACCAAAATTTGAGCACCTGGTGTCATTTCATTATCAATTGCATATTCAATTATAGAATCTATTTTTGACAGTTTTATTGCATCAACCCCTACAGATTTTGGATCTCCATAACTTAATATATTAATATTATCCAGTATTATGCCATCCCCTTCTTTAAATGATTCGTTAATTGTTACAGGTAAAATTCCTTGTACTGATTTTGCTCCATATATTTGCTGAGCTATTGTCTTTTGAAATTCCTGATTATTTTGAAAACCTACTAAAATTGAATTGTATGAGTTTAAATTAAGCTGATTTAACGTGTAGGGATTAGTAAAAGACACCAGTATCTTTTTCTTATGCTGATTAATAATTTTAAGCATTTCCAAATCAATTGAAGAAAACTTTTTATTCATATTCTCCCACGGAGTATTTGATTTCATGTGTATACTAACAATTATTGTTTCATAATTATCGATTAAATCATTTAATTCATTTTCATCAATGTCTTGTATTTTTACACTATTTACATTTATATATTTATTTAGGTAATTGTTAAATACACTACCCTTGTCATTACCAAACTGCAAGTTTATTACTTTATTAGATTTTGGTTTTAACGGAAGTAAATTGTTTTGATTTTTTATCAGTACAGGAATATTTTCTATAGAAGTATTTATTAAATTTCTAGAGGAAAATTTATTAAGATCATTTACAAGATTAAATTCTTCTATGGGCTGATAATTGTTTAACCCTACTTTATATTTTGCCATTAATATTTTTCTTACAGATCTTGAGAGCCTCTCTTCACTTATAGTACCTTTTTTATAAGCTTTCTTGATTGATTTTATACCTTTACTTATGTCTGAAGACATCAAAAGAATATCATTTCCAGCTAAAAATGCCAAAAGATCAACATTCTTCTTTGTGAAATTTGACACACCCTTCATCTCTAATGCATCCGTGATAATAAGCCCTTTAAAATTTAGTTTTTTAATTAATATTTTCTCGATAATATTTTTTGATAATGTTGAGGGTAGCATTTTCTCCTTTTCAAGTGAAGGAACGTTAAGATGTGCTACCATAATTGCTGACAATCCATTTTTAATTAATTGTTTGTAGGGGTACAATTCAACTTCATTGATTCTTTTTTTACTAAAATCAATGGTTGGAAGAGTTAAATGTGAATCTTTTGATGTGTCTCCATGCCCTGGAAAGTGTTTAGCTGTGGCTAAAATGTTTTTTGATTGAATACCCTTTGTAAAACTTATTCCTTTTTTAGAAACGTTTATTTTATTTTCTCCGTAAGAACGATTTCCAATGATAGGATTTTTTGGATTAGTATTAATATCTACAACCGGTGCAAAATTCATATGAATACCTAATCTGTTAAATTGTTGACCGATCTCTTCGCCTATTTTTTCTAAAATCAAATCATTTTTAATTGCACCTAAACTCATATTCCAAGGGAAATTTGGGACAGAATCTAATCTCATCCCTGTACCCCACTCGCCATCGATACTAATCATTAGAGGTATATCGGAGGATTTTTGAAATTTATTTGTAAGATTTACTTGACCAGATGGGTTTCCTGTAGAGAAGATTACACCTCCTATCTTGTGATTATTTATATAGTCTATTATCTTTTTTGAATTATTTTCTTTCTTTGATGTGGCTTGGACAAAAAACAGTTGTCCAATTTTCTCATCTATTGATAGGTTGTTATAAATTGAATCCACCCATTTACTTTGATCTAAAAAATCTTTTGACATTAGAGGGTCTAAAGTCTGAGATTCAAGCTTAAAAAAAACTAAACAAATAATAAAAACTAATAAACGATTCATTTCAAGTATTTTTTGTGCCAACTTTCTCTGACATCAACATTCCAATTATGATTTAATTCAAAGATATTTTTAACCAAGTTGTTAAAAACAATTAATTCTTGATTATTTTCTAGATTTTTACAAAGGATTTTAAAATCATTAAGATGCTTTGTTTGAATTTCATCATTTAAAATATATTTAACGTGTAGTTTATCCATTAACTGTAAATCAAATAAACATTCAAGTTCCTTAATAAAGTTAATAAGCGAATCAATTGAGCACCCTGAAACCAAATTACTTTCATCAGCAGCTATTATAATAAATGTATTATTTCTAATCTCAAATGAAGATTTGAAATTCATTTGGTGTGATTTCCAATTATCTAGAAACAATTTTAATTTAGATTTGATTTTTTCAATAGTTGTGTTATCAATCATTTGTATTGATTGAAAAATCCAGACTCTTGAATCCTTACTTAACGATTTAAAATCAACAAACATCTATAAATCTTTTGCCTTAACGATTAGTTCCGCAATATCCATAACTTCAACTTTATCCTCATTTTCAAATGATTTGGTACCATCTGTTAACATTGTATTACAAAAAGGACATCCGGTGGCAACAATTTTTGCAGAATTATTTTTTATTTCTTCTGCCCGTTCTATATTAATTTCTTTTTCTCCTTTTTCAGATTCCTTGAACATTTGGGCGCCTCCAGCACCACAGCATAATGCTTTTGATTTACATCTTTTTAGTTCAGATAATTCAGCATCAATTTTTTTTATAAGATTTCTAGGCGCATTATACTCATTATTTGCTCTTCCTAAAAAACAAGGATCATGATATGTTATTTTTTTTCCTTTATAGGACCCCCCTTCTATTGAGAATCTATTATCATCCAATAGTTTATTAATAAATTGTGTGTGGTGATAAACCTCATAACTTCCGCCTAAGTCTGGATATTCATTTTTTAGAGTGTTAAAACAGTGAGGACATGTTGTTACTATTGTTTTAATATCAAAAGAATTTAGAATTTCAATATTTGACATGGCTTGCATTTGAAAAAGAAATTCATTCCCTGCTCTCTTGGCTGGATCTCCCGTACATGACTCATCTTTGCCTAAAACTCCAAAACTAATATTCGCAGAATTCAGAATTTTCACAAAAGCTTTTGTTATCCTTTTAGCTCTGTCATCAAAACTACCGGCACATCCAACCCAAAATAAAATTTCAGGGGAAGTACCCTCATTTTGAAATTCTTCAATTGTTTTAATTTTTAAATCACTCATCTTTAAAAACTTCTATTGTGACTTCTTTCTTTATTAAATCTCCAAATATTCCATTATATCTAGTAGCTTTAACTAAGTGATTGTCTATCCAATGATAATTTCCTCCTCTTGGTTTACCCATTAGTAAAGAATGGTATTTAAATCCGTGTTCTCTTAACCAATTTTCAGTGACTATTCTGTGTTCCTCTACCCTAGAGGTAAAGAAACATATCATATGCCCCTCATTATACCATCTATTACAAGTCTCTAGAGCATCATCAAAGGGTAAGCAAGTAGCCATTCTTTCCGGTTCCTCATTTGGCACATCTTCTGTTATTGTTCCATCAATGTCAATCAAATAATTTTTAACTCCCTCAGGCAGAACAGGACTAATTTTTTGACCTGATTCAACTTTTTCATGTAAAATTTTGTCTATCTCTTCTCTATTCATAATTTTTTATTCATTCCAATTTAATCTGTCTTGTTGATTATAGGGCCATGGGGCTCCATTATTCTCAATATTGTTCATCATATTATTTAACTCAACTGGAGCCGATGATTCCTCCATTATTAAATTCCTTCTCATATCCATGATTATAGACAAGGGATTTATACTGATTGGGCATTCTTCAACACACGCATTACATGATGTGCAAGCCCACAATTCTTCTTTAGAAATGTAGTCTCCTAATAGTTTTTTATTATCCTCAATATAGGAGCCATTCCTGTCTATATTTTTACCAAATTCTTCAACTCTGTCTCTGGTTTCCATCATTATCTTTCTGGGAGACAATTTTTTTCCAGTAATATTTGCAGGACAAACACTTGTACATCTACCACACTCTGTACATGAATAAGCATTTAAAATCTGTAACCATGATAAATCTGTAACATCAGAAACTCCAAACTTTATATCCTCATTAGTTTCTGGTTCGACAGCTTTACCCATCATAATATTAACCTCATTTGTAACGGTTTTCATATTATTTAGTTTTCCTGAATTTGATATAGATCCATAAAACGTGTTTGGAAAGGCAAGAATAATGTGCAGATGTTTTGAGTAATATAAATAGTTGAGAAAAATTAATATACCAATAATATGGAGCCACCAAAAGGATCTTTCTAGATAATATAATGTTTGATCAGAAAAACCCTCAAAAAATGGAAATATAAGACCGCTTACAATATTTCCATTGTTCATCATTTGAAATTCAACATCTGTAGCATTCATCAACAGAAATAAACTCATCAATAATATTTCAAAATACAAGATTAAATCAGCGTCAAGTTTTGGCCAACCCATCATTTTATTTTCAAAAAATCTTTTAATTTTTACAATATTTCTTCTGGTCCAAAAAATAATTACTGCGATCAAAACAAGCACAGCGAAAATTTCAAATAAACCGATTAAAACTCCATATAAGAAACCAATAGATGAAAATATTCTGTGTGTCCCAAAAACTCCATCTATTACTATTTCTATAAGTTCAATGTTTATTATAATAAAACCTAGATAAACAATTATGTGAAGTAATCCAGCAATAGGTCTACTTACCATTTTGGATTGACCCAGAGCTATTCTAGCCATATTTTTCCATCTCTGAGGCTTATTGGTTATTGGATCTGTTTTACCCTTGCCTAAATTTATATTTCTTCTTAATCTTTTTAGATTTCTGATGAAAACAGCTAATGATGATATCAAAAGAGCAGAAAAAATTATGTTTGGAATATATTGCAATTAGTTATTCTTTTTAAAGTCTTTATTTTTTTTTCCGAATACCGAAAAATTAACATATCTACTTGGATTTAGTTTTACGTCCTCGATTAATATATTAAGCTCATTAGTGGCTTTTTCAAGATTTTCATATATAGACTTGTCTTGAATTAGCATTCCCATAGTGCCGTTAGAATTATTTAAGTTTTTAGACACTTTGTTAAGATTTTTGACAAGTTCATTCAAATTATTGGTTAAATCACTAATATCTTTTTTGGAAACAGAATCAGTTATGGATTTCAGATTATTACTTGTATCTTTTAAATCATTAATAGTAAGCTCAATACCTGGTGCGCTTTTTTCGATCAAATCCGAAACTCTTCGGGAAGTATTTGATAGATTTTGGGTTAGTAAGGAAAACTCCTTAATACTTGACTTAAGTTCAGTCTTTGTTTCCTCATCAAATAATTTGTTAATGTTTTCAAAAACTACTTCAGCACTTTGCATTACAGACTCGAGTTGTAACTGAACTTGTGGTAAAATTTGATTCACCAACTCTGTTAGGCCGGGTTTTAAAACTCCCTTTAAAAAATCTCCGTCTAAGGCAATTGTTGAATCATTTTTATAATCAGGGATTATTGCTATTGCCTTTCCCCCAATCAATCCTGTCTCATACAGTTCAGCGGTGCTAGTTTTTGGAAAGATAACATCATTTTCAATAATTATGTCAACTATTAGTTCTCTAGTATTTTCTCGATTAAAATTTATTTTATGAACCTTACCTATTTTAAATCCGTTGAGTGTTACAGGATTTGACATTGATAATCCATCAACTTTAGAATAAGTAACCTTAAATTTCCTATTTTTCTCAAATAAGTTTATTCCCTTCAAATAATTATATGAAAAAACACTCATCATTATCCCGATAATAGCTAAAAAACCAATTTTTATTTCCTTATTGAATTTCATTTAATAATCATCTGTTTATATAAATTTACTTATTTACTAATCAACTTCAAATAGTTTACCATTTTTAAAACCAACGATATATGCATTTGGATAACCGTTGCGTCTTGCAAATTTTTTCTTCTTTTTAATATCTGTAAGATTTTTTGAACTCGAATAGAAGTACTTATACAAAGAACCTTGTTTTATCCTA
>Ga0315331_10004406_pt1 | contig 10618 bp, 6 predicted proteins | sample M160m34915metaG_FD_203456 | JGI IMG/M metagenome (GOLD analysis project Ga0315331, IMG submission 203456) | Ammonia-oxidizing marine archaeal communities from Monterey Bay, California, United States - M1 60m 34915 | ecosystem: Environmental > Aquatic > Marine > Intertidal zone | place: USA... | reverse complement strand
GAGCAGCGCTGAAGGATGTGGGTTACATCGCTACAGAGACCATTACCGAGGACATGCATACCGGGATCCGGATGTCTGCCAAGGGATGGAAGACGATGTACTGCAACGAGCGCCTCATCGCTGGCCAGGGTGCAACGGATGTTACGACCTTCCACGGTCAGCGTTTGCGCTGGGCTGAAGGTAACCTGAGTATTCTCGCCTACGACAACCCGCTGACGATGAAGGGCCTGAGCTTGGCCCAGCGGCTTACGTACTTTGCGTCGATCATTCACTGGGCCGGTGGTTTGCCGCGCTTGCTGATCTACCTAACGCCCATCTTGCTCTTGCTGACGGGCGTCGCCCCGGTGCAGAAGTTCACTTGGACGCTAGGACTGATCTTCCTGGCCTACATTGGAACCATGTTGTTCACCTTGCGGGTCGTCTACCGCAAGTACATGAACTACCCGCTGACGGAGTACTTCAACATGGCGAACTTTTGGACCCAGATCCGCGCGACGACTCGTGCGCTGATCTACCGCAAGCGGTCCAAGTTTGTTGTGACGAACAAGAGTGGTGGTGGACAGGGTGCTAAGTGGCCACACATCGTGCCGCAAATCACGCTTCTTGCCCTTGGCATTGTGGCTTTGCTCTACGGCTGGTCGAGGCATGTCCTCTTTGAGAACTCGCCTGACCTACTTGGCATGGGCATCGCGACTGGGTTGGTCATCCACAACTCTTACTTTGCGATCCTCTACCTGCGTGTAGCCATGATGGCCACGAGTAAGCGCTCGTCTTACCGTCACAGGCTGAACCTCGCGGTTCAATACAGCTTCCCTAACCGTGCCGGCGAAGTCGTCGAGGGTATTGGTGTGACAACCGACCTCAACGAGTTCGGCCTCGGGTTCATGTCCTATGACACCTTGCCCACGGGCAAGCCAGGATCTCTGAAGGTGAAGGTCAACGGGGAGACGTTGAGCTCTCCCGGAGTCCTCTGCTATGCAGGTCATCGCCACGGCGATGGCGATGATGATCTACCGTTGTATCGATACGGACTTGAGTTCACGGAGATGCCTGCTCAGGCCATCGACGCGTCGAGCCGTATTATTCAGCGCTATGCTGTGGCCCCTTGGTATTCGGTCTTTGATGCTAACGGCAGCGGGTCTCCGAGCCGGGCCTTGATCTCAAGGCGTGGTATCGACCGCGCCCCCTTCAAGGTCCCAGTGTGCCTAGAGACTCCCAAGGGCGAGGTTTACACCTGTAGCCGTGATATCTCGTCGGAGGCTATGAGATGCATTCTTGCATACCCAGTCGACGTCAATGAAGAGATGCGTGCGAAGATCTTTGGTCCGAAGGGATCGTTCTACGCCACGATGCGAGTGATCACATCTCGAGAGGTGACTGGTCCCCCGCATAATGTTCGGGAATACGTGATGTCCTTTGCCGCATTCGAAGGCCAGGGCCGCAGTTTGTTGCAGTCGCTTTGTGAGCTCGCTGGTGAGCCAGATGCGCGACGTGACCTCATGTGTGGTCACGACGAACGTCACCGTCCTATCTTCCGACCGGTTGCAGCTGCATCTTTGATGCTCATGGTGCTTACGCCGCCGACGGTGAGTATGTTCCGGCATATTCACGCCGACGACCTCACGCTCGTTGAAACGAGCACTGGCGAGCAAACGATTAAGATCGACCAACACTTCGAGCGGATTCTCTCCGAGTCTTTGTTGGCAGATAAGCCAGACGTGCGGCGCTTGACGTTGCTTAAGGATGCTCTTGATCGCGAAGGCCGTTACGACGACCTAGTTCGTGTTTGCAACGTGCTGGTCATGATACGACCAGGCGATTCCGACATGGGGCTTGCGCTAGTTGGAGCACTGACCGCTGCCGAGAGATACAGGGACGCTGATATAACTGTCGGCCAGTGGCTCAAGCAGTTGTATGCGGAAGGTCGCACGCAAGAGGCAGCGCAGTTTGAGATTCTTGCCGCACGTAATCTGCTGCGGTCTGGTGATGCTTTTGGTGCGCTTGAGGTCTTCCGAAGGCTCTTCGTTGCCAACCCCGACAGCCAACAGTTGCGCACCGAGTATCTCGGAGTCCTTCTTGATGTCGGCTTGGCCGATGAGGCCTTGCGTCAATTCTCACGGCTTCCGCAGGATGTCGCCACTATGCGAGACATCGTGACGATCCATACTGCGTTGCAGGACTTTAAGGCAGCCGAATTGGCTCTCATGGATCTGATCAGGGAACTGCCTGATGACATTGCTCTGCGCGAAGAGTTAGGCAATGTTCTCGTCTGGCAGGGCGACTTTAAGAATGCAGTTCGGGTCTTCCGTGAGCTGCATGAATCCCATCCTGAGGATGCTGGCTTGAAGATGTCGCTGGGAGAGGCTCTCTCTTGGTCTGGCCAATGTCGCGAGGCTCTGGATATCTTTGGCGGGCTAATTGATCGGGGCGATAGCTCGGATCGAGCCGTTAAGGGTTTCCTCGATGCATATATCGCTGATGAGGTGCCGAGTGCAAATCATGCGCACCGTGTGCAGTGGATGTATAAGCGTCACACTCACATGGCTAAGTTGCCGTGGGATGTGGCTGGAGTATTGGCCTCTGCTCTGGTTAGAGCTGGTCATGAATCCGAAGGCATCGATCTCCTCAAGGAAGTGCTACTTGAGAACCCAGAGAATCGAGATGTGCGTCTGAGGTTGGCCGATGCCCTAGTGGCGGCAGGTCGATCAAATGAGGCTCATCCGCACTTCCGCGCGCTCCTCTCTGACGCGCAGAACGACAGCAAGTAGTCTGGTCAGATATTGATTGGTGACGCCGATGTTATCGGCGTCACGGTCTATCAAGGCCGACATGGATAGCTGCTCCGCATATGCGTGCGGATGACGGCATTAGGCGTTCTCACTCAACTCGAGTCGAGTCGCGTTCCGATAGTTAGAGAAGTCTCTAGTTCTCGAAACGCATCTGTCTTCGTCCATGTCCAATATCGAACGATTTGTCGTTATCTCTGTTGCGCTGCTGATCGGCGTTGTCGGCTGTAGCAAGATCCCTGGGCCGCAGGGTCCGGGGCCGACTGTCAGTTCGATCCCTGCGCAGGAGACTTCGACTGGTGTTGAGCTGCGGCTCGACTTGACCGAGTATGTCGAGAACCCTGGCGATCAGACTCTGACTTGGGAGGTCCTGTCTGGACCGGGAAGCTTCGAAGGCGACACCTACTCTGGAGTCTTTAGCGAGGCTGGATCGGAGACAGTGTCGGTACGGGTAGCCAATGGAGACGGTAAGACTTTTGACGCCGACTTCGAGGTCGTTGCATTGTACGGCTACATGGCGATTGTGCAGAACGGCAATGGTCTTGAGGTTCTCGATGGTGGCGCCGGCACGGTGACTCCGATTGATCTTAGTGGCAATCTGCCACTCGTTTTCCGCGATGTCATGCCTGATGGAGCTCTTGTTTACGAGCGCATGGGTGGTTCGGGGATCGACCTGTATCACTTCGATTACAAGGAGTCGCGCAGGATCGGCCAAGGTTTCGGGCTGAACACCGTCTACGACAGCTACACGCCGGATGGGAAGATCTTCTATGAGGAAGGGTCTGCATCCGAAACGGGGCTCTACATGTGGGAACCTGATGAAGGGACCACGACTAGGGTCGCGTGGCGTCCATCGATGCATAACCGGAATGCGTTCTTTAGCGCACCCGACGTTGTCTATTTTGAGTATGGCAACAACGGGCAAGCGGACATCTACTTCTGGCGTATCGGTCATGGCAATCCAGCCACCGCATTTAGTAGCGGCCATTCTGAAGAGATCAAGACTGTCCTACCTGATGGTGGGGTTGTCTTCTCGACGAAGGGATTGGGAGGCGAAGATGAACTGCTTTACTACCGAATGGGGCATGGCCTGTTCACTGTTGGTGGTGACTTGCCAGAGTCCGTGCAAGATCAGGACATGACCTATGTGACCATCTCGTCGCAGGGCCTAGTGGTGTTCGAGGTCGGCGATACGTCAAAGGACCTCTATGTGTGGAGTGCGCCAGGTCTCTCGACGAGCGTGATTGCTGCAACTGCTGCAGATGAACGCTTCGAGGCGATGACTGGTGATGATCTGATTGTCTACTCGATCAATGATGGGTCGGGAAACAATGACCTGAAGCTCTACAACTACTCTCTTGGCGCAAGCATCGAGATCGGCACGGGCGCGGCGAACGAGGTCTTCGAGCGTACGCTGTCGGATTCTGACGTGATCTATGCTGTCGAAACGGCAACCGGTCGCAGTCTGCACCGATTCGATGTGGCTGCCAACATTGTTGATGTCATCGCAGATTCTGCTGGTGACAGTTACACGACGGTCGCAGCGCTGACTAACGACCGTCTCATCTACAGCCGGACAGGGACATCTAACAGCCTCCATACTTGGAACCCGACTACTGGTGTGTCGGATATGACTGGTGGCGCTGACGCAACGTATGCAGGCCAAGGTCCGAATGGAGGATTCTTGATGCATGTCGTCGCATTTGGACAGACTGACCTCGTGCTGTGGGACGGGACGTCCGGTCAACTAGTGACCATTGCTGATGGCGCGCAAGATGAGCACTTCGAGGCATCATTTGGGAATGGCGCGGTGGTCTACTCTGTTGTCGTGTCTCCTAAGACAACCGCGGACCTCTATCAGTGGCGAGATGATGAGACCACTCGACTCACGGATGGCAGTGCGTCGTATTCGGTTGTTCGCGTTGTGCGCGGTGACAACTGAGTGAGCAGGTGCGCAAGGCCGCTTGATTAGGGTGCGAGTCGCGTGCCTGGTCCTAGAGGGTCGGCAAAGGTGAGAGTCGCATCGTGGATCGATCGCGGCTCCTTGTCTGCATGGCTAGCCCTGGAGTGCCTTTGCACGCGGTTGTTAGACCGGTTGCGCCGTGGGAAGGCTCGTTGCAGCACTAATTTCCAAAATTGAAGGCGAGTTGGAATGCCGTGCTCGGGCAATTCCTGGAGCTAGTTCCAGCCCAGTTGCGCCGGTGATTTTGCGGCTGTGGTCGATGCCACCGATCATTTGGCGATGCCATTGTTGATTCGTCCACGCCGTCGTCCGGGAGCGTTCTTGCGTGCTCTTGGTGAGTGCGATGCTTGGATTTGCACCACGAAATTGCGCTGCCGCGTGTCGCTCATTCACGGGGTATTCTTTGGTGCGAGTTGGGACCTAGTCGTCGGATCGGTCCTTGATCACTCGAGTACTCCCTAGCTGAATCACGTACTTTTCATGCATCCCTCCAAGCTTGCGATGAGGCTGGCAGCATCATTATTGATGACTGTTGGGGCGATGGCGCAGATGCCACTCCCGTCTTTCTCAGGCAGTTTCTTTGCTAGTGGAACGCGTGGGTTTTATTTCCAGGCACCCATCAACTGCGTTGTGACTGGATTGCGTGTGCCCGATGTCACGCACCCCTATCAAGTTGTCGAGTTCATCGACTTTGGCTTAGCTGCTCCGCTTACTTATCCGGCGAGTGGGGTAGGCAATCAGTTGTTCTACGACAACAGCACGGTTTCGCAGTCAGTCATTACGACTGCCATCCCGCTCGTGCAGGGTAACTGGTATGGCGTCTTAGGAGCGGGCACTGCGACCGTCGGTGGTGCTGTTTCACAGAATCCGATTGGCAGTGTCCAGGGATCTTTCAGCAGCAGCATTCTGACTCTTCCGACCAGTGTTGGCTGTCTAGCTACTGCCGGAGGCATCGGTGCAAGTGGTGGTAATCAACCTTGCTATGCCAAGCCACTGGCTGCGGTCTCGCGAGTTGAGGTCTATGTGACGGGCGACGTACCAGGCAGTGCTTATGCGTGGGGATACAATAGTCATGGTCAAGCGGATGTGACTCCGCTGCCAGTTGCCGGGCTTAGCTACGTAGAGGTTTCAGCGGGACGATGGCACAGCGCTGCTCGTCGTAACGATGGCGCGGTTGTCGCCTGGGGACGTAACGGGGATGGCCAATGCAATGTGCCAGCACGGCCGGCAGGAGTGACCTTTGTTGAGGTGTCTGCTGGTGGGTGGCATACCTTGGCGCTTCGTAGTGATGGGGTAGTCAGCGCCTGGGGTCGCAACACGGATGGCCAATGCAATGTGCCAGGACTCCCTGCAGGAGTGACGTATGTCGAGGTTGCAGCTGGTAGCGACCACAGCGTGGCTCGTCGGAGTGACGGCGAGGTCGTCGCATGGGGTCAGAACTATGATGGACAGTGCAGCGTGCCTTCATTGCCTTTAGGCCTCGTTTACGACGAGATTGCCGCAGGTATGTCGCACACTCTAGCGCGTCGTAGTGATGGGCAAATCAAAGCGTGGGGCGCGAACTTTGCTGGTCAGTGCAACGTGCCTTCGGCGCCTACTGGTCTAGACAATGTCGAGATTGCGGCAGGATTGTTCCATAGCCTTGCCCGGCGCAGTGATGGCTCGGTCGTTGCTTGGGGGTCGAATAGTGATGGTCAATCGAACGTGCCTGCATTGCCTGCTGGTCTAACTTATAGAGAGTTGGCCGCTGGCGCTGCTCACACCGTTGCACTTCGAAGCGATGGATCACTTGTTGCCTGGGGTCGTAACATCGAGGGTCAGTGCAGTGTGCCGACAGGCGTGATCTATGTTGATGTGGCTGCGGGCGGTAATCACACGATGGCCCGGGGTAATCCAATCATGGCTTCGGTTGAGGCATACGGTGCTGGATGTCCCGCTGGGCAACGATTGACGCTGTCTAGCAGCTTGCCGCAACTTGGCACGTCTTGGGTCTTGAGCGCCTCTGCGATTGAGTCGTCGGCGTCGTTGTGTGTCTTTTGGCTCGGGGATCAGATGATATCCCCAGGATATAACCTCGTTTACATCGGAGCCCCTGGTTGCTTCGCCTACACGAATGGCAATATCTATGCGTTTGTGGAGGCGGCATCTGGCGGCGGTAGTAGCCATGCCATCGCTGTTCCAAATAGCCCATCGCTGGTCGGGGCGTATCTCACGGCGCAGGTGTCAGCTCCCTCGTCCGCGACCTTAATTGGCTTTAGCACATCGAATGGCATCGTTGCGACTCTGGGGCGTTAAGATCTATTAGTCCCTGAAATGGCGATTGCTGACGCTCTGGTGGCGTCTTGCGGCAAATTCGTCGTGTTAGTCCAACTAGAGGTGCGATGTGACGAAGGTTATATTCATCTGTGGCGCATTGCGGTCAGGCACAACTTTGATGCACCTGATTCTTGATGCGCATTCGAGAATTAGGCATCCCGGAGAAGTGGACTGCTTGTTCGATAGCATCGAGTCTGTAGGTGGTCAGTCGGGATTGGGCGAGGCGTTTGCGTTCCTTGAGCGAAGCCGCATGTTTGAGGGGCTGGGGTTAGCCATTAATCGTGACTGCGGTAGTCCACGTGAACTACTGGATGACATGGTGGGCCAGTTTGGTGATGGCGGTGTGCTATGCATGAATGTGCATCGCAACTTTGATCTCGTGCATCACTATTTCCCCGATGCGAAGTTCGTTCATTTAGTCCGAGACCCGCGTGATGTGGCTCGTTCATCCGTCAAGATGGGTTGGGTTGGGGTCGCGTATTACGGTGTTGATCACTGGATCCGTGCCGAGCAGTCTTGGGGCAGATTGGTCGATCTCGTGAGCCCGGCGAATACTCATGAGTTGAAGTATGAAGATCTACTCGAAGACTTTCGGGGGCATGTTGGGCGCTTGTGTCAGTTCATTGGAGTTGAGTATGAGTCGGAGGTGTCTCTGTATCATGAGCACTCGACATATCATCCGCCGGACATTTCGTATGCGTATCAGTGGCGTAAGGTTGAGCACAGTCGTGAGGTCGAATTAGTCGAATCTAAGGCGAGAGGTTTGATCGTTGGGCTGGGCTATGAGCTTGCGTCAGATAATCCTCGCGTGCCTGGAGTGATCGAGAGGTCGCGTCTGTGGATCGCTAATAGAGCTTATCGATATCGGTTCTTCATCAAGCGATATGGGGTGCTCTCGCTATTGCTTCGTAGGCCGTTTGAGCTGTTTCCGTGGCTGCCGGGCGCGAACTCGTATAGGCGGCGGATAAACCGTATTATGGAAAAGCACATTCAGTAGACCGACGACTGAGTGCTTGCGGCTGTCCTAGTTGCCATTGCTATTGCCGACAAGCGTTGTCGGGTTTGTCTTGATCAGGGGCAATTAGCACGGTTCCTTGCGCAGCATCTTGACGGTCTGCGGTGAGTTTGGTGGTCCAGTTATCTCGTTTGTCTCGGTGTTTTACTGGAGCAAGATCGAGCGCTTGCGTAGCGTAGTTCGTCGCTTCCGTAGTGCCGATGATAGACGTTCCATCTCCTGTAACTGATCCTTCGTGCGCACTGCCTCAAATAGAGTTGGGCGGCGTGCGTTTGCATGCGATCTCGGAATCGCAGTGCGTGTCTTATGTGCTTGAATGTTTGGGTCGTGATCGCGGCGGTTGGATCGCGACTGCTAACCTCGATCACATGCGCCGGTTGCGCAATTCGGCTGATTTCCGGAGCATCTACGGTGGCGCGTCGGTAGTGGTTGCAGATGGCATGCCGCTCGTTTGGGCTGCTAGGTTGCAGGGAACGCCGCTACCAGAGCGGGTCGCTGGGTCAGACTTGATATACAGCCTGACTGCGGGGGCATCGGCAACACAACGGAGTGTGTTTTTCCTCGGAGGCGTTCCGGGCAGTGCCGACGCGACGGCTCAGAAGTTGGCGGAGAAGCATCCCGGTCTTCGAGTGGCGGGCACCTGTTGCCCACCATTGGGCTTTGAGCGTGATCCTGAGCAGATGGAGGCGTTGCGGTGTGCCCTTAAGGATGCCCAGCCTGACATTGTCTTTGTGGCGCTAGGCTCTCCGAAGCAAGAAGAGCTGATTAGTCAGATGCACTCGATATTGCCGCAGGCTTGGTGGATTGGCATCGGTGGTAGTTTTTGTTTCGTTGCTGGCACCATTCACCGTGCGCCGTCTTGGGTGCAGCGCATTGGATTCGAATGGCTGCATCGTTTAGCGCAATCACCACGGCGACTTGGCGCGCGTTATCTCTGGTATGGCCCGCCGAGTTTCTTGTGGTTGATACTCAGTGGGATACGAGGCCGACGGGCATCCCGGCGCAAACTCGACGCCGAGCGATAGCGTATTCGTTGGCTGACGATCACCTGAGCTTCACAGGTGGTTTGGCTGAGCGCAGGTGTCGCTCTATAGGCATCGATGCCCGTGCTGAAGTGGTGCCAGTTCCGATCGCGCTCGGTTGTGTCGTGAGCGGTTTCCGTGAGCTACTGACCTTGGTCCTTAAGTAAGTCGGGATCTGCTTGCTCGGTGATCTGCGTGCACAATTCCGTGAGCCACTGCACGGCCGCCTGGTGCCCATTTGCCCGCATGACACTTGCCTGAGACTGGACAATGTGTCGCTCGACCTTGGCTGCGTCGTTTTGATCTGACAAAAACTGTTTGATCGTCAGTAGCTCTGAATCGTCGCGATTCAGGGAATAGTCAGGGAGGCCGCAGGTGAGCGACAGGCGGTAATCCGAGGGGTAGCGGACCCCGCTGACTTCGATGGTGGCGAGTATTTGATCCCAGAACCTCAGCAAGCCACTCTCAAGGCCGACGCCGCTAGTTTGCACCATGGGCGGGGTCTCGCGATCGAACAGATCGATGTAGATAAGGTGCCACGACTCGTTAGTTCGAATGTGATCGAGCGCGGACTTGAGATCGCAGTGCACAAGGGATCTTGCAGTCTCGATATGGTCGTTGCAGAACCACCCGCAATCAGGTGGGTGATCGGGGCGAGCGAATGGAGAGGCCGCTTGATCGTGCCATTCTTGGTCACTCGCGGTTCTGGCAAAGCAGATCAGTTCACAGTCATCCTGTGTGTTCTGACCTTTGTCACATAGCCAGCAATCGGGTGGCATCATTTGCGCTTGCCTGTATTGAGGTTTCTGTACGTAGCTACGACGTCTGCTCTGATCCAGCTTATCACTAATCGATGTGTTCAATGCATCGTTCTGATTGTGGTGATCATGCCCAGCCTCTTTGTTCCTGGCGCACTGCTCCTCTTGGAGAGAGAGCTCTCAGTGAGCTTGATCGCTAGTGTTTAGTGATTGCATCGATAGCGATAGGTGTCGAGGCGCTAGATGGCGCATCACGATGCTGTCTCAAGTAGGATGGGGCCTATGTACGATGTAATCGGGGATATCCATGGTCACGCCGATGCACTCCGCCGACTGTTGGTGAAGCTCGGCTATGAGCAGCGGGATGGCGGCTATTGGCACCCAGAGCGGAAGGCGGTCTTCGTCGGCGATTTTGTTGATCGTGGTCCGGAGATCCGGGGCGTGCTTGAGATTGCGCGAGTCATGGTTGAGCGCGGAACTGCATTGGCAGTGATGGGTAACCATGAATTTAATGCGGTCGCTTTTCATCTGCAGCGGCCGGGCAACAGCGGTCGGTTTTTGCGTGAGCGTACTTATAAGAACATCCGGCAGTATCGGGAGACGGTGGCGCAACTGTCGGACGAAGAACTCGTGGGCTACACGCGTTGGTTCCAGACCCTACCGATGTGGCTCGACCTCGGTGGTATGCGTGTCGTGCACGCTTGCTGGGACCCCGCATCCATGCAGCTTGTTACGCAGCATCGTGAGATGTTTGGAGG
>Ga0315331_10004405_pt1 | contig 10619 bp, 9 predicted proteins | sample M160m34915metaG_FD_203456 | JGI IMG/M metagenome (GOLD analysis project Ga0315331, IMG submission 203456) | Ammonia-oxidizing marine archaeal communities from Monterey Bay, California, United States - M1 60m 34915 | ecosystem: Environmental > Aquatic > Marine > Intertidal zone | place: USA... | reverse complement strand
GCGATTCGGGCTGACTAGATGGCCCGTGTGATTGCCTTGCTACCTGACTGGGAGCTGGCAGAGGGGGCATCGCGCGAGTAACCACCCATCGCGCCGTCAGAATGCGTTACGGCACTCGCTGACGGATTTCGAATACATGCTGACTTTAGCAGCCTCCCCACTTCTGCGCACACCGCGCCCCCAGAGATACTGCAGCTTCACCATTTCATGTCATATACCAGCCGGACCCGGCTGATCTTAGCAGCTGTTGCATCAACCGGAGTCTTCCGGGCCGCTCTCTGCTGCGGTTGCTTCTTGCACGTCGACGACTCGGACTTTGAATGACAGGCGCTGACCGGCGAGCGGGTGGTTGGTCGAGATAGTGACGTTGTCGCTTTCGACATTGTTGATCCAGACAGGAACGGGGCCTTGTGGCCCTTGTGTCTGGAAAGACATGCCAGGCTGGATGTCGGCGTCGGCAGGAAACTGCGACCGGGGTATGGTCTGTTGCGCGTTTGGATCGTAGTCGCCGTAAGCCTCAGCGGCCTCGACATGGATGTCACACTCGTCACCCACGCTCTTCCCGGCTAGTTGGCGCTCAAGGCCCGGCACGATATGGCCGGCACCGTGGGTGTAGACCATTGGGTCTCCGCCAAACGAGTCATCGGCGATGGTGCCATCGTCGAGAGTTAGACGGTAGTGGATAGTTACGCTTTGCCCGTTGGCGATCATTGTGTTGAGAATAGTAACTCGTCGTCTTCGGGCACTCTCTACTTGCTGGAAAGATGCGTTTGTCGAACGGATCTTCGGCTGACGTTGCTGTCGACCGCGGGTGCAGTTGCGCGGTTTGCAATCGACGCCATGAGACTTCAGTGAGTCCAATGCAACGCCTTGCAGGTGACCATCAGCGGGCTTGGTTTGGGCCTAGGTAGCTGAGAAGGCGGTCGAGTGCTTCGAGGGGTAGTTCGGGCTCTTGGTGGTGAATCCCATGCCCAGATTGCTCTGTGGGGATCTGGATGGCGAGATTTGAGCGGGCGATAGTGCGAGCTTGAGCTTCCAGTCTGGCTTGCATGACCGCCGCGGAACCGCGCATGGGGTGACTGCCAACCCGTGTCGAAGTCAGGACGATGTGGGGCACGCTCGAGGGATAAGAGAACCACTCCTGCCACCGATCCGGTGAGTCCCAGACTCCAAAGAGGGCCTCGTATTCGTCAACGAAGGCCTGTTGATTGCTTCCCTCGAAGCCGGCCCTTTCAAGCTGGCGAGCACCTGGCACGAGGGGCTCAAGCACCTGAAGGTAGTCCTCGAAGGTGGGGTCGATCGATAGGAGGCCGGCGACTCTTCCCGGATGGCGGGTAGCGAAGGCTCGGATGATCAGGCCGCCAAAGCTATGGCCCAGTAAGACAAAGCCATCGGGTACGCCGGCGGCATCGATCACCGCCTCCAACTCTTCCACGATGGTTACGAAGTTCTTGGGTCTGCGGGAGTAGGTGCTCGAGTCGTGACCGGCGCGGGAGTAACGCAGGGTGGTTCCCCGTGCGCAGAGTTCTTTGTGGATTGGATCGAAGCTGTGCAGAGAACCACCGACCCCAGCTACGCAAATGATCCAGGGCTTCCCATTGCCACTGATCTCGACTTCGACGGTCTCTGTTCCGACCTCTAGCAGAGAGGTCCCCAGGGGAGGTGGGGGAGTCGAGCAGCCCAATAGGAGCAGGCCGGCGAGCAGTGGCCCGGCTAGATGGCCTTGGGGGTGGGAAGACATAGCTGGAGTCTAGCCCGGGCATCGGCAATTTAAGCAGTTGTCCGCGTCTGTCGACTAGTGGTTGAGGATTCGATCCATCAGCAATCTATTGAACTTGTTGGGGTGCTCCATCTGTGGAAGGTGCCCGCAGCGTTCGAATAAATGGACCTGCGCTCGTGGAATCCGTGCGGCAACGTTTTCCTGCGCACTCGCGTAGGGGCAAACCTCGTCCTGCACTCCCCAGATCAGATGCACGGGATAGCGTCCTCGCTGAATCGCATGTTGCTCTTTGATCAGTGGCCTAGTGGATCGATTCGTGGACAGAAGCGCGCGAGCGAAGCCTTGATGCTGCGCGAAGCCTCGACAGCGTTCGGCCCAGCCAGGGAAGGCTTTTGGGTTGAAGAAGTCGGAGCTTTGACGATCAGCCCACGTCCGCATCCGCTGCTCACGGAAGCGCACGACTTCCTCGGCAGTTGGCTCTGCTGTGTTCCTGCGGTTGCCGTAGTTTGACGCAAAGGAACTGGGGGATACCAACACCAGTGTCCGAAAGCGATCCGGGTGGTTTGCTGCAGCACCAATGCATATGGGCCCACCCATCGAAAGCCCTGCGAGGTCTACGGGGTCATCGAAACCAAGGTGGTCTAGGAGTTCGATTACTTGTCCGGCAAAGAGCTCGATGTCGTAGATGGTGTCGGGGTTGCTGCTGTGACCACGACCGTATAGATCGAAGCGAAGCACGGGCCGGCGACGGCGAACGGCCTCATCAAATGTAGGATCCCAAACGAAAGAGGGCACCGAGTAGCCGTGAACAAGTACTAGTAGCGGCAGGTCGGTTTCATCGATCGCAGGTCCAGAAAGCTCGTAGTAGCAATGGCCCTTGGAGAGCTCTACGAAGGCCCCCGTCTTTACGTTCGCACGGTAGGTTGCGTCTTTCTGGACCATCAATGCGCCGTCACCAGGCAATCCGGCGCAGGCGGCGGTGATCACGACTAGGGCACTGCTAAGTATCAATCGCATTGTGCAAGTAAGGACAAGGTCAGGGCTGTACGGGGATCTATGGCGGCGATCATTGATGCCGAGATGCACTCCAGGCTAGCGCTCGTCCTTCAACGCTTTGATCTCCGGATGCGCGAGCAAGAAGGCTCTCCGCCGCTCGATGAATCCCTTGATGGTCGAGGCCGACGGCGCTTCGTCGCTATCTCCGAATACATCCGTCTTAAACTTCTCGGTCGTGTAGAGCTTGCGCGTGTCCCTCGTGATGTCCTCGGAGATCAGTTTGCGGAATGCATCGATCTTCGGTCCCATCACCTTCCAATCGAGCGAGTCCCGGGCGATGTCGCGGACGTATTGAAGGTACTTCTTCCGCAGCTTCGGGACTGCGAGCAGCTTGTTGCGCAGCGCCTTGTTCTCGTCATCGATCTTCGCGAACGGATCGGTCTCGGCGGTCTTCGGCTCACCTCGACGAGGTCCTTGTGCCGTAAACGATTCGTTCGTGTCGTGGTGCACCATGTGCAGCACGCCGTCAGGATCGAGGTACATGTTGTAGTCGCTGCCGTGTAGCCAGTAGCCGTCCCCGCTCTGTACGACGATGTCGAGAGCCAGGTATCGCAGCGCCCCGTCGATGTCGAAGATCGGCGCGAGTGCCTTCTCGAGAGAATCGGCCGGTGTTTCGGCCAGGATGCGCGTCACCTCGATCAGCGGCGCCCAGGACTCGTCCTTGTCCTTGCTCTTGATCTCATACCACTTGCGATACTCGTCCACATCTGGACCCAGGTAGGACAGGCTACCTTTGCGAGAACGGTTGGACGACTTGAAGCGGATGCCGCCGCGTGTGCCAAAGGCGTCTTTCAGGCAGTCCTTGTTGTAGCGCTGTTGGTTGATGTAGATGCCCCACAACTCGCCATTGATGACGACGCGTACGTAGTTGGCCTTGGGGGCCGGCAAGTATTGCTTCACTAGGTCGAGGTAGAGCACCGATCGGAGGAACGTCGGGTCTGCGTGCGCATTCAGCAGTGTGATTGCACGGTAGCCTTCGAGGTTCTGGCCCTTCACCACGTGGTCAAAGGTGACGCTCATCGATCGCTTACGCCCTTTTGATACCGTCCAGAACGAACTGTTGCCCCGGAACTGAATGCCGACGTTCGAATAGGACTTGCCGTCTACGCGCATGGTTGCCGGCAGTTCGACGTCCGTGTGGTAGAAGGAGGCGAGTTCATCTTCCCAATCGTCTTGCTCGAACTCGAGGAACACGGTGCGTAGCGTGCCTTGGTCGTAAAGCGGCACGCCGGGGAAGTTCTCGACATCAGTCTCGATGACCTTTGGGCCGGGAACTGCTGGTTGTTCTTCACGACGGCGCCGTCGGCGACCTTCCTCACGATTCTCGGCTAAGAACGCGCGGGCGGCGTCGCGCTCTTCGCGATTGAGCCAACCGTTCTTGTCGTTGTCGAACTGCTTCAGGAGTTGTTTGTCGCCGGTCCGGCCGGCGCTACGTCCGCGTTGTGCGTTCGCGGGCAGGGCGAGAAGTGCTACAGCCACAGAGGCAGCGAGCGCAGATGTAATCGGGGCTTTCATCGTAGCCACTAGAATAGGTAGGCATGCGGTGCGTGACAACGAACACCCCCCCGTGCTTTGCGGTCATTACGTAGTTGGCCATCGGCCGTCTTGCTGCGGGTCGCAATCCCGATGACTGGCTTTATGCCTAATCAGAATCCTGCTCAACCACGCTCGCTGCCAACGTCATCATTACGATGTTGCGTTGCCGTGAGTTCCATCAACGTCTCGCGGACCCTCTTATGATTGGACTAGTCGGGGCTGCTTAGCTGAGTTCGAGTCTTATCAGCGATCTGTTTGACGCAGTCGAATGATGCGGTGCTTATATTGGTGGGGTGGCGGGTTATTCGAATCACCGATGCCCGTAGCAAATACATGTCCGCACTCGAAACTCCAACAGGTCCTCGCGCGCCCACGCTTGGGAGGAAGATTCTTCGATCGGGATGCCTCGCGGTCTCCATCGTTATCCTGGCTCTCGGATTGCTTTGGCTTTGGGTCTACGGTCTGGATTCTCATCATACGAACCGCAATAGCATTGGGCCGGGCCGGATCTATAGCTTGACGCCGCCGACCGCGACGGACATTACGCTGCAGAAGGACTTTCTCGATCACTACGCGACGTACATTGTGGTCGAGAAGGATCTGAATGCGTTCCTCGACAAGCGCTTCGCTGAACAGGGTGAAGAACTCAATTCATTCGAGGATCGCCGTAAGCCGCGCGCCAATCAGATCGGGGTTTCTATTGGCCCGTTCGGGTGGGTCGTGACGGAGAACATGGTTGTCTACCGATACACAGCGAGCAATGGCGGCGGCCATGCTTACTACCATGATCCGACAACCGGGTGGACCTACCAGGACTCTGCGCATTGGTAGGGGGCGACGTAACGCACTAGGTCCTAACGCCAAGCGCTGTTGCGTGATGACATGAACGCGAGTGTCTCGCCGCGGCCTCGGTCACTAGCAAACTGAGCGCGTGAGACCGAGTTGAATACACGTCAGCACTCTCTCTGTACTCGCTTCGGTGTGCGTTTAGCCGCTCATGCCGGTCGAATGGATGCCTTAGGCAGCTCGCTGGAATCGTCCTGCTTGCTGTCGCGCCCCCGATGACGGATGCGCCCTTCTTCTACAACGTATGGCGCGGATCTCGCCTAGTCGACGGGACTAGTTGCCAGGGTTGTAGATGCGGAAATCACCTATTCCATTACTGACATCTACGAGGCCGGTCACTCTGGCACTGACACCGCCACTAACATCGACAAGGCCGCTAACTTTCGTTCCGACACTGCCGCTAACGGCTGCCGCGACATCTCCGCTAACGCCAACCTCGCCGCTAACGTTTGAAGCGACGTTGCCGGTTACTCTTGCGCCAACATCTCCGCTAACGCCAACATCGCCGGTTACTCTTGCGCCGACATCACCGGTGACACCTATGTCGCCATTGACGTTTGCAGCAACACCGCCGCTAACGCCAACATCGCCGCTGACGTTTGCAGCGAGAGAACCTCCTATACGGCATAGCTGACCGTCCGTCAGGGATACTGCAACGTGTGCAGTGACCATGACGAGCAAGGCGAGGCCAATTACGCGAGTTGCGAGCGAGATCCGTTTTTCGAGATTCTCCATGCGCGGATGCTAGCAGGGTGTTCGCCGCGCTTCAGTAGTAGTGTTTGGGCGCGGTTACCGTTGCACGCGCCTCAATTGGATGCCCGTGTACGGAAACCTCGATGAGATTGGGGGCTCAGATCAAGCGGGATTCGTACGCGATGTTTAGGAAACGAATATTAGATGACAATTTGATCATCGATATCGCGCGGATCTAGTTTCAGGAGTTCACTCGCGGGGCACTTGAGATTGCAGTCCAATTTTCGATCGGGCCATGGGTAGTCGATTGGAGCCGTTTCACGGCTTTTGGCGGCCATGACCAAATAAAATTGCAGGCTCGAACAGGCCGTTGCTAACGAACGTTTGCCGCTTTGAAAAAGAGTCCCGTGTTGGAGGGGGTTTCATCCATCTCTGACAGTAACCACAATCGCCGCATCGTTCCGACAGCAACTGCTGCCAGCACCTCAGATGGACCTCAACGCACAGCAAGAAGAGGTAGATAGATTGCACCTTCTTCTTCAGTCCGAGCCGTCGATAATCCAGGCTCTCTGTTTCTCTCCGCAATGCACCTCGTTGAATTTGTCCCGTTCTTTAGCGTGCTCGCGCTTGCCAGTCTTGCGCTCGCCAGCGTCGCGCTTTCGTTGCTTGTGTGGCGACGTCGTGGACTCGGGGCGCAGGAAGGTCATAGTCAGATGAGTTGGGTGCGCCGCTGCGGTTTGCCGCTTGCGGTGCTCGGCGGACTTCTTCTGACCGTATCTTTGTGTCTCCGAACCTTTTTCCCGCGTCGGGGTGAGGTGTTTTTGCGAGATGCGGTCGTCGTTCGTGCCGACGACAGTCGCGGAACGCCTGTCATTAAGGACGCCTCGACGCGTGATGCAGGCGAGGATCTCGTCTCGTTTGTGCGTCGTGGTCAGGATGCAGAAATCGCAGCGTTGCGTCTCGAGCGAGATCGAGTTGTCAACGACGCGAAGCGGCTTGTTGAGGCGCCTGATAAAACCGATGCCGCTGTGATTCGACGAGAGATCGAACTTGCGACAGAGCGGCGAGCCTTGGCGCAGCGTCGGACTTTGATTGAGATTGAGCAGCGTCGACTCGCGCAGGAAACTCGGCGTGACTTGCTGGACCGAAGAATCCGTCGTCACGATGTGAAAACGCAACTAGGTGAGTACGACGGCAAACTGCAGCGCATTGCAGCGTTGCTGAATTACGACACGCTATTGGTTGAGCAGAGTCGGGATTTGCACGAGGCCGAGTTTATTTCAAAGGCGAGCCTCGCTCGTCGACAGCGAGACACGCAGGTCTCCGTCGCGGATCGACAACGCTTGCAGATTGAGAGGAAGGAGAAGCAGGCCCTCCTTGAGGCATTGGATCGTGGGATTGCGAGCTTGGATACTGCGCTCACTGGTCACGCATCTCAGGTTGCGGTGTCGACGGCGAAGCTAGACGTCGAGTTGGGCGAGCTTAAGACCGCGGAAGAGGTTTGGTCTGTGCGTAGTGAGAGCGAGCGACTTCGTTGCGATCGTGATCGAGAGTCCGAGCAACGCGAACTCCGAATCCGCCGCGAAAAGTGCGATGCGGAACTGGAAGGGATCGCGCAGCGATCCTCGGTAGTTGCTCCTTTTCGTGGCTCAGTTCTTTATCGGCACGAAGCGCCGAGCGCCGCGCAAACGGGCGAGCCAATCCTTCTTTTCGGCCCAGAGGGATTTGTGCGTGCTCGTTTCCGATTGAGCGAGGCAGAGGCTCGATGGCTGAAGGAAGCAGGCGACGTGCCATTGTTGGTGACGTCCGATGGCTTGTTGGATCCACATATTACGGGATCGCTCGTCAGTTCGTCTCCGCTCGATCACGAGCCAGGCATGGCTCTCGTTGAACTGTCGTGTGCGGCGACCCAGATTCAGGCGCGTTACTTGGCCCGCGGAGTTGAGCTTGAGACGCGGCTATTATGGGCACCGAATCTGTCCGCTGATCCGTTGTTTCTGCTCGGCCTGGGCGGCCTCGTATGTGGTTTGTTGATGTTCTTGCGTCCGGGTCGTGCCCGACCAGCTCGAGTGGTCAAGACCGATGTGGAAGAGCCATCCAGCAGCCTGGAAGAGGCAGTGATAGCCCCGCCGGAACGGTCTGTGGAATACCAAGAGAGTTGTCGACGTCGCTATGTGAGACGTGTGGCTGGCGAGCGTCGAGCGGGAAGCTCTCGACGACGTGAGCTAAGAAGCGTGACTGTTGATCGTCGCGCGACTAGCTGTCGACGCAGCGAGAACCGGCGCGTGAGTGGCGAGCGTCGAGCGAGATCTGGCTGATGACAACTTTGGACCTTGAGCCAACGTCGCTCGCGTCGCGTTTGGGATTGCGCAAGTACATTGAACTCGCGTTGTATGCAGCGGCTTGTGTGCTTACCGGATTTCTCGGGTTGACGACCTCGGCTGTTCTCATGCAGGCCTCGACCGAGAGTCTTTCCGATGGTGGCCTCGGATTTTTGCAGCCGTTGGTTCTCGCGTTTCTCGTTTTGGTGCTGGGGCTACGGTTTTCGCTGTTCTTGGCAATGGGATTCATGAGTCACGTTCGTGACGGACGCCTGCAACCTGTTGAGCCGGAGGAATGGCCTCTCGTCTCGGTATTGGTGCCGGCTTACAACGAGGAGTCGACGATTGAAGCTGCCTTGGAGTCTCTACTCCATCTCGACTACCCGAACTACGAGGTCGTCTTCGTCGATGATGGATCATCAGATCAAACATTGGAATGCGCGCGCGCGGTCCATGCTCGTAGCGAAAGCGATGCCATCCAGATTCACGGTAAAACAAACGCTGGGAAGTGGAGTGCTCTCAACTTGGCGTTCCGCGTGGCGAAGGGCGAGTTTGTCTTGTGCGTGGACGCTGATTCACGACTTGATATTGAGTCGCTTAAGCATCTTGTGCGCGCGATTCTCCGCGATGAGAAGATCGGCTCCGTTGCTGGACAGATCCGCGTTAGAAACCGCTGTTCGATCCTCACACGATTACAGGCGCTCGAATACCTGAACTGCAATGGGACGTTACGAGCTGCTCAAACGTTGACAGGCGATGTGCTTGTTGTGCCGGGACCGCTCGGTCTCTTTCGCCGCGATGCTCTTCAAGAAGTATGGGATCGCTTAGGGAGCAGCGAAGCAAAAGATGAATCGCTGGGACACTTTGCGGGTCCGTACGAACATGACACCTTCGCGGAGGACTTTGATCTTTCGATTGCGATTTTGGCTCTGGGGTATCAGATCACGTATGAGCCGCTTGCGATCGCACACACGAAGGCGCCGGAGAGCGTTGTTGAACTGCTCAATCAGCGATACAGGTGGCAGCGCGGATCGATCCAAGTACTACGCAAACTCTGGCGGCGCTTGGTGGCGAAGCCAGGTCTCGTAGGTGCCCGCTTGGCCGCTTGGCTTGTTGGGACCTACATTATCGACTTGGTCTTGATACCGATGTGGCTTGTCTTCGGACTTCCATATGTTGTGATGATGTTCGTCGAGGGTGGAGCCGTCGCTCAAAGTTTGTTTGAACTCTTCATCGCGTTCAATGGGATCAACCTATTGCTTGCGCTCTGCTACGCCAGCACGCACAACGATCGCAAGCGAATCGCACTGGTCTTGCCGCTTCAGGACCTCTATCAGACGTTATTGTTGCAGGCGATACTCGCATTCGTCGCGTTTGACGAGTTTCGCGGAGCGCCGATGCGATGGTCTTAGACTCTGTCTTCGATTTCCGTCAGCTATCGATGTGAATCACATCGATGGTGCGGTGGTTCTGAGCGCGTTGGGTGCCGGTAGCTCAGACAAACCATTCATACCATGGGATGAACTTGCCGAGCAGCCAGCCAACGATGATCCCGAGCACGGCGCCTACGATCGTGAGTGGTGTGGACGTGAAATCTCCGAGTAAGATTGCGCCGCAGATGCCGCCAATAAGGCTGCAGAGGACGATCGCGACCGTTTGTATCATGGTGCACTGAAACGTTGATCAGAAGGATGGCAATGAAGGCATCTGTAGCAACCTGAGTACTACTTCTCCAGGGTCAAAGTCAGCGAGGCATCTGCGTCACACTTCCACTGTTGGTCCATTGCTCAACGGTTCTCAGTAGAACCTACTAAATCAGTGATGATAGTCCCAAGTTTGGGTCATTGGCCTTGGTGTTACGGGGTCCGGAATTGCTAGAACGCTGATCGCACGCGGTAGGATTAGAGACGTCTCCCGACTCAGTGGTTTGACGCGTGTCGATGGTGCATTTGTTGGGTTCCCGGTGTGGATCGTTCCTAGAACTGTCTGTGCATTCCGTTGCCGGTTATGATGGCTTTCATGACAGGGACAGTTTTCAGAACTCGCTTGCAGGTTGTTCTACTGGCTTTCATCTTTTTGCTTACCGGATCATGCGAGGCTCTGCGCACCGAGTCTTCCGAAGTGCAGAAGGGCACAGCGATCGTCGAGACGATGAATTCGGGTGGCTACACCTACGTCAAGCTCAACGTCCGTGAAGGTGGGACTTGGTATGCGGTACCAAAATGCGAGGTCTCGGTTGGCGATCTAGTCGAGATCCCGTCTACCGACACCCTTGAGATGCGCAACTTCGAGAGCAAGACGTTGCAGCGTACTTTTTCTCGGATCATCTTTGCGACGAACCTAATGAAGATCGGTCAGGGCAGAGAATGACGACTGCGAATTCCGCTTGACGTTGTCGAGTCCCCACGTAGCTCGTCAGGTTCTGGCGAAGGAAGGCAGTAGTGCGC
>Ga0315331_10004402_pt1 | contig 10620 bp, 8 predicted proteins | sample M160m34915metaG_FD_203456 | JGI IMG/M metagenome (GOLD analysis project Ga0315331, IMG submission 203456) | Ammonia-oxidizing marine archaeal communities from Monterey Bay, California, United States - M1 60m 34915 | ecosystem: Environmental > Aquatic > Marine > Intertidal zone | place: USA... | reverse complement strand
TCTTCGGCGAACGAACGGCGAACGAACGGCGAACGAACGGCGAACGAACGGCGAACGAACGGCGAACGAACGGCGAGTTGCGGTGGAGTTGAAAACACGTGTGCTGCCAGATTCGTCTCCAATGCCTGCGGCTGACGATTTCCTGCAAAATATGGGAAAATTGAGGAGTTCATGGCTGCGTCAATGTTTAGTCACCGCACTCGGACCCACAATTCGCCCTCACATGCGTGCCCCTCAGAATCCCAATGACGGAAAGACCCTGTTTTATGGCCATTTCGGCTTCCACCACCTCCGCCCATGAAATTGCTGCGGACTGGCTTGCAGTCCTCGTTGCAGACACATCAGAAATTCAGGAAAACGTTGGTCAGATCGACGATGTTCTCGGCGGTGTCATCCGGGCGGCCATGGACCGTGGTGATTTCCACGCAAAGCCGAATGAACTGCTGACGCTCTACCAGACCTCCGGCGTTGCAGCCACCAACATCGTCGTCGTCGGCCTGGGAGCGGCCGCAGGCTGTGACATGCGGGGCCTCCGCCAGGGAATGTTGGCCGGGCTGCGTATCTGCTGCCTGCAAAAAGAACAATCTGTCGCGATGATCGTGGACGAATCAATCAGTGAAAACATTTCTGCGTCACAGCTTGCCGAAACATTCAGTGACAGTGTCGTCGCCGGACCTGTCGACGCTGACGTGTACAAGGCAGAGATCAAGCGACATCCGTTTCTCAGTGCCACATTGTGCCTGCCGAGTATCGACGGCATTGAGCGGGCGCTTGACACTGGCGCTACTGTCGGTACCGCATGCAACGTCGTCAAGGATCTTGTAAACCGAACTGCCAACGATATCTATCCACAAACCTTTGCGGCTTGCGCCGCTGAGATTGCCGAAGACTGCCAACTGGAGTGTGTGATTCTGGACGAGACACACATGGCTGCCGAGAAGATGGGAGCCCTGCTGGCAGTTGCTCGTGGCAGCGAGAAACCGCCACGAATCGTGAAGCTGATGTACAAGGGGGCGGGAAGCAATGATGAAACAATTGGAATCGTTGGCAAAGGGGTGACGTTCGACAGTGGTGGATATTCGATCAAGCCAACCGATAGTATGATCTCAATGAAGGCCGACATGGCCGGCGCTGCAACGGCTCTCGGCGTGATCAGTGCTGTCGCTACCTTAAAGCTGCCGGTGAATCTTTCCGTCTATGTGGGGCTGGTCGAGAACATGATCAGTGGTAACGCCTACCGTCTGGGCGACGTTGTTACCGCGCGAAACGGGACGACAATCGAGATCCACAATACAGATGCGGAGGGCCGTCTGGTGCTGGCGGACGTGCTTAGCTATGCCGTTGATGACGGTGTTGATGCGATCATAGATCTCGCGACGCTGACCGGCGCGTGCGTGGTTGCGCTGGGCGAAGAAATTACAGGGGTATTCTCTAATAGTTCAGCATTGAATGACCGGATCACAGATGCGGCCGCAGCGACGGGTGAATTTTTCTGGCCGATGCCCATGCATAAACACTTTGAGCCGCTGTTGAAAAGTGATGTTGCGGACTGCAAAAATGTAGGGCCCCGCTGGGGAGGGGCCGTTACGGCGGCCAAGTTTCTCGAAAAGTTCGTCGGCGAAACGCCGTGGGTACATCTGGACATTGCGGGGCCTGCCTGGGCCGACTCCGGGGCGGCATGGCAGGACTCGGGTGGTACGGCCAGCTGCGTGCGGACACTGATCGAAGTTTTCCGCGGGAAATAGCTGACAAAAGGAGTCGTTTTCGCGGCAATTCTGCTGTTTTCCACCATATTCCCTGCTAATGGCTCGGTTGTCGACACATTGCTGCCCGGTCTGGCCCGGAAATTTGCGAGGCTGGTATCGTTGTTGGCGGCTTCTCGACCGACTAAACTGTCAGCAGCTCGGGAGGACGCTGGACGTGCGTAAAGAGACATCTCTGAATCGGCGCGGCTGCAGTCAGCTCGGTCAACTAGCCTGCTCTGTTCCCGTTCCGAGCGATCGGGTCCCGCCTGCACTCGTTCTGAGTGACGTTCCCGCAAAATGATTCCTGTGACCGAAACTATCTCCAATCGAAATCTGCAATTGTGTTCTGACAGAACGTTCGACTATCAACCACGAACACGTGTTGTTTTTGGAATTGGCAGTTTCGGCAGACTGGGAGAACTCGCCGGTGAGTTTGGCAACGGTCCCGTCCTGCTGGTGACGGATCCCGGGCTGCGACAGGCCGGACACGAAGCGGCCGCTGTCGCTTCGCTTGAATCCCGGGGGCTGAAGGTCGCCGTTTTCGACGAGGTTGCTCCCAATCCGACAACAGACGATGTTGACCGATGTGTGGAGTTCGCGAAGGGGCAACGCATCCAGCTGATCGTGGGTCTGGGCGGAGGCAGCAGCCTGGATTGTGCCAAGGGAGCCAATTTCCTGCTTACAAATGGCGGCCGGATGCATGACTACAAAGGCGTCGGTAAGGCGACACACGACATGCTGCCCATGATTGCTGTTCCAACCACATCCGGCACAGGAAGTGAGGCTCAGTCTTTTGCTGTGATTGCCGACGCCGAGACGCACATGAAGATGCCTTGTGGCGATCCTCGGGCGGCCTGTCGGGTGGCGATCCTGGATCCGGAACTGACCGTCACGATGCCACGGCCCGTGGCTGCAGCCACGGGCATCGACGCCATGACGCACGCTCTGGAAAGTTATGTGACCAGTGTACGCAACCCGGTGTCGCAGATGTTCGCTCGACAGGCGTGGGCGCTGCTGTCAAAGTCGTTCTCAAACGTGATGATCACTCCCGACGACCTTGAATCGCGGGGGGACATGCAGCTGGGGGCCCACCTGGCGGGGGCCGCAATTGAAACAAGCATGCTGGGCGCGGCGCACGCCACTGCCAATCCGCTGTCAGCACATTTCAACACGGTTCATGGCATTGCTGTGGGGGTCATGCTGCCACATGTCATCCGCTGGAATATACCCGAGGTTGGTCACCTTTATCGTGATCTTGCCATTTCCGCCGGCTGGGCCGGCCGGGGCGACACAGACGCAGAGGCGGCCGAGGCGCTGGCCGCCGGTTTCAGCGAACTAGTAGCCACTGCCTCGATGCCGCAGACACTCACTGATGTTCTGGAAGCTCCGCTGAATAACGACATTCTGGACACTCTGGCCGAAGAGGCGAATCAGCAATGGACGGGAACGTTCAATCCTCGAACAATGGATCGGGATTCGTTTCGTCAGCTTTACAGAAATGCCACTTGAGGAAAAGTTCTGATACGTCAGCTGCAGCACAGGATACCGTTTCGCCCCCCCCCAATCAGGAGTTTCAAAATGTCCCGGCAATTGACTCGGCGCAAAACACTTGTGACCCTGTCGGGTGGTGCTGCGGCTTTTCTGACAGCCAAACAGGCGACCGCTGTTTCGGTTTCAGAATCGGCGTTGCCCGAGCCGACAGAATCCAGTTGGGCATCCTTCCGTAATGGACCTGCTCAACGTGGCGTCGCAAGAACGCAGCTCGCCGTGATGCCCGAACTCAAGTGGGAAGTTGTTTCCCGCGATGGTTGGTTGGCGACCTGTGCTATTGTGGGGGATCATGTGTACGCCCCGGCACTGCAGGGCTATCTGTTCTGTTTCGACCGCGAAACGGGGGCAGAACTATGGCGATACCGCACAATTGAAAGTACGGATGAGAAAAAATTTGCGCCCGGTTTCAAGGCGGCACCGCTGGTGGCTGGCAAAGCCGTCTACGTTGGCGACGAGGACGGCATTCTACATGCGGTGGACCGTGTCTCCGGTGAGCAATTGTGGACGTACGCAACAGATGCCGAAATTGCAGGAGGGGTGGCTGTTTACCAGGACAAATTGTTGCTGGCATCGCATGACGCCTTCCTGTACTGCCTGACGAAGCAGGGCGGCGAGCACTGGACGTTTGAAACAAACGACCGCATCAACTGCTCACCGGGTGTTGCCGAGCATTTCACCTTTGTGTCCGGTTGCGATGAACACCTGCGAGTCATCGACCTGAACAGCGGAAAGGAAACTCGGGATGTCCCTATGGAATCCTACCTGATCGCGTCACCGGCGATTGTTGATGAAATGCTTTACGTCGGATCACAGGCGGGCATCGTTTCGGGTGTCAACTGGAAGACGGGGGAGATAAAATGGCGCTATGAAAACGACAGGAGTATGCCTTATCATGCATCTGCCAGTGTGACGGATGATCTGGTGCTGGTGGGCAGTCACGATAAGAAGTTTCACGCCATCGACCGGCACTCCGGAAAGGGACGCTGGACGTTCCTGACGAAAGGTAGAATCGAATGTTCTTCCGCCGTTGTAGACAGTCGCGTCTTTTTCGGTTCTCGTGATGGTAATATCTATGGACTCGCCATACCGGATGGTAAAGAGGTTTGGAAGTTCAACGCCGGCAAGTCCATAACGGCCGGTGTATCGATCGGAGAGGGCTGCATGGTGGTGGGTGAAGATGATCACAATGGCAAGCTGCGATGCTTTGCCTGACGAAACACACAAATTCTCCCGTCGCCACGCGAACCTCTTCAGAGTGTCACAACCCGACAGAACATTATGACAACAACAGACGTTACCACTGCAACCGAAGTTGGCAGCTATTTCATTTCCAACTATCCACCGTTTTCACTGTGGACTGAACAGAACGTGCCGGAAATCCTGAAAGCCTTTGACCGGCCGGTACAGCAGACCTCAGACACAATCGCAGGGCTGTACATTCACATTCCGTTCTGTCGCAAACGCTGTAAGTTCTGTTATTTTCGCGTATACACAAATCAGAACGCCGCGGCTATTGAAGAATATGTCCAGGCGTTGATTCGTGAAATTGAACTGATCAGCCACAAGCGAGGAGTTCAGGGCCGGGAATTTGAATTCGTGTACTTTGGCGGCGGCACACCATCCTACCTGAGTTCCAAGCAACTGCGTTCGCTGCGAGAACGCATGAGTGAACATGTTACGTGGGAAAAAGCAAAGGAAGTTACATTCGAGTGCGAACCAGGTACGCTGAGTCTGGACAAGGTACAGACGCTGAAGGACATCGGAATCACCCGAATATCGCTCGGCGTCGAGAATTTCAACGACAGTATTCTTGAACAGAACGGTCGTGCTCATCTTTCGCCCGAAGTAATGAAGGCGTATGACTGGATTCAAAGTGTTGGATTCCCACAGGTTAACATCGACCTGATCGCCGGTATGGTCGGCGAAACGGACGCCAACTGGCGGCAGTGCATCGACAAAGCGATCGCGATGCAGCCAGACAACATCACGATTTACCAGATGGAATTGCCCTTCAATACCGTGTATTCGAAAGAAATGAGCGAAAAGGGCGTCGAGTCACTTGTGGCGGACTGGCCCACCAAGAGACGTTGGGTCAGCGAGGCGATGGACCAGATGCTGGCGAACGGCTACCACATTTCCAGTGGCAACGAATTGGTCCGGAATCCGGAAAGCGACCAATTCGTCTACCGCGACAACGTCTGGCGGGGGTGTGACCTCATTGCCACCGGTGTTTCGTCATTCGGACACTTTCAGGGTGTCCACTATCAAAACCTGGACCGCATCGAAGACTATATCAGTACGGTCACGACCGGCGATCTGCCCGTGAATCGTGCCCTGCGCCCCAGCGATCATCAGATGCTGATTCGAGAACTGGTGCTGCTGATGAAAGAAGGTCACATTAGCGGGAACGCGTTTCATGAAAAGTACGGCGTTGATATTCTTACTCAGTTTGCCGACGCATTTTCCAATCAGCAGTCCGCTGGATATCTGACCGTGGATGGCGATAATGTGAAACTTACCCGCAAAGGACTGTTGCAGGTTGACAGTCTGTTGCCCGAATATTTTGAAGAAGAACACCGCGCCGTTCGTTATACCTAATTCAGATGTCGATGGAGTCAGCCGCCTGTGAACCCGTTAATTGAACTCGAACAACTTTGTTCGCTGTTTCCCGAACCCGAAGGCCAACCGCTGTACCTTTCCGCAGAACATGTCGCGCGCGAAGCTACGCCTGAGCCCTATCATCGCATGCTGGTGCACGAACACCATATGACCGTCACGATGGAAAGCTATCATGACTGCTCAGTTGATGTAAAAGTGGTGAATTCATGCTACGAAGACGACATGTACTGCCGCAAAATTCTGTTGAGCAAGCATGGCACCAGCGATGTGGTGCAGTTTGGCATCGTGCGATTCAATTTCAGCTTCGTGACGGATGCAGTCCGCCGCGAAATTGAATCAGAATCGATTCCTCTCGGACGCGTTCTGATCCAGCATAACGTTCTCAGGCACATTGACCTGGGAGCAATCGTGAAATTCGAAGCCGGACCGGGCCTGAGTCGCTACCTGCCTCTCAGCGGAGGGCAAAGTACGTTCGGTCGTATGGCTACTATCTTCTGCAACGGGTCTCCCGCAGTAGATCTGCTGGAGATCGCAGCCCCACTTACCGGAAAGATTTAATTACGTTGTAGACAATTTCGTCATGCAACGTATAGCAATATGTGGTTCAGTGTTTTGACCTTCCTGAATTCTCGCTCGTCATCTACAGACGTATCTCCGCATGATTCACCCCAATCCTGAATCACCGCTCAACTATCTGCCTCCACTTCAGTCGCAGTACGACGTGATTGTGATCGGTGGCGGGCCGGCCGGATGCACGACGGCGGCTCTGGTGGCCGAATACGGTCACAGCGTACTGCTGCTGGAACGAGCTCAATTGCCGCGATTTCATGTTGGCGAGTCTCTGATTCCTGAAACTTACTGGCCTCTGAAGCGACTGGACCTCATCGACCGGTTGAAACAGTCTGCGTTTCCTCGCAAGTACAGCGTGCAGTTTGTCAGTGACGGAGTGAAGGAATCCGCCCCCTTCTACTTCGAACGATACAATCAACACGAAAGCAGTGTGACATGGCAGGTGAATCGAGGTGAATTCGACCAAATGCTGATGGATCGTGCCCGGGAACTCGGCACTATTGCTCACACTTCCGCTCACGTGACGGACGTGATCTTTGAATGCACACAGGCCGTCGGAGTGAAATGTCGGCTGCTGAACGAGGATGGCGGAAGGTCGGAACGAGAAATCCGTTGCCGAGTGGTCGTGGACGCGACCGGACAGTCCGCATTCATCAGTAGTCGTCGAGGACAAAGGGATGCAGATCCCATGCTGAAGAAGGGGACAATCTGGACGTACTGGCGGGGCGCTCACCGTGACTCCGGCAAGGACGAGGGGGCGACGCTGATCATGCAGACGCCCGGAAAGAAATCATGGTTCTGGTACATTCCGCTGCAGGATGACGTTGTCAGTATCGGCTGCACGGGCGGCATGAAATATCTGTTTGACAAAGATGCCGGGAGCGTAGAAGCGGTTTATGATCGTGAGCTGACTCGTTGTCCGGCGATGCAGAAGCGTCTTGTGAATGCGACTCGGTGTACGGATTTCTTCACGACCAAAGACTTTTCGTATTATTCGCGCGAGGGTGCGGGTAACGGCTGGCTGCTGGTCGGAGATGCGTTCGGATTCATCGACCCTGTGTATTCAAGCGGTGTTTACCTTGCACTGAAGGGGGGCGAATTCGCTGCAGACGCAATTCATGATGCACTGCAACGCAGTGATCTGAGTGGATCACGTCTGGGTCAGTGGCAACCGTTGTACAAACAGGGCATTGAGAATTTTCGCAAGCTCGTGTACGCGTTTTATGCTGAGAACTTCAGCTTCGGAATGTTTCTGAAGGAGCACCCTCAGTACAAATCAAACATGGTTGATATTCTTGTGGGTGACGTGTTTAAGCCCGGCGTGGGTGACATCTTTGATGCGATGGGAGCGCTTAAGCCCGCAATGGACATGCCACTCACTCGTCCCGCTATGGCTTAACTACGTAACAGCCCCAAATCAGCCAGGAGCGTTTGCCTGCGATCGTGGTCACGCGGGCCGGGAAACGCTGATCCCATAGAAGACGGTTCGAACAGGGTTCGAACCGTCTTTCTGAATTAATATGCTAACTCGGATCTACGAGCCCGTGGGAGGAACCAATTCCGGTTTCAGTATGAACGGGAACACTCGTACGGCCTCACCGGCAGGATGTTCCCTTTTGTAGGCCAGTTGGGCAGCTCGATCGGCGGCGAACTGCAGTCGGGTAAAGTCCAGACCACAGTAGCTGTCGGTGTCCGCTTCGGCTGCGACATCGGCGAACATTTCTCCGGATGAGGCAGCATGCCTGCGCACGCCATGAATACTTCGCTCGCGGACCTTTACTCCGGCGGCTGATAGCTTGATCAGACCCTTCAGGAAACGACCGGATGTCGTGTCGGCACCAGAGACCCGCCACAGACGTTCCCACTCTTCGTGAGCCTCCCAATAGTAGCCCAGATTGAAAAAATCGATAGCAAGCAGATAGTTGCGGTTATCTTTCCATGTTTCGGGACTGAGAGCTTTCGGCCCCTGTCCCGGAGCATGCTTACGTCCATAGCTGTGACCTTTGGGGTCACGAATGGGATGCGGCAGACCGGACGCCGGGTAAAACGCGTATTCGGGAACGGGTATGGACGGAAGAAGACGTGGACACTCCGCATCGGCCGTGATCATATGCTGTAGGCTCCAATAGATTTCGCTAAAAAAAACGAGGCTGCGACCATCGTTCCCACGCACCACCTGCTTGACGAGCCGCGGTTTTTACACAATCCAATTGCCAGTATCAGTTGTTCCACTGGCGAAACCGGGGTTGATTAAACGTTCGGCACACTGCTGTACACTCAGTGCGGAAAGGCGGGAGTCTCAAAAAGGCAGGAGGTATGGCCGGGGATGTTGATGACACAGAACACAATGATTTATCACTTACGACTTTACACGCTTTTTTTGCGAACTGCGAGTACTTCTTGGTCGAAATCCACAGATTCCGACCGTTCACAGTCGCTGCCGGATACGTCCCCCCAATGCCGACTTTTCGCCACCGCTTTCTTAACCAGAAAAACCGGTGAGCTGATGTCCCCACGTTGCTCTGCCCATGACGATCGAAAACGCTGCATGGCCCGAGTCAGGTTCTTTCCTGGTCCCTAGCGCAAGGGATTGTCATTTTTTAAAGAAAAAGTATTCCCATCGGGACAGTCAGTTCTGCAAAAACTGAATCTTTGTGAGGTCAGCAACAGTCGCCGTATCGCATTGGAATGAGTTCAGAGCTATGGTGCGCATGTGCTGAAAATCACCACCCCAGAGATACGAACGAAGCCGGTCACAAACAGGAAGAGACGGCAGGATATGTCAACGACGAGTGAATCTTTGAATGTGGACGGGGCCGTTCGTGATCGGTACAGCAACGCGGCTCAGGCTGCGGAAGCATCCCTGTGCTGTCCCGTTTCGTACGATGCACAGTATCTTGAGGCCATCCCCCCGGAAATTATTGAACGTGATTACGGATGTGGTGATCCGTCAAAATATCTGCAACCCGGTGATCACGTGCTGGATCTGGGATCCGGTGGAGGAAAAATCTGCTACATCGCGTCTCAGGTGGTTGGGACGGATGGCTATGTCGTCGGCGTAGACATCAACGATGACATGCTGAATCTGGCCAGAAAGTATCAGGATGAGGTCGCAGGACGGATTGGCTATCGGAACACCGACTTTCGAAAAGGTAGAATTCAGGACCTGCAGCTTAACATGGAGTTGTTTGAACAGCACCTGAGTCAGCACCCGGCCGATTCGGCAATCAGCTGGCTGGCGGCCGACGAAGCCGCCGCAAGACTGCGCCAGAGTTCGCCGCTGGTGGACAGCGACAGTATGGATGCGGTTGTATCAAACTGCGTTCTGAATCTGGTTCGTAACGAGGATCGCAGGCAGTTGTTCGCCGAGGTATATCGGGTGTTGAGACGCGGGGGGCGAGCGATCATCAGTGACATCGTCAGTGATGATGACGTACCGGAAGGCCTGCAAAATGATCCGGATTTGTGGAGCGGCTGTATCAGTGGCGCATTTCGTGAAGACCGCTTTCTAGAAGCCTTTGAAAATGCCGGCTTTTATGGTCTCGAAATCGTTAACCGACAGGAAGAAGCATGGGCCGTGGTTGACGGGATCGAGTTCCGCAGCCTTACGGTGCGTGCGTGGAAAGGGAAGGACGGACCATGTCTCGACCGTCATCAGGCCGTCATTTACAACGGTCCGTGGAGAACCGTCATCGATGACGACGGACACAAGTTGGATCGCGGAAAGCGGATGGCTGTGTGTGATAAGACGTTTAATATCTACACATCCAAACCGTACGATGTCCAGGTCACGGCTGTGCCTCCAGCGCAGGCTGTTCCGTTGGACCGGGCTGCTGATTTTGACTGCCATCGCGGGGCGATTCGCAGTCCGGTTGTCACGAAACAGGGCTCAGAAGCACTGAATGTCCTGCCAGGAAACGACTGCTGTGAAGACGGTGGCAGTTGCTGTTGACGCGACGCGGGGTATTCTGACGCGCAAGGCTGTGGCTGTTCCATGGTTTGCTGACGACAAAAGGCACACTGCAGGCAGCGTCTGCGGTTCGACAATGCGGGCCGTCTTGGTACGGGTTGCTGCCTCCGAGTTCGATTTAGTGCCGTCGAATTGTTTGCCGACGCACTTCACAAGGTGAGCGTT
>Ga0315331_10004400_pt1 | contig 10622 bp, 5 predicted proteins | sample M160m34915metaG_FD_203456 | JGI IMG/M metagenome (GOLD analysis project Ga0315331, IMG submission 203456) | Ammonia-oxidizing marine archaeal communities from Monterey Bay, California, United States - M1 60m 34915 | ecosystem: Environmental > Aquatic > Marine > Intertidal zone | place: USA... | reverse complement strand
CAACGGACCATTGCGAATCGTTGGAAAGTATGGCGAAGACTCAACTGTCACCGCCGAGTTTGACCTGAGTATCTTCAAGCGATCAACCAGAGATATCTGGCTCACGATCCTGCCGAAGAAAGAGGAAGCCATAGACAAGGAGTAATTCTTGATTCTGACAGAACTACGAATGAACACGAATCAACACGATTATCTTCTGTTGTGGTTGAGCAAGTAGTGTCTATTCGTGGTTCGATGACCGCCTGGTTGCGGCCGAGTGGAACTCCGCCGCACAGTGATCTCTGCGTTCCGTTCTCCTGGAACTAATAATTCACCGGCTGTGACGCTCGTAAGTAGGCAAAGAGGTCTCGAATCTGCTGGTCGGTCAGCTTCTTGACCGTGCCTTCGGGCATGACCGAGCGTTTGATAGCTCGCATGTCTTCGATTTCGTCGCGGCGGAAGATCAGGTTCTGGCCATCGACGCCTCGCAGTACAACAACCTGATTGTCCTTGTCGGCGAGGAACCCGTTTACGACTCGACCGTCTGTGGTGATGATGATGTAGTTTTCGAAGCCTTCGCGGATTTCGAGACTCGGGTTCACCACGTTGATCATGATTCGTTCGAGGTTATCGCGTTTGAACGAGGTTAAGTCCGGGCCGACCTTTCCGCCTTCGGTGAACAGTGTGTGGCATTTTCCGCAGTTTTCCATGTACAGAACCTTTCCTTTTTTCGGATTGCCGGAAGCGGCCTCGACGATGGTCATCAGCCGTTCCACTTCGCTGCGCATCTCTTCGGTGGTTGCTCCGGCGACGCTGCCCCAGTGTTTGGCGACGAGTTCACCGATGCGGCTCTTATCGTGCAACAGGATCTTTCGCAGGGCGGTGTCTGAAACGTCTTCGGGTTTCAATTTTCCACGGTCGACCGCTTCCAGAAGTTCGATCGCCCAGACGGGACGGCTGCCGAGCAGCGTTTCTGCAACCAGCCGGGCGTCGCCGGGAATTCCTTTCAGACTCTTTACGACGGACTGTCCGACTCGCAGATCATCGAACGTCTGCAGAGCGGTCAACGCAGCCGAAACAAGGTCGGCGTTCTTGTCGGAGTCAACAACTTTCAACAGGACGGGGATGAATTCCGGACGACGGATTTCACCGAAGATTTGAAGGTATTGCAGACGGTCGGTGGTACTGCCCTTTCCTGATTCAACGGCGGTGATCGCTGTTTTGATTGCTTCAGCATCTCCCTGGCGGAGTTTCAAAGCGGTGGAACCGCCACCCGATTTCGCGATCGCCGCGACCAGTTGGTCAGGCAGGCTGGCCAGCGATCGGCCTTTGTACGCTTCTTCGAAACCTTTCAGCAGAAGGTCGGTACTGGCTTTGTCCGGCGAAGCGTTCAGCAATTCAGCGGCCGCGATCAGCTCTTCGCGAGAACCCGCCAGCGCGTAACGTTTCATCATTCGATCGATCAGGTGCTCCTTCACGATGGCCGTGTTCCAGACGTTTTTGTCAGCAAATAGAAGATCAAGAATCTCTTTGCGTGACCCGTCAGAAGCTTTCGCCTCGATCGCCCACCACAGCATTAGTGGTTGATGGATGTCTTTGGAATCTTCGTCGTAGTTGAGCAGGTTTCGAATGATTGGCAGAGCGTCCTTTGCCGGCAGGCGTCGCGTCGAAGATGCGAGTTGTTTTCGGACTTCGATGTAGGGTTCTTTCGCCGCCAGATCCGCCAGCGCTTTCGCAATCGTCGGTTCCACCTGGTAATGATCGCACAAGAGTCGAACTGTCCATGCTCGGACAAACTGGTTCTGGTGTGTGAGCATGATTTTGGCTGACTGACTCTGGAGCTTGCCTTGAAGAATCCCGTGGGAATGCAGTTGCCAGAGTTTTTCCAGGCCCAGTTGCCCACCAGCTTTCATGGCGTTAACGACACGCGTGTGGTCCGTTATCGATTTTGAGAGTGTTACCGGCGAAGATTCCGGGGCTTTGGAATCTGACGGCCAGTTTCTTTGGTGTGTTGTCCGGTCAGCGATGATTCTCTGTGCTGTCTGCCGATGCCATTTTCCGTGATGTTCGAGCAGCTTGCCAAGTTCTTTGGAGTTTGATTTTCCATAGTCAAACGGTTTTGCCTGCGGCATTTTTTTCGGTTTCAACCGATAAATTCGCCCATTTGTCCGGTCGATGCGGCCGGCGTAGTGACTGCTATGGTCGATGCGTTGTTCGTAAAGATCGGCGACGTAGATGCAGCCGTCCGGGCCGGCTTTGATGTCGACCGGTCGGAACCACTGATCGTTGGTTTTGACGACTCGGCTGATGTCACGAGTCTGGAACGAAGACTGATCCGGCTGGAAGTCGCTCATCACGACCTGGCCCTGCAGCGGTTCTATGCCGAACAGCCTTCCGCGGTACTCGTCGGGCAGAATGTTCTCTTCATAGATGATGAAATTGTGCGTGAATCGCGGCACGCTGTGATGCTTCATGTTCGCGAAGTAGCCGAATGAGTACGGGTTCGAAAGCGTTCCGTGCTTGCCGAATCCTTTTCGTGAGTAGCCGCCCTGTTCGTAATGAAATCCTCGAGTGTCGCCGCCGTTGTGGCCGGAGAAGATTTCTCCCTTCTCGCTGATCTCCACACCGAACGTGTTGCCGCCGCCCTCCGCGAAGACTTCGTAACGTCGCAGTTCCGGATGGTAGCGCCAGATAAGTTGCCCCATCGTGCGTATCGGTTTTTCTTTGGAGCCGGGGCGTTTGATGTTGCCCGAAACGGTGCTTCCCTGGGCACCGTAAAGCCAGCCGTCTGGTCCAAATCTGAGGCTGTTAATAACAGAGTGTGAGTCCTCCATCCCGAAGCCTTCAAGGTGCACTTCCGGCACGTCGTCCGGCACGTCGTCGCCGTCTTTGTCCGGATAAAACAGCAGGTACGGAGGATTAGTGACCCACAGCCCGCCTCGGCCCTGCACAAACGAAGTCGCCAGATTCAAGCCGTCGACAAAGGTTTTGTGTTTGTCGTAAACACCGTCGCCGTCCGTATCTTCGTGGATCGAAATCCGGTCGCGGCCTTTGACATGGTTTGGCGGAGCTTTGGGTACTTTGTCATAAACTGCTCGCAGGTAGACGTCGCGGCTGAGCATCTTCAGACCTGCGATTTCTGGGTACTGCCGATACTCCATGACCCACAGCCGTCCCCGCTCGTCCCAGTTTATGAACAACGGCTGAGCGATGTGTGGCTCGGAAAGGACAAGCTGGATATCCAGGTCGTCTGGCGTTTTAAACTGTTTCTCGGCTTCGATCGGCGGTACGGGATCGTTGTCGCCCTTTCGTTTCATAACGTAGCGCTGAAGATCCTCGACATCGTCGACTTTGGCAAAGGCTCCCTGTTTACGATCGCTTGTTCCTGATGCAAGTTTTGCCACGTTTACGCCGAAGTCTGCGGCCGAACCTTTTGCCCACGCCGATTCGTCACCGGGTCGGTATTGCCAGTCGCCGTCCATTCGGATGGCCTGTTTCGCGGACTCGTTCATCAGGATCGGTGGAGCGACGCTGAAGTTTGGACGCGGGTTGTCCTGATAAACCCGGATTCCGATTGTGTTGAGCTTGCCGACTTCTATCAGGTCGGCATCGACGTCGTACTTCCCTTTTTCACCCAGGCCGCTGCGAAACTGAGGCGGGAAAGTACCGGTCGCTCCGACGTTCACACCGTTGACGTACGAAGCCCGAGCGTCGTCGACCGCCTCGGAGTACAGGGTTAGCCTGGCACCTTTCCACGATTCAGGCACTTGAATCAGGCAGCGGTACCACGAATAACCGTCGATTGGTTTTAAATTGCCGCTCGGCATTTTTCGCCAGGCGTCGGGGATCGTGACCAGGTGCCAGCCTTCAGCCGGAGCAGGCCTCGATGATTGAGCCTTCGCTTCAAGTGATGCAGAGCAGATTCCGCCAGCGGCGAGAATTAACAGGCACGGGCGAACGAAGTTTTGAAGGCGTGGAATCATGGCGGCTCCTGCCGGCGGGGTGGGATCAGTTCAAATTTGGATTCACAGGATCAGGATGTTCAGCAGTCGCGGTCCGAAGATCAGAGCTCCAACAACGACAGAACATCCGGCAGAAACAAATGTCGCACCAGCGGCAATGTCTTTCACGCATCCTGCCGCAGCGTTGTGTTCGGGACTGACGATGTCGACCAGCAGTTCGATCGCGGTGTTCGGAATCTCCGAGGCAATGACCAGTCCAATTGCCAGAGAAATGCTGCACCACTCGTTTGCTGACAGCTCAAAGTAGAGCCCGGATGCAACGACCGCCAGTGTGGCGAGAAGATCAATGCGGACGTGGATTTCTGACTGGATTGCAAAAGACAGGCCGCGGAACGCGTGACGGAAACTCGTCACACGACGAGCGAAGAATCCAGCAGGCTCATCGCCCGATCTTTGCTTCATGTCACGTGCCGCCCTTATGAGAAATCTGGTCGCGGATGTCGAAACAGCATTCTGGTCAACGCAAACACGCTTGCAAAGTGTGGCTGGTCGGATCGTGGCTGACGGAAACGGTGATCGTTATCCTGTCGACATTGCGACGTCATTTAGTACGAACCCTCAAAATACCTGTCTACTCCGAGAAGTCCCAGCTATGTCTGACAAAGTCCGTATCGGCATCATTGGTGCCGGAGCCGTTTCTGATTACCACCACGTTCCCGGTATCAATATTGACCCTCGCTGTGATCTGGTCGCTATTTGTGATCCGAACGAAGCTCTGCTTGAACAACGGCAGAAAGAGTGGGGACCGACAAAGACGACAACCGACTACGAAAAGATTGCGTTCGACCCGGACATCGATGCGGTGATCATCGCGACGCCGAACTTCATGCATCGCGAACAGACTCTCGCCTGCGTCAACGCCGGCAAGCATGTGATGTGCGAAAAGCCACTCGGTCTGAACTTTCAGGAGTCCGCCGAAATGTACCGGGCTGCTCGAGACAAGGGCGTTCGACACATGACCGCATTCACGTACCGGTTTGCCCCGTCGATGCGTTACGTGCGGCATCTGGTTCAGTCGGGACAGCTTGGCGTGCCACGACATTTCCGCAGCCAGCGATTTCTCGACTGGCCGGAAACGAGCTGGGGCTGGCGTCAGTATAAACACCTGGCCGGTGCCGGCGACCTGTTTGACATGACGATTCACCGGATCGACTTTTCAATGGACCTGATGGGTCCGATCAAGGCGATCTGCGGTGCGATCGCGCAGTTCTCTCCGCGAGATAAAACGGCTGATGGCGAAAGCTGTGAACCGTCGGAAGTTGATGACTGGTCATCATTGATCGGTCAGTTTGAAAACGGAGCGACCGGCGTCTGGGAAGGCAGCACGGTCATGAAAGGTCACCATAACAACGGATTTGGTTACGAGTGGGCCGAAGTCAACGGTTCGGAAGGTTCAGCCGCCTACCAGCTGACCGATCCGAACAACGTGATCATAGGAAAGCACGGCGGCACGATGGAGAAGGTGCCGGTCCCAGATGAATTTCTGGTCATCGACGGTAGTCCACGACGGGGCAACGAAGGCGTTCCGAGCACCGTCTTCCGTTACGACCTCGTCTGGGAATTCGTCTCAGCCATCGTCGAAGAACGCGACGCACTGCCGGGATTCGACCACGGAGCACGAGCCCAGTTCGTTGCCGACGCCTGTTTGGAGTCGTTTGAGAAGAAAGCCTGGGTCGACATCAACGCTGACCTGGGTTGAGAGTCATAGTCGATTGTCGCTTTCAGCAAAATTTATACATCTCGAGCTGTACGTACGATGGCTATAGCCGATCGGACTTCACATCCCACAAATTGGTTCACAACAATCGGGGCACTGGTTCGCCGGTTCTCTGAATTGCAATTAGTTCCTCCTGTCCAGTTATTTCGTGGTTTGTTCATTCGACTGTGCGTTACTGCAGACACTTTGTCAGGCCGATCCTGACCTACTGATTGGAATGCAAGCGTGTCTGATTCGCAGAGCAGTGCTGAAGGCAGCTCGACGGATCAGCTGCGCGACGCGCAGGTTATCGCCGACGAACCTCGCAATCTGATTGTGCTCGCAGCGTTTAATGTGACGCTGCGGTTCTCTTGGATCTTTAAGACGGAAAGCGTCCTGATTCCTCGGTTTATGGACGTGATCGATGGCTCGGGATTTGTGCGTGGGTTCCTGCCGGTTTTTAACCGCTTTGGGCAGAGTGTCGTGCCGTTGTTTCTGGCTGATCGGCTGCGGCGAGTACCGCTCAAACGGCGAGTCCTCCAGGCCACGTCGACATTAATGGGTGCGTGCTTCGTATCATTAGCCGCGTTGTGGTACTGGCTCGGTGAGCCTGTTAACGGCGGAGCACCGTCCTGGTTGCCGATCGCGTTTCTGACGATTTACGTGATCTTCTTTTTCGTCAGCGGCATGAATCAACTGGCTCTGGGCACGATCCAGGGCAAGCTGATCCGAGCTAACCGTCGAGGCCGGCTGCTGGCCGTTTCGGGTGTCACCGGTTCGGTGGTGTCGATCACGCTGGCGTGGTTTCTGCTGCAACGCTGGTTGGAACATCCTCTGCAATTACCCGATGGCGGCTACGTGCTGATCTTCGGTTTCGCCGGAGTGGGATTTGTACTCGCCAGTCTGTTGACGCTTCCTGTCCGAGAACCTGCCGACAATGAGTGTCCATCCACCGCTCGCAGCGCGAAGCAGGCCGTCACTGACGCGTGGGAGATCTTCAGGCACGATTATGCCTTCCGTCGAGCTGCCACTGTGGCCATGTTGTTTATCTCCGTTCAGTTTCTGTTTCCGCATTTCCAGGCGTTTGGCCGCAGCCGTATTCCCAACGAGGAAGAAGGCTTCCATTTGATGCTTTGGGTAATTGCCCAGAACGGCGCTGTAGGAGTTTTCAGTTGGATATCCGGGATCATCGCCGATCGATACGGAAATCGAATGGCGATTCGCATACAGGTTTTCCTTTGTACGCTTACGCCGCTGATGGCGCTGTTCTTGATAAGCGATTTAATTTACGAAGGCCACAAGTGTTTCTGGTTGGCATTCGTTTTTCTGGGACTGGTTCCGGTGACGATGAAAACCTTCATCAACTACACACTTGAGCTGACCGACGCAGCTAACCACCCGCGCTATGTCAGCACGATGGGCCTGTGCTTTGCCGTGCCGTTTGCGCTATCGCCATTGGTCGGAAAACTGATCGATATCGTCGATTTCGAGCCAATCTTTCTGGCCATCAGTGGCTTGATCGGCATCGGTGCCCTGCTGACATTCCGCATGTCCGAGCCGCGACACTCGCAAGATCAATAACCGAATGTACGGTGTGGACATTCATTTCTCAGGGATTGTCTCACCTGTTCATGATTAAAGGGCTGATGTCGTGTTGCAGAAATTTCCGGCGTCATGATCGGTTGAATTTTCCGTGGAAGTTCAGCTGCTCAAATGGTCGGCGGTGACATGATTCCAGATGTTGCCTGTTTACGAGTCCGACATCTTTCTCATCCGAAAAAGTTTTCGTTGCTGAATCGAGCACACTGTTCGCACCGTAAATCGTGTGACAGGTTGTTCCGGATTGTCTGTCCGGGAATGGCTTCACCTGGGGTAATCCGTGCGGCGTTCGCTAATTGAATTGGAGTGCCGTTTGATCATGACGGTACGATGAGCTCTGAACACTGTTACATCGAAGGGTCGGTGTGCGCGTAGAGGATCGTTTGTTATTTCCTCCAGAAAATATCGAGTATCTGCCGGTGCAATACACCGAGTGCTCTTCTCAATTAACCAGCAGTTGAGGACAGCATGCTTCAGCAGCTTAGACATCTTCTAATGCCAGCGTTGATTCTTGCAGGTGGAGCGTGTGGGTTATTCTGGCTATCTGCTTTGAATGAACCACCGACGCGAATTACTGCGTCAGCACAGCTTCCGCTTGTTGAAACACAGTTGGTAGAAGTTAACGCTGAGTCATTCCCAATTCGAGTTAACGGTGTAGTCGTCCCGTTCCGTGAGATTCGCATTTCGGCGGAAGTTGATGGGCGCATCGTGATGAAGGCTGAGGGTCTTCGTAGCGGAAGAGTCGTCTCGGCCGGAACGCCGCTAATTACGATTGATCCGGAACCATACGAACTTAAACTTGAGAAGCTGACTCTGGAAGACAAACAGATCAGCATTGAACGACAGCAAATATCGATTGAATCAAAGCAGATTGCTACGTTGATTTCGCTTGTGGAGAAACGGCTTGAGCTTGCGAAGCGAGAATTCACGCGGTCACAGAAACTCAAGGCAACTAATGCGTCGTCGCAGGCAGAACGTGATCTGGCGGAAAGGACCGTGCTGGAAGTCCAGGACGCACTCGAACTTCTGCAGAACCGTCGAGAATTAGTACCGTTGCGCGAATCCGATCTGCAGGCGAAAAGCGATCTGATCAGTTCACACCGAAAGGAAGCGGTTCTTAATCTGTCCCGCACAGAGATTGTCGCTCCGCTGTCCGCGATCGTTACAAAAGATCTTCAGGAAGTCGGTAGTTTTGTCGAGCGTGGCGACCATCTTTTCACTCTACAGGATCCGTCACGGTTTGAAGTCGAGTGTCGGTTGCGGAGCGACGACCTTTACTGGTTGCAGGATTCGGTTGGGCTGATTTCGGACGCTAATGTAGTTGATACCGCGCCGATCGAAACTTCTGCATTGAAAGCGGCATTTGAACTTCCCGAAGTTGATGTGACGGTCACGTTCAAAACATCAGGCGGGTCTTACACATGGCAAGGTCGTCTGGTGCGTTCAGACGGCTCAGGTTTTGACGCGACTACGCGGACGCTGGCATGTCGAGTTGTCGTTGAGCAGCCAATTCGCTCGGCCGATGCAGGTCCGCCAGCATTAATTGCAGGGATGTTTGTGGAAGTCGCGATCAAAGTAATGCCGCGTACCGAACTACTCGCAATTCCCCGTGGCGCGCTGCAACCGGACGGTCAGGTCTGGGTGATCGATGATGGTAAACTTGCTGTTCATCGAGTGCGGCCAGCCAGAGTCACTGAATCCGTTGTTCTTCTGAGAGCCGATCAGGCGGACATTGAGTCAGGTTCCAAAGTCGTTGTCTCGACTCTGCCAATTGCTTTCGACGGGATGGATGTCCGGGAAAGGTCCGCCCCGTGAAATCCGTCGTCGCGTGGGCTGTACGAAACAGTCCGTCGATGAACACGCTGATGCTGGCTGTCATCGTTTCCGGTGCGGCGTGCATGCTGCAGTTGCGGTGTGAGCGTTTTCCTGAGTCACAGCCCGACGTGATTCAGGTCTCGGTTGCCTATCCCGGTGCGAGTCCTGAAGAAACTGAGCAGTCAATCTGTCTGAAGATTGAATCGGCGATTCGATTCGTGGCCGGGATCCAAAAGATCACTGCTGTTGCGAAGGAGGGAAACGGTACGGTGTCCGCGACTCTTGAATCGGACGTCGGCGATCCCCACAAAGTGCTGAACGAAATTCGGTCAGTCGTTGATCAGATTCCTCGCTTTCCAGCGGGCGCCGAGAAGCCACGAGTTCGGTTGAATGTTCGTCATCGAAACGTGATTTCGGTCGGCATTCTGGGAATTCGTGAACCGGGTGTTGGGCTGGAAGCAACCAAGTCTCTACGCGAGCGAGAGGCAACCGCATTGCAACTGCGATACCTGTTTGAGCAGGTTCGCGACGAGTTGCTGTTGCTGCCGTCGGTCAGCCATGTCAAGTCGTGGCAGGCGAAGCCGTACCAGATCGACGTGGAAATTTCTGAGCAGACGCTGCGGATGCATGGCATCTCGCATGCCGACGTGACCGCTGCGATTCGGAAGGCAAACATTGAAGTTCCCGCTGGAGCTTTGCGGACTGATCAGACTGAGTACCTGTTGCGGATCGACAACCGGCAACTGACCGGTAGCGGCATTGCCAGGATTCCTGTTCTCACTCGTGCTGACGGAGTTGTGCTGACTGTTGGAGATCTGGGCACCGTGCATGACGGATTGGTCGACTTGGATATCTTCGCTCGTATCGATGGTCGGCCAGCGATGTCACACGAAGTCGTTCGTACTCCGAATCAGGATATGTTCGCGATTTACGAAGACGTGAATGCCTGGGCGGCTCAGAAGACGTTGCCGGCCGGGTACGAGCTTTTGGTCTGGAATGATTATTCCCGGCAGGCGCGTGAACGGCTCGAACTGCTGCGAGACAACGCACTGTTTGGCCTCGCGCTGGTGTTCCTGATGCTGGCATTATTCTTGCATGGCCGTCTAGCGTTCTGGGTTGCTGCGGGAATTCCGGTCGCGTTGTTTGGGACGTGCGGGGTCATGCTGTTTTGTGGTGCTACTTTGAATATGTATTCGATGTTCGCTTTCGTGATGGCATTGGGAATTGTGGTCGATGATGCAATCGTCATTTCGGAAAACGTCTTCCGACATCGGCAACTTGGCAAGTCAGCACTGCAGGCTGCGATTGATGGAACGGCCGAAGTTTCGTCTTCGGTGATCTGTTCGGTGCTGACGACAGTGATCGCGTTTCTTCCGTTGGTATATGTCAGCGGCGAAATGGGAAAACGAATCGCTGTCATTCCGTTAGCCGTGGTGTCGATGCTGCTTATTTCGCTGGTCGAAGGTTTGTTCATTCTGCCGTGTCATCTCTCGCACCTGCCTGATCCCTGG
>Ga0315331_10004399_pt1 | contig 10625 bp, 8 predicted proteins | sample M160m34915metaG_FD_203456 | JGI IMG/M metagenome (GOLD analysis project Ga0315331, IMG submission 203456) | Ammonia-oxidizing marine archaeal communities from Monterey Bay, California, United States - M1 60m 34915 | ecosystem: Environmental > Aquatic > Marine > Intertidal zone | place: USA... | reverse complement strand
GTTTCCACAGCCGCCATATTCAGTGTAACGCACTATGCACTCCATTCGAAACTGTTGTGGCCTTTACACAAGCAACATCACGAGAACAACCCGTCGTATTCAACCAGTTGCTTGGATGCTCATACGTTTGAATTTTTATTTGGAAACGTATTTGCTATAGGATTACCCTTGTATATATTCGTAGGGTCGGAACCGGCGTCTCTGTTGTGGATAGTGTATGCGATGTTTAATACGGTGTGGGGACATGCTGTAGAGGGAGAACACAAAATACACCACAAGAGGTTCAGGTGGAACTACGGAGCCCAACCTATGTTTATATTCGATAAGATGATGGGTACATATAAAAAATATGAAAAAGAATAATTATATTTTATCGTCGATACTCTCTTTAAAAATGTCCTCTATCTCTTTCTCCCCGACAGTTAGATTATCGTCAACAGGTATATCTTCGTAATTTGATAATATAGTTGAGCCTTCCTGCTGCTTAACCGGAGTATAGTTACGCGCGCTTATTTTGCGTTGTATCTCGCTTACTGATTCAGAGGCGGACCGATAAGCATCTTCCATTATCACAGATGTCTTCGTCATACATTGACCCATATTGATATGTTCATACTACCTCTTATAGTATCAAGGGTCAGGATAGGCTTTGGTACCTTTGGATTTAACTCTATAGACAGGTGGTTGAGGGGCATAATATCGTGGCGCGTAGACAGGGGGTGGGTAGCGCTTGTCCTCACATCCCCCAGCCAGTCCTACTCCAAGCAGCAGAACAACAGCACCTATAATGACCCAGCCCGTTTCTCCGGGTGTAGCGTCTCCTAACGAGTCGTCCCAACAATTTGAACCTGGTCTACAATTAATACCAGCGTCCCGCAGGTGGTGACAATGACTGTGGAATGTACTGTCATGGTCGTCACAGTGGTCTGGTAACTCTATGAATATAAAGACAAGAGCAGCTATTAATAATAAACCTAAAACAACGCTAAGTGTATTTAGCCTAGCCATAAATATTATGTTATAATATACTTTTATAGAGTCATTCTTCATTATCATAATCATGTACATACGAGGACCCAGCCTTTGCTCTTATTTCTATGTGGGTATCGTACAGTGAGTCCACACCGGCACGGCCTACATCATGCGAAATAAACATACAAGTCCGACCAGGGCTTCTCTTCGTCCAATCCTTCAAAGCCTGCTCCATTTGCTTAAAACCTACAGTGTCTATGTTCGCAGCAGGCTCGTCTAGAATGGTCAGGTTTGAGTGCACACCTGTGAAGATAGACGACTGTATTCTCCACGCCATAAACGATGCAATTTGTAAACGACGATATTGACCTCCACTCAACGCATGCGCCGTTGACCTCGAACCAAATGTTAGCTCCTTTGATATGTTTTCCTTGTCATCCAGTTCCATACTAAACACGGGACTTCCTTGAGACTCCGCATCGAACAAATATTTACACCAGTCCGTTGTATGCTTGGATAATTTGTGTAACATGCGCTCAACCACGTAAGTCTGGATACCCTTAACGCCTAACCATTGTCGCATGTTCTTGAGTGCTTCTAGATTGTTCGAGTTGAGCACGTTTAACTCCTTGTACCGTGCGATGGCCATGCCAGAGTCCTTGAGGGACAGTTCAATGTCTTCCAACTCCTGACGGATGGGTGGTACTTCAGCTTCTGTATTCATCAACTCACGGTTTATCAATCTCAGAGCGCTGAGGGCGCTGGTTCGCTTGTGATTCCAATGTTGTAACTCTACGCGTTTGGCAGACCATTCCGCTTGAGCAAACTCATGCTCTGCTTTCTCTTTCTGTATATTGTTGAAATCTTTCTGCTTATCTATAGCTGCTTCGGCACAATCTTTAGCCAATTTATAAGCAGCGATGCGCTCTTGTTTCTTATTCTCTTCCTTTACTTTAAATTCGTGTGTTCTCTTCGCCCTTTTCCGCTGGTCCACTGTCTTCATAGCATCCCCATATTCTTCTTGAGCAGTGACAATACGACTAGGTTCGATATGTTTACACTGTATTGACTGTTTACAAGTAGGACAACTGGTAGGAGCAGAAGCAGCTTTCTTAAGCATGAATAACTGTTGTTTGCGTACACCTGCTTCAGCAATGGCGTTGTCAATGAGTTTCTGCTCCGGTGCTGGCTTATCGTACACCGGCGACACAACATCAACAGTGTAACGTTGCTCTAAATTTTCATCATTTTTGTATAACCGTTGAGCCTTGACCAACGCGTCCTTCGAAGACTTTCTCGATTCATAATAAGCCTGAGTAATATCTTGGTATTTGCGTTTGTTATTGTTGACTGGCTTATCTCCAAGTAACGGTTCGGGTCCAAGTTCTTCTAATTCTTTTTGGTGGGTCTCTATCTCCGTACGGAATTGAAGTATCTTAGCCATATGTGCCGTTTTCCATTCCTCTAAGCGTTGCAATGTTCTCACTTTTCTAGCCTTCGTATTTGATTGCATTGCAATAGCATTCGCTAATAACTCTGTAGTGCTTCGAACGTTGGACTCTGAGAACAAAAACTGTTCGTTCACAGACATAAACAACTCTTCCCATACATTCATATTACACAATAATAATAACTCTTCCTTTGTACCTTTGTCGTTGCTTTCCAACCAGTTCTTACACCCTCCAGCCTGTTCCCATACTAGTGTGCGCATAAGCCAAGCATGCAATCGCTTGTTAGGTGCTTTGGGTAGCGTTTTACCTTTAGGTATTCGGAAAAACATCTGGTTCAACATGAATTGTGTTTGATGTTGTGTAGACCTAGTAGCACGTTCGTTGTTGTAATATACTTCCAGAAACGATGTCTTGTCTATCAGTGAACAAGCTCTGTATATCTTGAATGGTTTGCCAGCCATGTTCCCTATGATTTCCACCCTGGCCATTTGAGTTTTTTGGTTGATACACGCGGCAGATGCTTGGGTCTTTTTCATTGTGCTAGAAGCTCTCATATCAGAGTATCCTGTCAAACACCATAGAAAGGCGGATACGGTTGCCATAGATTTACCAGCACCGTTTGAACTGCCTATCGCGCCATCAGACCATTTACCAGTTATCTTGGTCAACCCGCGCTCGTCTAATTTTATTACTTGTTTGCCTTGAAATGGACCAAACCCTTCGAAGGTAATCTCATGGAAATTTACCGCGACAGGTATTTTGCTAGTTACTGTGCCTGTATCCATCTTGTTTATCATGTCTATCGTCTTGTCGTACCCTGGTTCTCCCGTTAGATTGAAATGCAAGGCATAGAGCCTGAACATTTCTTCAGCGGACAACTCCTTTTCCGCACTCAGTAGGGAAGTGGCTGCTGCCGTCTCTCTTAGATAGCGTTGTAACACGCATACCACTCCTTTGGTTCGTAGGTGTTCTACGAACTCTTCAGCTTCCGGTGTCAACTTCTCTGGGTTAAACGAGTCCATATACAATATATCATTCTCTCTCACGTGATGGAGAGCAGGCCAAGTGTCTGGGTTTTCTGTGACTTTGAATCGTTTAGGACCGTAACGGACAGGAATACCTGTAAAATCTCCCGGTCCTCTGTAGAATATAAACCGCTTGTTCTGTCCTGCTTCGCTCATGCTGGTCTGATAAGGCGAGCCTATGTAGATGACCTTTCCCATTCGCTGTGGCTTGTGGTAGTGTCCAGAAATGACATCACATGGAAAGTCTTCCTTCTTAAGACCACGGTCGGATGCTGTATTGTTGTTTACGTGGGCACCAATGATATCGAAATGACCAAAAATACATTCGTATTGACCAGAGAATTTTTTGAATACCGCTCGCAGTTCTTCATTGTCACGCTTCCAAGGTACCCATAATACGTTGCCCAGTACAATAGGGTCATCTAGTACGTGTACATGTTTTGACGCGTGTCTAAATGGTTCGAGAGCATGTTCCTTCTCCGATGCATCAATATAGTCATGGTTACCTGGAATCATAATCATGTGTACGGTCCATTCCTTTTCAAAGAAATCCAGTAGTGTGTTGAGCATATCTACTGGTATGGTACCTCTACGGTATACCGTATCAAAGAAATCTCCTAGGAATCCAATTTGTTGGTTGGACTCAATAGCCTTTTTATGTATGCCTCTCAACACATCTAGGCATATTTCTAAGGTATGTGGTGAGCAGTGTAAATCTGCGAATAGTAACATGGTTCTAGTTGCTATATCAATACGTTATATAATGGTATTCGATTATTCGTGGAGTATTCGGAAGTATATATTGGTGTCCATTCATTGCCATCACATGAAGTATACCAAGTCGAAACTGGAGGAATTAAAACAAATCAGGCATTCGGCCCGTGCTGAGCATAGGGCCTTTTTGGAGGCACGCCCCTACCCTATCAATTTTTCTCAGAGGGAAGGGATTTTGAAGGACGCAAGAGATTCTACACGGAAAATCTATCACAAATACCGCAATCGTTATAATAATTTCAAACAGAGTAAACGACGCGTAAGAAAATTCAAGAAAGAAGTGAAGCGGAGCGAGGAGAAGCGACTTAACGAATCTCTTATTATGTGCCAATGCCTTGACAATATAGTGGTAGAAACCAATCATTCCAGCGTGGAAGAGTTTCTTAGGAATGCTATTGCGTCTTATACCCGTGAACAACCTGTACGCTTTGAAGGTGTACAGCCATTCATCATGGCCTACGACAACTCATCAAAGTTGTACAAGGTACACGAGGCAGCGGGTGAACATTCGATGAACAGATTGGAGTCCGAACTTATTAAAATGAATAACATATTCTAAGAATATACGTATTTATTAATGTTTCTATACAAATTATAAATGACTGACACTAACTGGCGCTGGGACGTCATCAATGCCAGAGTACGTGACGTATCACTAACACAGCAAGCTATACACTCTTTCGATGATTTTATCGTTCGGAAAGTACCTCAAATAGTATCAAAAAATAAAGTGATTAAAGTTAAATCACAACTCGTTTCCAACGGACCAACACATGTTGTAACTTTCTCCAACCCAGTCTATAAGCAACCTTCTATCGTTGAAAAGAACCAAGATGTTCGACCTCTTACACCAGAAGAAGCTCGCACGCGTGATTTGACATTCAGCGCACCCATGTACGTGGATGTACAGTACCAACCCAACGAATCAAAGCGCGAAGGTATTGAGCATCACAAAGAGATTTACATCGGGCGGATGCCTATTATGGTACGCTCTTCGCTAGGAAACAACATACCAAAATTCTCAGAGTGTGAGCACGACCCTGGTGGCTACTTTATCATCAATGGTAACGAGAAAATAGTTATCGTACAACAACGCGTTATACCCAATGTAGTTCTCTGTTTTAAACACAACAACGGATGCCAGAGCGTAGTTCATTCATGCTCCAACGAATGGACAGCCTCTTACTGTATGTTGAAGATGATAGGTGGGGGTCTTATACCTGCTAAAGTAGATATCGGTGGACTACAATCCAATGTACCAGTTATTACCTTTCTAGTGGCTCTTGGATGGTCATACGACAAAATAAAGGAAAGACTCATGCTCACAGAAGAGGAGTGGGATATATGGAACAAGGACACAGGCGTGACTGCCTGGGAATCGCAGACACAAGCAATGACATGGGTTCTTGGTAGGTTCAAGAATAAAAAGACACCTAAACGCTCATTTATATACTTGGTGTATCCGCACGTTGGAACCGAAGACGAATTCGACATGGTACAGTCCAAAGGCTGGCCTTACCGCAAAGAAATCATGATGGACCAGGTGGTCAATTTGATTAAAGCTGCCCGTGGCGAACGAAAGTTTGACACTAGAGACCAGCTACCCAACAAGAGACTGGACACTGCCGGTGCTCTCATGGGCTCGCTCTTTGCTCATATATGGAACAAATACATAGAGGAAGTACAGAAGACCATACAGAAGTGCTGCGATTCACAGAAGAAAATACGCATCGAAAAGATTGCTGGTTCTACCGCTATAACAGACGGTATCAAGTATGCGTTGGCTACAGGCAAGTGGAAAGGCGATAAGACTCAAGTACGCGAAGGCGTATCACAAGTTCTCAACCGCAACACGTATATCTCTTCTATCTCATTACTAAGACGTGTCGATTCCAACGTAGATACCGAACAAAAAATGATTGCACCGCGAAAATGTTACGGAGACCAATGGGGATTTCTATGTCCAAACGAGACACCCGAGGGTCAACCTACCGGTCTAGTGTATCAAATGTCATTGACAGCACAGATATCTACATCGTCCAAGAACAAAAGAATGTTCCAGCAACTAAAATTCGATGACGACGGTGAGCATCTGATATACCACAACGGAATACCCGTAGGTAAGACCAACGACGTGCTCTATGTCCTCAACCATATAAAGAATCTCAGACGCAATCGTTTGGTACAGCTGGATATATCTATATCCTATCAAAATCAAGCCATATACATATGGACAGACGCGGGTCGTATTTATCGACCTGTCCTCGTAGTTACACAAGGCAAGCTGGGTATCACCAGTGATATAATAGCTGACTTGAACGCAGGAAGAACACGATTCAATGACTTGTATCAGCTGGGAATCGTAGAGAACATAGATGCTTACGAGACTACCAATTGTTACATTGCGTTAACACCAGACGCCCTCACCGTAGAACATACACACTGCGAGCTACACCCTTCCATGATATTCGGAACACTAGTGTCTAGCTCTCCATTCGCAGATATGAACCCCGGACCGCGTAATACCTATCAGGCAGCTATGGGAAAGCAGGCTATGGGTATATACGCCTCCACCTATCAGAAACGTTTTGACTCGTCTGGAAATATATTAACCTATTGTCAGAAACCATTGGTCACTACTAAATCGGCACAAGCATTGGGACAGAATGAGATGCCTGCTGGTTTCAACGCTATAGTGGCATGTATGTGCGATGAAGGTTACAACCAAGAAGACTCGACACAATGGAACAAGGCAGCTATCGAGCGAGGCATGGGGCGTTCCACTACGTACATGACTATGAGCGCGTCCACCGTCACAAGAGGCTCTGGATACCATAACTTTAAACGCCCAAAGGCCAATGATACCGTTCATATGCGTGATGAACATCTTTATACATGCCTAGACGACGACGGTCTACCACCTCCCAACACGGAGATTAAGCAAGGTCAAGCGGTTGTAGGGAGAGTTACCGTGCCCAGAGAAGTCATGTCGCATGGAAAAACTCCAGCGCTACCAGAACCTGTCATCAAACCACGTGACGCTTCCCTATTTAATAAAAAGTCCAGTGGAGTAGTAGACGAAACCATAGTCTTCCAGAACGACCAGGGAGGAAGGACAGCTAAAGTACGTGTTAGAATACAAAAAATTCCTGAGCTTGGTGACAAATTCGCTACCAGGCATGCTCAGAAGGGTACCATAGGCATGATTTATAGTCAAGAAGACCTACCGTTCACGGCCGATGGTATTACACCGGACATCATAATCAACCCTCACTGTTGCCCCACTCGTATGACAGTAGGGCACTTTAACGAGCAGTTGGCATCTAAGTTGGCAGCAATTACTGGCAGGCAGATTGATGCGACTTCATTCGACCACGAACCGGTCGAGACATTCTGCGCAGAGATGAAGGCAGCGGGGTTTAAACCTTATGGAAAAGAACAAATGTACTCAGGTAGAACAGGCTTGCCACTCAAAGCTAAAGTGTTTATTGGCCCCCTGTATTACCAGAAATTAAGACACATGAGTAGCGACAAGATACATGCGAGACCTCGTGGTAAGATTGTAGGGTTAACACGGCAACCAAATGAAGGTCGTGCGAATGGTGGTGGTTTGCGGTGGGGAGAGATGGAGCGTGATGTTGGTATATCGCACGGTACTTCGGCTGTTCTAAACGAGCGTATGTGTGTATCATCAGACGCATACGAAGCTCCTGTCTGTTCTAAATGTGGTCTCATTGGAGGTATCACGCGTCCGATTGGAATGATTGGTCAGAAGAAGGCACGGATGTACAAGTGTATAGGATGCCAGGGCGAAGCTAACCCTATCAAAAAGGTTAAAATGCCTTACGCTTCCAAGTTATTGTTACAAGAGTTGATGAGTATGGGCGTGAAGCCTACGTTATCTGTAGAAGATAAAGAAGTTGTTTTAAAGTAATAAGATAAAAATTTTTAATTTTATAATTCTTTACTGGCCAAATCGGTCAACGGTATGGGCGATTGTCTTAGAGGGCTCATACTCATGTCGGTGTCTTCGTCACTGCTCAATGGCTCTGGCGATACTTTATTTCTCAACCTCCAAGGTCTCGTTTTAGCACGCTGTTTCTCCAACTCAACGATACGTCCGTATGCCTCTGGAAAAGTAGTAGACAAGTCATACGTTTTGATATCGTCCCCGTGTATAAAAAGTTGGGTCAAAATTTGCACTTCTTCTTTGAGCGCAGCAATACGGGATTCTGTGTCGCGTCTTTCTTTGTTAAATTCACCGGTGAGATTCTGGATGGCGTATATCATATCATTCTGACCGCACGACAATAGGTCTTGAGTGATAGTGACACCGTTGAGCGCCTTCCTGACGCGCCATTCTTTTTTAAACTTCTCCAACTGCTTCTCGATACGAGTAAACTTCTGGTCAACCGTATCGTACATACGCATCAGAGTAGCTTGTTGGTCCATGACTTTTTGAATGGTAGAGTTAATAGTTTTTAGAATCTCAGTGGTATCAGACATTTATTAATAAAATAAATAACTAGGTTATACTCTATTTTTTTACTTTTTTTTTAATCTCTTCTTTGGACGCGCCGCCTCTTCTTTACGCATAGCCAGTAGTTCTTGTTCGTTGTATTTATCGCTCTGATTCCCTAAAACACTCCATCCTGGCGATTGTTCACGCGCGAACAACTCAATGCGTGGCACATCTCCAAAGAATGTAACAATATTGTCTCGCACGATTGAGGGCTTTCTGGAGTGTTGTCGTGGTGGTTCAATACATATAGAACTCATAGCGTTTGGATTGCCATCTCTCACTTCGTCTTCGACTAAATTCTTGAAGGAAGCAATTCTACCTTTAACGCCAAGTAGACATAGTTCCGCGTTCGAACGTGTATAATACCCAACTCCGAAGAAAGGTTTGTCACCGGCTTTGTTGGTCTTTACCCATGTACACCAGCAGGTTTTGTATTTGAAACCCCATGATTCCATTACCTGAAGAGCTGCTGGAAGGTTAGGAAGAGTAGCCCATAGAAGGAGAGCAGAATTTTTACGGCTAATACGCTGGACATGATACCCGATTTGTCGAAGCGAATCCACAGACATTGTTGGATAATGAGCGATACCATCTCGCCCTCTAATTGTCCCGTTGCCAATGGTCCTAGTATAGCTCCACGGAGGGTCAGCATAAATAATATTATAGTAATCATTCCCTTCTTGTGAGAGAGCTTCTTTAATATCCATTTAAAATAAAGATAGAGTTATTATACAGTTAACATATTCTTAACTTATTTTAATCTTTTTAGTAGGTCTCACGTCTACTACACGCTCTGGTAGTTTAAGTGGTGGCACATATATCTTGGTATACCATGCGGGTGTCAGGTCTTTGCCTCTGTTCCACTTAAGGTCCCATTCTTTAAGATGATAGTAGGCACGGTATGAGTCCACGCAGTTAAGGTTACCGTCGGCGTCATAACGAGCACAAGACTCGAACAGTTTGTCAGCGATACACACGTCAAAATAGTCTACACCAACAGGTAGACCGACCGTAGCACGCTTGTGGGGCGGTGCTACGTACGTTTCTGGTACGCGATGTAATGGGTAGCCCATTTCTTGAAGGCGTTGTAGATGATAATGGCAGCGGTGTATCTTGCCGAAACGGCGTGAGTATTCTTTGGACAACTCGAGTCCAAGTTTGATGGTGTAGTCGTAGTGGGCCTTTTTAGCACGCACCCACACCGCAACTGGGTGGTTCTTGTGCGTCATGCGGTACGGGTCATCTTTGCCGTACTTTTCAATTAGTTCGGGAACGGGTGGAAATTCAGGGTTCTCAGTGTTGTACCAATGAGCTGTGTACAGAAGCTGGCATATTTCGAGTATCATCTTGATACAGTGTTTGTCGCAGTGATATTTGGCGGCATCAACCGCCATCTGAGCTAGGACGAATAGATTCATGTTTGCGTGGGATAAGAAATGGTATTATTTTGATATATATAACAATGACATTAAATACTTCGCATATTCTTAGAGGATACAAGCTTCCACATGTTCAATGCTATCCTCCTCGTCTCTTTCAATCTTCCACTTGGTGTGTTCAACCAGCTTCCAGCTGCGTGGGTCCCACAGTACAGGATGGTTGCCACGCCTTACCCAATCGTTTATTTTCTTAGGGTCTGACTCTTGGAATGATATCAGTGACAAAGCTTTACCGTCGTGGAGTATAATTCTCTGTTCTAAAGGTATTTTATTAGGATATACGATTGTTCCTGACATATATGAGTTTAAACCTTGACTTAAATATATAACATTATATAAATACAAATCCTTTAATATAAATGCCAGACCACTTTCCATTAAAAGGTGAAATATGGGCAAAGCGTACTGCCACGGCAATTGGGAAAACGTATATGAAGAAGCA
>Ga0315331_10004397_pt1 | contig 10626 bp, 4 predicted proteins | sample M160m34915metaG_FD_203456 | JGI IMG/M metagenome (GOLD analysis project Ga0315331, IMG submission 203456) | Ammonia-oxidizing marine archaeal communities from Monterey Bay, California, United States - M1 60m 34915 | ecosystem: Environmental > Aquatic > Marine > Intertidal zone | place: USA... | reverse complement strand
AACGGACTGAATTGTCTGGATTCTGGTCGACATCGCTCACCCTGAAAACTGGCGGATAAACACCAAAAATGCAGACGCTCGCCCCGCAACTTGACGCGATCATGTTCGATTACGGAAACACCTTGATTGAGTTTGGACCGAGTCAGGTCAATACCTGCGACCGAGCTCTGAGCGACGCTTTGCATGGAATGTTTGGACCTCACGATTTCGATCAACTGCAGAAAATTCAGCATCACGAAAGACGATCACCGTACCAGGGCGAGTTTAAAGAAAATGACCTCGCAGGCACTACGCGAAGCCTCATCCAATCGTTGTTTCACACCGAAGCCAGCGATAACCAGGTCGCTGAACTGCTCGAAGTCCGCTTCAACGTAATGGTCTCGTCGATTGACATTGATCCAACCGTTCAACAACTCCTCGAACGCCTCAGCACTCGATTTCGACTGGGTCTCATTTCAAATTATCCGTGCAGCCGATCAATCAATCACAGCCTTGCTGAGCATAATCTCGACCACTGGTTCGAGACAGTCGTTGTTTCCGCTGATGTAGGTCATGTGAAGCCGCATCCGAAGCTGTTTGATCTAGCCGTGTCGTCCATGGATGTTCGCCGCGAAGCGACACTTTACGTGGGCGACAACTGGCTGGGAGACATTCAAGGCGCAAAGCGTTTCGGCATGAAAGCCGCGTGGATTCGGCAGTACATCCCGTACGAAGATTTCCCGGAAAACCCAGGCGACCACCAACCGGACCTTGTCGTTGAACATCTTTCAGAACTCGCCGCCCTGGCCCCCCCCATTGCGGAGCAAAACTGATGGCGAAACACGCTCTCGGATTCCTGGCAATCGTCAACGACGCTCGCTCACGCGTCACCGAATGCACGGTCGCAGACGTTGAAGCCTGGCTGACCGCCGACGAAGCATTTCGGCTCGTCGACGTGCGTGAAGAAAGCGAGTGGAACCGCGGCCATCTTCCCGGCGCTGAGCACCTAGGCAAAGGGATCATCGAGCGCGACGTCGAAGATAAAATCCCCGACCATGCCGAAAAAATCGTCCTTTATTGCGGAGGTGGATATCGATCCGCACTGGCCGCCGATAACCTTCAGAAAATGGGCTACACGAACGTCATTTCCATGGATGGCGGCTTCCGCGGCTGGAAACAAGTCAATCTGGAAATCGTGCAGTCGTGAGTCACAATTCGGCATCAAAAATCCCACGTGTTTTACACTTAGAATTTTTGCCACAGAGATATTGTGCACATTGGTAACGCTGTGCCCTCTGCGGCGTATCTCTTCTGCCTTTGCAGCTCATAAAGGCTGGTTCCTGCCGCTAAAGTTCGGCATGACGCGGCCTGCACGCTGCCGACAAGCGAAGTGTCACAACTCCGCAATACTATCCTCGAGCCAGCAAAACAGATCTTTAACTTGTCCGGCAGGTAACTTTGGAAATTCTTCAACCAGTTACATGAAAAACTTTCAAGACCGGTGTTGACCCGTTTTTCGTGAATCGGATATCAATCGCTCTGACCTTGGCTCTACCACTAGGGATCGACGCCATTCTGTGCGTCTTTGAGTAAGAAATCACATCTCAATTTACTCTTCTCCTAGGCAGTTCTCAGAGTCTCCCACCCTTCAATCATCACGCCTTTCATCGTGCGTTCCCAAATCTTTCGGCCACTCGTGCTTCCCGCTTTGAGTGTCTACCTCACAAAGATTTGCTCGCACTTATCCTGCCAGTTCAGTTCGTTGTTACAGGTTCTCAACCTGCTTTCAAAAACGGTCCCGGCTAGGCACCCCTAATCCGAGTCATTTCTCGCCGATCGGTCCCAGGAGGATCTTACCTTGCGTAAGCTTACCGGACTCTTAATTGCCGCAGCCGTCACAGGCACTGTGTGGTGGCAGTTACACAATGTCACCGGCAGGTCGTTGACCGCTCAAACCAGGCGCACGGCTTCCAGTTCCTCGAACGCTTACCAGAAAACGGCACGCCGCCTGATGCAACAGGCACAGAGCGAAGCTAGCCGAGGCAACGGCGCCTCCGCGAAGCGTCTAGCTCTGCAGGCCAGTCGCTTTCCAGTCCAGTGGGCCGCGACAGAACTTAATCCAACTCAGTTGCTCTCGCAGCTTCAACGAGGACGGACGACTCCGCCACAGCAGCTCAATCCGGCGAGCGTTGCCGGCCAGCAGCCTGTAGCTCCGCTGCAGTCGAAGTCTTCCAGCGAACTCGTGACACGAGCATCCGGCTCGGCGAGCACAGCATCAAAACCTGACATCACCCAGACGGACTTCGTTGATTCAAGGCCACGGCCTTCAACCTTCGGGTCGGCGAGCGAAGCAAGCCCGCTTCGTAAACGAGTCGATCAGTACATGGCTCGAGCACGTGCCGCCTGGCAAAAAGGTGATCGCGACGGAGCCATCCGCCAGGCAACAGTCGCTCGCCTGCTTGCTGACGACGTTAAGTTTCAGCCGGGTGAAGAAACACCGGACGCATTCCTCAATCGCGTTCTATCTGCCGCGAACAATCCTGCTGGAGCAGTTGCGTCAGGCAGCGCCGACGTGACCGGACCGGCGTTCCTGGACTCAGCTCCAAAGACACATTCCGCAGCAACGAATCCGATCACTGAACTGCCAACGAACCCATTCGCACATCCTGAAGTTGCCACTCCAATTGTGAAAACCCAGCCGAACCCGCAACGTAAACTGGCGTTGCAGTCTGCTGGCGATGAGAAACAGTATGCAGACAGTCTACTGAATGCCGCCAAAGACGATTTGCATGCAAATCGTCTGGATTCAGCTTACAGGAAGGCGATGCTCGCCAGTCAGGTCGACACTGTCTGGAACCTGTTTGACGAGACACCGGAGCAGGTTCTCGCCAACATCCGCCGTCTACAGCAGCAGTCTCCGCGACAGACAGAAACTCTGGTTGAATCAGAAGGCAACAACCCGCTGAGACCTTCGAGCAATCCTTTCTCCGCTCCATTAGACGTCACTGAACCAGTAAACAAAGTCGTTGAAATCGTTGACCGGCCAGACCCAACACCAGCAACACTTCAAACCACTAATATTTCAGACAAAGAACTTTCGAAGCAACTCATCGCTGAAAGTCGTCAGCTGATGCGAGACGGCCGCTTTGATGAAGCCCGCGCCGCCGCAATCAGGGCGAAGAATCTGGATACGACGTTCGACCTGTTCGACGATCAGCCACAGATGGTCCTGCGGGACATCGACCGACTGTCCGGCACAATGACACTGACGGACGCCAATCAGCCCGCTCCAGCAAAACCTGAACCGCTGCCGGAAATCAATCCGTTCCAGGCACCAGCCGGACCAGACACCGCAACATTGGCCGCACAGCACGACAAACGAGTTCGTGCACAGAAGCTATTGACTTCAGCCAGAGGAAAAATGCAGCTGAGTGAATTCGCTGAAGCGAAACAGCTTGTCCAACAAGCTCGTGGTCTAAATGCAGCATACTCGCTGTTCGACGAACGTCCTGACGTCGTCTTGGCGGATATCGAACGTCTTCAGAAACAATTCGTACCTTCAACACCATCGACAAAACAACAGCCATCAAACCCATTCGCAGAGCCGGCCGAGCTGATCTCGAGCAACAATACTCAGACGACTGGTAACAACAATGAAGACTCGCCATTCCTTCCAGAGTCATCGCCTTCACCGGCAACAGCTCCAACGCAGTCCCAAACAGTTCAACAACCAGCAGACAATCCGTTTGGCGAGCCCACCCAACTCCTATCGGGCATCAGCAATCAGCGGCCAAGCGAAACTCCGGCTGTTAATCCATCTGTTCAGTTGAGTTCGAACGCCGTACGTAGTCAGCAGGCCGCAACTCTTCTCGATCAGGCACGACAGTTAATCAAAACTGGTCGCTTTGACGAAGCTAAGGCATTAGCCCAACAGGCAGAAGAACTGGACGTTATTTACGAGTTGTTCGCCGATATTCCTGAAGACGTCTACGCAACGATTGATCGACTTTCATCGTCACGACCAAACATCGCCGAGACAGGCGGCGGTTCAAAGTCACGGCCTTCAACCGTCGGTTCGCCAAGTGAAGAAACATTGGACACATTCCGTAACCAGATTCAACCTGCCGCGAACAACCCTGTCAACGCAGTTGCATCAGGCAGTACCGACGTGACCGGACCAGCGTCCCTGAACTCTGCTCCAAAGAAACCGTTCGCTGAACCGTCAACGATTAAACAATCAGCAGCCAGTCCGTTTAACGAACCAACGCAACTTCTATCGGGAACCAATAATGGGAAGCCAAGTGTAATTCAGGCCGCTGGTCCATCTGTTCAGCCGAATTCGAACGCCCTTCGTCGCCAGCAGGCCACCGTTCTTCTCGCTCAGGCACAACAGTTAATCAAAGCTGGTCGTCTGGACGAAGCCAAGGCGTTGGCCCAAAAAGCTGACGAACTGGACGTCATTTACGAATTGTTCGCCGATCGTCCTGAAGACGTCTACGCGGCGATTGATCAACTTTCGTCGTCACAACCAAGTCAGCCACAATCACGACCGGTCGTTCAAAGTTCCAATCAAATTGATCCGGCGACTCAGGAAACTGATCCTGCTGCGACAGGACCGGCATTGTCTTCAGGTTTGCCAATCGTCGTCGAACTGGCGTCACCTCAAACAGCCACAACGCGACCAACCGCTATCGCCGATCCTGTCACCAGCAAGCGTCAGGAAGCTCAGTCATTGCTTAAGCAGGCTCGAAAGGACTTGTCGATCGGAAACTTTACGGACGCCATGCTGAAAGCCAACCAGGTTCGCAACATGGACCTGACATTTGGAGCATTCGACGACCGCCCAGAACTGCTGATTGTCGACATTGCTGAAACCAAGGCGTTACAACAGGTCAACATCGCTGCGAACTCCCCTAATCAGCAAACGGAGCTAACCGGCGGTACCACAGAGCCAGTCGCCGCTCCGCCATCGGAGTACTACCCGGAAGCTGTTGCCAGCACGCCGACTCAACCAGAAACCCTCCCCGCACGGCCTGACTTCAGAAACGCTCAACGTCTCACACATCAGCCCTCAAACAACGCACCCGCTGAAACATTTGACACCACCACTGCCGACTTCAGCCCAACCGTTGGCTCGTTTGCCGGCACGAACGATCCCTATGACAACATCACGACGATCCACCCATCAGGAGTCTCTGCCGAAACCCTTTACAACGAAGGCATCAACCAACTCCGACAAAGCAATCGCGAGGGTGCTTATCAAGCATTCCTCGAATCGTGGCAGTCCGGCCAGAAGCTCGACCCTTACAAGTCACAACAGCTGCAGGACTACCTGCGGGAACTCGCACCGAAACGTCAGCAGACGATTCAGTTGACAGGTGCAGAATCAAGCGTTGTACCTGGATCACCATCTTTCAACACGACTCGACCAATCGACGTAGCCGCTCAACGGGAACAATTGAAATTTGACCGATTGAGAACTGAAGTTCAGAATGCTGTGTTGCGAGCTGACACCCTGAAGGAAAAACGTCCAAATGAAAGTATAGAAATTCTGGACCGCATGATGGCGAACCTTGAAAACTCCAGCTTCGAAGCTGATCAGGTTGCTCCAATGGTCCGTCAGCTTCGTCGCAGCCGAACGTCGGTAGACAGCTACATGGCCCAGCGAGCGCCGATCATCGAACTGCAACGACGAAATGAAGAAGTCAAGAATCTCGTCGATGCCGAACACAAAGCGAAAGTTCGTATCGGTCAAGAGTTTGCCTCGCTGGTAGAAGACTACAACAAACTCTACAAACAGCGACGTTACGCTGAGGCTCAAGTCATCGCCAAACAGGCCAAAGAACTTGACCCGACAAATCCCGTTGCAGTCAATATGGAACTGAAAGCATTGTTCGCTCGAAGAAACGACAGCAACGACAAACTCAGAGCGGAAAAAGAAAAAAGCTTCTTTGAGCAGCTCGATGATGTTGAGCAAGGAGCAATCGTCAGAGTCGGTGACAAAAACCCAATGGTCTTCAGTGATGATTGGGCCAGTATCTCCAAGCGTAGACTCGATAAGTACGGCAACGACATGCGTAGCCGTACCGACGAAGAGAAGCAGATCGAAGAGAGCCTGAGCAACAAAATATCGCTTCACTTCGAAGACACACCGCTTATAGAAATTATCCGATACGTCCGAACGGCAACAGGCACGAACGTCGCCATCGACGCTCTGGCCCTAGAAGAGGAAGGTGTAACCACGAACACTCAAGTCACGATCGATGTTGATAACATCATGGTGCAGAGTGCTCTCAACCTGATTCTTGAACCGCTCAATCTTGGCTACAGCATTGAAAACGAAGTTCTAAAGATCACAAGCAAACTTCGCCAGCAGGGCAAGATGGTTGCTGCGGCCTACCCGGTGGCTGACCTGGTCGTCCGAATGCGGAGTAAAAACCGTGACCCGTCCAACATATTTACGAACAACCTGTTCAACGCAGATACTCAGATGTCCGTTCCATCCGTCGGCGGTGTTCAGAATTCTGGAATGTTCCAAGTCGGCGCCGGACAGTCTCAGTCACCATTCATGATGGGCGGTGGCTCTGGCATGAATGCAGAACTGAGCGGTTCAGGCCAACAACAATTTGAATTTGACACACTGGTTGACCTGCTGACCTCAGTAGTTGAACCAGACTCATGGATGGAAGTTGGCGGCATGGGAACAATCCGATCGAACGAAACAACCTTGTCATTAGTCATTCGCCAGACACAGGAAGTTCATCGAGAAATCTCTGATCTGCTGGACCAGTTGCGGCGTCTTCAGGACCTGCAGGTAACAATTGAAGTTCGCCTGGTCAACGTAAGTGACAACTTCTTTGAACGAATTGGAGTCGACTTCGACTTTGATATTCAAGACTCAGTCGGCGGACCTGGTTTCGACGGTGGAGGTACTGGCGGCGGGCAGGGTGGTGGCCAGCAGGGGCAACAGGGGCAGCAAAGTAGCGGCCCCGGTGTGCCGCTTCCACCATTCGGCACGGTCACCGGTGGCGGTCAACAAGGTCAACAAGGTCAACAAGGTCAACAAGGTCAGGGTGGCCAGCAGGGTCAACAAGGCCAGGGTGGTTCGCAGCAGTTCTTTACTCCACCTCCTGGTCGAGAATTCACTGATCGGGACAGCTACCCCGGAGACGGAACAATCATCGGTCTGGCGGCACCTGGTGCTTTTACCTCTGACCTCGACATCGCCTTCCAGCAGGGATCGTTCGACATTGGTGTACCGGACTTCGGGAACTTCCAGCCAAACGCAGGTCTGCAGGTTGGTCTTGCCATCCTGAGTGACATTGAAACGTTCTTCTTCATCCAGGCTGCTCAGGGTGATGAACGATCGAACCTCCTTTTTGCCCCAAAAGTGACCCTGTTCAATGGCGACACAGCAACCATCTTTGATCAGACAGTCCGACCATTCGTTCTGAGTCTGCAGCCAACAGTTGGTGCCTTCTCTGTCGGCTTTACACCACAGATCGGGTTCATTCCGGATGGAATCACTCTGACCGTCACCGCGGTCATCTCAGCAGATCGACGATTTGTCCGACTTGCCTTATCACCCTTCTTCAACAATCTGATTGACCTTCAAACGTTCTCCTTCCTTGGTGGGCAAACAGGACAGGGTGGTGGACAGCAAGGTGGTCAGGGTGGTGGCCAGCAAGGTGGCCAGCAAGGTGGTCAGCAAGGTGGTCAGCAAGGTGGTCAGCAAGGTGGTCAGGGTGGTGGTCAGCAAGGTTTTGGTGGGATCGGCGGTGGACCGCGAGGCCCGATGAGATTCGGTAGTGCCTTAGGCCGCTTCGGAATACCGCTTCGCAGTATGGGCCAACTTTCAACCAACGGTGCATATGGTATGGGCGGCATCGGTGGCCAAGGCGGTGGCCAAGGCGGTGGCCAAGGCGGCGGTCAGGGCGGCGGTCAGGCCGGTGCAAACACAACAGCCACTGTCCAGCAACCAATTATTGCGACGATCTCGGTTCAGACTTCAGTCAGCGTCCCAGACGGCGGTACCGTGCTGCTCGGCGGAATCAAACGACTGCGTGAAGGTCGCAACATGGCCGGTGTGCCAATCCTCAACAAGATCCCGTACATCAGCCGATTGTTTAAGAACTCGGGTGTCGGTCGCGAAACATCCAGCATAATGCTGATGGTGACCCCGCGAATCGTCATTTACGAAGAAGAACAAGAACTGCTTGGAATCCCTCTGGACTAACGCAGCAGAAATATCTTCGGGGTGCCGGGCCGTCGCGAATTGCGGGAATTCGCGGCGGCCTCGGACTTGCGCCGGTAAATGGTTAGAAGCAATAATCATCTACTAACCGCCACCTTCTGGAATCGGCCAGTTGAGTCCTGCCGTGAAGCCGCCATCAACTCGCACTACCTGTCCGGTCATGAAGGCTGCTGCTTCTGACGCAAGAAATAGAGCAGCACCTACGAGGTCTTCTACTTCGCCAAGTCGACCAAGTGGTGTATTAGTTTCCCCCCAATCTCGCATCGTCGAATCTGACCATAATTTCTTAGTCAGGTCCGTAAGAATAAAACCGGGCGCGATCGTGTTGACGCGTACTCCGTGTTGCCCCAATTCCACGGCGAGACCACGAGTCATCATAACCACACCGCCTTTGCTCATGGCATAAGGCAATACATTCTTAAGCGGCGAGTATGTATTCAGCGAGTCGACATTGATGATGCTTCCGCCCTTCTGCTCGGCCATGTGCCGTCCCACGCGTTGAGCAACAAAGAATGCTCCTTTCAGATTTATGTCAACTACGTAGTCAAACTGCTCTTCAGTGAAATCAGCAGCTGGCTGACGAATATTGACACCGGCGACGTTCAGCAGCACATCGATACTTCCAAACTTGTCCTTAACGCCATCGACCATCTGCTGAATGGCCCCCACGTCTGCAACATCACAGACCCAGGTTTCGACAGGTCGGTCCTCTGAACCGATTTCACCAGCCGCCTCTTTTAGCGTCGCCTCATCCCGTCCAGTAATGACGACATGAGCGCCGGACTGATAGTAGCCTGTCGCCAGCGCTCGGCCGATCCCGCGGCTACCACCAGAAACTAATGTCACTTTGTTCCGAACGGAAAATCTCGAATCATTCATCGAATGGCCTTTCAACGTCTATTTCTACCTGCTCAACCATGTAAATTCCCATCATGTAAATTCAGGCAGAATACGATCGTAGATGGATCGCACTGAATATGGACCTGAATGGCGATGATACAGGTCTCAAAAATGCCGAAGGGCTCAAGTCGGAGTGATTACCATGATCGAACGGCATACTCAGCCAGACTTATTGACAGGGTACCGTCCCCCTGCTTCCAGCCCAATCGGCCTGACCCGAACGTCCTGACTGAAGTTGATCGGTCGTCAGACTTTCCGGCGCTTGAATCAGCCAGAAAGGCTGCCTACATTGGCAAGCCTTGGCCATCTGACCGCAAATTTCGAAGGCTGTAAGCAGTCACTCGGCAAGAGCAAACGATCCTCTCTGCATCGGAAACCGGGCTGCTGAGAATTTCGGACTGTACTCCCTTTCCGGAAAATACGGAGCAGAGTCAGAAATTTGTAAACGCTTTCGTCAAAACGGGCGTAAGCCCCGCAAAGTTGCCTGTAGTCTGACTCACTTCATTATTTCAGTTTCATTTTTTCGCTGAATCCACCAGAACAATTCACCGACAACGCAATTCCTTGAGCCGTTTGGGCTTCATTCTGTTGGCTGCAAAAAGCAGTACAACTTTGTGTTATCATTCCACACATCAACTGCACAGGACGGGACTAGCTGATGAGCGACGAACCAGTTATTCAAATCCGGAACCTTACGAAAATATATCGAGACTTCTGGGGCCGAAAGAAGGTTCAGGCACTCAACTCGCTGAGCCTGGAAGTGAACAAGGGCGAGGTCTTCGGGCTGCTCGGTCCAAACGGTTCGGGCAAGACGACCACGATGAAACTGCTGCTCGGACTGCTCTTCCCGACGGAAGGCGATATTTCGATTCTCGGCAAGCCCGCATCGGACGTGTCGAAGAACGAAAAGATCGGCTACCTCCCCGAAGAGTCTTACCTTTACCGCTTTCTGAACGCCGAAGAGACGCTCGATTTCTATGGCCGCCTCTTTGATATCTCGGCCGAAGAACGAAAACAGAGGACGAACGAGCTGATCGAAATGGTCGGCCTGCAACACGCTCGAAGGCGTCAGTTGAAGGAATATTCCAAAGGGATGACCCGCCGAATTGGTCTAGCGCAGGCATTGATCAACAACCCGGAACTGGTTCTACTTGACGAACCGACAAGCGGTCTGGACCCCGAAGGATCGCAGGACATGAAGAAGTTGATCGAAAACCTCCGCGACCAGGGAAAGACCGTTGTGATGTGCAGCCACCTGTTGGCTGACGTCCAGGACGTCTGCGACCGAATCGCTATTCTCTACGGTGGTGAACTGAAAGAACTCGGCCGCGTCGAGGACCTGTTGAAAGAGCAGCACGAGACTCAATTCGTGACATCGCACCTCGACGACACGGCCGTCGACGAGATTAAGGCAGTGCTCGACAAACACGGAGCATCGCTTAAGACGTGTGGGCATCCGACGAGCAGTCTTGAAGATCTCTTTATGAAGACTG
>Ga0315331_10004396_pt1 | contig 10629 bp, 21 predicted proteins | sample M160m34915metaG_FD_203456 | JGI IMG/M metagenome (GOLD analysis project Ga0315331, IMG submission 203456) | Ammonia-oxidizing marine archaeal communities from Monterey Bay, California, United States - M1 60m 34915 | ecosystem: Environmental > Aquatic > Marine > Intertidal zone | place: USA... | reverse complement strand
GCAGGACTTTTATCTGCTATGATATTATCTAAAATATGGTTAGGTAAAACAGCTTTAAATGCAGTATGTAATGGAGCTTTAGCAGGGTTAGTAGTTATAACAGCAGATCCTGTAACACCTAGTCCTCAAATGGCAGTTTTATACGGAGCTTTAGGAGGTTTAATAGTACCATTATCAATGAGTTATCTTGAGAAGTGGGGAATTGATGATCCAGTAGGAGCAATAAGTGTTCATGGAGTAGCAGGTATATTAGGACTTATGTTAGTACCAATATTAAATACAGAAGCTACTTTTATAGCTCAAGGTATAGGAACTTTAACTATATTTAGTTTTGTCTTTGGAACTTCTTATGCAGTATGGTATATAATGAAGAAAACAATAGGAATTAGACCAACAAGAGAAGAAGAAGTAGGCGGACAAGATATGTGGGAAACAGGCAATAGTGCTTATCCCGAATTTATGAAACAACAATGAAAAGACAATATTATAAAATAGAGATTATATGTGAGTGGGATAACGAAAAGAAACTCACTTTAGGAAGTCTAATGGCTAAAGGTAAAGAACCTATTTCCATAGACATAACACCAATAGATATTGAAACAGACCAATTTAAGTGGGTCAAAGCAGTAAGGAGTTTAAATGAACTTTAATCATTTAAAAGAAATAGATGAGAGTTATTTTCAACACGCAAAATGCGCTAGTCTATATTCTATCCTTTTTCTAGGGTTAAGTATCGTGAGTATTATTCATGCTTTACTTCCCTTTATGTTTTGCACCACAGTATCAGATAAATTGGAAGAAATACAGGAACACTTAGAAGAACGAAAGTGCGAAATGTAATTCAAGGCTCGAAAGAGTTGGGAGAATAAAATGGTACAATTATTAAAGATAAAAGAATGGATTACAGCTAGAGTAGCTGAAAGAACTTCTTGGGACGGAGTTAGTATTATAGCACTTAGTGTAGCTGTATTAGTAGCCTCTCCCCTAGTAAAGTGGATAGCTTGGGCGGGATTAGTCTATGGTTTATACACTTTAGTTAAGGAACAAACATGAACGAAAACGAACGTTTTAGTGGTGATATGAGCCGAAACGAAGTAGAGTTAGATTTAAACAAATTCATGGCAATGGTTACCGAAATAGGTGAACTAAAAGCTAAAATTATGGAAATGGAAATGGCTGCAGAGCCCGAAAATCCATATCAAAGATGGATATGGCTATCGAATATGATAGACGCTTGGAGAATATTCCCAAGAGCATTTTTGAGTGTTTATATTTTCTTACTTTACTATGCAACTATGTGGTTTATGGATTTACCAGACCCCACACTTGAACAATCTGGATTAATTTCAGTAATTGTTGGAGCAGGTGCAGCTTGGTTTGGTTTATATGCAGGAACTGCTAAAGACAAAATTAATAGTAAAGGATAGATCATGCTAACGAATGAAATAGTAGACGTAGTAGCAGAACATTTAGGGTTAGAACCTTCTGAAATAAAAATGAGTGATCATTTTATAGATGATTTAGGTTGTGATTCTTTAGATACTGTTGAGATAGTTTTACTGATTGAAGATCAGTTTGATATAGAAATACCTGACCATGAAGCAGAAAGAATGGAAACAGTTAATTCTTTAGTCAACTATGTAACTCATGAAGTTGAAATGCAATCTGCATAATTATAACAGAAGCCTGAAACCCCAACAGGCTTCTGTATTAAAAAATATTGGGGAATTAACCGACAGGTAGAAATGTTAGTATTATATACAGAAGAACAATTAGAGAGGGCTTATCGAGTATTTATAGCAGACTATGAGGGAACAATAGTTCCAGATCTAGAGGCTTTTAGAATACTATTTGAAGCAAGTGAAGAATTACAAGATTTAGCCTGTCACGAAGAAATAACGATACATTAATAAGGAGAAAATTATGTTATCAATAGGAGAGAAATTCCCACAATTTCACTTAGTGGGAGTAGATTCAAAAAATGAATTTGTAGATGTTAGTAGACTTGACATCTCAGAAAAGTGGGGAATTGTTTATTTTTACCCCAAAGATTTTACATTCATATGTCCAACAGAAATAGCTGCAATGGATGCATTAGCAGATCATTGTACAGTTATTGGCATAAGTGGAGACAATGAATTTTGTAAACTTGCTTGGAAACAAGACAATCCAATGATTGGAAATATCAATCATACTTTAGCTGCAGACTGTGGCTTATATCTATCAGATAAACTGGGTATAGTAGATGGTGATAATGGAGTATGCTATAGAGCAACTTTTATTATTGATCCAAAAGGAAAAGTACAGCACATAACAATAAATGCTTTAGATACAGGTAGAAACGCTGACGAAACACTAAGAACTTTATTAGCCCTTCAAGCAGGTGGACTTACAGGGTGTTCTTGGCAAGAAGGCGAAGACTTCGTAGCATAGTGGAAAAGCGGTATAGATTTTACGCAGATTTTTTAAATGGGTGGGAAGAAGATGGAGAACCACAGCCAAAACCTGAACCCCAAAGAGAAAAATCAATAGTTATAGGTAAAAGAGTAAAAGAAAAAGACCTATGGCACAAACTTAGACATTTTCTTTGGAGAGTGTAATGGCAATAAAAGCAAAAGCACACGAAAAGCTAGACGAAGCTAACGTAGAAAGAGTCTTAAGTTACTTACAAGCAGATAAGCCAATAACAAAAAAAGAAGCCTGTGAAATGCTGAACATATCTTATAATACTACTAGATTAAATAATATTCTAGTAGAATATAAAGAAAGGCGAGATTATAGACGAAATAGAATGGATCAGAATAAGGGCAAAAGTGCCACAACTGATGAAATAAAAGAAGTTATAGTAAGTTATCTTATGGGTATGAACTTTGCAGAAATCTCTAGACAAATGTATCGTTCCCCTACTTTTGTAAAGAATATTGTAGATAGAATAGGAGTACCTACAAAAGTTGCAAAAGGAGAAAAATTCATAGTACCCGATGAGTGTGTAAAGTATGAATTTGAAGTAGGTGAATGGGTTTGGTTTAATGACAATCGCCCAGACATAAGAGGCGGAAAAGCGGGAGTAATAACACAAGATTTAGGCTTAAGACCAGACAGAAGACTAGGTCATGCTTATAAAATTGATTATTGGATTCCTATGGAATGGCAAGAAGGTTTCTGGGTTTCATGGTGGCCTGGCATAAAACGAATTAAAGGCAACACATATGCAAAAGCAGAAGATTTAGCCTCAATACAGCACTTAGTAGATAAGTATGATTTAAATACAGAAATTCTATAAGCAAATAAGGAAATATAATGAAAAAGAATTTTTTACATAAAGTAAAACCAGTAGTTAAAAAAACAAAAACTTTTTTAGGAAAAGTTGCAAGTTTTATATATAGATTATATATTGCTTTCTTAAGTTTATTTGAAAAGCATCAACAACTTAGAGTGCGATATAATCAGTATGATGTAGAAGGCAATATTATAGATAATTTAACTAGAGTATTTGAAGTACGAAGAATGTACAAATGTACACCTAAACACATGATATTTAAAGTTATGAACGGTAAAAGAGTAGAACTTAAAACCACTAGTCCTATGGACTATATATTAGAAGATTTATAATGACTGAATTTTTATTATACTATTTAGTTTTTGCCTTAAGTGGTGGTATAGTATGTACTTGGGCATTACATAGACCTTCTATGTATATAATAGAAGAAATTAAACCTGATAATATAATTCTTAAACATAAGATAGTTTCTACTTTATGTTTTTTCTCTTTTGCAACAGTAATGGCTCCTTTTATGATACCTTGTTTATACTATGAGGAGCATTTTATAAATACATTTGTAGAGACCATATTAAAAGTCGATTCAAAAAATACTTCTTGACAAATATGTTAAAAAATATTATAATATATCTATAAAAACTCGAAAAAGGAATTTATAAAGGATACCAATGGAAAAATATGACACACTCAAGGCTTGGGGAATTGATGTAAGTAATTCTGTCTCCAAAACTTACCATGAAAGAAGTGTCAGCGAGTTAACAGCTCAAGTTTATATAGCGTATGCTAGAATTAAAGAACTTACAGAGGAAAATAACCAACTTAAAAAGCAATTAGGTCTCTAGTTGGGAGACAGATTTTATCAACAACAGCTAGAGAAGTTCGGCACTTGTGTTGGCTTCAAAGGCACTAAACGGAGAAGAAAAATGGCTTGGACAGACGAAAGTAAAGAAATGGCTATAGAGATGTACACATCTGCTGACGCTACACCCGAAACAAGTATGGAAATTGTTAAGGATATAGCTGAAGAATTAAATGAATCACCAAATGGTGTAAGAATGATTCTTACTAGAGCAGGCGTATATGTCAAGAAAAACCCTTCAAAAGCTAACGGAAGCGCAAGTACAGGCGGAGGACGAGTAAGCAAAGCTGAATGTCATCAACAACTTGTAGACGCTGTAGCTGCTGTAGGTGGTGAACTAGATATTAATATCATTGACAAGATATCTGGTAAAGCTGCAAAGCATATTGCTGAGCAAATTCAAAGTTCTAATTAGAACTTAGGGCGGTAACAAGGTTCCCATTGCGGGCTCCTACCGCCCTTTACTATACCCAGAATTAGTACCACAAAATTTCAGGATATAAATTCCCTGAAGCAACTCTTAAATCCCAGCAAGAATTAGGAAGTTAACAACACCGTAGTCATTAAATTACTTAATATAAGGTGTTCAAGTGGATAAAGAACAATTTAAAAGAAGAGTAGAAAGGTGTGGAGACGCTGTAATTACTTACCGAAGTACAAACTCACGGAAGTTAAAATACAATGTCTGTACATTAGACTTTACTACTCCTCATATACAAAGAAAGCACAATCGTGCAAAAGAAACTAAAGATACAGTTTTGTTATTCTGTTGGGATACCGATTCCTATAGACTATTGCGTCCTGCAAATGTAACAAGTATAGTCCCTCTAAATTCAATCTTAAAAAATAAAGGAATACACGACGAATGGTAGATATATGGCAAGAACCAGAGATGTATTCTAGAATTATACATGAAAAAGAAGACGGACTGGAGCAAATAAGATTAACTGTGAATACTTTTAGACAAGTAGAATATCTACATTTAAGAAAGTATTATTTAGATTTCAATGAAGAATGGAAACCCTCCAAAGATGGCATATCCATGCCTCTTAACTTAACAAACTCCTACGAGCTATTCGCAGCTCTAGTAGAGATACTATCTCTTGCCGAGAGTAAAGATATGATTACTGAACAATTCGGAGAAATTTTCAACGAAGTTTATAATAGTTCTTGACACAAACCCAAAATTTTAGTATAATAGTCTTATGAATATTTTTATACTAGATGAAAACATAAAACAATCGGCAGAATACCATGTAGATAAACATGTGGTAAAAATGCCTTTAGAAACAGCACAATTACTTTGTACTACACATTGGATTTCAAAATATATAGGTCATGCTACTAATCGCTTTATAACTAAAGATGAATTAGCTGTATTACGAGAAGCTAAAAAGACAGAGCCTAGACCTTTTCCATACTTACCAGTTATGCCTAATCACCCCTGTACAATATGGGTTCGCAGTTCCATGCAAAACTATATGTACCTTTTAGTATTAGGTATAGCATTAGGTAAAGAGTATACATATCGTTATGGCAAAACACATAAGTCTGTAGAAGAAGTTATAAAAAAACTACCAAACATAGATTTACCTGATAGAGGTCTTACCCCTTTCGCACAAGCAATGCCAGATGAGTATAAAAACGGTGATGCTATACAAGCATATAGAAAATACTATCTCCAAGATAAATATAACTTATTTGCTTGGAAGAACCGAGAAGTGCCTGAATGGATTTCAGCTTAGTTAAAATAATTCTTGACTAAATCGTTAAAAACAAGTATAATATTTATATAGAATCAAAATTTGGGAAAAAAATGAGCATAGAAAAGTTATTAGAACGCGCAAGTAAAGCCTACTACGAAGGTAACCCAATCATGCACGATTGGGAATTTGATGCTTTAGAAAGTAGAGCACAAATTAATCGAGTAGGTTATAAAACTAAAGATGGCGTAAAGCATATGCACAGGCTATATAGCCTTCAAAAGATATTTGAAGGAGATAAGTTTCCTATAACTAATACTGATTTAATCGAAACACCTAAACTAGATGGAGCTTGCGTTAGTTTACTTTATAAAGAAGGTTATCTAACACAAGCCCTAACAAGGGGTGATGGTATTGTAGGAATAGATATTACAGATAAAATATTTAGTTCTGATATAGTACCAAATGAATGTGAACACATATCTTTAGAATGGAACCCAGATGATACATGGGTTCAGGTCACGGGAGAAGTCGTTGCTCCCAAATCAAAACTAAACTCTAGAAATTATGCTGCAGGTGCACTAAATCTGAAAGATAATAAAGAGTTTGCCTCCCGTGACTTAACATTCGTAGCATACGATGTCAAATGGGAAAACCCACCAGAGAGAAAAAAGTGGACATATAAAGATGATATGAATATGCTAACAATATTTGGGTTTAACACAGTAATAGATTCAGAATGGCAAGAGTTCCCGCATGATGGAAGGGTATTTAGAATTAATAATACACTAGAATTTGAAAAGATGGGCTATACGTCCCACCATCCTCGAGGAGCTTTTGCTCTCAAACAACAACAAGAAACTAAGCAAACAATTTTAACAGACGTAGAATGGCAGGTTGGAAAAAGCGGTCAAGTATCGCCAGTAGCCATACTAGAACCAGTCGAAATAGGTGGAGCGATCGTAAGACGAGCTACCCTTCATAATATTGCATTTATTGAAGATTTAGGATTGGAAATTGGTTGCAAGGTGGAAATCATTAGATCTGGAGAAATCATACCTAGAATTGTGGGAGTCGTCCCAAAAAATAATTCTTGACAAGAGATCTCTGATTTGATATAATATATAAATAAATGAAAGTAATGGTAGAAGAAATAAGCACAAAAATTATGCCTCCAGCGAATTGCCCAAGTTGTGGTTCGATACTAGAGTGGAAAAATGACCAGCTATTTTGTATGAGTCATAGTTGCCAATCTAAGGTATATAAAAGAGTAGAACACTTCGCCAAAACTCTCAAGATAAAAGGTCTTGGACCAAAGACAGTAGAGAAGTTAGCTTTAAACAGTATAAATGAAATTTACTTATTAAATTACGATTATACACACTCTTGTTTAAACTCTCATTTAATGGCAAATAAGTTATTAACAGAGATTGAAAAGAGTAAAGAAGCAGACCTACAAACTTTATTACCAGCTTTTTCTATCCCACTTTTTGGCAGGAGTGCTGCCGAAAAACTTTGTAGCAAGATTGAGTTTCTATCTGAAATAAATCATGATAAATGCAAAGAGGCAGGGCTAGGTCAAAAAGTTACAGATAATTTAATGGAATGGCTCATTATGACCTTTAATCAGTATTCAGACTTACCTTTTACTTGGAGAACGAACCACCCTTTGCCTAAAGCAGGGCAACAAGTAAACGAGTTAAAAGGAATAGTCTGTATATCTGGCAAATTAAACTCTTATAAAACTAAAGCTATTGCTCAGAAACTTTTGGAAGAGAATGGTTATAAAGTAAAAAGTAGTTTAACAAAGGACGTGAACATTTTAGTAAATGAAAGCGGTATAGAGTCCGCAAAAACTAAAAAGGCACGAGACAACAATATAACAATAATAAATAATATTAACGAATTAATCTAGGAGATTAACATGGCAGTACCTAAGTGGACAGATGAGCGCACAGACGAGCTCACAAATTTTGTAGGTGATGAATCACCTATCAGTCAAGCAACTGTTGCTTCAGCAGCAGAACATCTTGAAACAAGCCCTCGATCAGTTTCCTCTAAGTTAAGAAAAATGGGTTTTGACGTAGAATTAGCATCTAATGTTTCTACCAAAACTTTTTCTGACGAAGAAGAAGCAACACTTCAATCTTTTGTTGAAGGTAACACAGGGCAATATACTTATGCAGAAATCGCAGAAGCCTTCGCAGGTGGAAACTATTCCGCTAAGTCTATTCAAGGTAAAATCCTTTCTATGGAACTTACCTCTCACGTAAAACCTACTGAGAAGCCTGCAAGCGTTAGAACTTACTCACCTGATGAAGAAGCAACATTCCTAGGAATGGTTGCAGATGGTGCGTTTGTTGAAGATATCGCAGCAGCTCTTGATAGACCTATCAATTCAATCAGAGGTAAAGCTCTTTCTTTCTTGAGAACAGGAGAGATTGGTGCTATACCTAAGCAAAAAGAAAGCAACGCAGCTTCTAAAGTTGACGCACTTTCTGAGCTTGGCGATATTTCAGAAATGAATGTTGCTGACATTGCTGACAGCATTGGTAAAACTGAACGTGGCGTTAAAACTATGCTAACTAGACGCGGTCTAACTGCGGCTGATTATGATGGTGCAGCGCGAAAAGAAAGAGTAGCTAACTAAGCTATACTTTGTTTGCAAAAAGGAATTTAGGGTAGCAATACCCTAAATTTTCTTTAGCTAAAATCTGGGAGAGAAGATGAATATAGCGTCTGCGTTATTTAATAGGATTATATTGGAACAAGATACTGAGACTTGGGGAAACCTCCAATCTCATTACTTACCTCCAGAATATCAACCTATCCACAGAGCTATTAACAAACATTTCGAGCAATATCTTGCTCTCCCAACTTTTGATGATCTAAAACTAGAACTAAGGGATCAGACATTAAAAGAAAAAATATACGCAATAGAATCCCTTGAAGTGGACTCCAATCCATATCAATTATTAGAATACCTAAAAAATGAATATACCCAGATCGAAATACTTGGTCAGGTTGATGGTTATATTGATAAATCTGTAGGTATGGCTACAGCAGAAGAAAACATAGAAGCTATAGAAGATATAGTAGTTCATGTTCGAAATAAAGTAGAGATAGACACAGAATCAATAAGTATGCAAAAAATTAGTGCATTAGAAACAGAAGAAGAAATATCTAACTATATACAGCTTGGACTTAATGATGCTTATGATCAGAAAATGAAATTTACGAAAACAGATCTAGTATTACTAGGTGGTCGTAGAGGAGCAGGTAAATCTTTCAGTTGTGCTAATATCGCAGTAAATCAATATAACATAGGAAAAAGTTCTTTATATTTCACTATTGAGATGACTAAAGAACAAACATTTAGAAGACTTGCAGCTTTAGGCGCAAATATTCCCTTGAATAGATTGACACAAAGAATGTTAACAAAGAAAGAATATCAAAGACTAGCAGAGTGGCAAGCTGACAGGTTTGAGGGTAGTAGTGCAAGTTTAATGAATTATTATAGTCATCAAGATTATGAGAAGTTCCAAAACGAAGTAACAAAACTACCTTTAAGAACAGATAAACAAATGGATATAGTATATGATACATCTCTTACTCTAGCAAAGATTAAAGCAGAGATAGAGTACAGATCTAATTATTTAGATTTGGGTGTTGTAATAATTGATTATATAAATCAAGTAAGAAGATCATCAGTACCCTCTAGAGCGGGTCAATATGATTGGACAGAACAAATAGAAGTTAGTAAAACTTTAAAACAATATGCACAAGATTATGGAGTATTGTTCTTTTCTCCATATCAAACAGACGCTACAGGCGAAGCTAGATTTGCAAAAGGTATATTAGATGCGGCTGACGCAGCTTTTGCTTTGGAAACCTATGATCCTGCAGATGAGTGTATTAGTTTTGTGTGTAAAAAAATGAGAAACGGTGCTATGGAAAGTTTCACCAGTGAAATGGACTGGGATACTTTACGTATTGGACCAAAAGACTCGCTTAATCCTAAGGAAAAAGCGGATATGAAATCAAAAATGAACGAGGAGGTTCATGAATTATGATGATAAAAGAATATTTAGATTATCTTTCACTACAATTAAGGTGGTATCACTATGGATAATCAAATGATAATGGGAATTACAACGTTAGTAGTAGCATCTTTTTGTTGGGGATTTTTACTAGGCTTGTATGTATATAAATGGATAGACTAAGGCATTTAGTAATAGAAAGAGACGGATATAAATCCGTTCATGCAGCTATTACTATAGGACAAAGAGAGTTAATTATAAATTTAACAGGAACATGGTCTCCATACCCAACAAGAACATCTATACAAGTTGGGCAAAGACATTTAGAGTCTGAAACTGGTGCTTGTATAAACCATAACTGTAGTCCTAATGCAGAGATAATTTATATTCAGGGTTGGGACGCTAATGGAAGTCCTGTTTCTTCAGGTACTACAGGATTAGTTTCATTAAGAGAAATAAATAAAGGGGAAGAAATAACATTTAACTATAATACAACAGAAGATATACTTGCTAACCCTTTCAAGTGTAGCTGTTGTGGCAAAGAGATAAAAGGAAAAAATTATGAGCTTTGATACACATTTATTAATACTTACTATGGAAGAATGTGGTGAGTTAATACAAGCGTGTTCCAAACTTTATAGACATGGACACAATGAAAAATATGCTGAATCTTTATCAGAAGAAATAGCAGACGTGGAGACAATGATTCTTTTACTAAAGAAAACAGGAATAGTAAATGAAAAGATT